>Ga0073928_10011329_pt1 | contig 10416 bp, 9 predicted proteins | sample PaiPotPPA55metaG_FD_76969 | JGI IMG/M metagenome (GOLD analysis project Ga0073928, IMG submission 76969) | Iron sulfur acid spring bacterial and archeal communities from Banff, Canada, to study Microbial Dark Matter (Phase II) - Paint Pots PPA... ...
AAGAGTACCGGCGGCATGTGGACCACGCCACTCGAAATGGAAGGGCAGAAATCCACTGAGGGGTCGTCGGTTGCGTTTGTCGAAATGACGGCCACTCGAGCCACCTCCAATGGAACTTACGTCGGCGATATGGACAACGGCGATAAGTTCTTCGTCAGCTTCCATGATACCGCCGCCGTGAAAGACGGAAAGCCGGGGGTCGGCAAGGGCACTTGGTCATACACGGGCGGAACCGGAAAACTGAAAGGGATTACGGGCAAGGGCACCTACACCGTCACGCCCAACGCAGACGGCAGCTCGATGGTCGACGTCGAGGGCGAATATTCCGTGCCAGCCGCCTCCCCGAAAAAGGCGATGACCAAAAAGCCGAAATAGCCCTCAATCTTCCGGAGAAGAATTCCCGGTGGGTGGCACACCCGTGCGGGCGGGTGTGCGCATTTCACGGGTGCCGCATCCTTGCGCTTCTCGCAAGGGTGCGGGTTCTTCCTTCGCGCGGTCGGAGCTTCAGCTCCGACATACACCGCCCTAAAGGAATGGCTCAGCCCCTGAGGAAATAGCTCGCCGGGCGCCCCATGGCGCCCGGCGACAAATCGAACCACCCCCGCCGCGCCAGCTAGGCGCTGCGGCGCCGGCGCGCCACAATTGATCCCAGCCCTGTCAGCAGAAGAACAATCGACGCCGGCTCGGGCGTGATCGTTGCGTTTGCCGTTCCTTTCACGGTGCTTCCCGGAGTCCATCCGCCGCTGCACTCTTCATTGCAATTGAAATCGTCATTCAGATTGAAGAAGAACTGCCCGCCCGGAGCAATTCCAGTACCGCTGCTGAATTCCGACACTCCAAAAAACTGAATCAGCACGCCTTCCGTTCCATCTCCATTCTGGCCGGTAGAGTTGACCGAGCAATTCCCGAAAAGGTCGAACCCATCGCAATGGAACGTAGACCCCAGCGGCGCCGTCGCCGTCAATACCAGCGTGGTCCAGAATACGTCGGTGTCGTTCGTGAAGTCGAAGATGCCTCCGCCCTGCGCATCCACCGTAAATGAGAAGTTAAGCCCCGCTGGATCGACAGGGCTGTGATGGCCTCCCTTGACGCCGATCTGCGGATCATTTCCAGGAATGGTGTCGGCCTTTACGGCCCCGGCAATCAGAAGCAAAAGCACAGCAACCATCGCGGCGCGGACAGTCTTCATGGGTCACCTCTATAGGGGAATTGCGTTTTGACTCCTTAGCCCGAAAGCCTAGCCCTCTCCGCCCTTCCTGTCAACTAGAAGGGGCCGCCCACGCCCCCGGCATAAAGGGCTCCCAGGTCCACGGCAAGTGGAGCCTGGGAGATCGGGCGAGCGTGGGGGATCGGTCAGCTCCCTAAGACGGGGCCTCTGGCCGGCCGCCGCATCCTTTGCTCTTCTACAGTTTCGGTACAGGGAATCCAGGAGTCCTTTAAAGGATTGACCGTATTGTTCCCAAGCCGCGTTTCTTGCGATTGTATTTTCTGCGGAACCAAATAATCCGCCAGGGGGAAGCAGAAGGGGAGTCGCCTGGGCTGGGCCGGCTTCCCTTCTTCTTCCGCCAGAACTCGATCCGGGGAGAAATCACATGGTCAAGAAACTCATGGGCATCGGGGCAATCGCACTGACAGCATTTGCGGTACTGGCACCGCTAGCCAGCGCCGATAGCGAGCTTGGCAAACGAATTGATTTTAGGGGCGGTATGGGCGGCACGGTCAGCTTTACCATGGGGATGGGAAACTCTTTTTCCGTCCTGGGAGCGCCGCTTACGGCCATCGAACAGTTTCCATCCAACGAATTCTTCAGCATCATGAGTGGGGCTCTGAATCTCACCACCGGTCCGTGCGAATTGGGTTGCACCACGTTCAATAAGGGTTCGGGAACCAGCACCCTCTTCTTTGACGATGGTGGCTCGTTCACGATTTCCGGCGAGGTTCCCAGCCTGGGCATCAACTCGGTCACCACGCTTCTTCAGGGCACCTTCGACAGTTTCCTCGATGAGAAGCATGAAACCAGCGTCAACATGAATTCCAAGACCGGACATGGCGGGATCAACGGCTACCTGTTTGTCACCTCCATTGATCCCACTCTGGTCCAGGCCCTGAACCTTATGGGCGGCCAGGGCAAAGGCTTCTTGACCGAGATGTTTTTCAACGTCGCCTTCAACAATGTCAACAACTCTTGGAATGGCACCACCTCCGGCACCGATTTCATCGTCACCCCGATGCCGGAGCCTTCCGGCTTCTTCCTGCTGGGCTCGGGGTTGCTCGCCGCTGCTTTCCTCGGGCGGAAGTGGGTTGCTCGCGCGTAGTCGGCATATCGCGCTCCCCGGAACGAGGTGAGAAGGCGGGCGAATCCCCCCGCCCGCCTTCTTTTTTCCCCTTTCCTCTCCTTGGGAGACGCGAGGTGCATCGCGGCCCGAACCACCAGGGTAGAGGTTACCGTTGACCTTCGGCCCTGATAATTTCAACGGGATCCTCTTTCGGCTTCGGATCAACGGCCGACAATCTCAGCCTAGATACGCTACACGTTTAATTTTCATTCCCTACCTATTTCTCCGTATGGCGTTGTTCGTGCTGCCGCGGGACACTTCAGTGGCGAGAGCAGGAATTAGGAGAGAAACATTCCGGTGATGCACAAACGGTTCATTTTGCTGGCCGGAATTCTTCTGATTAGCAACGGGCCGGCCGCAGCACAAATATCGGCGCCAAGGATCACTCTAGCGCAAGAACGCGCTGCGCCGATCATTACCATGCTTCCATCAGTATCCACCCCTTTGCCAGCCGTCTCCTTGCTGCCCCAGGTCCCTGGAAAATCAACTGCCCAATTCAATTTGTCGTTCGCAGGAGTTTACGAGCGCGACTCCACCTTGGAGCATCTTTCGCACATGGACGAGGTTAAGACGTTGATTCTCACCCAGTCGAGCCTGCCGATCGTCAAACTCTTGGGCGGACGGTTCCAACTGAATGCCTTTCAGAGCACGCTTCACCTTCAAAACGCGGAGCCTGGCCCTTTCGGTAATGCTGGCATGCGGGGCTCTAATCTCCCGCGACAGAATTATCCCGGCGGGCCGGGTTCGGTCCATCTCACTGGCCTGAGCCTGAGCTTTCAATTTGGCCAGGATGCACAAAGGGGGCACTCGGCCCAGCTATGGCAGCGTCTGACAGGAATCGTTGCCGCCGTTCTAAATTGAACTGTATTGCTTCGGTCGCGACAGTAGCTAGACTAATGAAAAAGCCCCTAGCATCGGTGATGGCAGTCCTCGCAGGGTTCTTCGTTCTGCAATTCTATCTCGTCCGTGAGTTGCTCGCGGCCGAACTGCTTTTCGGGCTTGGCTTTGCGGTTCTGCTTGTGCTCGGCGGGCTGGCGTATCTTGTCGGCTCTGTCGCCGAACGCGGCCTGAAATCTGCAAACGCAGGCGTTCGATTGACCGGGGGACTCGGCGCGTCGCGGTTTGAGCGCCAGAGAGCCCGCTCCGATGTTAGGAGATACGGGTACTCAGAGAATCATCTGAATCTCTTCGTAAGGCGATCGTTGCGGAGCATTACATGCTGAGGCGGTCAATTGTACTTTGCCGGTCAACCGCGATGGCGAAACGGAAACTCCAGTTCAGAGGAGCTGCCCATGCCTAATACGCGAATTCTGCTCGTGGACGATAAACCCAAAGTTGGACTTGCGATCCGCCAAATCCTCGCTGAAAAAAGCGAATGGGAAGTCTGCGGAGAGGCCAGCAGTGGCGAGGACGCCGTCGAGAAGGCCCGAAGTCTAGAGCCTGATTTGGCCATTCTGGACGTCGTGATGGCCGGGGGCAACGGACTCGAAGCTGGGCGTCAAATTCACAAACTCTGCCCGTCAACGGCCGTTCTCTTAGTGAGCATGTACGATGTTAGGTCACTTATGATGCAAATGAAAGAGAGCGGAATTCAAGGTTTCGTTTCAAAAGCGTGTATCGGCTCCGAATTAGTACCTGCCATCGAAGCCCTCCTTGCCGGTGGGACCTACTTCAGAACAGAAATCCGACAGCGTGCTTGAGGTTCGCCGAGTTCGATGCGTTCTGCAACGCGCTCGGCGCAAAGCAGTTGTCGTCCGGTCTGTACGTCGTTCCTAAGTTCAGCAGTCCGCCCCTGTATGTGGCTTGGTGTAACGGCAATCGCAAGTATCTCGGCGTTGACCTGCACAGCGCCTTCTAGAGCCGGGTGCCCCATGTTCGGCCCGCACGGACGAACGTGGGTCCTTCATTGCCCTTTAGGGGAGTCAATGGGGCCGCCCGAGGCCACGGCATAAAGGGCTCCCAGGTCGAAACGGGGCCCCCAGGTCGACGGTCAGTCGAGCCTGGGGGATCAGTCAAGTGGAGCCTGGGAGATTCAGCGCGCTCGGGGGATCAAGTTCAGCTCCGACATTCCGGCTCGCTTCCCCATATCCCTCGCTCGCTCCCTTCCTTCCCCATCCATCGCGAGCTTGCAACCGCGCACGGCGCGGCCGGTCGTTGCTCTATCCCCCGTTCACCCTTTTTTATCGTTCGCGAGCTTGCGACCGCGAACGACCAGTGTCCCTCGCCCGCTTTTTTTCCTTCTCATCCTCGCGAGCATCAACGGGGCCTCCCAGTGTCCCCGGCATAAAGGGCTCCCGGGTCCACGGCAAGTGGAGCCCGGGGGATAAGACCTACCGGGCGGCCGCCCTTACAATCCGAAATCAAAGTAGCTTTGACGCGTGACAATCGGTTTCGCTGTCTCGATATGACACGGTCGGCAGCCACATCGCTCCCCATTTCGGGAAACACAAACGCGGCCTAACCTAAATCGTTTCGTCATCCTATTGCAAACATGTCGCGTTAGACGCTGCCCAAACTGGCATGCCGATTGCCAGTTTACCCCCGGCAAACAACCAAGATGGATCAGCCAGGCGTTGAAATTCCACGGAGGGTAACGCTGATGCCGGTGGAGCGCGTTTCCAAGAATCACGCAATAGCTACGAGACGCATCGCGCAGGCGGGTATAGTTCTGTTTCTTACCTTCTGCGCTGCAACCCCTTCCCCTGCACAGACCCGGCAAAACATTTTCAAGAAAGCCTGGCACTTCGCAGGACATCACAAAGAACTTCTCGCAGCGGACGCCGTCATCTTTCTTTCCGCAAATGCTGCTGCCGCCTCAACCGTGCACTGCATTCACGATGTGAACTGCGGCCAAAGGCCCGTTCCCTTCGGGACGCTCGAAACAAACCCACACGCCTACGTGAAGGCAAACCTGATCGCGTTCGGTGGCGCTGCCATCATGAATTTTGGCTGGCACTACCGTCCAAAAGAATCGGGTCAGACGATGGCGCACATCTTCCTGTGGTCAATTCCAACACTATCGGCGGTTGGCAACGGTCTGCAAACCCACGATGAAGTGATGCTATCGGAAAAGGGCAAGACAAAATGAAAACACGTGCCGACTGCTTCACCCTCGGCGGTTTGACAAAGCAACAGATCGTCGTTTGGAGCGCGAAGCATGCGAGGTAGGCTACTGATTTTGGTCGCATTGGTTATGGCACTGTTTTTTCTCCTTGGTACGCCAGCGAAGGCACAGCAGGGGGTTACATCAGGTCTCCGTAACCTCAGCGTCGCGTTGGGTCCGGGCAAAACTAAAACAACGCAACCCGGCGTAGCGTACCAGGAGCGGAGCCCCAGCATATTTGGAAAGTTCGGACGCTATTGCAAGACGCATAAAGAACTTCTGCTGATGGACAGCATTGTCCTGCTCCCAGTCTCAGCCGAGGCGGCATCGACAGTCCACTGCATACATGTCTCGCCCTTCTGCAACGAATCGAACGAACTCCTTGGGCGGCGGCCCAGTACTGGCAAGGTGTGGGGACTGGCGTTGGGGTATTCCGCGGCGATTATCACATCGAATCACCTCGCGTGGCGGGCCCTGAACGACCCAGAGGCCTGGCCACGCTGGCGCCATCTTCCATTTGCCTGGGACACCTTTGCTGCGGTCAAGGCCTCCCTTGCCGTGAAACACAACGCAGATTCTGCTGAGCAACTTCAGGAGGCCCGCAAACGCTTCATGCAAAAACACTAGGCCAGCCGCCCGGATCCCTCACGATGACACCATTTTGTGGCGGATGGCATAGTGAATGAGCTCGGTAAGTGAATGAAGGCCGAGCTTGAGCATGATCTTGGCTCGGTGCGTCTCCACCGTCCTGACGGTGATTCCCAGCGCCGCAGCAATCTCCTTATTTGCTTTCCCCTCTGCCAGGAGTCGAATGATTTCGGCTTCTCGCGAAGTTGGCCGGTTTTGCGAGCGTTCCGTTCTTTGACCCTGATCTCCTATTCTGAGGAACCCCTCCAGCACCACCTCGGATACTTTGGGGGTGAGGAAACGCTTACCTTCGGCAACGTTTTTTACCGCTCTTACGAGGCACGCGGCAAGGTCGGATTTCAAGGCGTATCCGCGGGCTCCTGCAGCCATTACCCGGCGTACCATCTGGTCCGATTCATGCATTGTAAGGATGACAACCTTCGTACCCGGAGATACCTCTTGGACCTGGGCTGTAGCTTGCAGCCCGTCTAGTTCCGGCATGCTGACATCAAGGATGGCAATATCGGGCTTCAGCTTCTTTATTTTTTCTACCGCTTCCCGGCCGTTCTCTGCTTCGCCGACGACTTTCCAGCCGCGCTGCGCCTGCAGGATCCCCCGTATGCCATGCCTGACGAGTTCGTGATCGTCAGCTATCAGAATGCGCAGCTTTCTCATGTTTTTCTCCGCTCAAAGGCATAGTCACGCGTACCGTCGTGCCTTGACTGCTGGAATCAATATCAAATCGCCCTCCGACCAGCTTAACGCGCTCCTGCATGCTGGCAATGCCCACACCAACTTCGAACGGAAATTCTCCGCTCCCCTTTCGTTCCTTGCCAGAGGTTCCCCGACCGTTGTCGCTGACTTCCAGGATGACCTCATCCGCGTTGCGATCGAGTCGTATCTTGGCCTGGGAGCCCCCAGAATGCCGCTGGACATTGGTGAGGCTTTCTTGAACCACCCGGAATAAGATCAGCTCGACATCCCGTGTCATCCGTCCGAACCGCCGCGATACTTCGAGGTCCACCTGGATTCCGCTTCGCTTGGTAAAGCCATCCAGGTAGTGACGAATTGCATCTTCCAGGCCGGCTTCATCCAGCATCGGTGGATGCAATACGTATGAGAGCGTGCGGACTTCGCGGATGCACTGGTCTGCCAATGCTTGACAATCGGAGAGGAGCCTGCGCACTTTTTTACTCGATGAGTGAAGTGCGTCTTGGAGTTGTTTGAGAGCTGCCGCCAGCGCGACAAGGTCTTGGCCCGTGGAGTCGTGCAAGTCCCGCGCGATCTTGCGCCGCTCTTCGTCCTGCGAGCGTAGAAGCTCGCCGGAAAGACGCCGGAGTTCTTCTTCGGCTCGCACACGTTCAGTGATGTCACGGCAAGTACCCGCAACACGAACTGGCACTCCTTTTTCGTCATGAAAAGCTCGCCAGCGCTCTTCAATAATTTTGACGCGGCCATCCGGCATAACGATCCGATATTCGACCGTGCAAGGCGAGCTCCTGTCGAGGGACGCTTGGAAAGCTGCATCCACTTTCGCACGGTCTTCCGGATGAATGAATTCGCGGAACTTCAGACGGGTGGGGTGGAAACAAGATGGATCAGTCTCAAAGATGCGGTGTGTTTGCTCTGACCAAACCACGTTCATGCTCTGCAACTCCGCTTCCCAACTTCCTATCTTTGCCACCTCCTGAGCCTCGACCAAGCGAGCGCGCTCCCTTTCCAATTGCGCAGCTATGTCGCGCTGTTCCCGCTCGTTCGCTCTGAGGGCTTCTTCCGCCCGCTCGCGCTCGGCGATTTCATCTCTCAGGGCCTCGTTGATGCTTGCCAGCTGCGCGGTCCTTTCTCGAACCCGTGCTTCCAAGTCCTCATGGGCTTCGCGCAGGGCCTCCTCGGCCCTCTTACGCTCGGTAATGTCGATCAGCGTGCCTTCAATTACTGGAGGTGCGCCGCCCCTGCCCTCGACGAGAGTCGCGTTCCCGAGGACCCATACGGCCCTGCCGTCCTTTGCCCGAAGACGGAGTTCCAAATTGGTGACGAACTTCTTTTCGCTGATCAGAGCGATGAACGCCTCCCGGTCGGCCGGATTGAAATAACTTTCGACCGCGTTGTGGGTCAGGCATTCGTCTCGCGAGGCGTAGCCGAAGATGCGCGCATACGCACCGTTGCAATCCAGTATTCGCCCCTCCAATGTGGTCCGGTAGGCGCCGGCAAAGCAGTGCTCGAACAGAAGCCGGTAGCGCTGTTCGGTTAGTTCAAGTTCAAGGGCCTGCGCAGCGAATTGTCGGCCCATCAGGGTCATCAGCAGAGTGAACGCGAGAATTAGCAGGGTCACTGTTACAACTGCGGCGGTGCCGAGCCCGGAGATACTCACTGCGTGCAAGAAATCTGCGGGCCCACTGAAAGGAGTAAAGCTGGCACCGGCCATCGCCGTGTAATGCATGGCGGCAATGGCGAGACCCATGGCAGTTGCACCGGCAATCTTTGCAGGGGTCGTCCCCCTGGGCTCATCATGAAAGTCGAAGACGAGCGCCAGCGCTGCGAAAGATGCAAGCACTGCAATCGCGATCGAGAGCCACAGCAGCAGCGGATTGTAATGGCACATGGCAGAGAGCCGCATGGATGCCATGCCGAGGTAGTGCGTCGCCGCAATGCCGCCACCCATCAACAGGCTACCGACCAGCGCCTCGCGTCGACCGAATCTTCGGCGGCCCGCTAGATACAAGGCAACGGCCGAGGCGAGAATCGCGGCCAAGAGGGACAGCAAGACGGTTGGCAAAAAGTAGCGGACTGGAGTTGGCAATCGGAAGGCCAGCATGCCCACAAAGTGCATCGACCAGATCCCAAGCCCCATCGAGATTGCCCCGCCCGCCAACCAGGCATGGCGCTCTCTTCCTCTCGCAACCGTTACGCGGGCCGCGAGGTCTAGCGCAACATAGGAAGCCAAGATCGCGAGTAGAACGGAGAAAACAACCAGGCGATAGTCGTACAAACCCACGAGCACTGGTTCAGTGTGGCTTATGGCGTACCCCTCTCGACGCTGCACCGAGGTGCATGGCCATCGATCGCCGTGAATCGGGACCCTACCAGGGGAAAACTCCTTTGGTGTCTTGTAAAGGCGTTCGTTCTCGCTTGCAACCGAACGAGACTAATACCTTCAAATCCTCGCCTCTCTTCTCTTCTGTCAGAAGCTATCCGATGTCAAATCAAGTAAACAGGGATGCAAGTGAAAACATCATACCGTGCTTTATGTACGCGGTCTCTGCTATTCGTGCTCCCCAACCGCCCTACGCGGTAGACCGATACACCGCAAGTTATAGTAACGCCTCAGGTACGTATACCTCGGTATTGCACTACGTATGCCCCGCTTTGAAACAATCAGCCTGAACGCGCCGCCATGGAGAAAACAAAAGTTATGGAAAACAACCCGAACCCTTCCGGCGCGGCGTTACCGGCCCATACTGGGCTTGGCGGACTGATTGGCGCTTCCGCCGCGATGCAGCGACTTTACGATCTGATTGGAAAGGTCAGTCAGCACTGCTATCCGGTCTTGATTCTGGGCGAGAGTGGAACGGGAAAGGAGTTGGTTGCGCGTTCCATCCACGATTTGGGACCTCGGCGTGACAAACCTTTTGCTCCAGTGGACTGTTCGGCATTGGTTCCCACGCTGATCGAGTCCGAGCTGTTCGGCCATGCCAAGGGAGCTTTCACCGGCGCGGACAAGGCCACGCAGGGTCTCTTCGAATCTGCTGACGAAGGGACGCTCTTCTTGGACGAGGTTGGCGAGCTCCCCGTGGACTTGCAAGCGAAATTGCTCCGCGTGCTGCAGGAAAAAGAGATCAGGCCCATCGGCTCGACCGAGCGGATTCCCATCAATGTGCGGGTGATTGCCGCGACGCATCGCGATTTGGAGGCGGCGGTCCGAGGCGGCACGTTTCGCCAGGACCTCTATTTCCGTTTAAACGTTGTGCAGATCAAAATACCGCCCCTCCGCGAACGAAGAGACGATATCCCGCTGCTTGCCGGTCATTTTCTGCAGAAGTTCTCCGATGCTCAGATGGCTGTGCAAACCATCACAGAAACCGCGATGCGACGATTAATGGCCTACAATTGGCCGGGCAACGTCCGCGAACTGGAAAACGCCATCGAAAGCGCCGTAGCGCTAAGCTCCGACCCTGCCTTACGTGTGGACGACTTCTCCTCCATCTTTCTGTCCGCTGCAGCCCAGTGCCTTCTGGAGGACGATAAGCTCTTGCTGCTGGAGAAAATCGAGCGCCGCGCTATCTTCAGGGCATTGCGGGAAACTGGCGGCAACAAGATCGCTGCCGCGCACCTCTTAGGCATCGGCAAACG
>Ga0073928_10011330_pt1 | contig 10416 bp, 10 predicted proteins | sample PaiPotPPA55metaG_FD_76969 | JGI IMG/M metagenome (GOLD analysis project Ga0073928, IMG submission 76969) | Iron sulfur acid spring bacterial and archeal communities from Banff, Canada, to study Microbial Dark Matter (Phase II) - Paint Pots PPA... ...
GACGTGGCCGAGATCCATGAATTTCCAGCGGCCGCCCCAGGTCAGCCCGACCGATTCGGCGGTCTCGCCATACAACTGATAACCCCGCATTGCCCAAGGATCCTTTTCGGAAATTACAATCTTGCCGTTTTGCAAGAAAGCGTTATCCGCCGCAAGGCCATATTGGTGATAGCTTTGAAACGCCCCGGCATTGGTTATATTGTTGCCCATTTGTGCCAATCGATTCTGGCGTTCCGGGCTTCGATATCCTTCCAATAGCGCCATTTCGTATCCATGTTGTTCGCGCATGATTTTGTACACGAGCAACAAACGCGTCCGAAAATCGGCATCCAGCAAATTCCAGTCGCGGCTTGCGTCTTTCAAGGCTGGCCGGACTTGCTCGACTTCGCGTGTTGCAAACACATCCGGTGGTAAGGGTGGCGGCGGGACGAGTTGCTCGCCGTTAAGAAGCGCTGCTATTTTCTCGTCGGGAACGCGCAGGTCCTCGTCATACTGGAATAATTGCCGCTTACGCATTACAAGTGCGACTAATGGCGGCGCGACAAGAATACCCGCGGTAGACAAAATCAGCAAGCGCTTGCCGACAACGATTCGATGTGCATCGATAACCGAGGAACGGGAAATTTTGACCGAATAAGCCAGCCGGTCTTTCGCAAAGGCCCGCCTGGCGGACAACCTAATACGCAGGTTGTCAAACCATTGAAATAAAAGTCTGAATGCCGCCGATCGCAGTCCTGGTAAGAACAACAGCGCGGCTATTGCGACAGCAATCAGGAAATACGCGAAAATTGCAACTGCGATCAAGATCTGCCCCGGGAATTTATGGTCATTGTATTTTGTATTGCTTGCTTTTAGAATCAGGCGTCCATTGAACCACCGGAGGCTGCTTACGGCGTATTATCCGGGCAAATTTAATCAAGTATCAACGAGACATTTTAATGAGTGTGCCGGACCCGTCGAATTCCAAAGCGCCGCCTAGCCTCCTTTCCGGCAAGGAGAAGGCCGAGCACGCAAATGGCTCGCGAATTCTCGCCAGTCTTGAAGGCCGAGTGGAAAGTGGGCCAGTACGCCCGCGGCGCTCTAAACCGGCCTATGCGCTACTCTCTCTTTTGATAGCAAGCGCGGCGGCATGGGCCGGCTGGCATTATCTCCGTGATGCACGGACTGACTCACCGACCGGTTCGCCAATAAGCGCCCAGGCCGGCGCAAATGCAAATAAAACAACTACCGCGGCAGACGCATCCAGCCAGCCGGCGAGTGCCGCTGACAATACCGCGGCGGCGCTCAAGCCTGCGAGCGGCGTGACTGCTCAGGTCGCCAGTGCCCAGGCGGCGGTGAATTCGCAGGCCGCCTCGATCGTCGCGGCCGACGATGACAACGCCGCGTCGAAGACAACAGGCCGGATTGCGAGCGCGCTCGAGAACGGTGCATCGGAGGAGGTCGCAGTGTCCGCCGCGGCACCGGCCAGCAAGGTGGCGAACACGACGGACGCAGCCGGCAAGAAGGTCGCGAAATCCGACAAGACGACTGGTGGCGCACGTGCCGACGCGAAGGCCGCCAGGAGATCGTTAAGGCAGGACGTGCGCGAAGCGCGCGACAGCAAGACGTCCAGGCATGAGACGCTTGCCGCGCAGAGCAAAAAGCGTCCGCCCGCGCAAAATGCGGGCAAGCCGGACGATCAGGACGTGGACCTGCTTGCCGCGCTCGTCTCGCGCACCAAACCCTACACGCCGCCCGCTACGGGGAAGCAGGATGCAGAGGCGACCCGGTCGTCCGTGAAGGCCGACGCGAAGCTGGCCGCCCGCTTGAAAGAATGCGGCAAGGATAACTTCTTCACAGACGAGATTTGTCGCTGGCGTGTCTGCGATGGGCATTGGGGCAAGGACCTCGCTTGTCCAGCATCGTCGGAGACGAGTAATAGCCGTAACTAGGGAGGAGTGGGTTGGGGTGCTCCAGCCGATTGTTCGCAAGTCGAAAATTTACATCGTAATCCTTTGTATTTGACGCCATGTTAATGGTCATCCGGCCCCCCCTACACCAAAGCAATGCCAAGCGTATCGCCGTGTACCCTGTGCGCGCGCACTTTTGTGAACGGACGCTCTCTCGGGAGGAATGGGTAAGTCTCATTGCGGCGATAACGCCCATTATCATGTACACGCAACCGCTGGTCCGCGTCTGCCGGAGGGAGATGGCTACCTCGCCGCGATCATCAATTACCGCTTCCTCGCTCACGCGCTTTGGACTACGGACCATACCGTTGAACAATTATCGAGTTGATGGCTAGCCCCAGCCCCATGGAAACTGCCATGCGCAATGTCATTGAAGGTTTCCTACGCTTTCAGCGGGAAGAGTTCCCAAAGCGCTCAGCACTTTTCAAACGTCTGGCCGGCAGTCAGGCGCCACAGGTTTTGTTCATCACATGCTCGGATAGCCGCGTGGTTCCGGAGTTGTTGACCCAGCGTGGACCGGTGACTTGTTTGTGATTCGCAACGCCGGAAATATTGTTCCCTCGCACGGGGCCGATCCGGGTGGGGTGTCGGCCCCGGTGGGATACGCCGTGGCAGCGCTGGAGGTGCGCGACATCGCGATCTGTGGTCACTCGGATTGCGGAGCCATGTCGGCCATTGCTACCTGCACGTGCCTGGATCACATGCCGGCGGTTGCGAACTGGTTGCGATATGCCAAGTCCGCCAAGGCGATCAATGCAGGGCAGATTCATGCCTCGGCAAAGGACAGGCTTCACTCGTTGACGCGCCAGAACCTCGTTGCGCAATTCGCAAAGATCAGGACCCATCCTTGCCTCGCCCTGGCACTTCAGCAGGAAAAGCTGTCGCTTCACGGTTGGGTCTATGACATTGAGTCGGGAAATATCGATGCATTGGATTCAAGTAAGAATCGGCTCGTATCGCTCGCTGAGAACCCATACGTCTGCGCCTGAACCAATCGTTGGACGGTTCAAAACAGCGCTGTGGGACAGTTTTTTTACTTTAAAGAAATAATCATGTTGCAGTCCGATGTTTCTAATTATGCTCGTCTGGTAAGCGCGGGAAAAATAATATTTGGATACCTAAATAAATAACATAGACTGGGACTTTAACACGAATTGAAAGGCGTCCATCATGAGCGATTTTCCGAAGCCTTGCCGGTGATAACATCCTCCCACTCCCAATGCCGACTAAGGTGTGCTGCATTTCAAGCTGGATGCCGGAATCTAACGACTTTAAAGTGATTTTCGGATTGTCAGGGTCTCACGCCCAAGGCATCTCTCTATGTGGCTATCTGGCCAAATGCGCTCTTTCGACTTTCTCGGTTACGGCCAGCGAAGTGCGCAAAAGCTAAATTGTTGTGTTGTGTCCTAATTGCGACGAAATCTTTGAAGCAGTTTGTGTTTTTGTGACTTGCATCAACGAAAGCCAATAAGGGTGAGAGTCGGGTAGTAAAGGTAATAATATTGGGAATTGGCATCGGCTCTGCTGGCGTAATTCGCATCAGCGCACCGCCCGCCGGGAGAAGTCGTGATGAACCAGAAAATTCGTATGCTCGCGCTCGTCGCAGCCTTGGCATTTACATCGGCCCTGCCGGTCGCGCGTGCTGCAACCTATGCGAACGGCACGGCTACCGCAACGCTCAACGTTACGCTCGCGCTACAAGCCAACTGCGCGATCTCGGCAACCCCGTTGAATTTCGGCACGAACGGCGTGCTGGCCACTGCGCTCAACCAGCAAACAACTGTTGCGATCACCTGCACAAACACAACGCCATACAACGTCGGGCTCGATGGCGGCACGGTGGTGGGTTCGACTATTCCGAGCCGTCTGATGGCCGGCACCGCCACCGGCAACACGGGTACAACTGTGGGTTTCCAACTCTATCAGGACGCCGGACGGACGACCGTATGGGGTAACACTCAAGGTACCGATACGGTGGCCGGCGTGGGTATCGGGTCGGTGCAGTCGATATCCGTCTATGGTCAGGTGCCCGCGCAAGCCACACCGAAACCTGACACCTATCAGACAACGGTCACCGCGACGGTGTACTTTTGAACGCCCACCGGGGATGCATCGTCAGACTCCCGCATTTGCTGGGCATCTGGCTATTAACCGCCAACCTGGTGGCACACGCTGCAACACTGCAGATCTCGCCGGTCATGGTCGACCTTCAGTCGAGTGACAGCGCATCGGCAATTGCGCTGCGCAATCCGGGTGACAGTGCGCTCTATGGGCAGGTGCGGGTGTTCCGCTGGGACCAGTCCAATGGCGATGACACGCTGACTCCGACGCAGGAGCTGATGGCCAGCCCGCCACTGGTTCGTATCGCCGCGCAGGCCGATCAGTTGGTCCGATTGGTGCGGGCGACGGCATCACCGGTCGCCGTCGAGCAAAGCTATCGGATCCTGATCGATGAACTGCCACCGCCCGATTCCACGCCCGCGAACGGTGTGACGATTCGCTTGCGCTATTCCGTGCCGATATTCGTCGAACCCGCCGGTGCGACGGGTCAGCCCAAACTCTCGTGGCATTTGGCGCGCGGCGACCACGGCTGGGTACTGCGCGTTGATAACACCGGGACGAAGCGGGCGCAGATCGCCACGGTTGAACTGGTAGACGGTGCGGGCAAGGCTTACGAGATCAACAAGGGCCTGCTCGGCTACGCATTGGCCGGGCGCACAGGCCAGTGGCAGGTGCCGCTTGCACTGGATGCAGACGTGAGCGGCACGGTGAAAGTGCGCGCGACAGTCAATTCGCTGCCCGCCGAAGCCGTCGCAACTGTTGAATAAGCGCAGCTAAGCCACGGCACGACTAGTCGGCTCGCTGTAACCGAGAGCTGACGTCATGCGTCGCAATTCTATCAATGAGAATCAGACGACGGCCGCGGCGTCATTTGCACGGTCTGCGCACAGCGCTCGCCGCCGCGGGGTTGACTGCCTTGGGATGCACATGCGTTTATGGGCAAACGCCCTTGCTGCTGGCCGACGCCAGCGCGAACTTGTCACGTGACGTGTATCTGGAAGTGGATCTCAACGGTCAGCGCACTTCGTTGATCGCTCAGTTTCGCGAGTTGAACGGGCATCTTGCCGCGACCGGCAAAGACCTGACCAGTATCGGGATTGCAATCGGCCGGCTTGGCATTGCGGAGACCGCAGACGTGCAACTGGACGCGATCCCTGGCCTGCGTTACAGCTACGACGTGGCGCGTCAGGTGGTTGATCTGCAAATACCGGACAGCATCCGCAAACCCTATACATTCAACACGCGCGAATTGATTGCAACGCCGCGCGCGATGTCGTCACGCGGCTTCGTCATCAACTATGACGCGTTCGCGCAATCCGACACCGATGCTCAACTCGCGGTATGGAGCGAGGAGCGCTACTTCGATCCCACTGGCGTGTTCAGCAACACCGGCATCGCGTACCTGTATCGTAACCAACACCGCTACGCGCGTTACGACACCTCGTGGAGCATGTCTAATCCCGACACGCTCAATACCACGCAGATCGGTGACACCATTTCGTCGTCGCTTGCGTGGTCACGCTCGATCCGCATGGGTGGATTCCAGTGGCGCAGCAATTTCGCGTTGCGCCCGGACTTGGTGACATTCCCCGTGCCCGCGTTCGCGGGTTCGGCGGTGGTGCCCTCGTCGGTGGATCTGTATATCAACAGCGTCCGGCAATATAGCGGGAACGTGCCGAGTGGCCCATTCATCGTCAACAATGTCCCGGGCATCACGGGCGCCGGTCAGGCCACCGTGATCACGCGCGACGCGCTCGGCCGCACGGTCGCGACCTCCGTGCCGCTCTATGTCGATACGCGCCTGCTGGCATCCGGGTTGTCCAGCTATTCGTTCGAGGCGGGTTTTTTGCGGCGCGACTACGGCCTCGATTCGTTCGACTATGACCCGCGGCCAGCAATGAGTGGATCGGCGCGCTACGGGGTCAACGACTTCCTGACGGTCGAAGGCCATGGAGAGGCGACAGGTGGCCTCTACAATGCGGGCGGCGGTGCGCTGGTGCGCCTTGGCATGGCAGGTGTCGTCAATGGCTCGCTTTCGGGGAGTGTCGGGCGTCTTGCCGGCGCTCAGGTGAGCCTCGGTTACGAGCTCATCGAGCCGCACTTTTCGATCGATGCGCAGACCATTCGCGCGTTTGGCAACTATGGCGACCTCGCCGCGCGCGACGGCACGCCCGTTCCCACCGCCACTGACCGCGTGACCCTCGCGTTGCCGTTCTACAGCAGCCAGACATTTTCGGTCAGCTATATCGGCTTTAAGTTCCCCCAGGCGCTGCCCTCGCAGATCGGCTCGGTATCGTATACGGTGAACTTCGGCAATCTGGCCTCACTGAATCTCAGCGCCTATCAAGACTTCAAACAGCACAACTCGCGCGGCGTGTTCCTGAGCATGAGCTTTGGCCTTGGCCACAACACCTCGATTAACGCGACAGTCGGCCGACAGAACGGCCAGTCGAACTACAACGTCAATGCGACGCGACCGCCTGATTACGATGGCGGATGGGGTTGGGGCGTGCAGGCAGGAGACACGGGCTCGGCGCCGTTCCGTCAGGCACAGGTGCAATATCTGGGCCGCGACGGCGAGGTGACCGCGCTCGCGCAGAACATCGCCGGACGCACCAGCGCCTCGCTCGATGTCACCGGCGCGATCGTGCTGATGGACCATAGTGTGCAGCTGTCACGCCGAATCGACGATGGTTTCGCGCTCGTGTCGACCGACGGCGTTGGAGGCATTCCGGTGCTGCACGAGAATCGCGTGATCGGCACGACCGACAGCGGCGGTCATCTGCTGCTTCCCGACCTCAACGCCTATCAACACAATCAAGTGAGCATTGACAGCATGAAACTTCCAGCCGATGCGCGGATCGCGACCACCGCGTTGGATCTCGTGCCGCAGGCGCAATCGGGCGTACTCGCGCAGTTCGGCGTGACGCGTTACAGCGCCGCGTCGATCATCCTGCAGGGCCCCGACGGCAAGGTACTGCCGCCCGGCGCACGCGTGCATCACGAGGAAAGCGGCGAGGACACGATCGTCGGCTACGACGGCCTGACCTTCATCGACACCCTGCAGCGTGACAACCATCTGGTCATTGACAGCGGCGCGCTGCATCGCGGGGTGGATTTCGCTTACGATCGTCCGCGCGATGGGTCGCTGCCGACGATCGGACCGTTGACATGCCGTCCACAAGCGGGAGAGGCGCGATGAAACGCATCATGTTTGTTGCGCTGGTTGTCGGACTGTTGTTTGGCCTGTCGAACAGCGCGCACGCACAAAGCTGCTCGGCGAGCGCGTCGGCAATCAGTTTCGGCTCGGTGAGCCCTATCAGCCAGGGTGCGGTCAGCGCTACCGGCACCGTCAGCGTGACGTGTACGTGGCCCGCGATCACGCTCACGCCTAGCGTCCAGGTGTGCCTGAATCTGAGCGGCACCAGTCCGCGCGATCTGGTCAACGGTGCTAACCAGATGCAGTACGACCTGTATCAGGATGTGGCGCATTCGCTGGCGTGGGGTTCGATCTACTACGGCACCACACCGATTTCGCTCACGCTGACCAAACCCGGGCTTGGCACGACAGCGAGCACGTCGGTGACGATCTACGGCCAAATCACGGCCAATCAGCCCACGGTGCCGACCGTCGGCAACAGCAGCACGACGTATACCCAGACCTTCGGTGGCGCCACGACCTCGATCAATGATGGCTTTTATCTGATCGGGGCGCCAAGCTGCGCATCGCTTACCTCCACGGCGGGCACGTTTCCGTTCAGCGCCACCGCTACGGTCGTCAACAACTGCAACATCAGTGCGACGAACCTTAACTTCGCCGCGACCGGCGTGCTGAGCACCGCCCTGAATGCTACCGGATCGATCACGGCGCGGTGCACTAACGGCGACGCCTACCGGATCGCGTTGAATGGTGGCGCCACGGGCAACGTCGCGGCACGGCAGATGGCGCGCGCGGGAGGCGGCGGCACGGTGAACTACCAGTTGTACGTCGATTCCGCCCATACCAGTGCGTGGGGCGACGGCACGGTCGGGACCGCGATGGCAACCGGTACCGGTACGGGAAACCAGCAGGTGCTCAACGTGTATGGCGTGGTGCCGGCGCAGACGTCGCCAGTTCCGGGCAGTTACAGCGACACCATTACCGCCACGATCAGTTTCTGACGTAGTGTTGTGGCCGGTGGTGCACCCGCTCAGAAGCTCACCATCCAGACCGGCTGACGCGTGCCGGGAGCCGTGAACAGCGCCTTGGAGAGGTTTTGCGGTGGATCGTGGGGAACAACCGCGACACCGTACGGTTCGCCGTGCAGGCAGGCGACGCGGGGCGGGGGGATGGACGAGGGATCGGCGACCGAGTGGATCAAGCAGCTTTCCTGGATAACCAGACTAACCGACAATGACGCCTGCTCCGTCGACAATACGCCCGCTGAAGACGATGACGCTTCCAGCAACAGCAGGACGGCAGCACTGGAGAGTGTGGTTTTTCGTAACATATGAAGTCGAGTTCTGCGCCGCTGCCGCGCAGCGTTCCATTTCGGAGAGGGCTGAAGTTAGTCCAAAGCCATGCCCTAAGTTAGGTATCGGCAAATCAACGAAAGACTTGAACAGGCAACTTCGATGGTGCGCCAGCGGATCGATAGACAAAAACCCGACATCGCCCTCGATCTTTGCGCGTTACTGCCGATATAACGAGTATTCCGCAACCTAACCAGATTCCTCAATCCGAGATCGCGACTCTTCATGGCCCTTCCCATTCTTGTCGCAGATGACTCCACACTGGCGCGCAAGCTCCTCATCCATGCGCTTCCCGAGGACTGGGACGTGGAGGTGTCGGAAGCCAAAAATGGGGCCGAGGCGCTGGACGCGTATCACGCAGGCCGCGCGTCGGTCATCTTCCTCGATCTGACCATGCCGGAGATGACGGGCTTCGAGGTGCTCGAAGAGCTACATCGGCTCGATGCCAATGTTGTCGTGATCGTGGTGTCGGCGGACGTACAGGTGGGCGCCAAAGATCGCGTGAAGGCGGCCGGCGCGCTGGCGTTCGTCGAAAAGCCGGTTTCGCGGGAAAAGCTCGAACCTATTCTCAGGGAGTACGGCCTGTATGCATGATGATGCCCCGTCCGCCGACGCGCGCGAACTCCTATCGGAGGACCAGCGCGACGCCTTGCAGGAGATCGCCAACATTGGCATGGGTGCTGCGGGCGCAAAGCTTGCCGTCTTGCTGGATCGCTTTGTGGCGTTGTCGATTCCGCGTGTGGCCCTGATAGAGCGTGAGCAGATTCGCACCCAGGTCGAGTTGATGCTTGGCGCGAACCGGCGTTTCACGGCGTTCAGACAATCTTTTCGCTCGGACATCGCCGGCGAAGCCATGACTTTCTTTGACGACGACGGCACCGAGGAACTCTGCGAAGCCATCTACGGCCAAGCGCGGCCACAGGCGCAAGAAGGTGCGCCGTCGGAATGGCTATTTGAGGTGGCGAACCTGCTAACCGGCGCGTGCCTCTCAAGCCTTCTCGAGCAGCTTGGCCGCCTGCCCACGTTTTCCGTGCCGCGCGCGATTGGCACGTCGCTCTATGCCGAGGATATCGTCGATCTTCCGAAGCTCGATCTCGATCGCGCGTTGCTGCTCGACATCAATATGCACATCGAGCACAGTGGCTTCAAGGTCCACCTGCTCGTGTTGATGGCAGACGGTTCCGTCGAGCGACTGGGCACCGCGCTCGACGATTTTCTTGTCACCCTTTTAGGGTGAGCGACATGTTGCCAGACGCAGTGGCGCAGGCGCGACTCAACCAACTCGCATTGCAGCGTATGCCGTGCGGCGTGTTCTCCGTCGACCGCCTGTTGCGCGTGGTGATGTGGAACGACTTCATGGCCGAGCGCAGCGGCATTTCAGTGGAACGCGCGCTCGGCAAGCCACTTTTCGAGCTGTTCCCCGACTTGCCAGCCGATTGGCTAAAAAAGAAGTTCGAGTCAGTCTTTCTGCTGAAGATCAGTGCATTCACGTCGTGGGAACATCGGCCGTATCTATTTCAGTTCACGCATGACCGGCCGATCACCGGCGGCATCGACTGGATGCAGCAGGACTGCACCTTCGTGCCGCTGACCGAAGGCGTGGACGTGATCGCCGTATGCGTCACCATCATCGATGTGACGGATCTCGCCATCGCCCAGCGCGCTCGCGAGGAAGCCGTCAAAGCGTTGCGCGAGGCGTCAATTCGCGACGCTCTGACAGGCCTTTTCAATCGACGCCACGCCGAAGAGCGGCTGTCGCGCGAATTCGCCTGCCGGCAACGGCGGCCGATTGCCAGCTTCAGTGTGCTGCTGCTCGACCTCGATCACTTCAAGCAGGTCAATGATTCATACGGTCACCCGGCCGGAGACGCTGTCTTGAAAGCGGTGGCAGAGC
>Ga0073928_10011332_pt1 | contig 10413 bp, 5 predicted proteins | sample PaiPotPPA55metaG_FD_76969 | JGI IMG/M metagenome (GOLD analysis project Ga0073928, IMG submission 76969) | Iron sulfur acid spring bacterial and archeal communities from Banff, Canada, to study Microbial Dark Matter (Phase II) - Paint Pots PPA... ...
AGCTTAACCGTGGCGTCGAATACCCCCCCTAACAGTTATCCTATAGTGATAACAGCCACGGGAGGATCGATTTCTTCTACGACAAATGCCAACTTAGTTGTTCCTGGTCCGGGAGGGCCAGCACAATTGGCTGGGTCATTTTTCATACAAACAACGGATCAGAACCTAACCACCCTCGGTACCGCAGATTGGGCCCACTGGGGCTCCATATCGAGTACGAGTTTCGATCACAAAAGCACCGGGAAATCGCAGATCAGCAATTATACCGTGTTGAATGCCGAACCTGGTGCAGTAGGAAGATCTGTGGGCAATGGCCTATCGTTTTCATGGACCGACGGAACACCCACCGCGAGTGCAACTCAAGACAGAACCAACATCTATGTCGTTGGCCTGCATGCCGGATTCCAGATTTCCGTCCCGGCTGACACCACTCCTCGTCTTCTCACCGTATATCTGGGAATCAATCATACTCAGGCCAAGATGCAAGCCCACCTTAGCGACAACAGTGCGCCAGATTACGTGGACACTTCACTACAAAATAGTTTCCCAGTTAATGGTGCCTACACATTTGTCTATCAGGCCGGTTCCAGCGGGCAGACATTGACGCTGACATGGACGGTGGAACAAGTCGTAGCGCACAATTCCGGGGTTTCCCTTTTTGCGGCAACCCTTGCGATCGTAGATCCTGCTGCTGACTTCACCTTCTCTGGCGGTCCTCCCACACAGGGCGTCGCTCCGGGCGACACCGCGCCGTTTAAGTTCACCATAGTCCCGGGACCAGGGTTTGGCGGGCAGATTTCACTAAGTGCCGCTGGATTACCCCCTGGGGTGAGTGTAGCGTCTACACCTGCCACCGTCATTGCCTCTGGCACGCCCACTTTAGCGATTAGCACCTCGGCTGCCACGCCCCCGGGGCAGTATCCGCTAACCATTACGGCTACGGCGCCCAATGCAAGCCATTCCGTGCCCGTAACTCTAACGGTTGGAGATATCACGCAGGCTCATCTCGACGCTTTTTCCTTCTCGCCGACCGCTGGGGTCAACCTGACCACTCAGGGGACCACGGACTGGGCCTATTGGGGACTGAATTCTACTACGGGCTTTGACCACAAAACCGGAGTAACCCAAAAAATCAGTAATTTCTCGGTTGTTGCGGGCCAAGTAGGAATGGTGTTTACCGGCTTCACGCCGCTGACTTTCAACTGGACCGACGGTAACCCAGACACAGCGATTGCCGGTACGGACAACGCCCTTTTCATTAAAGGACTTGGAATTGGATTCCAAATTACGGTTCCTGCCGATACGAATACGCGCACTCTGATCTGGTATGTGGAAACTTTCAATACTCAGGGGAAATTTACGGCACATATCAGCGATGCCAGTTCGCCTGACATCGTGGACACATCCCTAAGCAGCACCGGTTCCAATCCGGGTGCGTACAAGATTAGTTTCCGCGCGAACTCCTCCGGCCAGACACTTACGTTAACATTTCTTTTTAACGATATGAATGGTCCCCGCTGTCAGGAGGGCGGCGAACATTGCGGCATTGGAATGCAGGCCGCCACCCTTCAGTGAGAAAGTCTTCATTGCCGGACAACTAATGCGGCGTCTCAGAATATTACATGTCGTCGGCTCAATGACTATGGGTGGGATTGAGATGTGGCTCATGCACGTGATGCGCAATAGCGATCGCACGTTTTTCCGGATGGACTTTCTTATATCCAATCGCTCTGAATCCCCCCTTGTGAAGGAAATTGAAGAACTCGGCGGAAAGGTTCTGATTTGTATGGCCCATTCCCAACCGAAGCGGTATGCGCTCAATCTGGCTCGCACCCTTGCTATTCGTAGTCGTTACGACATCGTTCACAGCCATCTTCATCATCTGAACGGAGTGGTCGCCTTAGTGGCAGCGCTGGGAGGCGCGCGCGTGCGCATTGTACACAGTCACACGGCCATTTTCGGCGGAGAGGCAGGTGCCGACGGTTTCCATGCTCGTCGCTATCGCGTGGCTCAGACACTGATGAAAACATTTGCAACTGGAGCGTTGGCTTGCAGTGATGATGCAGGGAGCGCTCTTTTTGGCGCGGACTGGAAGTCACAAGCAAATCGACGGGTGCTCGTTTGTGGAATTGACCTAGAACCTTTTCGTCTGTCCTATGATCGTGCGGAAGTCCGGTCCGAATTAGGAATTCCGCCTGACGCTGTAATTATCGGCCACGCGGGCCGTTTCGTTCGAGAAAAAAACCACTCTCTGTTTTTTGATGTTGCCGACGCGTTTGCTGCTCTCAATCCCCAGGCCCACTTCCTTCTGGCGGGGGATGGGCCCTTGCTTGAGAACTCGAAGAAGCGCGCAGCCAGGTCGCCTTTTGCAAATCGTTTCCATTTTGTCGGCCGTCGCTATGACGTCCCGCGTTTGATGGTGGGCGCTATGGATTGCTTCCTTTTCCCCTCGCTTGTAGAAGGTAGCCCGGTGGTCTTGATCGAAGCACAAGCAGCCGGACTTCCATGCGTCATTTCCGACGTGATCCCCACGCAAACCGATGTCGTTCCATCGAGTCTCTACCGGATGTCTTTACAACAGCCACCTGAGGAATGGGCACGTTCCATCCAGCAAGCGTTATTCGCGCGCAAACCCGAATCCAGAACGGCCGCGCTCTGTACTGTTGCAGCCAGCCCCTTTAACATTACTCGTTCGCTGCTTGAACTACAGCAATACTATTTTGGACTCGCTGGCTTCCAAGCCAATCTGACGATCCGCCATTCCGAGGGTGCTCGCCGCCAGTGACGAATGGCCCCTCATCTCCGGTAAGGGTACTGCTTACGGTTCCGCATCTGAACCGCACCGCCAGTCCGTATCGAGAAACTATGGCCATTGCTAAGCACCACAACCGCGAGGAGTTTAAGTTGACCATCTGTTCGTTGCGCGAGGGAGGTTTTGTTGAAACAGCACCTATTTTGGCCAGCATGGGTGTGGCTTGTTTCGTCGGCCCATTTCGCCCTACGGGACGCCGGATAAACGATTTCGTTAGCAGCCTTCGTCACCAGAAAATTATCAAGAGGTATGGACCATTCGATGTTCAACATTCCATGGACTTCACTTCTTCCCCATTTGAAGCGGTGGCGGCACGCTTGCGCTCGCGGATCTTCCTATATAATCAACGTAATTTAAACGAAAACGGCCACCGGACTTTGCTGAAGATAAAAGCGGCATGCGCTCGCCGAATCATCACCAACTCGTACGCAGTCTCGGATTTTCTAACCGATTTGGGTGTTGATTCCCGGATAATACGGAATATCTCGCTAGGGCTGGAAACCGAACCTGCACCGAGTGGTTCCCCGACTATTTTCCAGGACGATCCTTATTTGCTATATGTCGGCCACGTTGAGCCGCGGAAACGGCAGCAAGATGCTATTCGCACCCTTGCGCTTCTAGCTCCCGAATTCCCGAACCTCAGATTATTAATCGCCGGCCACACCGTTGATAGGGAGTACTTGAACGAACTGCAGCGCACGGCCAATGAGTTGGGACTCGAAAAGCGCGTCCAATTTCTCGGACCTCGCAAAGACATCATGGATCTCATGAGGAATGCTTCGGCGTTGATGCTTTGTTCTGATCGAGAGGCATTCGCGTGGGTATTGCTCGAAGCCATGTCGGTGGATTTGCCGGTGGTCGCTTCGGCAGTAGATGGGTCGTGTCAACTTATTCAGCATGAGCAGAACGGGCTACTAGTCCAGGTGGGCGATGCGGAGGGCTATGCGAAGCAGATTCGCCACTTGCTCATGGATCCGAGGTTCGCAAAGTCCCTCAGTGAGCGGGCACGCGCTGACGTCGAAAACAACTATTCCGCCCGTGCGATGGTAGGCAAAATCGAGAATGTCTATCGCGAACTATTGAGTTGCCGAACATCAAAATGAGAGCGTTCGTGGAATCAACGCGGTCTTGGGTCACCCGCAATGTTTTACTCCCTGCCGGAGACTTGGTCTGGAAGCAAGGTCTGATCCGTAGATTGTCTTTTCTGGAAGAGGCCCAGTGGTGGCCGCGCGAGCGGGTATTAGAGTATCGCAATCGGCGGCTTCGGGAGCTCCTTGCGATTGCTTACAATCAGGTTCCCTTTTACCGGTCTTTGCTTGATCAGTACGGCATCGATGTGCGCGATATCAATTCAGCTGAGCACCTTCGACGGCTTCCGATTGTCACTAAAGCGATGCTCACTCCTCAGTATCCCAAGGGTACGACACGCAATACTGGACAAAAAACTTACGAAACATCTTCTTCCGGCTCGACGGGAAAGAACTTTCGTATCCGCGAAGACTCTGAGACTGCCGGGCATTATCGTGCGGCGTTTATGCTGGCCCTCGGTTGGGCGGGTTGGCAAATCGGAGAGAGTCACATGCAGACGGGAATTATGCCGCAGCGCAGCCGTGACCGCCGACTAAAAGATTACCTTCTGAGATGCCACTATGTTTCCGCATACCGGTTTGATGACCAGCAGGTTGACGCAGCTCTTGATGCTCTCGAGTACAAACATATTCGGCATCTCTGGGGTTATCCCGGTAGCTTGTACCATTTGGCCAAACGTGCATCCCAGCGAGGGTGGAACCGTTCAATGAAGACCCTAGTCACTTGGGGCGATAATTTGTATCCGCACTATCGATCCGTTATCGAGAATGTCTTTGGAAATAGGATATTTGATACGTACGGATGTGGAGAAGGATTCCAAATAGCGGCGCAGTGCGGCAGTGGATCTCATTACCATCTCCAGTCACTCGATGTTATCGCTGAGTTCTTGGGCGATGATGGTAATCCGGTTCCTGAAGGAGAGTTGGGCAACATTGTGATTACTCGCCTTCACCCAGGCCCCATGCCCTTGATTCGGTATCGGGTTGGTGACATGGGTATTCCAGCAGGACAAAAACTGTGCCCCTGCGGCCGAGGATTTGAAATGATGAAGTCTGTGCAGGGCCGGGACACCGATATTGTTGTCACTCCAGCGGGAAATCGCCTGGTAGTGCACTTTTTTACAGGATTAATCGAGCGATTCGAAGAAGTGGATTGTTTCCAGGTGGTGCAGAATGAGATTTCATCAATGATCGTACGCCTAGTTCCTGCCAGAACTGGAGCCATTAATTCACGGGTGGAAGAGATGATACGCGCCACTCTGAGAGAATATGGGGCTGATCTAGAGATAAGTATCGAAATTGTTTCCGAGATTCCGCTGGCGGTATCGGGGAAACGGCGGTTTGTAATCAACAACATTTCGCCGCAGCCAGATCCTGTACTGCAACCCTGAGTCAATGCTGGTCTCTATCATCGTGCCATGCCGCAATGAACTTCGGCATGTGCGCGTATTTCTGGACTCCGTGGTGGCGCAAGAATTCCCGACGGGGCTGCAAATCGAGATGCTGGTCGCCGACGGTTATAGCAGCGACGGCACGAAACAAATCCTTGAAGAATATGCGGCAGCCCACTCTTGGATACGGGTCGTCGATAATCCCGAACTTGTCGTTTCAACGGGTTTAAACCGTGCCATTGGTTTGGCAAGCGGCGAGGTCATCTTGCGCATGGACGTCCACGCCCATTACGCCAGGGACTACATCGCGCAATGTGTTGCTGTGCTTTTCGAGAGTGGTGCGGACAATGTTGGCGGGCCCGCGCGAACCCGGTCTACCGGCAACATGCAACACGCCATCAGCGCAGCTTACAACTCACCTTTTGCCTGCGGTGGCTCCCGGTTTCATGATGTTAATTATGAAGGCTACGTAGATACAGTTACCTTTGGATGCTGGCACAAAGGCATCTTCGCGAAGATCGGGCTTTTTGACGAGGACTTAGTCCGCAATCAAGATGACGAACTAAATTTCAGGATTACGCGGTCTGGCGGCCGGATATTTCAGTCCCCTCGTATCCGCTGTTGGTACGAACCGCGTGCCACGTTGTATGCGCTTGCCGCCCAGTATCTTCAGTACGGTTTCTGGAAAGTGCGTGTTATCCGCAAACACGGATCGCCCGCGTCGTTCCGCCATTTAATTCCGGCGACGTTCGTCGTCAGCATTATTCTCGCGCTAGTAGCGGCCTTGTTTAGTAAGTTTGGGATCTATGCTTTGTTTTTTATCCTAGGAACGTATTTCCTCGCAAACTTAGCCGCCAGCCTAACAATCTGCCGCCAAAACAACCGCTTATTCCCAGCGATGCCCATCGTTCTGGCCACGTATCACCTGTCCTACGGCATTGGATTTCTCGCGGGCATGGCCAGCATGTTAGCTTCGCTGGGGCGCGGCCAATCACCCACCTTCCGTCACTCGCAGACCTAACGTGTATATTTCCGACACACACAGGACAGCGGTGCGTTGCTCTTTATTCTGCGTTTGCCTTTTGATTGCGGCAGAAAGCCGGTCGCTGGCTCAGCAGCCGCCCCCCCCAACAGGCGCGCAGCATTATGTGGCTTCGAATGGCTCAGCCTCAGGCGACGGAAGTGTTAGTCAGCCTTGGGATCTGCAGACGGCCTTGAATCACCCCTCAGTCGTAAATCCAGGTGATGTAATTTGGTTACGGGGTGGAGCGTACGGTGGAGGAGGTTCTGGAACGCAGTTTACAAGTTATCTCACGGGCACCGCAGCCAATCCCATTCTTGTTCGGCAATATCCGGGTGAACGCGCGATTATCAACGGCGGAATTGCTATCAATGCTCCCTATACTTGGTATTGGGGATTTGAAGTAACCAACCTAGATTTGAGCCGGGGCACGCGACCAGACTGCATTGACACGTATGCCGGTTCTACCGGCGTAAAACTGATTAACCTCTTGCTCCACGATTGCTCCCAAGGGATCGGACTATGGAATGATGCGATCGAGGCCGAAGCCTACGGAAACCTAATTTACTTCGTCGGCGAGCAGGGCGCCACCCGCGGACTCGGGCACGCCATTTACGCACAAAATAACCTAGGAACAAAGCATGTCTTGGATAACATCGCCTTCGACAGCTTCGATATCAATATGCAGTTCTATGGCACAGGTCAGGCGTTTGTGAAGAATTTTGATCTGGATGGTAATGTGTCCTTCAACGCGGGGGCGTTGGTAGCCAACCCCGTAGATAACATCATCTTCGCCGTGGACAGCGGTTTGGACAACATTTCGGTGAAAAACAGTTACACCTACCATCCTCCAAGCCTGAATCGGGGATATTCGCGCCTAGGATGGCAGTTCAGCCCTGGGCTGAACGGCAGTTTAACTTCCACAGGAAATTATTGGATCGGTGGGACCACGGCGCTGGAGTTGTGGGGCTGGCAAAATCTGAGTGCCAGCGGCAACGTGAATTATGTAGACACTGGGCTTCTCGTCCTGATGAACACTCTGGGGATCCCTACTTCGCAATACAGCATGAACAATAACACGTACTATGGATCGGGCTTCTTCAGCCTAAATGGGCAATTGCAAGGCTATGCCGCGTGGCAATCAAACAGCGGCTTGGACGGAAATTCGCAATACACTCTCGGACGTCCCACCGGTGTTTGGAGCTTTGTACGTCCCAACAAGTATGAGGCCGGGCGAGCCAACCTAATCATTTACAACTGGGATTTGAATCCATCCGTACCGGTGGACATCTCCAGTGTTCTCAATCCCGGAAATGTTTATGTGGTGAAGGATGCGCAGAACTTCTTCGGGCCACCGGTGGCTTCGGGAACTTATACAGGCGGTTCGATACTGATTTCGATGACAGGCACCGCCATCTCACCAATTGTCGGCTCGAGTCCCGCACCACCGCAAAATACGGCACCCGAATTTGGTGTCTTCATACTAATGCCCAACGTTACGGCCCCACCTTTGGTTTCCCCGGCGGGAGGCTCTTTCAATTCGCCTGTCAGTGTAACTCTGAGTACGACCACCGCCGGGGCGGCTATTTACTACACACTCGACGGCACAACCCCTTCGCAATCATCAACGGCGTACTCCGGGCCCTTCCAGCTTTTGACCAGCGCAACAGTCAATGCGATAGCCACAGAGGCGGGTTTTACTGATAGTAGTATAACGACCGCCAACTTCAACCTTACAGTAGCAACTCCTGTAATCTCGCCAGCCGGCGGCTCTTCGACCTCGGCCGTCAGTGTAAGTCTAAGTACGACGACTCCCGGGGCAGCGATTCACTACACGCTCGACGGCAGTAGTCCTACTGAATCTTCGACGCTGTACTCAAGCCCCTTCACGCTTTCGACAAGTACCGTAGTAAATGTCATTGCCACAGAGGTGGGCTTCAACGATAGCAATGTGTCCACAGCTAACTTCAACGTCATGGCGACCCCTCCTCTAATCTCACCAGCCGGGGGCTCCTTCATCACGTCTGTCAATATCGGTCTCACTACGCCGACACCTGGGGCAACCATTCATTACACCCTGGACGGCACAATTCCTTCGTCAATGTCAACCGTCTACACGGGGCCCTTCGCGCTCTCGACCAGCGCTTCGATCAATGCCATAGCTACAAAGACAGGCTTGACCGATAGCAGTATCGCGACGGCCACTTTCAACATCTCGGCCGCGACTCCTGTGATTTCACCGGCCGGCGGATCCTTCACCACGCCGGTCAGTATTACCCTAGCGACGACCACGGCAGGCGCAACGATTCACTATACGCTCGACGGCCTGCCTCCAACCGTTTCTTCACCGGTCTACTCTCAGCCGATATCTCTTTCAAGTAACGCGACGGTCAAAGCTATCGCGACCGCGCCGGGCTTGGCGAATAGCGGCATGGCGGCCAACAGCTTCAACATTACAATTGTAATTCCTAATTCGATTGGCATCCATTTTGTCGGAAGCGCCACGCCAATGGCTGCCACGGAGACCGCAGGTGTGGTGGCCAAGAGCAACTGGAACAATGCCCCAGGTGCCGTCAGCACGACTCCACTTGGTCTGGTTGACGATACTGGCGCCGCCACCCAAGCGACTGTCACTTGGGCGGCTGATAACACTTGGTCTACCCTCGTGGCCGATCAACCCGGCAATTTTCGTTTGATGAAAGGATATCTCGACACGAACAAACTCCATCCCACGAACGTCAACGTTACCAGGCTGACCCCCGGAGTCTACGATATCTACGTCTATGCTGATGGAGACAACGGGACGGCTAGCAAGACCGCTTTTTACCAAATAAGCGGCCCGGGCATCCCAACGACCAGCGTGAGTCTCAGCGACTTGCCCAACACAACATTTAGCGGGTCATTTATTGCAGCGAAGAACTCTGGCGGAAACTATGTCAAGTTTGCGAGCCTTAATCTCGGCAGCTCTTTTACTATCTCCGCCACGCCGGGGGAGAGCTCCAATCCGTATCCCCGTGCTCCTGTTAACGCTATTCAGATTGTTCCCAGCTCGCAGGCCGTCCCAGATTTCAGCGTCTACTCCGCGCCGAATTCGCGTTCAGTCTATCCCGGGGGCAATACGAACTACACGGTAAATGTGGCCGCATTAGGTGGCTTTAACAGTAGCGTTTCACTCGGCGTGACAGGCCTCCCGACCGGGGCTTCCGGGCTGTTTACTCCGCCGGCCATAACTTCGTCGGGCGCTTCGACGCTTTCGATTACCACGATCGGCGCTACACCCCTAAGTACTTCGACCCTAACGATTAGCGCCACCAGCGGCCAGCTGAACCACACAACCTCGCCAATACTCATTGTTAGTGCCCCCACCACCGGTGCGGGTTCGATCAGTATCGATTTTGTGGGGGCAGGCAGGCCAATGGGCGTCACGGAGACGGCGGGCGTGGTTTCAAGAACTAGATGGAACAATGCCCTCGGTGCGCAGAGCACTAAACCGCTCCCCTTGATCGATGGAGCAGGGAACGGGCTTGCCGCGACCGTCTCGTGGCTGGCCGATGGGATTTGGCAGACCCCCATCGCTGACCAGCCAGGCAGCAGCCGCATGATGAAAGGATACCTCGATACCAATCGGGGTCATCCCAGCTCGATCACCGTTTCCGGCTTGAGCGCGGGAAGCTGCGACATTTACGTCTACGTTGATGGAGATAACAGTACTTCGACACACAGCGGTAGTTATCAATTGAGTGGTCCTGGGATTACCACATCGGTATTTACACTCGTTGATACACCGAACGCGAATTTCAATGGGATCTTTGTGCAGGCAAATAACTCGGGCGGAAACTACGTCAAGTTTGCTGCGGTGCCGATTGGAGCTAGCTTCACTTTGACAGCCACACCTGGTGCGACCTCCAATGGCTACGCACGCGCGCCAGTGAATGGCATTCAGATCATTCCAGCCCAGTGAATTGCTTTCTAAGTCGTCCGTGACAGATGTCGCGCTTGGAATAATATCTCTATGTCCAGTTTAGTAGACCTGAACAAAACCGAAGGCCAGCCAGGTTGCCTCAAAGTTGCTGCGTTGGTCAGTGGGCGCCTGGGTGCGCA
>Ga0073928_10011334_pt1 | contig 10411 bp, 6 predicted proteins | sample PaiPotPPA55metaG_FD_76969 | JGI IMG/M metagenome (GOLD analysis project Ga0073928, IMG submission 76969) | Iron sulfur acid spring bacterial and archeal communities from Banff, Canada, to study Microbial Dark Matter (Phase II) - Paint Pots PPA... ...
AAGTCGTAGGGGTTGCGGGAATGCTTCGGGATGATGACTTGATCCCGACCTTTGATGTAAGGAAGGGCCTGCGACTTTTCCGGATCGGTGCCTGCGATGCAGGCAATGGTGGCCAAGGCGATGGCGGCTTCGCAGCCAGTGGTGGCAATGCCCCATTCCGCGCCGGTGAGTTCACCTAGCTCTTTGCCGACAGCATCCATCAGTTCGTCCAGATGAACAAAGTAGTTCGAGGCCTCGAACATAGCCTGTTTCACCTGCGGCAAAGATCGCGAGCCGCTGATGATGGTGAATGTTCCACGGGCATTGAGAATGGGCCGTACACCAATCTGGGTAAAGAGATTGTCGCTGTCCGTCCCCTGGCGCGAAGATAGTCTGTCGACGACGCCTGATTGTACCTGTGCGCCGGAGCCGGGTTCGGCGAGAGAGGCTGCGCTTGTGGTCAGAGGCGAGAGGGCGTGCGCCGCACCGACGGCAGAGATGATACCGGACTTCCTGATGATCTGACGCCGCGACCAAAGCTTGGGGGAAAAGATAGACATAGAGTTGCCGGCTCCTTTGTTGTTCGTAGGTTGCTCGAAGATCGTCTCATCATTCGTCTCTAAGCTCGTTCCGGCAGGCGTTGCTTGCCGATGCTGCAGATTGGATGTGGCGCTACGCTCAAGACGGTGCAGCTTGACGCCGCTGTCTCTAGAGATGCGCAGCGCCGAAAGGAGACGCTTAGATGTACGCGATTAGATCGATCTCGACCAGCGAATTGCCTGGAATACCTCCGGCTGGCGCGATGGTGGTTCGCACGGGAGGGACCTTGCCCCAGCGGCCCGCATAGACCGTATTCATCTTCGCCCAGTCATTGATGTCGTTGAGGTAGACGTTGACTTTGAGAACCTTCTCCATGGAGGAGCCTGCGCTGACAAGATTCTTTTCCAGTTCATCCAGGACGTGTTTGGTGTGCTCCTCGATGGTGCCCTTGAAGTGAGCTCCCACGCCGGCAAGAAAGAGCAGGTTGCCGTAAGAGACCGCGCCGGAGAAGAGCGGAGGGGCCGAGGTATCGGTAGCGGCCTTGGGGGGGTAAGATTTCTTCTCCAGGCTGCCGGAGACTTGTGCTTCAGCGGGTTGTATGGAATCCGCTGCTCCGGTGACAGCCGCAGCTGCCGTGACTGCGTTCTTGAGTAGAGTTCTTCTGGACTGCTGTTTCATGGACAAGCTCCTTGTGCGGTTGAGTGCAATTTACGTACAGACGCGGTGTCTACTTACGTTGTAGGACGTGCAAGTGCAGAACGCAATTGACGGCCGACAATCTCCGCTTCTCCTGGCTGCAGCATCCAGGTGCCGACAACGATCGTGTTCTCGTTGGAGTGGGAGCCAAGGCGCCCGGTCGACCCTGTGGCAGGATTGAGTTCAATTTGCGGGCGTTGGCTGCGCAGGCGTTCCTGCACCTGTTGGGGGGTGACGCCGACGACCTTAGGATCGTAGGCCAGGATCAGATGAGGCACGCGATTGGCAACCTCGGGGGTGAATATCTCGGTCTTCATGGTGGGGAGGTCTTTCACCATGGCGATGATTGAATTCGCGCGGCGAGTATATTCGGCAAGGTTCGCCTCATCGCTTTGCTCAAGTAGCCAATCAATGGCAGCTACCATGCCCACGATCTGCTCTTTTGCGACTTTCATACCGCGACCGACCGCATCGGAGTTGGGACTGTCGTTGGCGGCAGCGAGTTCGGTCAGATGTTTCTTGCCTAGCAGGAGACCAGCGTTCTGTGGCCCGCGAATTCCCTTCCCGCCGGAGAAACAAACAAGGTCGTAGCCCATGCTGGTGTATTTCCACAGATTTTCGATGGGCGGCATGTCAGCAGCGGCATCCAGGTGGCAGGGGACGTTATGACTATGGGCAATCTTCAGCCATGTCTCCCGATCGATCTCACCGGCCTCTGCTGCGTTGAAGAAATTAGTCATGATGGTCCTGGTCGAGAAGGCGCGCTGGTAGTCGTCGAGGCTGACCACCTCGACGATGCGGACGCCGCAGAGAAGCATGGCGTGATCGTACTCGTAGCGATGGGCCTTTTGGACGATCACTTCGTTCTTCATGGATGCCACCTCCTGCGGGATCTGTTCGGGGGTAGCGTTATTGGCCGAAGCGATGCAGGCGGCAGTCGCCAGTGTAAGTGCGGCGGATGCTCCTGAGGTGACGAGAGCACCTTGGCAACGGAGCCGCTTGGCGATGTACTCGCCGGAGGCGCGCTGCAGATCTTTGAGGACGACGGGGTGAAGCGCAGCCTGGGCAACAGCGCGCTGCACTTGCGGCGGCATCACCGCAGCGGTGAGGTAGGTATAGGTTCCGGCTGCGTTGATGATCTTCTCGACCCCGAGCTTTGCGTAGTAATCGTCGGAGTGATTGTCCGCACTCGGCGAAGCGGCTTCTGCGCTGCGAGGCGCAAGCAGGGATGTGAGGGTCGGTACTGCCGCAAGAGCAGCCTGTGACCAGCCGAGAAAGCGGCGGCGCGTCAAGCGAGCGAAGTTCGCATTGGAAGACATCTGTAGGTCCTATCGTTACGTCGTGGCTTGCTCGCGCAGTCGTTTGATGACGCTTTGTTGCCCTGCGGACGGTTGCTAGATGCGGCCAAATTTCTTAACCGCTTCAACGATGGAACGAAATTTCTCGATGAATGGGTACATGGAGTGTTCGCTGTTGTCGAGTTGCTCGGCGCGGACGAGGACCTCCGCCGCGTGTTCGCGGGGAACCACGACGACGCCATCCTGATCGGCGACGATAATGTCGTTGGGATTGACCTGGATGCCATCGCAATCGACAGGTACATTGACTCCGCCGAAGCGGTAGTGGCCCACAGAGGTAGATGGAACGGGACCCGTCGAATAGACAGGGAAACCGATGCGCTTGAGTTGGGGAAGGTCGCGGACTCCTCCGTCGATGATAGCTCCCGCGTAGCCTCGCGAGAACATGGCGGTGCCCATGAGGCCGCCCATGCCGGCGATATCGGCTCCATCCTGGACTTGCATGACGTAGACGGAACCTGCTCCGCCCGAGTCGATCGCTTGCAGCATACCGGTGAGGGCGTCTGGATCGTTGTTTTCCTGCTTGACCAGTTTGACCGTTAAGGCTGTGCCGGCAAACTTGGTGGGAAAGTTAGCCTGCATGCGGTGGGACATGTAGTGCTTTTGATGGAAGAGTTGCTCTATGGCGTCCGAGACAGAGGCAGCCTCAACATGACGATAGGCTTCGAGCATCGCTGCCGGATCGGAGATGTATTCGCCAACCGTTCGAGGCGTATCAGCGAGCAATAGTCGGCCAACGACCAAACAGGACGTAACCAGAAGCGCAACCACGGAGATTAACCAGGGGCGGCGCACACCACGGATTGTTGGGGCAAAAGGCATCAAATCCATTCGCTGACTCTCCTTTGGAGAGTCATGATGCTATCGAACGAGTTGGGCTGCCCGCAAGAGAAGGTTCTCCGCTGCAGGTGCGCGTTCAGTTCGATCGGCTGAGTCTGCATATTGCCACTAATTTGATAACACGAAGGAATGGCTGTCATCGGTCTGTTGCCGGTGCAGGTTATAGGTCAAATGGCCTAGATTCGTTTCGCAATGACGGCAGGGCAATTGAGGTCGGGATCTCGGGGATGTGGAGGCGGCAAAGTTCATTCGTCTCAGTCCAGGTGCACAAGGCCACGCTGGAGAGCATAGATAGTGGCCTGCGTTCGGTCACGTGCGCCCATCTTGTCGAGCACAGCGCTGACGTGGATGCGAACGGTTTTTTCAGCAATGCCGAGTTGTTCGGCGATCTCGCGGTTGCTTCGGCCTTGTGTAATGCAGGTAAGGACTTCGGTCTCGCGAGGAGTCAGTTCAACGGACGGCATGCGCTCCGCGAGGCGATCGAGGGCAACGTGGGGCAGATAGCGGAGACCGCGGTTTACGCTCTGAATGGCGTTGAGAAGCTCCTCGCCACTGGCGTCCTTGGTGAGATACGCCATGGCTCCGCCACGCACAGCCCGATAGATGTCTTCGCTGCCATGCAGGTTAGAGAGGATCACGATGCGCGCATTGGGAAATTCGCGGCGGATGTGGAGAATGACGTCAAAACCGCTGACACGCGGGAGACGAAGATCGAGGACGACGACATCGGGGCGGAGACTGCGGTACAGCTCGATCCCGGCCTCGCCGTCGCTGGCCTCGCCTACGATCAAAATCTGAGAGTGGCCTGAAAGCACTGAGTGCAGCGCAATGCGGGCTAGAAAGTGGTCTTCGATCAAGAGAACGCGAATCTGCTTCATATGCCTATCCACCTGATGACGTGATGCTCATGACTCGCTGGGTGCTGCAAGGCGTTGAATGACACTTTGACGGTAATTTCGGTTCCCCCGCCTGGCGAGGTGAGCAGGCGAAGCGTGCCACCCAGCTTGCGCGCTCTCTCTTCCATGACGGGAATTCCGAAGTGGCCGCTCAGAGAGGAGTCGCTGTTCTGGAAGCCGCAGCCATTGTCGCGGATGGAAAGGGTGAGCCCCTCGCCCTCGTATTTCAAGTGAATCGCAATATTGGAGGCCTGGGCGTGACGGATGGCATTCGAAACGGCCTCCTGGCCAATACAAACGAGGTGATGCACGCAGCCGGGGGCAAGGGGGAGTTCCTCGCCATCGACGTCGAAGGTGGTCTCGATGGCCACAGGGGTGAGGTTTGCGGAGAGAGTGCGGGCCAGGGCATGGGACAGAACATTGGTGACTTCGTCGGTATCGCGAAGATCCCAAATAATGCGCCGCGCCTCAGCCTGACAGTGAGCCACCATGCTACGAGCCAATTCGCAGGATTCCGCAGGCGGAGTGGACTCCGACTTGCTGTCACGGAAGAGCTTTGCGGTAGCCTCAAGTTGCCACGAGATCGCGGCAAAACCGGCCATCAATGTGTCGTGGCATTCGCGGGCAATGCGGTTGCGTTCTTCGATGACGATGCCAATACGACCCTTGAGCAGCTGGACTCGACGACGGAAGAGTTGCACGACGAGGGCTGCGGCCGCAAGGGCGAGAACGAAGTAGAAGTACCAAGTCTGGTAGATGTAGGGATCCTGCTGGATGGGGATGGAAGCAACGGGCGAAGACCACTCCTCGCCACTGCCGCGGGCCTGCACTTCAAAGTGGTACTTGCCAGGCGGAAGACGTTTGTAGTGGGCAGTGCGGGTGCGGGTGTTGGTCCACGCCGTCTCATAACCTGCGAGACGATAGCGGAATTCGATGTGTGCCGGATTGGCCAGCATCTTGGCGTTGAAAAAGAACACGACGTCCGTGTGTCCAGCTTCCAATTCGATGCGAAGAGGAGCGGCAGGAGGCGCCGCGTCCTCGGTGTTGGGATTGGCGGACAGCGCCCAGCCCGTGATGACGGCAATGGGCCGTTTGGATCCGAGCGACTCGGCAACATCGGTGGTGTGAACGAAGCCCCTGGTTGTGGCGAACCACAGGGTTCCGTCCGGCAGGCGCGCTGAACCGGGCTTGGATGGGCCGCCGCACTCGCTGGAGCGCATTCCATCGGCCCTGTCGAGGATCACAGAGGAGAGAACGGTGCGACGGCCATCCGCAACCGCTTGCAATTCTTCGAGAGGGACGCGAACAATCCCATGAGATGTACCAAGCCACAAATGACCGTCGCCGTCTTCGACCGCGGTGTTCACGTAGGCGTTGGGTAGGCCAGCATTGGCAGGAATGGTGACTGCTTGATCGCCGCGGACCGCGGCCAGGCCGCTACCTTTGGTACCAACCCAGACATACCCTCCTGTGTCCCGGGCCAGGGAGATGATATGGGCGCGGGCGAGATTGGAGATGGCCGCAGATTTACCGTCACGTACGCGGTATAGCCCGGTGCTGGTGCCCACCAGGATGGAGCCGTCGCTGTCTTCGAGCAAGCATGTAATGAGATTCGACGCCAATAGGAGCGATCGTTGCTGAGGATTGGGCGTTCCGGAAGGATAGTAGACGAGTCCGGTGTAGGTTCCGACCCAGAGGCCGCCCTGGCGATCCGGCAAAATGGCACTGACGGCGTTCCCCGGCGATTCGTTCCCGAGCAGGTAGTGGTGAAAGCTTTTGCCGTCGTACCGATAGACTCCGTCAAACCAGGTGCCCACCCAAATCTGCCTTTGACTGTCTTCAGCGAGCGCACGGATGGGGGTCGAGGTGGGCAGACTGGGCGGATTGGTCGGAATGAGCCGGCCGTTGTGTCGGCGAAAAAGCCCATTGCCCCAGGTTCCAAGCCACAGATCGCCGCGGCTATCCGCAAGGACATTTGCCGAGTAGGAGGCATGAAAGCCCTCCGGATCGCCGTATGGGGCCAGTGAACCTTTGCGCCACCGGCTGAGCCCTCCGGAAAGCATCCCGATCCAAAGATTCTGCTCATCATCGACAAAGAGCGATTCGACGACGTCGTCGGCGAGCCCGTTGTGAGAGTTCCATCGCGAAAGGCCTTCCGCGTTCTGGCGCCAAAGTCCATCGTTGCGCGTGCCTATCCAAAGATTTCCTGCAGCATCCCCGCGGAGAACATTCACGGGGCTGGCGAGGGTTGCGGTCAAGACCTGTTTGAATTGCGGGCCGGCGTCTTTCGAGTGTGATGTGGAAACTTCAGGCGCCAGTTGGACAATGTGTTTCATGGTGCCGACCCAGACTCGCTGCTGCGGATCACGATAAACCGCCACTACCGCATCGCGCTTAGGAAGCTGCAATTTGAAGCTCTGGGCGACCCCGTTCCGCCAATGAAAGAGTCCTGAAGAGGTGACGTAAAACATGCCGCCGTGGCCGTCCTCGGCGAAGACTGCGGTGATAGCGCCAGAAATCATTCCGGTGCCGGGAATCGCCTCCAGGCGATCATGGCTGAATCGTTCCACGCCGTTCTGGGTGGCGATCCAGAGGACTCCTTGCGAGTCCATGCAGAGATTGCGAATCCGTTCGTTCAAGAAACCTGCGCGCTCACTGATGTTTACTGTTCCTGACCCAGTCTGATGCAGGACGCCGTTCCCGTCGGTTCCGATCCATAGCTCCTCGTTCCCGATGGGAAGAATGGCGTTGACGGCTTCGTTGCCTCCCATTCTGGCGGCATACCCGGAATCGGCATCGCCATCGCGCATGGCAAGAGTGCGGAAATGCAGGCCATCAAAGGTGGAAATTCCGGAAGACGTGGCCAGCAGCAAAGAGCCGTCAGGTCTTTGGGCGATCATGCGAACGTTGTTTTCCGGCAACCCGTCTTCGACCTGCCATTCCTGTTTCTGGTACTCGGAAAGCTTCAGATTGGTGGACGGCATCGCGAGAGCCACGACGCCGTGGAAAATCAGGAGGACGATTCGCGCCGACCTTAGCCAGGGTTGCATCAACCCGTTCACAAGCCATCTCCGAGAGCTGGTATCAGGCATCGAGGGGCCGCTCCGGGTGTACCGTGATCCAGCAGATCGCTCCGACGATGGCCATCGCCGCCGCAATCGCAAAGGATGTTGTCCAGCCAAATCGCTGCGCGATCCAGGGAGTGAGAGAGGCCGTGACGGCGCCGCCAATCTGCCCTCCCATGTTGACCATGCTCGAGAAGATGCCGGAGCTTTGGCCAGCGATATCGACGGAAACCGACCAGAAGGAGCTTTGCGACAAGTAGAGTGCTCCGGCGCCTCCCGCGAGGATGATGCCGGCAAGTTGCGGGCTGTGAATTTGAGAGCCAAGGATCAGGAAAAGAGAAGTGAAGGCCAGTGCGACGGAGGCCAGACCGCTACGCCCGGCACGAAGACCGTATCTCTTGCTCAGCCAGTCGCTCAATGCGCCACCGACGAGGCAGCACACGGTCATCGACAGGAATGGAAGCATGGAGTAAAGCGCGCTGGATTTCAAGTCAAACCCTCTCACCTGGGCCATATAAAGGAAGAACCAGCTGAAGAATATCCAGGCAATGTAACCAAAGGCAAAGTAGCCTGCCATCAGCGCGGCCAGATCACGGCGTCCGAAGATTGCTCTCCAGGAGATGACTGTGGCCGTCACGATCTGGCCTTCTTTTTTGTCCGCCCTGCCTGCTCCAGGTCCGTCGGTGACGGCAGCGAGGCCATCGCGGATGGTGCGGAGTTCCGAGGCGGAGACATCAGGGTGTTCTTCGGGTGTATCCCGCGCTCTTAACCACCAGATGGCTCCGGCGGCTGCGCCGATGGCCGCGCTGAACCAGAAGGCCGCACGCCAACCTTGCTGAGTGATCAGCCAAGTGAGCAACGGCGGAGTCAAGCCGCTGCCGGCGCCCACCCCGGCAAAGATCAGCCCGTTGATCAGGCCGCGCTCTTCGAGCGGAACCCAGCGGGCGACAAACTGGTTGGCCGCTGGGTAAATCACTGCTTCGCCTGCTCCCAGCGCAAATCGAATGGCGATCAACAAAAGGACTGCGTGGGCGATTCCCGCAGGCATGAGCGCGGTCAACCCGGTCGTGATTCCCCACCAGAGAACGCCAAGAGTCAGCACAAGACGCGGACCATAGCGCGTAGCCAACCACCCCGCAGGAAGTTGAAACCCTGCATAGCCGATCAGGAAGGCGCTGAATATCCATCCTAGACGCTGATTGCCCAAGCCGTACTCGGTGCTGATCTGGAGGCCGGCGATGGAGAGGTTGGTGCGGTCCAAAAAGGCGACACCGCTCAAGACGAAAAGCAGGAAAGCGAGAGAAAAGCGGACATAAGTGCGACGTTCCACAGACACCAGCGGTACTCCTGACGGCGCCTGAAAAGCGCGGACAGTTGGATTGGCATGCGAATACTTCGGATTGATTCGTAAGCGATCCATTGAACTATGCCGGAGGGGGTTCTCTGTAGGGCGTATGACCTAGTGCCTGCGGTGAGTTTTACCTGTGCGGACCCTGAAGTCAACAATTTCTCGAGTGGCGCCCGGGGAATGAACCATCTGCGACGGAGCGCCGACGATCGATTTCGCGGCAACTTCACCTGGGTTCCCGGCCGGCGAATCGCACCGATCCGAGAGTTCGTTTGCATTGGATGCGGCGGCGTATGGGCGAGGCTTGGCGGAAATATGTTCGTTTACTAGACAGCTTGCAGGCCAATTGACCTACGAGAGTCTAGGGCATGCGGCTGATGACACGTCCATGCCCCGTGCAGTTGAATTCGATTGGGCGGGTGTGACAATTCCTCCTTGAACCTCACTGCTGCAGCACGGGATGTGGATCCATTCAGCAACCTTGATAACCTGTCCGGAGAGCTGGTTTCCGGGGCGGAGAATTCCGGGCTGCGAACTGCGGATAAAGAGTGCCCTGCTGCGTCAAGGGGTCACTGACCTGGTAGTCTCATGCCGATAAACAACTTCTGGATTGGGAGAGCCGATGGCGATCGTCGTATCGCGGCAAGATCAGAGGTTTGACACACTCCATAAAGGGCACAACCTGCGCTGGCCGGCAGAAGAGGCGGACGCAGCGGGGCGAATTGTACTATGCGAAAACGCTGCGGACGCGGCCGAGGCATTGCAGCAAATTGTGAGTGCAGGATTGCGGCCAACGGTGCGCAGCGGAGGCCATTGCTATGAGGACTTTGTCGCCAATAACCCCGGCGGAGCCCTATTGGACCTGAGCCTGTTGACTGGAACGGGCAAGGCCGGCAATGAATCGAGCTATCGCATAGGTCCGGGGACGCTGCTTTGGAACGGCTATGTCGAACTCTATAAGCGCTACGGAGTGACTCTGCCGGGCGGTACTTGCGGCACCGTCGGCGCAGGCGGGCATATCAGCGGGGGCGGATACGGGCTGCTTTCGCGATTGCATGGGTTGACCTGCGACTGGTTGACCGCAGTAGATATTCTCACCGTGGACGCGAAGGGCAAAGTCGTTGCGCGGACAGTCGATGCCAGGCACGATGCGGATCTATTTCGTGCCTGCCGAGGTGCTGGGGGCGGCAACTTTGGCGTCATTACCAGTTATATTTTTGATACCCTCCCTCCCGCCCCGCGTGAAGTGATGCTGACGCATTTGCATTTCCTCTGGGCCGACACACCGGTGGAACGCTTTGTGCTAATCATGAAGACGTTTGGGGAATATTGGGCAACACGTGGGCAGGACCCGGATACCTGGGGCATGTTTTCAGTCATGACGCTCTCGCACCAGTCGAACACCGGCTTTGGCATCTCGGTGCAGTTCTGCAATCCGGACGGCACATGCCGGGATTTGACAGTGCTCAATGACTATCTGGATCGATTCGCGCATTGCAGCCCCGCGACGACAGCTGAGGGGCCGATACGAAAATCCCCGGGAAATAACGAGACTGGCTCGAAGAGCGTGCCCGTGGAAGAGCTTTGTACCGGGACGCACCCCATGCGCCGCCGTGACTGGTTGGCTGCTACCGGAGATGAGGCCGGTGGGCCAGGCGGTTCGCGCGCCAAGTACAAGTCCGCATATCT
>Ga0073928_10011335_pt1 | contig 10411 bp, 8 predicted proteins | sample PaiPotPPA55metaG_FD_76969 | JGI IMG/M metagenome (GOLD analysis project Ga0073928, IMG submission 76969) | Iron sulfur acid spring bacterial and archeal communities from Banff, Canada, to study Microbial Dark Matter (Phase II) - Paint Pots PPA... ...
CCGCCATCGGCGACGGCATATCGGGTCCGGACACCGGTTGGATCAACGGGATCTCGGCGACCTCGTCGTCCAGCTCGACGACTTCGGGTTCGCTGCTGACCCCGCTGGTCTCGGCGGCCCTGATCAGACCCGAGTACGACGTGCGCCGCCAGGTGGTGTCGATCGCGCGGTGGAAACGCCGCACCGAGAATTCGACGACAGCGCGGTCCTCAGCGGCGGCCGCGGGCGCGGCCACCACCGATTCCTCGATCACCGGCCCGCCCGCCGTCTCCCACTTCGCCAGCCGCGCCATCGCGTCGTCGTCCGAGATCTTCGCGGGCACACAGCGATCGGGCACAGTCGACTGGCCAGGCTCGCGGCCTCGCAGTAGCCGTGACAGGCCGCCGTTGGGCTCGTCGTAGGCCGGTGACCACCACGCCACCACCTGTGCCTGCGCGCGTGTCATCGCGACGTAGGTCAGCCGGCTGTCGTCGCTGGCCGCCTCCCTGCGGCCCTGCTGTGCGACGCTGTCGTAATCGGGGCTGTCCTTGCCGCCGACGTGCAGGCACCGGGTATCGCCGTCGTGGAACAGCACCAGTTCGCGTTCCTGGACGTTGCGGTTGAACGCGAACGGCAGGTACACCACCGGATACTGCAGACCCTTGCTCACCCACACCGTCATGATCTGCACGGCCGCCGCGTCGCTGTCCAGCCGACGGTTGCGTTCCGTTGCGCCGCCGCCTCCTTCGCGTTGGGTCCGCAGCCAGTCCCGCAGCGCGGGCAGGTTGTAGTGCTCCCGGTGCGCGGCTTCCTGCAGCAGCTGCGTCATGTGCGCCAGGTCGGTCATCTGCCGCTCGCCGCCCTGCCACGACAGCACCCGGTCGGCCATGCCCCGCAGTTGCGCGGCCTCGAAGATCGCGGCCACACCGCGCTCCCGCGCATGCCCCGCCCACTCGCGCAGCGTCTCTGCGACGCGGTCGGTCAGCGCATCACCACCCGCGGCCAGTGTTTCGGCCGTCTCGCCGAAGAACATCGTCGCCGCCGCGGCGCGCACCACACCCGAGCGGTGCGGCTGATCGAACGCCTCCAGCAGAGTCAGCCAGTCCTCGGCGGCTTCCGAACCGAACACGTCCGAATCCCCGGTGTACACCGACGGCACGCCGGCATCGCCGAGAGCGCGGTGGCACACCCTGGCGTCCTTGTGGCTCTCCACGATCACCGCGATATCGCGGGCCTCCAGCGGCTCCCCGTCGAATGTGGCGTTGGCGGCCAGCAGGGCGCCGATGTCGGCGGCGAGGTCCCTGCCGATGTGCGCGCGCAGGTCGTCGATGGCGAGATTCTGAATGCCGCTGCGGCCGAACGTCGCCCTCTTGACCACCCGCAGCCGGAACGGGTCAGGGCTCGGTGCGTTCGCCAGACGGCTACCGCGGTGATACGCGTCGACGTCGTGCACGACGATCCGCGGGTCGCCCAGTTCGGCGCCGCGCAGCACAACTTGCAGACGATCGACAAGCGCGCCGTCGCTGCGCCAGTTCGTGCCGAGGGTCTGCTTGTCGCCCGCGGTCTCCGAGGCCCCCAGATACGTGACGATGTCGCCGCCGCGGAACGCGTAGATGGCCTGCTTCGGGTCGCCGATCAGGATCACCGTGGAGCGGTCGCTGAACGCGCGGTCGATGACCTGCCACTGCACCGGGTCGGTGTCCTGGAACTCGTCGACCATGACGATCGGCCAGCGGCGGTGCATTTGTACCTGGGCGGGGGAGTCGTCGGCCTCGAGCGCGTGCGCCAGCCGGCTCAGCAGGTCGTCGTAGTGCAGGATGCCAAGCCGCCGTTTGCGTGTTTCCAGTTCGGCGAGAACATCTCCCGCGAACCCGACGCACACCGCCGCCCGCGAGTCCGGGTCGGGGTCGATCGGGCGCAGCTGTGTCGCCGGCTGGTTCACCACCTCCCGCGCCAGCCTCAGTGCGTCCTTGTAGAGGAGGACGGGATCGTCGCGCTGCTGCCCGAAGTGGGCCAGATAAAGGTCGTCGACGATCTCGGTCACCAGATCGTCGAGGCTCTCGACCAACGTGACGCCCGCGTCGCTGTCGCCGGCCACTCCCAGCGATTTCAGCACGAGCTGGCAGAACTGGTGGGTGGTCGCGATCGTCGCGGCATCGAAGCTCGCCAACGCGTCTCGCAGGTTCTGCTGTCGCGTCGCACGCTCGTCGTCCGATCCCGTGATCAGGTGGGCGACCACTTGGTTGTCGCCGACCGTGGACGGGTCCCCGAAAGCCTTGAGCGCGCGGACGATCTGATCGCGAACCCGCTCCCGCAACTCCTGACTTGCCGCGCGGCCGAACGTGATGAGCAGCATCTGGTCGAGCGTCGCTTGACCCTCGGCGACATAGCGCGTCACCAAAGCGGCCAACGCGAACGTCTTGCCCGTCCCGGCGCTGGCCTCCAGCACCGTCGTCGAGTTGGCGGCGGGCAGCGGGCCCAGCAGGTTGAAGCGGTCCATCACGGCGACCTCTCCGCGCGCAGCATCGGCAGCCACACCCGAGCGGAGTAGGCGTCCAAGCCCGCATCGACGAGGACGGACAGGGAGGCATGGTGGCCCCACGCGCGTACGTGCGCCGGCGCCTGATCCTCGGCCGGGTAGCGGTCGTTCGACTTCCACCGGAACCCGGCCGCCTGTTCGGGGACATCGCCGGTATGGCGCGCCACCGCCCACGCGTAGGACGTCTTGATGGGCAACGGAATCGGCTCACGACGGCCCGCGTCGTACACCGCCACGAGGTCGCGCAGCACCTCGGCGGCGGCCACGTCGGGCCGTGCGAGACCCACTTCCCGGGGGGTGGTGCCCTTCTTCTGCCTGCCGATGCAGACCGCGTGCCAATCGCAAGCGGAATCGCGGGCGAGCAAGGCCAGCAACGGAATCCACGACTCGAGCAAGTGCTTGCCGTCGAGCTTGGAGTACGTCACCGAAACCAGCTCCTCCCCGAACACCGGCGACACCGTGCCGGTCAACCGGCGTCGCTCACCGAGGTCGATATCGACGTCGTATGCCTGCGACTCGGCCTTGCGGTGTCGCAGTGCGGCGGTGGCGAGCAGCGCGGCCTGATCCTTGATCTCGGAGGCCTTGCGCCAACCGAGCTGGCCCGGTGGCAGCGTGCCACGCCGCCACTCCGCCTGGCGGGCCTCGTCGGGCGTCATGCCGCGCAGCATGTCGCCGAGTATGCGGTCGCCGACGGTCCATTCCTCGAGCGCGTTAATGTCGACGGGCATGGCGTCCTGGACGCCGTCGACGTCCCACGGCAGCGTGAAGTCGAGCGCGCGGAAGAACCCCTTGACGGGGTCCTTGAAGAACGCGACTAGATCGGCGAGCACCACGTCGTCGGCCGCAACCGGCGCCAGGGGGCCTGCGATGAATGGCGGCTGTTCCTTTCGTTCCGCGGTGCTGGCCCGCGCAGCGCGCAGCACGGTCGTGTCGAACGTGAACGGCGTGCCCGGCGGCGTACCGAGCTTGCCGGGGATGACGTTGCGAATGTCGAAGGGCTGCAACGGGTGCTTGACGACGAGTCGGTCCCGCACCTTTTCCGTGGTGGTGATGTCCAGGGTGTCGAGCAGTTCGGCGAGCGGCACCGCCGGGGGCCGGTCCTGGCCCGAGTACTCGTTGGCGCCGGTATAGGTGATCACCATCGTCTCCGTGGCAGCGCCGATCGCGTCGAGGAGCAGTTGCCTGTCCTCGGAACGGATATCGCGTTCACCGGTCATCGGGGTGCGGGCGAGTACGTCGTCGCCGTCGACGATGCCCAGCCGCGGGAACACGCCGTCGTCGAGACCGACCAGGCACACCACCCGGTGCGGGACCGAGCGCATCGGCACCATCGTGCACACCGTCAGGGTGCCGGTGCGGAAGTTGGCCCGGGTCGGTCGCCCGGCGAGGTGGCGGCCGAGCAGCGCGCGAATGTCGGGCAGCCGCATGATCGTGTCGCCGCGCGGGCCCGCCGTCGCGAGCACCTCGGCGAACTCGCGCTGCATTTGGCTGGCCTGCCACGCATCAATCTCGTCGACGTGGGCCAGCAGGCCGATACCGCCGGCCAGCGCGGTGAGCCAATCCCGCAGCGGCCGTGCACCGTTAAGCGAGTCGACCGTCCGCTGCAGCCGGTCGACGTATTCGGCGAGCTTGCCCGCCAGCTCGACGCGGTTGCTGCTGACGTCGTCGAGCGGCAGCGTCGAGCCGATCCACGCGTGCGAGTCGTCCGACAGCGCGACACCGGCCAGCACCCGGTCGATGCCGAAACGCCAAGTGTTGTGGACGAAGTCGACACCGAACGGCTGGCGGTGCTCCTTGTCGAACCCCCAGCGGATATTCGCCTGCCTGACCCAGCGGGTGATGCTTTCGAGGTCGTCGTCGGTGAAACCGAACCGCGACCGCACCGGAGCGGCCTGCGCGAGGTTGAGCACCTCGCTGGCGGTCACCCGGCTGCCTGCCAGGCTGAGCAGTTGGCTGGCGACGCCGAGCAGCGGGTTGGTCTGGATGAGCGAGCGGTCGGCCAGCCGCACCCGCAACCGGTGCGCCTCGTGCGCGCCGCGCACCACGTCGCCCAGCCCGAAGTCGGCGTTGATCAGCGGCGCGTAGGTCTCGATGTCCGGGCACATCACCAAGATGTCGCGCGGTTCCAGCGTGGGGTCGTCGGCGAGCAGGCCGAGCAAAACCTCTCTCAGTACGTCGATCTGGCGGGCCGCGCCGTGGCAGCTGTGCACCTGGACGGAGCGGTCATCGTCGCGCAGCGTTCGGCCGTCCGGTCGGACCGCATTGGCGGCGATGTCGGACTGCAGCCAGCCGAGCATTGTGTCGGGATGCTCACGGCCACCAGCCGATTCGCTGAGGTATTCGTCGGTGTCTCCGCTAGGCAGGCTGCGCTGCAGTTCGCGCAGATCGCGGCCGAGGGTGGCCAGCAGTGGGTGGCCGACGTTGCGGTGGCTGGTGTCGTCGCGGCGGAGGATAGTTCCGTGATCGCCTGCGAGCTTGTGCCACAAGTCGTCGCTGGGGTGAGGCAGCCAGAGGTGAAGGTCATGGTGGGTGGCCAGGGCATTGAGGAGCTCGATCTCGGTGGACGGCAGGCGGGTGTGGCCGAACAGTGACAGCCGCTCCGGCAGATCGGCCGGTGACTCGTGCAGGCGCGCAAGCGTTTTAGTGTGCCGGACGTGGGGAGGATCGGCGTCGACGTGGTTGACCAGCGCGCGCCACAGAGGAGGCTGCCACTGGAGGTCGGAATCGATATCACCGGCAATATCGCTTTCCCAATCGACCAGCAATTGCGGCCGCTGACGGGCGTAGGACGCGAACAGCCCAGCCAGGCGACGCGCGACGGCATAGCGCCTGCCCTGGCGCAATTCCTTCTCTTCCCCGGTTTCGAAGTGGCCGAGGTGAGTTGCGAGGGTGTGGCACCATGGCTCGCCGAGGCTGGAGTCGATCACCTCCAGCAGGGGCCACACCATGGCGTCGGGGGACCAGGGGTCGTCGTCGGCGGTGCCGGTGATCTCAGCGATGAGTGAGCGCGGGTTGCGGAAGGCGATCCCGGCGCAGACGCCATCCTGGGCAGTGCCGCGTCCGAGGACATGGCTCAGCCGCTGGCTGAGCCACCGCTCCACGCCCTTGGCGGGGACGATGACGAGTTCTTCGGCGAACGGGTCGGGCAGGGGAGTGGCCAGCAGTTGGCCGAGGCCGTCGGCGAGGAGACTGGTGCGCTCAGCGCGGTGAAGGTGCAAGACCATTGACGCCCACCATATGGGACACTTCACCACCATGCGGCGGAGACTTGCGCTGACTGTTTGCGGGTCAATTCTGGTGCTGATGACCGCGTGCAATTCCCCCGTCTCTACGCCCACCACGGTCACGGTGACTGCGCCGCCAACCGCCGCTCCACCACCGACCTGCGGACCCGATGAAGCAACCGCCTTGCAGTCTGCGCTTGCGAAATTGCCGCCCGAACCGGTCACCGGCAGGGGCTGGCAGAACACGCCTATCGGCGGCAACTACAACCCGTGCGCTGACCTCTCAACCATCCTGGTGATGATTCAGGGCGGCACGGCCAGCTCGCCGGTGCAGGCGCTCATGTTCCATCGCGGCACCTACCTTGGGACCGGCACGTCGAAGGCATACGGATTCACGTCGCTGGACGCGGCGCGCAGCACCGGTGACACGGTGGTTCTCGACTACGCGACGCCGGGTGAGTGCGACGCGTGCGCTCCCGCGGCGGTCACAAGTGTGCGCTACCAGTGGCAAGGCGACCATGTCGAAATGCTCGATCCCCCACCGCCGTCATAGCCATGTGTATGCTTGGTGTATGGGACGCACAAACATCGATCTCGATGACCAGTTGATCGCTGAGGTCATGCGCAGGTTCGGCGTGTCCACGAAGAAGGAAGCCGTCGACCTCGCTCTCCGAAGGCTCGTCGGTGTACCGCTGACGAGCGAGTTTCTCCTGGCGCTCGAAGGGGTCGGGTGGGAAGGCGAACTCGAGCGCCTGCGAAGCGAAATGCCCGACGAGTTGTCGTGATTCTGATCGACACATCGGCGTGGATCGAGTATTTCCGCGCAACGGGGTCCGCCGCCGCAGTCGAAGTTCGCCGACTGCTTTCGGAGGAGGCGGATCGGGCCGCGATGTGTGAGCCAGTCGCCATGGAGATTTTGTCGGGAGCCGGCGACGACAGCACCTACGCGAAACTTGAGCGACTCGTCAACGGTCTGCCGTCATTGAACATCGATACCTCGGTCGACTTTCGGGTGGCCGCACAGATATATCGTGCGGCTCGTCGCGCCGATCGGACAATCCGCAGTATCAACGATTGCTTGATCGCGGCGGTGGCAATCCGGCATAGCGCCCGGATTGTGCACCGAGACAGCGACTTCGAGGTGATAGCGTCGATGACCAATCTTGTCGCCACGTCGTTCAGGTAACAGGCTCCGACTCGACGAGGGTCTTCAGTTCCGTAACCACGCGCCCCAGCTCGTCGACCATCCAGCTTCTGCAGCGGCGACTTGGGTAGGCGTCGAGCAGCCGGCCGTAGTACCAGAGGTGGTCGTCGGGATTCTTGACAGTGAAGCGCTGCCACAACGCGGGGCCGTGCTGGTGGTAATCCCTCAGCATCGACCGCGCGTTGTCGAGCTTGTCGGCCACCGACACCAGAAGCGTGTCTTCACCAACGGTGCCAAGGTGATCGATGTAGTCCTGCTTGCGTTCTCGCCACGGTGGCTTCGGTGTCTTGTCGGTGTCGCTGCACTCGTCGACGATCCGCGCCACCTCGTCGCCGAAGTCCGCGCGGATCTCCTGCAGCGTCTCCTTGCCGCCGGCGTCCTCCACCGCGTCGTGCAAGAGCGCCGCGATGGCCTGCGCCTCGGAACCGTCGTCGTTGATCACCAATCCCGCCACCGACAGCAGATGCCCGACGTAGGGGATATCGCCGCCCTTGCGAACCTGTTTGTGGTGCTTCCGTTCGGCGTAGACCAGCGCCTTCGAAAACTGATCTGTCAGCTTCGGTGTTGCCGTTTGCTCGCTCATCGTCTTCCTCCCTTTCACCCCGACCCTAACAGCGAGGACCGACAGTTCTTTTTGCCCGCCTCGCAGCGACAACCTGTTGGATCGCAACGCCGCTTCGGCGTGTTGTCGCTAGGAGGCGGGCAAACCTATGCCGGACGGATCGGGGGACATGCGTGAATTCGGCTGTCCGCGGACGTTTGCTGTCAGCCGCGATCGACGAGATACCGTTGCGCCTCGGCGCGCAAGGCCAACTCACGTTTGTTGATTCGGTACTCAGTCGAACGCGGCATTGAGCCGGGGCCGTACACCCCGCGCCCGTGACGACGAACCCGGCCGTATCGCATCTCCCACCTCAGCGCGTCGGAGATCGATTTCGACGGTCGGCCCGCGAACTCGAAGCCGTACCGGCTGAGCGCCTGCACCAACTCCGTGATGTCGGCGCGGCCGTGCCTGGCCAGGTGCATCGTGAGCACGTAACGGAGCTCGATTCCCCGCAGCTGTCTGGAACCGGTCATCCTCCGACCGTCGCACGACGGTCAGACATCGCCAGCGACACCGCCCGCTACGCTCGGCAACATGAAGGCAGTCACCTGCACCAACGCCAAACTCGAGGTCGTCGACCAACCCACCCAGACGCCGGAGAAGGGCCAGCTGCTCATCGACGTCCTGCGCTGCGGGATCTGCGGCTCAGACCTGCACGCCCGCAACCACTGCGACGAGCTCGCCGATGTGATGGCCGAGACCGGCTACCCCGACTTCATGCGCTCGAACCAGTCGGTCGTCTTCGGCCACGAGTTCTGCGGCGAAGTCCTCGATCACGGGCCCGGCACCCGCAAGTCGCCGCGCCCCGGGACGCCCGTCGTCGCCCTCCCGCTGGTCCGTCGCGGTAAGGAGGTCCAAGCGATCGGCCTGACGGCGAAAGCCCCTGGCGGGTACGCCGAACAGCTCGTCGTCGAACAAGCGCTCGCGCTGCCCGTCCCCAACGGGCTGCCCATCGACCACGCCGCGCTCACCGAGCCGATGGCCGTCGGCTGGCACGCGGTCCGCCGCTCCGAGATCGGCAAGAAAGACGTCGCCATCGTCATCGGCTGCGGCCCGATCGGCCTTGCCGTCATCCTCATGCTCAAGGCCCACGGCGTGCGCACCGTCATCGCCAGCGACTACTCGCCCGGGCGCCGCGTGCTCGCCACCAGATGCGGCGCGGACGTGGTCGTCGACCCGGCGCAGGACTCCCCCTATGCCAAGGCCACGGGTCACGGCCACCTCGAAACCACGCCCGACGCGCTCGGTCTCGCTGTCAGCACCGTCCAGAAGATTTACAAGCTTCGGCTGCCCTGGTGGCACGTCTGGCGCGCCGCCGATGCACTCGGTGCGGCGACACCCAAGCACCCCGTCATCTTCGAATGCGTGGGCGTGCCAGGCGTCATCGAAGGCATCATCACGGGCGCGCCGTTGTTCTCCCGCGTCGTCGTGGTCGGTGTCTGCATGGGCGCCGACCGGCTGCGGCCGTCGATGGCGATCAACAAAGAGATCGACCTGCGATTCGTACTCGGTTACACGCCAATGGAATTCCGCGACACGTTGCACATGCTCGCCGACGGCAAGGTCGACGTCACCCCGCTGATCACCGGGACCGTCGGGCTCGACGGCGTCGACAACGCCTTCGATGCGCTCGGCGATCCCGAGGCGCACGCCAAGATCCTGATCGATCCCAAAAGCGATGCCACAAGCCCGATGCGGGGCTGAGGTCGCAGACCGAATGCGCTGTCGAACTCAGCCCTGCTGTACCGAGTTGTTTGATCCGCCATTACTCACGTCCGGGGATCCGGAGTGGTACGTGACCACGTTGTTCATGCCGGACGCCTCGATCTGGTCGGACGTGTCGAGGGTGACTTGATTCTGCATGCCCGAAACCGTGACGGTCGCGCAGTGGCCGGTGATCGTCACGGTATTGGAGATGCCGCTAATGCTCACCTGGCTGTTGTTGCATGTCAGCGTCTTGTTCTCGCTGATGCCGGATACGCTGAGTTGTCCACCCGGCGCCGCGGGGGTCACCGTGTTCGCGGGTCCGCCGCCGGGGACGTTCGGCTGGATGCTCGGGAAGTTGGGCATGCTCGGCACACTGATGCTTGGGATGTTGATGATCGGGAAGTTGTGCGTCGCCTTGGTCGAGATGTAGATCCCGACGCCGGCGGCAACGGCCATGAAGACGGCGGCACCGATCCCGAGCACCACCCACGGAATGCCCGCCGATGTCTTCTGCTGCGGCGGTGGCGTGGGCCACGGGGCACCGTAGCCCGGCGGTGTGTATTGAGCGCCGTAGCCCGGCCCGGGCGCCTGCGGCGGCATCGGTGGCGGCGGTGGCACCGGCGGGGGCAGATAGGTGCCCTTGCCGGTATACGGCGTGGTGCCCAGTTCGGTCGCCCGCGCGTTGTCGGCGAGTGGCTGCTCGAGGGCCTTGATGCGCGCCTCGGGGTCGTCCTGCGGATCCATGCGCAGATGGTCCCACACAACACCGCGCGCGTCTCGAAGTAACCGCGGCGACTGTCGCCCGGCAAATGTGACGAATTGTTGACGACGGGCCCGTGCGAACCTCCGAAGTGGTACTCAAGAGGTGTGGTGGCACCAGGTTTCATCGCCATCGGCAGCGGTCCTGCAGGGTTGAGCGCGGCGGAGACTTTCCGCAGCAAGCACCCCAACATTCCGGTGCGAATGCTGAGCACCGACCCCGCCCTGCCCTATGCCAAGCCTGCGCTGTCCAAGGCCTATCTCTGCGGCCGTGAGGCCAAGCTCGACCTGCACAGCCCCGGCTGGTTCGGCCGTCACAACGTCGACCTGCTGCGCGGCATCACCGTCGACCACATCGACCTGGCCCACCAGGAAGTCGTCACCGCGGGCGGCCG
>Ga0073928_10011337_pt1 | contig 10410 bp, 8 predicted proteins | sample PaiPotPPA55metaG_FD_76969 | JGI IMG/M metagenome (GOLD analysis project Ga0073928, IMG submission 76969) | Iron sulfur acid spring bacterial and archeal communities from Banff, Canada, to study Microbial Dark Matter (Phase II) - Paint Pots PPA... ...
CTTTGCCGATTCCGGTAAGCGCGGCAACCCGCTCGGGTGGATACGCCTTCACCCGGCTGGCTAACTCAGCGAAGCCGGTGGTGTACAGGTTCACGTATTCCGCGTCATGCAACTTCTCGCCGATGATGACATGCATGATGCCCAGAGCCAGCGCCGCATCACTACCGGGATTAATGAAGAAGTGCTTGTCGGCGGCCGCGCCCGTGCGATTGCGCCGCGGGTCGATGGTATAGAATCTGGCGCCCTGGCGACGCGCCTCTACGATGAACGGCCACAGGTGCACATTGGTGCCGAGAATATTCGCGCCCCAGGCCAGAATCAGCTTGGAGTGCCGGAACTGCTCCGGTTCGGTGCCGTAGCGGTAGCCCAGAGCTTCAATCAGTCCCGCGCCGCCTGCCGCTGAACAAATGGTCCGGTCGAGGCGGGACGCGCCCAGCCGGTGAAAGAAGCGCCGGTCCATCGATTCGCCTTGCAGAAGTCCCATGGTGCCCGCATAGCTGTAGGGTAAGATGGCCTCGGGCCCGAACTCGGCGGCAACGGCCTTCAAACGCGCGGCGATCTCATCCAGAGCATCATCCCACGCGACGCGCACGAAGCGTCCCTCGCCCTTTGCCCCGGCGCGACGCATGGGATAGAGCAGGCGGCTGGGGGAGTATTCGCGTTCCAAATAGCGCGCGACCTTGCCACACAGGAACCCGCGCGTGACCGGATGCGCCGGATTGCCCCGCAACCGCGTAGCTCTCCCGTCTTCGACGGTGACTAAAACGGAACATGCGTCCGGGCAGTCCAACGCACAAACGGAATAGCTGATCTGGGACATTTAACGAGGATTATAGCAAGGCCGCACTGGGGATAAAATGAAGGCGATGCCAGAAGTCACCGGGGTCGTCGAAACCTGTTTGTATGTGGACGATCTGAAGCGGGCCGAGCGCTTCTACGAAGATGTCTGCGATTTCAAGAGACTCATCGGAGACGACCGTTTTTGCGCGTTCAGCGTGGCGGACCGCGACGTGCTGCTGCTGTTTCGCAAGAAAGCGACTACGGAGGCGATCCTTACCCCGGGCGGCACGATTCCACCCCACGACGGCGCCGGTCCCTTGCACGTAGCATTTGCCATCCCGGCTTCAGCGGAAGCGGACTGGCAGCAACGCCTGGAGGCGCGTGGCATAGCCATCGAGAGCGTAGTGGACTGGCCGCGCGGCGGGCGCAGCCTGTATTTCCGGGATCCGGACGATCACCTGGTAGAGCTAATCACGCCGGGCTGTTGGTCGATTTATTGACACAACCAGGACACTCGCCTGGCCCGGCCCCTACCAACGATATAAACTAGCTCCCCAGGTCCAGCCTGCGCCGATGGCCGCGAACAACAGAAGATCGCCTTCGTGAATGAGACCACGCCGGTTCACCTGGTCGAGCAGCAGCGGGACTGAGGCTCCCGCGGTGTTCCCGCAGGTCTCTAGGTTGGTGTGCATTCGGGAGAAAGGAACGTCGAGCACTTCGGCGGTACGCTTGAGGACGCGCGTAGAGGCCTGGTGTGGAAGGATCATCGACACGTCTTCCAGTCCCAGCCGGTTTATGCAAAGAATCTGCCGGATACACTCAGGCAGCGCGGAGGTGGCCTTTTCGTAAACCGCCTTTCCGTTCATCGTAAAGTAGGGCTCCCCCGGGTAGACCGTGAAATGATTCATGCCTGCGCCCTCGGCCAGGAGGATGCTTGAAAAGAGTCCATTCTTGCGATCATTCCTCTCGAGCACCACTGCGCCCGCGGCATCGCCAAAGAACACGCAGTCGCGGCGGTTCCAGTCCGTGATCTTGGAGAAAGTATCCGCGCCGATCACCAACGCGCGCTCATAAGTGCCATTCTGTATGAACTGGCCCGCGATCGTGACGCCGTAAAGGAATCCGGAACAGACCGCCGCCACATCGAATGCGGGGCAGCAGTTACTGATGCCCATCTTGGCCTGCACCATGCATGCCGATGAGGGGGCCTTGCGGTCGGGCGTCGAGGTGGCCACCACGATCAAGTCAATCTCGTTTGGTTCAAGCCCCGCCGAAGCGATGGCGGCCATCCCCGCACTGGCGGCCAGATCCGACGTGTATTCGTCCGATTCCGCGATATGGCGCTCGTGAATCCCCAGCGTTCCTTCGATCCACTCCAGTGAGGTTGGCAACGATCCCACGAGTTCTTCGTTCTTCAGAATTCTGGCCGGGACGTACGATCCGGTAGATTTGATGCCAACGCTGTCAAAGTGACTGTTTCCGTTTCTCATGGCTCCTTCAGTCCCGCGAGAGCATTGGTGTTGCGCGAGCGGGGGCGCTCGACTTTGATGGCGATCAGCCGCGCACTAAGTGACTATACGAGGATGCGTTCGACAAGAGCCAAAGACTCAAGCTCTTCTTCGATGGCCAAGATCTCTGCCTCGGTCTTATGGCCTGCCCTGAGAATATCGCCATATTCTATGGGCAGCGCGCCGCTATCCGGATGGATCCATTCGGGAAGACTATGGGTGTGGTCCACAAGGGCCCAACGGTTATCGTGGCCGTGCTGCCCGAAGACTTCGTCGATCAGGCCTTGTTCAACAGGAGAGAGTTCGCCGCTCCCGGGATCGCCCAGCAGGCAAACTTCGTAGTTTTCCGGGCCGGAGATGAACCTTCTCCAGACCCCTACGGAATTCGGACCCGGCTCATTGCGGATCAAATCGTAGATCCGGCTTACAACCGGTCCGTTGTCCATCGAGACGTAACAATCGGTGGTAATCGGCCGTCCCCACCTGAGAAGCGCTTCGCGATCTGCCAGGTACAGCAGCTTAGTGAGTTTTACATAGCTCATGGTCCCACCGCGAAGCCGCAAAAAGCAGGCCGCGGCCTGGGTTGCTTTGGCCTCATTGAAGAGCGATTTCATCTTGCCACCATCGGAGTGCCGTCTTGTGTTCAAGAGTATTATATCCTAATATCTACCGCTGGGGCTATGAACTTGAGAAGATTTGCTGGAAATGCAACAGCACGCGCCCGTGGTGGCAAAAAGAATCACTCCGGCAACGCAAACCCCACCACGTTCCCACCAGCGGCCACCGCTACATATTGTCTCCCTCCTGCCAAGTAGGTCATGGGCGAGGCTTTCCACGAGATATTGAGGTGCATGTGCCAGAGCGGCGCGCCCGTCGCTGAGTCCACGGCCGCGAAGGCTCCCGACGCATCGCAATAGAAGACCAGTCCGGATGCGGTTGCCAGAATGCCGCCCCAGCTTGCCTCGTCTGCCGGCTGCGCAATTTCCCAGGCGATCTTGCCGCTCTCCAGATCGAGCGCGCGCAGGTATTGTTTCGGGGTTTCGCCGTGAGCCTCGCGCGCGCCGCCGCCGTAGTACGATTCGCCTGCCTTCCACACTGCCGACGATTTCGTGAATACATTGCACTTTTCGAGCGCCAACAGATAGAACATACGGCGGCTCGGATCGAACGCGGTGGACATCCAGTTGGTAGCGCCATCCATCGAGGGACAAGTGCGCGCGCCAACCGCCGTCGGCTCACTTCCCGGCAGCGGTGTTGGCCGGCCATCTTTGCCGATGCCGCTCGCCCAGGTTAGCGCTTTCACGAATGGTGAAGCACCCAGAAAGTGACCGTCGGTCCGGTCGAGCACGTAGAAGAACCCGTTGCGATTGCCTTGCAACAGCAGTTTCCGCGCTCGGCCGCCGTAAGTGGCATTCACGGTCATGGGCGTCTCGGTGGCATCCCAGTCGTGCAAAACGTGCGGCGTGAATTGGTAGTGCCATCTCAATGCGCCGGTGCCCGGATCGAGCGCCACCACCGAATCGGTATAAAGATTATCGCCCTTGCGTTCGTCGCCGTTGAAATCCGGGCACGGGTTGCCGGTGGGCCAGAAGACCGTATCGGTTTCGGGGTCGTACGTGCCTGTAAGCCAGGTAGACCCGCAGCCATGCTCTATGGCGTGGCCTCCCCACGTGGCGAAGGCCGGCTCGCCGGGCGCGGGCACGGTCCAGAAACGCCAGACACGTTCGCCGGTAGCGGCGCTGTAAGCAGCCACGAATCCGCGGATGCCTTCGTCGCCGCCCGAAGTGCCGGAGATCACCAGATCCTTCACCACCAGCGGGGCGGACGTGGCGCCATAGTTCTCGCCCGAATCTGCCATTTCGTGGTCCCACAGGAGAGCGCCCGTCAGGCGATGCAGCGCCAACAGGTGCGCGTTGTCGGTGACCATGAAGACGCGGTCGCCCAGCACCGCCACGCCGCGATTGATGCCACCGGCCGCGTCGCCTGAAAGGCCCTTGCTGCGCGGACGCTCGTAATGCCAGATCTCGCGGCCCGTGGAAGCGTCCAGCGCCCAGGCGGCATTTACGTTGGTCACGTACATGATCCCATTCACTACCACCGGAGTCAGTTCCAGATGCCGCGCGTTGGGGATCGGGAAAATCCAACGCGGGGCCAGTTGGCCGACGTTGCGCGGCGTGATCTGATCGAGCGTGGTATAGCGGTTGCCGCTCAACTGGCCGTGATACGTCGGCCATTCGCCGGGTGACGGATGGGCGACCTGTTCCCAGGTAATTGCGCCCGGCAGATCCGCCGTTGCGGCCACGGACAAGTCCGCGCGCGGAGAGGCCAGGAAAGCCACCAGGTCCTGCAGCACGGTTGCGTCAGCTTTCAGCGCGGGCATGTAGGATGCCTTTTCGCGCTCGATGGTAGCCACGTCGGCGCGCCGCAGCAGATGCAGTTGGCCATCGAAGCCCTGGACCTGGAGGTCGTACAGGCTCTCGTTCCGCAAGAAGCCGTGGATGGGCGCGCCCGACCTCAGCTTTACGGTGGCTACTTCATAACCGCGTTTGCGCCGTGCCTCCGGATGCAGCAGCACTTGCTCCATTTCGGCAAGGGTAAGTTCCGATCCGGCGTTGGTGAGGTCTGGGCCCTTCACCGACCCGTGGCCGTTGATCGTGTGGCATTCGGCACAGCGGCCATCGCCGAAAAAGAATGCTTCGCCCGCAGCCGGGTTGCCGGGAACCATGCTTTCGCCTACAGGGGTTACCCGCGACCGCACGAATGCGACTAATTCGGATATTTCGGGCTCGGGCACGTTGAAAGCGGGCATGCCGGCATCCGGGATGCCGTTATGAATCAGGTCGCGCACGGCGTCGTCCGACCGCAGCCGTTTGCGATCCTCGCTACCGATGGCGGGGGCGCGCTCGCCGCCCATTCCGTCCGCGCCGTGGCAACCGCCGCAGCGTGCTTCAAAATGCCGGCGGCCGGAGGCGAGTGAATCCGCGCCGCCCGCGAATACCAAAGTGCCGAAGTTTTCCGGCACATGGTTGGGATCGCGATTGACGACACAAGTGGGCTGCCAGCACAGGAAATGCCGCACCGCATCCGGTCCTTTGCCATCGATCCGATAAAGATTGGCGCGCCACTTTGTGCCCGGCTTCACGGGGGCACTGCTGATCGCACTGAGCGGGATGCGTGCTGCCGCGTACCAGACCTTGTCCGTCTCACGCGCGGCGGTGTCCCATCCCGAACGCCAGTCGCGATCGTAGCTTTCGTGGTCCAGATCGATGGCCAAATCGATCCAGTCGCCGGTTGGCGCAATCTCGAATTCGCGATAATGCCGGATGTTCGTCCAGTCGTCGCCCAGGAACATCTCCACCACATCGCGATCCCAGAGCTTGTTGCGTGGGCCGCCGCCCATGGCCGGCAGAAAGACGTTCAGCTCCTTGTAGGGACAACTGAACAGCAGGTAGAGATGCGTATCGGTCCAGAAGCCGCGCACTTCGGTGGCGGGTGAATAGTCGATGCGTTTACTGCAATCCTTCGCAATGTGAGTGACGCCGGCGTCCCGCCAGACCGGGCCCGCCGGATCGGTGCTCAGTTTCGGCATGGGGTCGCCCGCCACGTGGGGAATCTGGAACGTGGCCGTCGGCCGGGTGACGGTACAAGGCTCCTGCGCGCTAGCCAGACCAGCGCCGAAGATCAGAATCGCGAACGCTGGCCTCACACCGCCTCCGGATGCACCCACGGCGCGCGGTACGGCCGGGCCAGCAGTTTGTTGGCGCCGTCGTCACCCGCAATCTGCCCGGCTTGCGGGTCCCAGGCGAGCGTCCGCCCGAGCTTCATCGACATATTGGCCAGGATGCAACTGGTCGTCGAAATGTATCCTTGTTCGATGTCAGCCACAGGTTTCGAGCGTGCATCGATGGCCGACAAGAAGTTCTGCAGGTGATGGCGGATCGCCGGCGCAACATGTTTCTCGAGTGCCTCCTCGGTCTTATCCACCGGGTATTGTTCCAGCTCATAAGTGACATCGCGATGGACGCCGCCTTTGCCGCCCTCGGGCACAAAGTCGTAACTGTAAACGCCGACCTTCAAGGTACCTTTGTCGCCATAGAAGATGGCGCTCCAGGCATAGTTGGGATCCGGATCGGGCGCCGAGCCCCAGGTGCGATGCTGCCACACGATTTTCAGATCGTCATAATCGAACGTAGCCGTCTGGGTGTCTGAGATATTCGCCTTGGCTTGCTTGTCGATCAATATGCCGCCCTCCGACGACACCCGCTTCGGCCAGCCCAGCCCCAGCATCCAGCGCACCATGTCGAACATGTGGATGCACATGTCGCCCACGATGCCGTTGCCGTATTCCATAAACGCGCGCCAGCCGCGTGGATGCACGATGCGGTTGTAAGGACGCATGGGCGCCGGACCAGTCCACATGTCGTAATCCAGGTACGGCGGCGGGTCGGTGTCCGGGGGATTGTCGGTGGAGCGCATGTGATAGTAGCAACAGATCTCCACCAGCCCGATCTTGCCGAGCTTACCCTCGTTGATGAAGCGGTCGCGCGCCTCGATGATGTGCGGCGTGCTGCGGCGCTGCGTGCCCACCTGCACTACGCGCTTGTTCCGGCGCGCCGCGGCCAGCATGGCCTGGCCCTCGCGAATATCCACGCTGACGGGCTTCTGCACGTAGACGTCGCAGCCCGCCTCGACGGCTGCGATCATGGCCAGCGCATGCCAGTGATCGGGTGGGGCGATCAGCACGATATCGAGATCTTTCTCGGCCAGCATCTTGCGATAGTCGGAGTAAGTGCGCGGCTTTTTGCCGGATGCCTGGCGCGTGGCGGTCATCTCGGCCGCGTGCGCTAGCATCTGCTGGTCTACGTCGCAAAGCGACACGACTTCGACCGGGGCCACCTGGATCAGCCGGAAGAGATCGGCCTTGCCGTACCAGCCAGGGCCGATGACGCCGACGCGGCGGGGCTTGTCGGCGGCATAACCGGTAGCAGACAGGGCCAAACCCGCGGCGCTGGTATAGAGGAATTGACGGCGATTCATAAGGAGAGTATACGATAGAGGATCATGCGAACCGCCCTGCTCCTTTTGTTGATGCTCCTTTTCTTGATGAATGCCGCCGGCTTACGCGCGGCCGGCCCGGTGTACACGTTGCTCTGGTTTGATACCGAGGACTATATCGAACCGGCGGCCGACGTCGCCTTGACCATCGCGCGCGACCTGACCAGCCTGGGTGTGCGTGCCACTTTCAAAGTCGTAGGCGAGAAGGCGCGCGTGCTGGAGCAGCGCGGGCGGCGCGACGTTTTGCAGGCGCTGGCGCTCCATGATATCGGCTATCATTCGAATTTTCACAGCGTGCAGCCCACGCCGGCGCTCTACCTGCGCGACCTCGGGTTTGTCGAAGGCGCGGCCGAGTTCGAGCGGCGCGAAGGTCCCGGAGCGCGGGACCTCGCGCGCATTTTCGGAGTGCGGCCGAGCTGTTATGGCCAGCCGGGCAGTTCGTGGGCGCCGCAATCCAATGCCGCTCTGCGGCGTATGGGAATTCCGATGTACCTGGATGAAGGCTTGCATGTAGGCATCGGCGAGCAGCCGTTTTGGTATGGCGGCCTGCTGTATGTCTTCAACATGGGGCGCTTCCAGTTGCGTGCACCGCTCAATGGCGCGGAGCCGCTGGAGAAAAGTTGCGAACGGTTCGACCAGGCGGCCCGCGAGCTTGGCGCGCGCGGCGGTGTTATCAGCATTTACTATCATCCGACTGAGTTCGTCACCACTGAATTTTGGGATGCCGTGAATTTCGCCAAGGGCGCCAACCCCGAACGCGCCGCCTGGGTGCGCCCGCGGCTGCGGAGCCAGGCTGAATCGGAGCACTGCTTCGCCATTCTGCATGGCTACGTGGCGCACGCCAAGGACGTGCCCGGCGTGCGGTTTGTGACCGCGCGCGAGCTGTTGCAGCTTTACGGCAACCCATCGCCGCCCCGAGTGGAGCGAGCCCAAATCGCGGCCCATATGTCCGCGCGGCAGACGTTTCTGGAAACTCGCGACGGCATGCTTTCGGCCGCCGATATGCTCCTCACACTGCTCGGCATGGAGCCCAAGTACGTGGACGGACCCGCCACCCGCCTGGCCGGCACCTTTCGCGGGGAAAGCATTCCGCGCCCTGCCTTCGAGCGTGCCAAGGCGGATGCCGTCTCCTTCATTACGGCAAATCAGCGCCTGCCGGCGGAAGTATGGATTGGGTCCGCCACGTTGTCGATCGGAGATTTCGCGGCGACTCTGGCAGCCGATGACGGCGCAACCGGGAATATCCCGGTGCGGCGAGCCAACCTGGAGTTCGAGAAGTACGTCTCCGGCGAACCGCAAAAGGCTTTCGATTGGCCCATCCATCCGGAGGGCTTCCGCGCGCCGGAGTTGCTGGAATTGGCGCGGCTGCAAGCGTGGACTCTCAAGCCGGCGAGGCTGCGGTAACCTCGCTTGCTACCGCCTGTCCCACCAATCTGCAACGCAGGACTTGCTTCGGTGGGGCAGGCTCCCAGCCTGCGGTGGCCTCTCAGGCCGCCCTTGCAAGGCAGGACTTACTTGGGTGGGGCAGGTGGTACCCCCTGCGATGCGCCATATTTCACAGCTTCCTCATTGCTCCACAAATTCGCGTAGCCGTCCGACAGCCTCGTCCCATTGCTTCGAGATCAGGTCGAGGTAGCGGCGGGCGTCCTCCAGGCGCCGCCGCTCCAATTGCCAGATGCTCTCGCGTCCGTGCCGTGCGTTGCGCACCAGGCCGGCCTGCTCCATCACCCGCAAGTGCTTGGTGACGGCTTGACGCGTCACCTTCGACCCCACCGCCAACCTGGTGATAGACATCGGTCCGCCATCGCACAGACGAAAGACCAGCCGCAGGCGTGTCTCATCGCCCAGCGCAGCGAAGAGTTGCGACGAGTGCTTCGATTCAGCGGCGGGTTTTAAGCTACGGCGCATCGGTAACGTATTTCTCGATCGATTTCACCATCATGCCCCAGCCTTGCTCGTTGGCGGTGAACGCCTTCGCCCGGCGCTCCAGCGGGATCTTATCGAATCCCGACTCGCTCACCGTCAGCATGACGCCGTCTTTGGTTTCCTCGAGCACAAATTCAACCAGCGTGGCCGGCTCCGCGGAGTAGTCGATGTTCTGATCGATGGCGAAGGGGTGCCAGCGGAAGGAGAACAGCCGCTCGGGCTCCATCCGCTCGATAACGATCTCGAACGGCGTGCCTGCGTGCCGTTTCTGGGCATTACCAACGTCGGCATCCACAGTGGTGGGCGAGAGCACGCCGTGTATCGACGCCCCCCGGCGTGAACGGGCCGTCGAACTTAATGCCGAACCAGGTTCCGAACTCTCGGGAGTCAGCCAGTGCACGCCAGACTCGTTGGGGCGGCGCGTGTAAAAGAATTTTCTTTTCTATGCGGTCGGTGCTCATGCAACCTCCTGGTTGCAGATTAGCAGGACCCTGAAAGAAATGCAACTGTGAGGTTGCGCTATGGCGGGTTATAATCGCACTTTTGAAGAAACTCCGTCTGGCCGTCGACTTCCTGCTGGCCCTCGCGTGGCTGGCGCTGCTCTTCTCTCATCCGCACTCCGCGCAACTGGCTTATGTCGGCCCCGGCGCGGGGTTCGCTTTCCTGGGATCGTTTCTCACCCTGATCGCGGGCTTCTTTCTCAGTCTGCTCTCGTTTGTGGCGTGGCCGGTACGCATGGCCTGGCATGCCGTGCGCCGGCGCCGCGGTTATCGTCACGCGCGCGTGAAGAAGATCATTTTCCTGGGCCTCGACGGTCTCGATCCGCGGCTCACCGAGCGAATGATGGATGAAGGCAAACTGCCGAATCTGGCACGCCTGCGCGCGGAAGGCAGTTACCGGCGGTTGCGTACCACCTTTCCGGCGCTTTCGCCCGTGGCGTGGTCCACCTTCGCCACGGGCGTCAGCCCCGCCAAGCATAATATTTTCGATTTTCTTGATCGCAGCCTGAAGTCTTACCTGCCGCAGCTTTCTTCGGCGCGCGTAGGTTCGCCCGCGCGGGTGCTGCGTCTCGGAAGTTTGCGCATCCCGCTCTCGCGCACGCCCATCGATCTGCGCCGCAAGAGCCAGCCATTCTGGAAGA
>Ga0073928_10011338_pt1 | contig 10408 bp, 9 predicted proteins | sample PaiPotPPA55metaG_FD_76969 | JGI IMG/M metagenome (GOLD analysis project Ga0073928, IMG submission 76969) | Iron sulfur acid spring bacterial and archeal communities from Banff, Canada, to study Microbial Dark Matter (Phase II) - Paint Pots PPA... ...
AAACCACTTCATCATGCGCCGCGTTTCGGCATAGCTGCGACGCTCGACCATCAGGCGGTCATCGAGTCCGGCAGGCAAGCGTTCCGTCGCGATCATCGCGCTGCGGAACGGCACCAGTTCGCGTTGATAAGCCGCGGTTGCGGGCGTCAGGTTCGAATACGCATTGGTCCCGACAATCACCTGCTTCGCACGGACTGTGCCGTTCGGCGTGCGCAAGGTTACGCCGCCGCTGCCGTCTGAGCGGATCATCTCAAGCACGGGCGTCGATTCATAGATATCCACCTTGCGCCGCGTCAGGCCGGCGGCCAGTCCACGCACGTATTCAAGCGGCAGGATCGTGCCCGCATCCGAGCTCAGCACGCCGCCGACAAACGCCGTCGAGCCCGTTTCATGCTCTACCTCGGCGCGCGATTGAACCGTCATCGTGGTGTCGCCGAGTTTTTGCTTCACCCACTCCGCCTCGGCACGAATGGACGTGAATGCGCGTTCGGTGTGCGCGCAGCGCAGGCTGCCGGTGTGTTCGAAACAGGCGCGGCCAAGCTTGAATTCATCGATGAACTGTTCAACCACGCGCACGCCGTCGTGCGCGAGGCGATGCATGGTCTTCGCGGTTTCAAGGCCGTGCAGGCGCTCGATTGCTGGGAACGACAAGCGGAATTTCGACGACACCACGCCGCCATTACGACCGCTCGCGCCCCAGCCAACCGGATTGGCATCGAGCACCACCGTTTGCACGCCCCGCTTTTGCAATGCATACGCCGCCGACAAGCCCGAGTAGCCCGCGCCGAGCACGGCCACCTCCACCGAGAGATCGCGCTCGAGCGGCGCACCCGTGCTGACGGGCGCATCCGCTTGCGGCGCAGCACCCGCCATGTCGATCCATAACGAGGGTGCGCCCGGCCGGGTCAGCGTTTGCTTCATGCTGCGCGTGCTTCGGCTTCCACGGCATCGGCAAGCGCGGCGAGCGTCGGGAAATTGAACGTGGGCGCGGTGACGGCGCCTGGCGTCGGGGTTGCGCCGAAACCCTTCATGCCCTGGCGACGTTCGATCCAGCAGGTCGCATAACCCAGCTTGGTCGCAACACCAATGTCGTGGTACTGGCTTTGCGCCGTGTGCAGGATCTCGCTGAACTTATAGCCGAACGCTGCCTGACGACCCCGGTTATAAGCAAAGAATTGCGGGTCCGGTTTGGCGACCCCGGTTTCATCGGCACATACGGTGTCGTCGAACGGATCGTCCAGCGTGTGGGCATAGGCCGACAACGCCACGCGGTCCGCATTGGTCATGGCAACCAGCCGATAGTGCTTGCGCAGCCGCTTGAGCGCCGCCACCGAGTCTTCAAACGCAGGCCAGTCAAGCACGTCGCGCTGGAACGCGGCAGCGGTCTCGTCGTCCGCGGGCAGGCCGAGTTCGTCGGCGAGCGACTGATAGACGCTTGCCATCGCCTGGCTCGAGCGGCCCGGAAACGCCGCACGGCCGCGCATGTAGGGTTCGAAGATCTGGTCGTCGGTGAGATCCTTGGCCGCCGCGCCACCCAGGCGGCGCACCGAGGCCAGCACACCGCGTTCGAAGTCGATGAGCGTGCCGACCACGTCGAACGTCAGTACCTTGAAATCCTTGAGCTTCATGATTCGTAATCCTCTATAGTTTGATAGAAATCCAGGCTTTGATGCCTGTCTTCACGGCGTGTAAAAATTCAGGCCGGTACGACGATGGTGTCCTGCGGATCGAGCAGGACTGTCATCTCGGTCCCGGGCGCGGGAATGCGTTGTCGCGCGTCGTGGCTGCCGGGCTGCCTGAGGCTGATCGGCGTGCCGTCGGCAAGCGTGGCGAACACCCGCAGGCTCTCGCCCTGATACAGCACCTCGCTGACACGGCACACCAGCCGATTCACGCCGGGCCTTTCATACCCGCCGTCAATCACCAGCTTTTCGGTCTGCACGGCCAGCAGAAGCTTGTCGCCGGCCGGCAGCGGATAGGCAGTTCGCAGGACAACGTTGCCGAGCTTCACGGCGTCATCGCCAGCACGGGTTACGTCGAGCAGCGTCGCCTCGCCAATGAAACTCGCCACGAACGCATCGCATGGGCGGTCGTAAAGGCGCTCCGGCGTGTCGATCTGGACCAGCCGGCCATTACGCAGCACGGCCACGCGGTCGCTCATGGTGAGCGCCTCACGCTGGTCGTGGGTCACGTAGACAATCGTCGCTTCCAGCTTCCTGTGCAAGCGGCGCAATTCGATCTGCATGGTCTCGCGCAATTGCTTGTCGAGCGCCGAAAGCGGTTCGTCCATCAGGATCAATTGCGGCTCGAAGACCATTGCCCGAGCCAGCGCCACGCGCTGACGCTGTCCGCCGGACAACTGGGCCACGCCGCGGCTTTCGTAGCCACCCAACTCGACCATCGCGAGCGCATCGGACACCTTGCGCGCCCAGCCGGCTTTCGGCTGTCGCCGGGCACGCAACGGGAACGCGACGTTCTCGCCGACCGTCATATGCGGGAACAGCGCGTAGTTCTGGAACACGATGCCGATGTCGCGCTTGTGCGGCGGCGCGTATGTAATATCCCGCTCGCCCACCCACACCGCGCCGGAGGTCGGCTGCACGAAGCCGCCCAGAATGCCGAGCAACGTGGTCTTGCCCGAGCCCGAAGGCCCCAGCAACGAGACAAATTCGCCGGGCGCAATATCAAGCGACACGTCGTCCAGGGCGACCACGGAGCCATAGCGCTTCGTGGCTGACCGGATCGATACACCTGCTTTCGCCCTTGCATCCATACCCTGTTTTCTCGCCATGTAAGTCTTCGGTTGCTCAAAATATACGGTGCGATGTTTTTGGCCGCAATTCCCGAATTGTTGGATCAGGCATAACATGAGGTCATGCCTAATCTACGCAAGAAACTGCCGAGCGCGAACGCGCTGTTCGTCTTTGAAGCTGCCGCGCGCTGCGGTAACTTTACCCGCGCGGCGCAAGAGCTTTACGTGAGCCAGCCCGCTGTCAGCAGGATGCTGGCGCGCATGGAAGACCATCTGGGCGTGCGTTTGTTCGAGCGCGTGCGAGGCGGCATCGAACTGACCGAGAACGGCCGGATCCTTTACCGGAAAATCTCGGAGGGCTTCAGCGGGATTGAAGGCGCGATCCGCGAGATCGAGGCGCGCGCAACGGGTGTGGAGTCAGTGACGTTATCGGTGTCCACTGCGTTCACCACACACTGGCTGATGCCGCGCATGAACCGGCTCAACCAGGCATTCCCTTCCGTCGACCTGCGCTTTCAACTGATTTCCGGGCGCATTGGCGGGCCGCTTGTCGACGTCGATCTTGGCATGCGTTTCATGACGCAGGACGAGATAGGTGCGAACAGCGTCCTTGTGATGCCTGAAGTGCTGCTGCCGGTGTGCAACCGCCGGTATCACGAACAGGCGCTGCTGGACGAGGCCGGCACGCATGGAGACACCATTATCGTGATGGACGACGGCGAGCGTGGCTGGCATGACCGCTTCAGCGCGTTTGGCCAGCATAAGCGGCGTGCAGCCAACATGCTGAGCTTCAACGACTACGCCATCGTCGTGCAGGCCGCGTTGCTCGGGCAAGGGATTGCGCTTGGCTGGCTCAACGTCGTATCGCACTGGCTGGCGGAAGGCGCGTTGCTGCCGGCCGAGCAGGAGTTGCTTGTGACCAGCAGGCGGTGTTGTCTGGTATCGCCGGAAAACCGGCCGATGCGTCCGGTGGTCGAAGCGATCCGCGACTGGATTGTCGAGGAGACGCGTGTCGACATGCGCACCGTCGACCAGGCCTATCCGGCGCTTGGCATTCGCGACGCGCTCAAAGGCGCCGGGCTGCTGCTGGGGTGAAGCTGGGGATAACCCGATAGACCCGATATAAGCCTGGGCCTCGCTGCACCCAGGTTTTAATGTTCATACAAATAACCAGGCTAGCGCTATTTTTGATCAGGACCGGTATTTGCGTCCAGTATTTGCGTCTGCTACGGATCACGAAGGTCGCTAACCGACGCCTGATTCAAACTCGCCGGACGTGTTGCTTTCTCAAAACAATTGAACCCGGTAGATTACCCGCAATGGGGGAACGTCAAATTACGTGAAATAATTAGTAACGGTACCAAAAAGCAAGCAAACCGGACACGCGCGCAGATAACATATGCTAATAAGGGCTATAAAAGCGTATTACCGCAAACAATGCTTGGCCGCTGAGGACAAGAAAGCTGTTACCTGGCGCTTGGTTGATGCTCGCCCGAAGACGGAATACGAACTTCGAACAAGGCTTAACAAGACTTAATGGGGCTTTACGGCATGACCAAGAGACAGCCGATCAATCTTCGATTCCTTCAAGTTTGCGCGTATTGAGTCGATATAACTAAAGCGTGTGCAGTTTTCGTGAGGGCGACAACTGCAACTTTCGCGACATGTCCAAAATGTGCTGACCCCGCAGCGTGCTGATAGCGGTGTTCGCTATAACTAACCGGTATGACTTTCATGGCTGCTTCTCCACTTCCCAGGCATCTGTTTTACGTAGGCGATCCTTTGACGCTCGAACTTCGCTCGCTCCTGGATACGCGTGGCTGGACAGTCAAATCCCTGGAACTGGACCGGGAGCCGGGGAATTTTTCATCGAAACCCAGTGGCGGTTTACTCGATTTCTCGGCGCGAAACGTTCTGGCCAATCTGCGGCTGGCCGAAACCTGGCTATCGATAAAGACAGTGGGCTGGTTAGCGCTCTTGTCGCCGGCGCAACTTGAAGATTCGACTATCCGGCGTCTCGTCCGGGATTTTTGCTTTGATTATGTAACGCTCCCCGCATCGGGCGAACGCATTTTGAATGCGCTTGGCCATGCTTATGGCATCGCGGCCCTGCATGACGGAGGGTCACGCGACGCGATCGACGGCAAGAACGACAGCAACGCCGAAGGCGACATGATCGGCTCATGCGACGCCATGCTCGCGCTCTTCCGCGCGATCCGCAAAGTGGCCATGACCGACGCGCCCGTGTTTATCTCGGGTGAATCGGGCACGGGCAAGGAGCTGACCGCGGTAGCCATTCACGCGCGCTCGGTGCGGCGCAACGAACCGTTTGTCGCAATCAATTGCGGGGCCATTCCCGCGCATCTTTTGCAGTCCGAGTTATTCGGTTATGAACGTGGCGCGTTCACCGGCGCGAACCAACGCAAGATCGGGCGTGTGGAAGCAGCGAACGGCGGTACGCTGTTCCTCGATGAGATAGGCGACCTGCCGCTCGAGAGCCAGGCAAGCCTGCTGCGCTTTCTTCAGGAGCGCAAGATCGAACGCCTGGGCGGTCATGAGTCCACGCCCGTTGATGTGCGCATTGTCTCGGCTACGCACGTCGACATGCAGACGGCCATGGTTGAAGGCCGGTTCCGCTCCGACCTTTATCACCGGTTGTGCGTGCTGCAGATCGAAGAGCCGCCGCTGCGGGCACGGGGCAAGGACATTGAATTGCTGGCCCGGCACATGCTGGATCGATTCGAGAAAGACGCCAGCCGGCGTCTGCGCGGTTTCGCCCCCGACGCCATCGCCGCGATCCATAACTATGGCTGGCCCGGTAACGTGCGAGAGCTGATCAACCGCGTGCGGCGCGCGATCGTGATGGCCGAAGGCCGGTTGATCGGCGCGAACGATCTCGAACTCGGCGAGTTTGCGGAATGCGTGCCCATGTCGCTTGCGCAGGCGCGCGAGGTGGGAGAGCGGCAGGCTATCGAAATGGCCTTGCTGAGGAATCGCGGACGCGTGGGCGACGCGGCACGCGAACTCGGCGTGTCCCGGGTCACGCTGTACCGGATCTTGTCCGCCTACAACATGCGCGATGCGGAAACACCGTCGGGTCTTGACCTGGACTAGTTCCTCCCTGCGGCAACGGCCGTTGGAAAGGGAATGTCCTGTACGGCGGGTAGGGTGGACTTCTCGCAGCGGCGGAGTGCCGCCAGTGCCTTAGCGCTCTTAGCGCGGCACAAAGCGGCCCACGAGCATCGCGCGTTTCCAGCCAAAGCCTGCTACCTTCCGATACTCAAACCCCGCTTGCAGCAGCGCGCGTTTCACATCGCCGGCGCTGGTGTAGGTGGAAAACGTGGTGTCCTCACCAGCCAGCGCGGCGAGCGAATTGAAGATCGTGGGCGTCCAGAGTTCAGGATTTTTAGCCGGCGCAAAACCGTCGAGATAGAACGCGTCTGCGCGCAACCGCAGTGTAGGCAATGTCTCCACCGCGTCGCCGAATATAAGCGTCAGCGTGACGTGGCAATCGTCGAAATCCAACTGGTGCGTGCCGGGCTCCAACGCCGGCCACGCGGCGGCGAGCGTGTCGGCCAGCGCAAGAACCGATTCATCGTCCACGGTCACCGCGTAGGCACGCCGCAGATCGTCCGTCGAAAACGGGTGCTTTTCGATCGACACAAAATGCAGCCGTTCGCTGCGCGCGGAATCGGCGCGCCACGCGGCCCATGTCGTCAGGAAATTGATGCCCATGCCAAAACCGGTTTCAAGCACGGTGAACGTTTGACGCCCCTGCCATCGTCCGGGCAAACCGTTGCCCTTCAAAAATACATGGTGCGACTGGGCAAGACTACCCACGATGCTGTGATAGATATCGCCGTATTCGGGCGAATACGGTGACCCATTTGGGCGAAAAGCAAGCGTGGCGGGAATCAGTGGATCGGTCATGCGGGTCGGATGTCAGGAAGGAACTGCGGGGAACCATGTTTGACGGGCCACGGCCGTGTGGTTGTCGCGCGGTCCGGTGAAGGTTCAGCACGTTAACAAAAAGGGGCGGTCTCCGGCGAAAAATACGCTGAAGAAAAGCCTCCCCCTGGCGCGCTGCTCAAACACGATTTATCCGGCAAGCGGCAAAGTATCCTCGTTCTGCCATGAAGACAGGCTAAGATAAATCGAATGGTTCCGGTTTGGCCGGGCCACATTAGCGCGTGATTTTCTTTGACAGGAGAACAGCATGGCAGCCAAGAAGATCCTATTTCTGACCGGCGACTTCGCGGAAGACTATGAAACCATGGTGCCTTTCCAGGCGCTTCAAATGGTCGGCCATACGGTGCATGCCGTGTGCCCTGGAAAGAAGAGCGGAGACAAGATCAAGACCGCAATCCATGACTTCGAGGGTGACCAGACCTACACTGAAAAACCGGGGCATCTGTTTGCGCTGAACGCGAATTTCGATGACGTCGATGTCGCCGGTTACGACGCGCTGATGATCGCCGGCGGCCGTGCGCCGGAATACCTGCGGCTGAACAAACGGGTGATCGAAATCGTACGGCAGTTCGCAGCCGCCGAAAAACCGATTGCCGCCGTCTGTCACGGCGCGCAGTTGCTGGCGGCAGCCGACGTGATTCGCGGCAAGCGGATCTCCGCCTATCCCGCTTGCGCGCCGGAAGTCCGGTTGGCCGGCGCCGACTATGCGGAAATTGAAGTGGAAAGCGCGGTCACTGACGGCAATTTCGTCACAGCCCCGGCATGGCCCGCTCATCCGCAATGGCTGGGTCAGTTCCTCGCACGGCTTGGAACCGAAATTTCGCTTTGAGTGAATGCGGCGGATGCGGCGGTTGATGCTTCCAGGGCTCGTTTAGAGGGCTTTCAGAGCGTTCCCGGAGGGCAGATGCCTTGGTGCTCCGCCCGGTTGTCCATCAGCGGCCGGAGGCTGTTTTCGAACGATTGCCGGTGTCGACAGATGCCGCAATTGACTGATGATTATCCCGTCCGCCCGAGGCTGCAGAACGCCGGGCGCGGCGGGCTGCTAGAATCCGTGTTTTACTTGCCTGGTCACGTGCTATGGGCTTTGAACAGCTCGCTGTATTGAAACAACAACTCGAGAAAGAGAAACAGGAGAAGCGCGCGCAGTCGAAGCCCGCGGCGAAGCCTGCTGCCTCTAAGCCCGGCTCCAAGCCTGCTTCCTCCAAGCCCGGTTCCAGGCCCGCGTCCGCGCCAGTCTCGAAGCAGGTCGCCAAGCCGCCGCGCCCTCCCCGGCCCGCGGCCCGGCCTGCTGCTCCTGTCGCGGTCAGGTCGAAACCCGTGGACCCCGTGGTGTTGACGATCGGGAAACTGCAAAAACGGTTTCCGAAGGCGTTCCCGAAAAACCCGTCGCCCAAGGTGCCGCTGAAGATCGGCATTTTCGAAGATCTTCTCGCGCACGCTACGGAATTGGCGCTGAGCGAGACTGAATTGCGCGCCGCGATCAAGATCTGGTGCCGCGGCAGCCGCTATTGGACGGCCATGGTCGAAGGCGCGGTGAGGGTTGACCTCGCGGGTGAGGAAGCCGGCCGCGTATCGCCTGAAGACGGCGTCCGCGCGACAAAGCTGGAAGAAGGCCGCCTGGCCAGAGTCGCGTCGAAGGCGGCTGCTCCTGAGCAGGCGGCGGTTGCTGAAACCGCAGCCGTTCCGGATCCGGAGAAGGTCACCGGATAAAGGCGCTGGGGCAGGAGGTTTGCGGCGGTTCCGCAGCCTCCCCCGCGCGCTCTGCGCTGCAACTCGCTGGTCGACACGGCGCGCACACTTCGACCGCTCCACACGGCAACAGAAGCATTGCCTCAACGCCAGGCAATATTGTTGCGTCTCCGCCTTTCTCAGTATTGTCCAGATCCCCGGGTCGGAATGGCTCGAACGCCCGCTGCTCAGCTAGATCCAGCGCGACGCTGGGGATAGCTTCCTGGACCCAACCCGCCGACTCCCCGTTTCTCCTCCACCAAGCCAGTACCGGACCGAATCCGCACGATCACGAGTTCCGGTAAGGCGGGAATGCCGGTCCGTACCCGCTTCAATCATCACGTAAATATCCTGCCCCCTTCCGCGCACCGCCACAGCCGACCGCTGTCTGGTACCCGGCGCGCCCCAAGCAGTTCTCGTTAGATTTCGTCGCAACCGTAACGATTCCCCGTGGGTGTTGAACGCACGATCCTCTGCGTTCCCGAGCACTTCGCGGGTCACCGCAAATACCTCCACCCGACGTTTCGCAAAGTCTTGACATCCTTATTTTGTTGAACAACATTACGACAATTGTTCAACAATATGGGTCGCCAAGGGCGATCCTTTCCACAGAAAGGGAACGTCCATGCACGCGTATCGTCCGTCCTTCTCATCGCGCCGCACCCTGGTTGCCGGGCTCACTGGTTTGATGCTGCTGGTCCTGCAGGGTGCGGCCAACGCCGCTACGCAGGCACCGCCCACCATCGCCGCAGGCACGCTCACCATTGGCTCCGACCTGACTTATCCGCCGTACGCGTTTATGGACGGCGACACGCCCGCCGGACTCGATCCTGATTTCATGACCTCGCTAGCGTCGCACCTGCGACTCAAACCGCAATTCGTCGACACGCGTTTCGCCAACCTGATCCTGGGGGTCAACGCGAAACGCATCGACATCATTGCGTCCGCGCTCTATGTCACGCCCGAGCGCGCGAAACAGATTGATTTCGTCCCCTACTTCAAGACCGGCGGCTCGCTCCTCGCGCTGACCGGCAGCGGTTTCAAGCCCGCGACGCCCGAAACCCTGTGCGGTAAGCGTGTCAGTTCGATCAAGGGCGCTTCGTGGATCCCCAAACTGGCGAAGGTCAGTCAGGACACCTGTGCATCGAAGGGCCTGGCGCCAATCGATGTACGCGAGTTCGAAACCTCGCCGCAAGCCTCCCAGGCGCTGCTGGCTCACGCTGTCGATGCGCAGTTCGAGGACTCGGCCGTGGCGAAGATGACTGTCGACAAGATGAGCGGGCGGCTTGCCATCACGTCAAGCACGCCGCTGTTCCCGGTGGTGGTCGGGCTGGGTGTCGCCAAGAGCGATCCCGCGTTGCTCGCGGCGGTAAAAGGCGCGCTCGACACGATGAAGCATGACGGCGAGTACGCCGCGCTGCTCAAGCGCTACAACGTCGCTGAACCGACCGGCGCGGAGATCGCGCAAGCACTCGGCGCGGCCAACTGAGCGTCTCGTATAAGCAACTCGTATCGGCCTGACCCCACCAGCCACCAGTCACGGGCGACGCGGCGCGTTCAAACGGCCACGTCGCCTCGCGGAGAAGATGAATGATTTTTGACTGGCACTACGCCCTGTCACTGCTCGCCGACAAGGCGTTCTGGAGCGCGTCCTGGCGCGTGGTCGAACTCAGCATAGCGACGTGGATGATCGGTATCGTCGCCGGGTTCCTGCTGGCGCTCGGCAAGCAGTCGCGCATTGCACCATTGCGCGTGGCGTGTTCGGCTTACATCTGGCTGTTTCGCAGCCTGCCCTTGCTCGTGCTGCTGATCTTCGTGTACAACCTGCCGCAAGTGTTTCCCGCGTCGAGCGTGGTGCTCGCCGATCCCTTCTGGGCCGGTCTGATTGCGCTGTCGATCAGCGAAGCCGCTTATATAGCGGAGATTCACCGGGGCGGCCTGCTTTCCATCGGCAAGGGT
>Ga0073928_10011339_pt1 | contig 10407 bp, 6 predicted proteins | sample PaiPotPPA55metaG_FD_76969 | JGI IMG/M metagenome (GOLD analysis project Ga0073928, IMG submission 76969) | Iron sulfur acid spring bacterial and archeal communities from Banff, Canada, to study Microbial Dark Matter (Phase II) - Paint Pots PPA... ...
CCGGCGGCGCTGCCGCCGGCTGCGCCGCGCCCTTGACGCCGCCCTCGACCGTCAGCGACCACGCCTCGGCCGCGCCGGGCACGCGACTCGTCAGGGTGAGCCGGCTCACCGCGCCGATCGACGGCAGCGCCTCGCCGCGGAAGCCGAGACTCCTGATGCGCAGCAGGTCATCGTCGGGCAGCTTCGAGGTGCAATGGCGTTCGACGGCGAGCGCCAGCTCGTCCCGCGTCATGCCGCTGCCGTCATCGCTGACGGCGATCAAGCTCTGGCCGCCGTCGCGCAGCGCGATGTCGATGCGCGACGCGCCGGCGTCGACGGCGTTCTCGACCAGCTCCTTGACCGCGGAGGCCGGGCGCTCGACGACTTCGCCGGCAGCGATGCGGTTGACCAAGACCGGCGGCAGTTGGCGGATGGCCATGCCGGCTATTGTGCCTTGCCGCCCTCTGATTCGCCAGCATCGGCGCGTGCTTCGAGTCGCGCGCGGTCGGCCGTTGGCAAGCGCACGAGTCGCTAGAGCGCGTCTCGGTGCCGTGGAATCGGTTCAAATGGCCCGTCATTGCGAGGAGGCATCGCCGACGAAGCAATCCAGGACCACCGCACGGAGCTTGCCACTGGATTGCTTCGCTTCGCTCGCAATGACGACCTATTCCAAGCAGACGGGGTCCACTCTAGCCGACGGCCTGCTTCGCCGGCACCATCCGGGCGTTTGCGGTGGCGCGGGCGATGAGCCGGCCGGCGTTACCGCTGAGGCGCCCTTCGAGAAATGCGATGGTGTTGCCGTAGCGGACGACCTGTCCTTCGCCGAAGAGCGGTCCCGGCGCCGCCGGCCCAGGAAGCACACCGTCATGGCGATCGTCGCCGGATAGAACGCGCCCTTGGTCATGATCCACAGCGCCGGCCCCATGCTGTCGTCCAGCATGGCCGCCAGGAAACCGCCCTGGACGAAACCAGATGGGTTGAGGAACTCGCGCTTGGCCTCGAAGGCGATCTTGACCTACCCCTTGGCCGCGTCTTGCTCGACGAGGCGCCAGCCGAGCAGCGCAGCCGATGGCGAGGTGGGGATTTCGGCGGGCAAAGCCACGGCAACCTCATCAGGAAAACGATGAGTGATGTTAGGCCATGTCTGCTGACAGTCTGCGTCAGCAGACATGAAGCTCCCGCCCGCTTGCCCATCTCCGCGAGATATTGCCGCGCCAGCACCTTGCCCTCCTCGACCGCGGGCTGGTCGAAGGCGTCGACGCCGAGCAGATCGGCGGCGATGATCGTCTCCAGCATGAAATGCATGAGCAGCGGAACCCCCGGCCTTCCCGGAAGTTCAGCCTGCCGTCAGCTGCCGTTGGGCGCCACTTCCTGCGCGCCGCCCAGCTTGTCGGGCGATCCGACGACGACGAAGGAGAGCTTGTCCGGGTCGAGCAGCCGGTGGGCCACGCGCTTGGCGTCGTCGAGCGTGACGCTCTCGATCAGCGTCTTGCGCCGTTCGAGATAATCGACGCCGAGCCTATCGCGCTGGATGGCGACGAGGATGTCGGCGATATGCCCGGTGGAGTCGAGGGACAAGGGGAAGGAGCCGGTGAGATAGGTCTTGGCATCCTCGAGCTCCGTCTCGGTCGGCCCGGCATCGCGCATGCGGCGCCATTCGGCGCGGATGATGTCGATCGACTGCGCGACGCGATCGTTCTGCGTGGCGACGCCGCCCAGGATCACGCCGCTGTGCTGCATCGGCTCGAGCCCGCTATAGACCGAGTAGGCGAGGCCGCGCTTCTCGCGCACCTCGGCGGTGAGGCGCGAGGAAAAACCGCCGCCGCCGAGGATGTGGTTGACGACGTAGACGGCATACCAGTCGGGATCCTGGCGCTTGATGCCGGGCTGGCCGAAGGTGACGACGCTCTGCGGGATCGGCAGCTTGGCGAGCAGCAGCGGCTTCTTCGCGGCGGCCACGACATCCGCCACCCTCCCCTCCGCCGCGTGCGGCGGCAGCGGGCCGAAGGTGCTGTCGAGCAGGGTCTTGAGCGCGTCGGCCGTGACATCGCCGACCACGCCGATGATCATCACGTCGCGCGCGAGACGATCATGCACGACGGCGACGAGATCGGGGGTGGTGATTCGGGCGATGCTCTCGGGCGTGCCGCGCACCGGCCGCGCATAGGGGTGCCCGTCATACGCATTGCGCCACCACAGCCGGTTGGCGATATAGCGCGGCTCGCGCGCGTTGTGCGCCAGCTCGGCGAGAAGCTGGCTCCTGACCCGCGTCACCGCCGATTCGTCGAAGCGCGGTGCGCTCAGCGCCAGTCGCAAGAGGTCGAGCGCCGGCGTCAGGTTGGCGGTGACGGTGCGCAGCGAGGCGCCCATCGCGTCCTCCGACGCGGCGAATTCGAGTGAGGTGGCGAGGTCCTCGAGCCGACCCTGGAAGGCCTGGCTGTCGAGCTCGCCCGCGCCTTCGTCGAGGAGATCGGCGGCGAGCGTGGCAAGCCCGGCCTTGTCCGCCGGATCGAGCGCGGCGCCGCCGCGGAAGCTGACGTCGATGGTCACCACCGGCAGGCTGTGATCCTCGACCAGCCAAGCGGTGATGCCGCCGGCGCTCTTCACCTCCTCGATCTTGTTCGCGGCGCTCGCCGGCGCGGCGATGAGCGTCAGCAGGAGCGCGGCGGCGGCAAGGGCGCGGATCATGACATCGGCGATCCTCACGACGTCGGCTCCGGCAGGAGCACACCGGTGACCGCGGTGTCCTCGTGGATGACGAGGCGGGCGGCGGCGTTGACCTCGTCCACCGTCACCGCGCCGATATGCTGGGGCCAGGTCTCGACATCCTCGAGGTTGCGCCCATTGGCCCGCGCCGCGCCGACGATGCGCGCCGGGCCGTCGAGACTGTCGCGCGCATAGACCGCCTGCGCGCGCATGCGCTTCTTGGCGCGCTCGACTTCCTCGGCGCTGACGCCGTCGGCGAGCACCGTCTTGATCGCCGCCGCGAAAGCATCTTCGAGATCGCCGACGGGCAAGTCCTTCTTCGGCGTGGCGTAGAAGCCGAAGGTGGTGAGATCGAGCGAGCCCGGGCTGTAGAACGCGCCGGCATCGAGCGCCACACCCTTGTCGAGAACGAGCGTGCGATAGAGCCGCGCCGTCGGACCGCCGCCCACCACCTCGGCGAGGACCTGAAGGGCGTAGGCATATTGCTTCTCGCCGGCGGTATAGCTCGGCGCCAGATAGTTGCGGCTCCAGCTCGGCTCGCCGACGCGCGCGCTCTTCATCACGAGGCGCGCCGCCGCAACCTTCGGCGGCTCGCTGACGCGACGGCGCTCCGGCACGGCGTGCGCGGCCAGAGGCCCATAATATTTCTCGGCGAGACCGCGCACCTGCTCGACGGTGACGTCGCCGCCGACGACCAGCACGGCGTTGTTGGGCGCGTACCAGGTGCGATAGAAGGAGAGCGCGTCCTCGGTGGTGAGGCCGCGCATCTCATGCTCCCAGCCGATCACCGGGTTGCGATAGGGGTGGTGGAGATAGAGCGCGGTGTTGAGCTGCTCGTTGAGCAATGCCGCCGGGTTGTTGTCGATGCGCGTGTGGCGCTCCTCGATGATGACGTCGCGCTCGGGCAGCACCACCGCATCGTTGAGCACGAGCCCGGTCATGCGCTCGGCCTCGAGCTTCATCACCAGCTCGAGACGGTCCGCCGCGACGGTCTGGAAGAAGGCGGTGTAGTCGGCCGTGGTGAAGGCGTTCTCGCGCCCGCCATTCTGCGCGATGATGCGCGAGAATACGCCGGGCGGCGTCTCCTTCGTGCCCTTGAACATGAGATGCTCGAGGAAATGCGCGATGCCGGTTTTGCCACGCGGTTCGTCGGCGGATCCGACCTTGTACCATACCATCTGCGTCACGATCGGCGCGCGATGGTTCTCGATCACCACCACCTCGAGGCCGTTGGCGAGCGTGAAGCTCTTGGCGTCGAACTGTCGGCCCTCCTGCGCGCGCGCCGCCAGCGGCACGGCCAGGATCAGCACGGCCAGAAGCCTCGACAATATCGCTCGGGTCATCTTATCGCCTCTTGGCAATTTGCGCTGCGGTGCGCTGGCCTTCGACCCGCCGCCGCTTTGGCTGCGCGCCGAAGTGAACGATATGGCTGCGCCGGACGCGATCAGCCGACCTTCGGCTCGCCCTTGCGCTCGATCGTGGGCGGCCCCAGCAGATCCGGCTGTGCTGCCGGCGCCGCCGGCGGTGCGGTGCCCGGCGCAGCGGCTTCTGCGGGTGCCGCACCTGCCGCAGGCGGCGCACCTGCCGCAGGCGCGACCGCGGCGCCCGCTATCGGGGTTGCGGCAGGAGCTTTGAGGCGCTGCGCCTCCCGTTGTGGATCGATCACCGTATCGGTCGGTCCAAGCCGCTTCTCCGGCGTGCGCCAGAACAGCAGCTTGTCGGCGAAGCTCTCGTCGACCGGGGCAGCCGACTGCATCGCCTCGCGGTTCACGGTGTCGCGGATGTCGCGGGATGCCGCCGCGGCGCCCGCCTGGCGCAGCAACTGGTTCTCGCCGACGCTGCGCTTGTCCGCATCCGGCAGCGCCGCCTGCTGCTCGCTGGCGCGGAAGATGGTCTGCCGCGCCTGCTCGGTGGACGAAACCTCCTGCGTCGGCGGCGCACCGGGGCGCGGAGGGCGCAGCGAGAAGTCGGGCGGCAGCGCCAACGGCGCGCTGCGCACGACCGCGAACTCGTCCGGCACCACCTTCTCCATGCCGAGCGCGCGCTTCAGATCGGTGCAGCCGCCCAGCGCCAGCGGCGCAAGCATTAACCCGCAAACAGCAAATCCGAAGATACGCTTTGACAAGGGCCTGTCTCCGTCGTGCCTAATTAGGCGCTTCGCGCCGGCCAAGCAAGCTGTCTATAACCATAAGGCCGACGCCGATGCAAATCGCCGCATCCGCCAGGTTGAAGGCGAACCAGTGCCATCCGCCCAGGTGGAAGTCGAGAAAATCGACCACCGCGCCGCGCCACAGCCGGTCGACGACGTTGCCGATGGCGCCGCCGATGACGAGGCCGATGGCAACGGCGATCAGCGGCTCCTCGGCGCGGCGCAGCCACACCACGAGCCCGCTGACGATGGCCGCGGCGATCCCCGTGAAGATCAGGGCGTTGAGCGTGGCGTCGTTGTTGAAGAGCCCGAAGCTCATGCCGCGGTTCCAGGTGAGCACGAGATTGAAAAAGCCGGTCACCGGCAGCATGTGCTCCATCGGCTGGCGCTCGGCGAAAAGCCTGAGCACCCACGCCTTGCTGAGCTGATCGGCGATAGCGACAAGCGCCGCCACCACGAGGCCGCGGCGCAGCATCATGCGCGGCGCGCCGGTAGCGGCGGCTGGGCGCCCAGCGCCTCGACCGCGTCGGCACAGCGCTGGCACAGGTCGGCATGCGCGGCGACCGCGCCGACCTCGGGCAGCACGCGCCAGCAGCGCTGGCATTTGTCGCCGGGCGCCAGCCCGACGATGACGGCGACACCGGCGACGTCGGGCAGCGTGAAGGCGCCCTCGGGCGGCGCCGCTGACGTCAGCGTGCCGGCGGAGGTGATGCAGATCTCGGCGAGGTCGAGCCCTCTCAGCGCCTCGACATAGTCTTGACCAGCATGCACGGCGACGGCCGCTTGCAGGCTCGAGCCGATGCGCTTCTGCGCGCGTTCGAGCTCGATCGCGCCGGTAACGACGCGGCGCAGGTCGCGCACGCGCGTCCATCGCTCGCCGAGCGCGTCGTTGCGCCACGCCGCCGGCAGGTTGGGATATGTCTCGAGATGCACGCTCGTCTCCGGCGCGTCGCCGTGGCGGGCGAGCCATGCTTCCTCGGCGGTGAAGCACAAAACGGGCGCAAGCCAGCGCGTCAGGCTGTCGAAGGCGTGGTCGAGCACGGTGCGCGCGGCGCGCCGCCGCGGCGCCTGCGGCGGATCGCAATAGAGCGCGTCCTTGCGCATATCGAAATAGAAGGCGGAAAGATCGACCGCGCAGAAATTATGCAGCGCGGTGAACATGGTGTGGAAATCGCACGCCTCGGCGGAGCGGCGCACCAACTGGTCGAGCTCGGCCAAGCGGTGCAGCACCCAGCGCTCGAGCTCCGGCATCGCCTCAGGCGCCAGCCGCTCGCTCGCGCTGAAGCCAGCGAGGCTGCCCAAGAGATAGCGCAGCGTGTTGCGCAGCCGGCGATAGGCCTCGGCTTGGTATTTGAGGATCTCCGGGCCGATGCGCTGATCCTCGGTGTAGTCGGTGGAGACCACCCAGAGCCGCAGGATGTCGGCGCCGCTCTGCGCCACCACCTCCTGCGGCGAGGTGACGTTGCCCAGCGACTTCGACATCTTGCGGCCCTGCTCGTCGAGGGTGAAGCCGTGCGTCAGCACCGCCTCGTAGGGCGCGCGCCCGCGCGTGCCGCAGGATTCGAGCAGCGAGGAATGGAACCAGCCGCGATGCTGGTCGGAGCCTTCGAGATAGAGCGAGGCCGGCCATTTGAGGTCGGGCCGCTTCTCGAGCACGAAGGCATGCGTCGAGCCGGAATCGAACCAGACATCGAGGATGTCCGTCACCTGCTCGTAATCGGCCAGGTCGCGATTGCCGAGGAAGACCTTGGGGTCGGTGGTGTACCACGCGTCCGCGCCCTCGCGCTCAAACGCCTCGGCGACGCGGTCGACCACGGCCTGATCGCGCAGCGGCTCGCCGGTCCGCTTGTCGACAAAGACGGCGATCGGCACGCCCCAGGCGCGCTGGCGCGACACGTTCCAGTCGGGGCGCGTCTCGATCATCGAGCGCAAGCGGTTCTCGCCCTGGGGCGGGATCCAGCGCGTCGCGGCGATCGCGGCGAGCGCCTTCTGCCGCAGCTGGTTCTTCTCCATGCTGATGAACCATTGCGGCGTGTTGCGGAAGATGAGCGGCGCCCGCGAGCGCCAGGAATGCGGGTAGGAGTGGACGAGCTTGCCTTCGGCGACCAGCCCGCCCGCGGCCCGGATCGCCTCGATGACCGCCTTGTTGGCGTCACCCGTCTTGCCGTTGGGCCAGTAGACATGCTTGCCGGCGAACAGCGGCACATGCGCGTAATAGGTGCCGTCGGCGCCCACCGTCTGCGGCATTTCGATGCCATGCTTCAGGCCGAGCTCATAATCGTCCGTGCCGTGGCCGGGCGCGATATGGACGAAGCCGGTGCCTTGATCGACCGTGACGAAATCCCCCGGCAGCAGCGGCACGGGAAAACCGTAGCCCTGGCCGTGGAGCGGATGCTGGGCGACGGTGCCGGCGAGGTCGCGGCCCTTGACCTTCGCGGCGCGCCGATGCCCGGTGATCCCGGCAACCTCGGCGGTCACCGCCACCAGCGGCTCGGCGACGACGAAGCGCTCGCCGATTTCGGCGAGACTCCCCGCGGCGACCTCGGTCACCTCGACGACGACGTAGTCGATGTCGGCGCCATAGGCGATGGCGCGGTTGCCCGGCAGCGTCCAGGGCGTCGTCGTCCAGATGACCACGGACGCGGCCGCGAGATCGGGATGGGACGGCCCCAGTACCGGGAAGCGCACCCACACCGTCGTTGAAGTGTGGTCGTGGTACTCGATCTCGGCCTCGGCCAGCGCGGTCTGCTCGACCACCGACCACATCACCGGCTTGGTGCCGCGATAGAGGCTGCCATTCATCAGGAACTTGCCGATCTCGCGCACAATCTGCGCCTCGGCATCGAAGCTCATCGTCGTATAGGGATGCTCCCAGTCGCCGGTGACGCCGAGGCGTTTGAATTCCTCGCGCTGCACGTCGATCCAATGCGCGGCGAACTCGCGGCATTCGCGGCGGAACTGGACGATCGGGATCTCGTCCTTGGACTGCTTCTTGGCGCGGTATTTCTCCTCGATCTTCCACTCGATCGGCAGGCCGTGGCAGTCCCAGCCCGGCACGTAATTCGCGTCCTTGCCGAGCATCTGCTGCGCGCGATTGACGAGATCCTTCAGGATCTTGTTGAGCGCATGGCCGATATGCAGGTTGCCGTTGGCGTAAGGCGGCCCGTCATGGAGGATGAACTTCTCGCGGCCCTTGGAGAGCGCGCGCTGCCGGCGCCACAGATCGATGCGCGCCCAGCGCTCGAGCAGAAGCGGCTCGCGCTTGGGCAGGTCCGCCCGCATGGGAAAGTCGGTCTGCGGCAGGAAGACGGTCGAGCGGTAGTCGGTGGCCATGGCCTAACGGATTCCGGACGGCGCGCGCGCCCAGCCGGGCGCGGCGAGAGGGCGAAGCAGCGTGTTCCCGATCCTCAGGCGAGGACCGGGCGGCTAATTCGCGTGATGCGCCGCCGAGCCGTGACCATGGCGCAGAACCATAGGAGGGCGGCCGGTTAGCGTCAACCGGCGCGACCGCGCGGTACCGCTGCGGTGCCGGCGTTCAGTTCGTGGCGGCGGCGGAGCCGGGCTCGTCGCGCGCGGCATCGGGCGGCGCGCCGATCGCGACGGCGTTCTGCGCGTGGCGAGGCGCGGCGCTTTCCTCGGGCCATCGCGTATAGCGGTCAGGCGCCGGCGCGTCGATCAGCGGCTTCAGTTGCGGCGCGAGCGCTTTGAGGAGGGAGACGGCGAGCGCGCTGGTGAACCTATAGTTCTTCGCCTCCTCGCCGGACACATAGGCGGTGACCGTGCCATAGAAGCGCTCGCCCAGGAAGAAGACGAAGGTCGCGGTGCGGTCGACGACGCGGGATTCGATCAGCGCGTGGCCTGGGCCGAAGGTGTCGAAGCGGTTGTCGCCGGTGCCGGTCTTGCCGCCGACGGGGAGCGGCGCGCTGTCGTCGTCGCCCGCATAGGCGCCGCGCAGCCGTGTCGCCGTGCCGCCCGCGACCACGCCCGCCAGCGCACGACGCAGCATCGCCGCCACCTCCGGCGCCATCACGCGCTCGGGCGCTTCCGGCCGATAGACCATCTGCGTCTCATAGGGCGTGCCGGCGGCGAAATGCACACGCTCGAGATCGGTCGTCGGGAGCTTGACGCCGCCATTGACAATGATGCCCATGAGCTTGGCGAGCGCCTCGGGCCGGTCGCCGGAGCTGCCGATCGCCGTCGCCAGCGACGGCACGAGGCGCTCGAACGGATAGCCCTGCTGTCGCCAATCCTGAAGAATCCGGTCGAAGGCGTCCTCCTCGAGCAGCACGCGGATGCGAACATCCTGCTTGTGGGCGTTGCGGGTCTTGAACAGCCAGGAATAGGCGCTCTGCCGCGCCTGGTTCCCGGCATTCATCACCTGGCTGCGCGAGGCGCCCGGATTGGCCTGGAGATAGGCCACGAGCCACAGCTCGAGCGGGTTGACGCCGGCGAGATAGCCGCGGTCGTTGAGCGAGAACAGCTTCGGCGCGTATTTCGCATGCAGCTCGGCAGCGTCGTCCTCGTCGAGCGCCGCGCCCGGCAGCCGCGCCGCCAGGAACTCGCCGAACTCGGCCTCGGACGCCTCGGGCCGCACGGAGCGGAAGGCAACCGCGAGGCGGCGCGGGATGGGACGGATTCGCGCCGCGAGATGTGCCACGGCGTCATCCGGCGTCAATTCGCGGTACTCCTCGTAGAAGCGCCCGAGATAGGCGCGCCCCTCCTTGTCGGCAAAGCGCCGCAGATAGTCGGCCCGGGCAGGATTATCCAGGTCGCCCAGCAGCCCGTCGCGCTCGCCGCCCTCATTCTCGTAGTGCCGCACCAGGTCGCGCATCAGCCGCACGAAAGCGAGGTTGACGGAATGCGCGAAGGCGTCCTCGACCGTGGGGTTCTGATAATCCTCGGTGCGCTCGAAATTATGGAAGACGTGGGCGCCGCCGCCGGTGAAGAAGGTCTCCGACGGGCTGCCCGAATAGCGGCGCTGCATGGCCGCATCGAGCATCGGCTGCAGCGTGCGATCGCCGGCGCCGGCGAGATACTCGGCCGACCAGCGCCGCAGCGGATCCTCCGTCGCGGCGGCGGCGTGAAGCCGGGCGATCGGCAGCCCCGCCATCTCGCGATGCAGCTCGGCGACGACGCCGAGATAGGTCGCCAGCGTGCGCAGCTTCGCCGTCGATCCCAGGATCAGCTTAGCGCCGGAATTGATGTCGAACGGCTGGTCGAGGCTGTCGGCGTGGATGCGCACGTAATTGCGGTCGGCGCCGCGCTCGTAAAGGACGACACTGTAGGCGACCTGCGCCGGGTCCTCGGCGCCCAGCAGCTTGTCGCCGACCAGGCCGAGCGACTTGACGGCGTCGCGGTCCTTGAGGCGCGCAAGCACGCCGGCGATGCGCTCCTGCGCCGCGGCGTCGATGGTCGCGTCGGCGGCGAGGTCCATGCGGTCGAGGCTGTAAAGATTGGCGGCGCCCAGGGCGGTCATGAGCTCGGTGCGCACGGCATCGACCGCCTTGCGCTCGACGAAGGATGAGGCCGGGGGTGACGGCGGCGCGCTGCGGAAGCGCAGATCGGATTTGAGC
>Ga0073928_10011340_pt1 | contig 10407 bp, 3 predicted proteins | sample PaiPotPPA55metaG_FD_76969 | JGI IMG/M metagenome (GOLD analysis project Ga0073928, IMG submission 76969) | Iron sulfur acid spring bacterial and archeal communities from Banff, Canada, to study Microbial Dark Matter (Phase II) - Paint Pots PPA... ...
CTTGATCTGGTAATGGTTCTAATTTTAATAACGAGTTGAATAATGAAGCGTCTTCAAAATATAGACCATATAGATCTAATAGTGATAAACGTTATATTAGTGTTTCTACAAGTACTACAGGTTTAGATTCTCAATCTGTCGATCAAGTATCATCTACTAGTCTTAAGAATAGTATAACTGAACTTGATTCAAGTGCGGTATATGAATTGGAATCTCCTATTTTAACTCGGTTAGGTGATTCACATGAATTAGATTCTAATCCTTTATATGAAGCCTCTGGTAACAGTATAAATCGTGGAATTTACACGTTAACACCTCCTCCTTTTGTCGATCGTAGTACAAAACCTATTTTACCTGGTAATTCTAACTATCAAGTCTCTGATATAATATCTAGAACTTTGGTTTATACAGACTCTGGTGTTAATACACCTAAAAGTTTTGATACTAATGAGACTAATCATGGAACTTTAGGTAGTTCAGAACCTAGTACACCTAAAACTTTTAATAGTAATTTTACCAATGAAACTAATCATGGTACTGTTGGTGATATATCTAATAGTAGTTCTTTATATGCAAATTCTATTTCAAGGAGTGTTAATAGAATACCAGGGGCTTATACTATTCCATTTAGTTCAGATGATTCAGCATTAGTATATGGACGAAATAATACTATAGAGTTTAATCAAGGTATTAATAGTCAAGAATTTGTTGTTAATAAAATAGGTATGAAAGGTACAATGAAATTAGGTATTGAACGTCCTCTAGGTGATTCTAGAATTTCAAAATTGTATTTAAAGTATAAAGATTTAAGTAAACGAAAATTCTATTGACATTTATGAGAAAAAAATAGAGATAGTTTTGATAGTTATTCTGATTTTAAAAGAGCTTGAGATCCTAATACTCCTGTTATGAAGTCAATATTTAAAGAAGTTAAATCAGATATATCGGGTGAAATTAGACGACTAGTTGAGCATGAAAGACCTTTCGAAAGACCTTCTATTAATGAACGTAGAAGAGCTAATGTTATTTATCCTTCTAGAAGTTAATTCTAAATAATTAATATAGATTTTAGTTAATAGTTTATTTAGTTTTCTTTTATTATTGGTATAATAAACCTAGTATTGTTTTAATATATATTTAATATCTATTTAATAATTTAAATACTATTCTTATTCTCTTATTAATTATTGGTTAAGTTTATCTAGAACTTTGTTTATATAACTAAATCTAGTATTGTGTTTAAATTGTAAATTTTAAATATGAAATACAATACACAAAAAAATATTCTATGGAGTCTTAAAAGTCAAAAAATTAGTTCTTTTTATATTAATTTTAATAAATTAAATTTAGAAAATTTTCAAGCTTTATTTCTTAATAATTTTGAATTAGGTAATACTTATTCAATGTTAATAAGAGGTGAGTTTGATGAAGGGTCTAAATACCGTATGATGGGTACTCAAATTGGTTTTACTTTAAATCAAGATAATTATTTAATAATCATTAATAGTTTATATGATAAACTTATGAATAGATTAGATGAATTCCTAGAGAATTATAAAATAGATGAATTAGATTCAGTTCAAGTTTTATTTGTTAAAGTAAAATCTTTACCTAATTTACAACTAAAAAATATTAATGATATAGGTTTTCCTAAACATCTTATTAATGTTAAAGAAGTTAAAAGTAAATATAATTATAAATTTCTACCTTTAACTGTTAATACGGATTATTTCGGTAGATTAATTAGGGATTCTGATTGTAAGCAATACATTGATATTATATCTAGCCAGTCTAATATAATATTTAAAGATAGTGAATATAAGTTAGAATTTGATAGTATGCATTTATTTAATGATAAATATATTATATTAAGTACTAAATTAGATAATGGTACTATTCATCGAAATATATATGATGCTAAATTAGGTGTATTTGAAGCTAAGTTTATTGATTATATAATTAATGATACAACTTTTGAAAGAAAATATAAATCTACTATCTTTACTATTTCTAATGATAAATTAATTATGATGTCTATAACTAAAGAATTATCTGTACTAAATTCAGATTCTATTGAACATGTACATAAAAAACAAGTACTTGTATCAAATCCTTTTATAGGTAGTTTTGATTTAGAAGCTTTTGAAGATTCAGATGGTTATGCTAAAGTATATGCAGCAGGGTTTTGTGTTTTAAGTGATAATACAGTTAAATTTTATAAAGATAATGATGAACAAGATGTTTTATTGGAATGTATAAATGCAATGTTAGTAAAAAAATATAGTGGTTTTACTTTTTATGTTCATAACTTAAACTATGATGGTGTATTTATTTTAAATAAATTAAAAGTTTTTAATGAAATAAATGATAAAGAATATTACAAAATAAATACCTTATATAAAGATAGTAGTATACTTAAAATAGAAGTTAGTATCAAAGATATTAAAATAATTTTTGTAGATTCTTCTAACTTATTAAAAGGTAAATTAAGAAAATTATGTGAATCATTTGGTTTAAGTACTCAAAAAGGTAATTTTCCTTATAAATTTGTTAACAAAGATACATTACACTATATAGGAGATACACCTTCATATAATTATTGAATAAATTTAACCGATAATGATTTCTCAGAGGATGAATATAAAAAGTTACTAAAACCAAATTGAAGTTTAAAGGATGAATGTCTATTATATTTAGAGAAGGATTTAGTATCTTTATTAGAATTAATGAATTTATTTAATAAATATATATATCAAAAATTTGGTTTACAGGTAACAGACAATTTAACAATAAGTAGACTATCATTAAATATATTTATAAAAAATTACTTAAATGATTCTATAATACCTAGTGTTAGAGGTAGCTTATATGATGATATAAAGAAAAGTTATTATGGAGGTATTACTGAGGTATATAAACCTTATGGTGAAAATTTATTATATTATGATGTAAATTCGTTATATCCTTATGCTGCTTTAAATCCTATGTGCGGTAATAAATATACTTATATGGAAAAATTTGATGGTTATTTAAATTTAAAAGATTTATTTGGTTTCTTTTATTGTGAAATTGAAACAAATTCTAATTATTTGGGTTTATTACCAGTTCGTAGACGTGAAGGTTTAGTAATGCCCAATGGTAAATGGACTGGTTGATATTTTAGTGAAGAGTTAAAATTTGCTTCAGATAACGGTTATAATATTAAAGTTATTAAAGGTTATAATTTTAATAAGAAATTTAATATATTTGATAATTATATAAATTATTTATATAATATTAAATCTACAACAACTAATTTAGTTGAAAAATCTATAATGAAAAGCTTATTAAATAATTTATTAGGTAGATTCGGTTTAAATATAAATAAACCTAAAACTGAAATAGTTAATTTAGATAAATTGGATTTATTAATATCTACTAGGGAATGTAATTCATTTAAAAAGATTAGTGAAAATTCTTATTTAATAAGTTATTACCCTAAAATATCGAAAGTAGTTTGTGAAATGCATGGTCTTGATTATGCTGAAGTTCTTAAGGAAGTAAAATCAGAAGTTAATTTAGATAATCAATCAGGTAGTGATAAATTTAATGACGTATCTATTGTTATATCTGCAGCTATTACTGCCTACGCAAGAATTTATATGAGTAAGGTTAAGTTAGATATATTAAATAAAGGAGGTAATATATATTATACAGATACTGATAGTATAGTTACTGATATACCTTTAAATAATGTAGGTAATAAATTAGGTGAATTTAAATTAGAACATAAAGTTAAAAAAGGATATTTTGTATCCGCTAAAACATATGGTTTAATTTTAGAAAACAATAAAACTTTATGTAAATCTAAAGGGGTAGTAGAAAATGGTTTAAGTATTGAAGATTGTATAAAATTATATCACGGTTTAAATGTTGAGGTTCCCAAAGTAAGTGCTATACGTAACTACGCTAAGGGTTCTGTATTAATAAAAAGTGATACAATTAAACTAGATTACGATTCTTATAAGAAAAGAATTAAAATTTTTGATGAAAATTCTAAGTGAGTTGATACTAAACCTTTAATTATTGAAGGTGATAACCTCATTGAAAATAATAATAATAATAATGAAAGTATCGAAATTACAAGAACAAAAAAAAAAAAATTTAAGTATTTAAGAGTATTTTTTTATTTTTCCTATGGATTATATAATATATTATATAAAATAATACTTATGTTAATTTCTTTACTATTAGTGTGTTTATTTGGAGATTTTTTAGATATAAATCATAATATACCTAATAAATTAGAAACTCTGGTTTATAATAAGTTAGATACTGAGACTTTTATACATAAAGATAAACCTTTAATTTCAAGTTATTTAAAGGATAACAAATATAATTCATTACTTGATTTTAATAAAAAAAGAAGAAGTTATTATTTAGAATGTGTTTATAAAAATATAATACATGAATTATTATCAAAATGTATTCTAGAAACTAAGTTTACTAATCAAGATAGTTTAATAGAATATAGTAAAAATTATATATTAAAAGAAATGGAAATAGGACATTTACGTATTACAACATCTGAATATTTTGAAATTATTAACAAAGTAAGTAAAATTAAAGATAATAATAGTGAATTATATGAAATGTTACACTCAAAAATTAAACCTAGATATAGTAAAGATGTTAAATATAATATTATATCTAAAAAATGAGAGACTAGTTATCAAAATTGAACACAAAATCCTTATGAATACTCTCAAGTTGAAAATATGACTATTAAAAATGAGTTAAGTTTATTAGATGAATTAGAAAAAATTAACTCTAATTATACTTATTTATTAGGTGAATATAGTGAAATTAAAAATCAAATAGACTCTAAATGCATACCTAGATCTCATAATAATATATCTTTAAATAGTACTGATAATATCATTAATAAGAGTGAAATTAAAATATAATGTTAAAAAAAAGCCTCCACAATTGTGGAGGCTTTTTTTTTAAAGTTTTTTTAATATAAAATCGTATTAGTGTATAAGATAAGAACTATTCGTAATAAAATCAGATGTAGGTAATTTTTTACCTAATACAATATTTATATCAGGATATTTTAAAGTTAAATCATTTATTTTAATTTCTAATGTTTCATCATTAAAACAATCAGAACTGTAATAATATTTTATGTGTTGTATAAGTTCTTTATCTAACCCTCTTAAATAATCATCTTCAGAGTATATTTTTATATAAACAAGTTTTAAATAATTAATTAAGGTATCGACATTATTTGCTGTAACAGCAAAACAATCATGAATTGCATAAAAGTTTTTAATATCAACAGTTTTAAAATAATACTCTGCTAATAAAGCTAAAGAAGCGGCATCTAAGGAGTGGACTAAATTAGGCATAAAAGCTCTAATTTGTTTCCGAGTATTTAAATTTGTTGTAGGTACTTTTAATATAAAACTACTTTTACTAAAAGAAAAAGGTCTCAATTTAACTTCCCTTGATGCCATATAACTTTGATTAACTAAAAGACCTGAAGATGACCCTCAAGGTATAACTAAATTTAATTTATTACAAATATTTGCAATACTTTTTAAGTAATCTATTAACAATTTTAATTTAGGAAAATGTGTTTCTAAGACTTCTCTTAATCCAATTGCTATAAGACTTATATCTTTAGAACTTAATAAAATACTAGGATCTTCTATATATTGATACTCTAATACATAACAAGATCAATTAGCAACTTTAACATCTTCATTCATATAAGTAAAATGTTCTTTTAAATAATTAATCATTTGATGTGTAGATACGTTATAAGGAATTGTCATTATTGCTTTCTTAATTGTACTTCTTTTAATAAATATATTATTTAATCTTTCATAACATTTTTTATCTTCAAGACTTAATTTATTACAATTCAATTTATTTTTAAATAAATTAGCAAGTGCTGTCAATAAAAATTGATAATAATCTTTGGGTATATCTTTATGACTTGATTTAGTTAAATTTAGTTCTTTAGCCATATCATGATCGGAAATTAATAAAGATAAATGTTGATAACCATTACATGAAGCATCTAATTGTATAGGTAAATAAGTAATAAAATAAGAACTTTCAATATTATTATATGATTGTTTTCATCTACTATATTCTAAACAAAAGGATATAAAAAGTAATTTATTATCAGCTTTGTTTATTAATATACCATTAGTGTAATTTAATATATCGTTTTCATTATCATCTATTCATTTACTTCTATCATATCAAGATTTTTTATCTAATTTATTACCAAAACAGTTAGCACCGTAAGCTTTAAAATAACTAATAGCTAAAGTATCATTCTTCATTAATTTTTCACCTTGACTAAATAATAATAAAGATTTGGCTAACTCAGTAGATTGATAATTTAAGTATTGACTAATACAATTCATTCTACCTCTATAATCAATTCTAACTGGAAGATAAAATTCTTTAATATTAGAATAAACTTTAGCTAAACCTAATATATATTCTTGTAAATCTAATCTACTTACATAACTTTCTAATTTATTATATTCAGTTTTAGATATTCTAGTTTTAATTTTATAATTAGAAATAGGAGGTATTAATAAATTAAATTTATCGGCATATGTATTTATAAAGTCTAACATATCTTTATTTATCTTAAATCCAACGGAATTAACATTATTAACTAAATTATAAATTACATTATCATTCTTTATAAAAGAAGATTTTTTTAATTCTCAATTAGGTATAATTATACCATCAGTAAATTTTTCATCATTCAATAAATAACCACCTAAAACTTCTTTAAACTTACCTTCAACTAATTTTTTTTCATAAGTCTTAGGTTTTACTATCATAGGTATTCTTAAAGGTAAATGCTTTATTGTATAATCTTTACTCTCATCTAATAATTTTATTATAGCTTGAGAAGGGAATATATAATTCCGTTTCTCTTTTCTAGCTATACTAATAGTACTGTGTTGAACTAAATTAGCTTCATTACACCATTCAATTATAATAGCCCCTATATTATTTTTTAAAGTAGAATTTGTTTCATAAATATCTACTATATCTTTATTATCCAATTTTCAATCACTAAGTGAGTATTTAAGTATAGATTCAGTATTATTTAAATTAATATTTTCTAAAATATTTTGAGGTATAATCTTCCTAGCTAAAGTTAATAACTCGTAAGATTCCATTTTATGATTATTTTTAATAAAATTATCAATTATTAATAATGATTTTTTATAATCAAAATCTTTATCTAAAGATTTTGATTCAATGTATATTTTACATTCATTACTATATTTTTTTATACCTTGAATAAGGTATTCTTTATATAAAGAATAATAATATTTAGATATTACTATATTACCTATATCACTAAATATGTTAACACTTATTGAATCATCATCTAACTTATTATAATTACTTATAATTCTAGCTATAATTCCTACTGACATTTCTAATATAAAAGAATCAGGAACTATTTCTAATATTGTACTTAAATGATTACGACTTATAGTATTTTGACTAGGTCTTTTAATCTTAGTATTAAAAGACATTCGTTTAAAATTTGTTATATAATCTTTAAGAATATCCATAGAATTTATTAAAAAATCTTTAATATCATTATTACTTAAAAAATCAAATTTAAAATTTGAATCTTTATTCTTATTATTAGCTAATTTTAAATAAGAGTATTCCAATAAGAAATTTTCTAATTCCCTTTCAGTTTTTTCGTTTATAGTAGATTCTTGTAAAAACCTACTTAAATATAAATAAATAACTGAATCTGTTTGAAAAGACTGATTACTTAATCTCTCTACTAATTTTTTACCTACATTTGATTTAGTTATTTTAGTAGAATATCATTTAACCCCACTAATATTTTGATGTATATTTCTATAAGAAAAATGAGATTTATTTAAAGCAAAACTACTAGATATAGTACCTCTCTTAACATGAAAAACATTATGTCTATATAAACTACTTCTAAAATCTATATCAATACATGTTAAAAAATTATTCATGGAATTAACTTGACCTCTAAATTTTTGAGGTCCTTGATTTACTATATAACCTTTATTAACTACATTTTTAATTAAAGAATTAAGATCATCCACCACAAAAAGAGAACCGTTAAGAATATTAATGTCTACATTTGAATCCAATTTTGTATAATCCCATGAAAATTTTTTCTTGGATAAATCGAAGATATTCTGATTATCAAAAATTAAAGATACAAACTTTTTATAATCTTTATTACAAGCTAAATCTATTAAAGCAGACATAGAATCTTTATCAGTACAATAGTTCATCTTATTCACAAAAGCTAACAAGTCATTATAACTACTCATAACATAGTCAGAACTTATACCTTCTCTATTGATTAATTTAGTAAGATAATTATTATACTGATTAACAAATAATTTACTTAAATCTGATTTATTACTATTTAAATTACTTTCATCATAAATAGCTTCTAATTCTATACTAGTAAAAAAATCACCCCATTCACTATAAACAAGCGAATTGTTAAAATCATTTTTTCTTAAAAGAAAAATATTAATAAGAGTAGCAAAACAACTAGGATAAAATAAATAATTATATACTAAGACATTAGATTCGTTATTTAATCTACGAAATAACACCAAATATATACCTTTTTGATTTTTAATCATAGACATTTCATCTTTATTAAAAACCCCACTTTTCAAAACTTCCTGTAACTCATTACTAATTAAATACATGTCTTCTACGATAATATTTGTACTTTTATTCATTTAAAAAACAAGATCAAATAAAACACAATACTAGTTAGGTACTAGATAAACCTTTTTTTTTTGTAGGATATAAACTAAACCCTTTTTAAGTAATTATCTACCTATTCGTGGATAATCGATATGTACAATAGGTGATTTAAAAGTAGGCTCTATATTTCTAATACTTCTTTCTATTCTACGTATTTTATTTAAGGAATCATTCATATTAGTATGTGAAATATTCGCTCTCTCACTAATATCTGTTTCACTTGGCACATCCCTTAGATTTGAAGGCAAGTTTTCCATTTGATTTTTAAGATCTGTGAAGTATTCATAGTTTACATTGTGTGTTCTATAAACAGAAGTTTCGTGTGTTAAATCTAACTTTAATTGACTTAATAAACTAGTATCATCACATAAAAGAATTGAACTTGAATAATATATATATATTATATACATAAATAAGGTGAAAATATATGTAAAAAAAGGATACCTTACTATACAGATAAATAATCGTAAATACACCCAGAAAAGATAATTTAGAATTAAATTAATTTTATTGATTAGACTCATTTTATTTATTAAAGTAGAAACACAATACTAATATAGGTACTAGATAAAACCTTTGTTTCCTCCGAAAATATTAAACATTTTATTAACTTTTTTACTTTTATTCATTACTATTTTGAGATTAAATACACAATACTAGCTTAAAGTACTAAATAAACTACAATAACTACATATAATATGTGAATATTATATAAAAACAATATTTAGCCAATATTATAGATATAAATAACATAAAATAAGAGAAAGGTAATATAAATTTACTAACCTTACTTCATATATTAATATACCGAATTAGTAAGACATATCATAATTTACCAGGTTTTTCTTTAAAAATTTTACTAATATTTTTATGTAAAAATTTAGCAAAATAGATATTAAAAATTATCATTAAAAACAATAAAGATCAATAAAGTAATAAATTAACATCCTCTAATAAATTTAAAGGATAATTATTAAGTATACAGTCATTTTTAATAATTTTAGATGAACTAAGTTTTGATACAAAATCGTTAACAGTATTTTTATTGTTTTCATTTAAAACTTTAGACATAATACTAGTACCAACTTGTACTACACCCATAGTAGCCAATCCTACTGCCAATTTAGTAGACGGAGCACCACCTATATGTTGAGCTACTTTTAAACCTACAGTAGCACCACCTGCAGATGATAATGCAGCTGCTATATTATTAATACCTTTATCTCCTATTGTAGCATTAAATTTAGGATTACTGATATTTACAGTAGGATTAGTGTTTATGTTAGCATTAATACTACCATCAGTATTATCTACCACCTTCTTTATAACATCACTAGTATTTTCAATAATAACATCAAACATAGAAAAATCAAAAAAAGTATAAAAAACTATAAAAAATACTATAAATAAAACTGTATGTATCAATATATAAGAACTATTTCTAAAAGACAAATACCTGTTTTTTAGATCATAACTAAAATAATTAATAGTTAAATAATCCAATATAATAGCTAAAGAAAAAGAAATCACATAAAAATAAATATTAGACATATTTAAACTAAAATCTAAACTCATATCTTTTATATATTTAAC
>Ga0073928_10011343_pt1 | contig 10406 bp, 6 predicted proteins | sample PaiPotPPA55metaG_FD_76969 | JGI IMG/M metagenome (GOLD analysis project Ga0073928, IMG submission 76969) | Iron sulfur acid spring bacterial and archeal communities from Banff, Canada, to study Microbial Dark Matter (Phase II) - Paint Pots PPA... ...
AACGCCATCCGTTCGGTGCTCAGCCCGTAGCCACCGCCGCCGAACTCCCGGTAACTCGGCGTGTCGAACCGCGAGTCGCTCACCGGATAGTTCGCCAGCACACCCGCCAGCGCCGGGCCGCCGCTATCGCGCAGCAGCAGCGCCGTCGCCAGCGCCAGGTTGCCGCCGGCCGAATCCCCGCCGACGAAAACCCGATCCGGATCCAGGCCCCACTCCGCGCCACGTTCACAAACGAACCGCACCACCGCGGCGCATTCCTCCAGCGCCTGAGGAAACTTCGCTTCCGGCGACAGCGCATAATCCACACTCACCACCGCCACCGGCCCGGCCGCCGCATATTCCCGCGTCATCCGATCGTGAGTATCGACATTCGCCCACACCCAGCCGCCGCCATGAAAATACACCAGCGTCGGAACAACCCTTTCCGTCACCGGGCGGAACACACGGCAAAAAATCCGCCGCCCCCTGGCATCCACGAACCGGTCCACCGTCTCCGCCATCACCGGCCCGCCAACCGCCGTCCGCATCCCCAGCAGATCGTTGACCCGGCGATGCGGCGCCAGCGGAAGCTCCGCCTTCACCGCGGGATAAGCCGCCGCCGCCTTCTCCTGCTCCGCGATGAACCCGGCCATTTCCGGGTCCCAGCGCGATCGATCCGACATCTTGCTTCGCCTTCCGTAAACGTTTGCCTGCCATGCAACGGCAGGATGCGCAAATTGGCAACTTGCCAACGACCCAGGCCGCTCCCTTATGCCGTCCGGCTCACATGACAGTCCCCCGCTTCCATACCGCCGGCCGGTTCGATCCGGCCGCCCTGTTCCGCCCCACCTCGGTCGCCGTCATCGGCGCGGACACCGAGGCCGGTGCTCAGATCGTCGCCAACCTGGCACTGGGCGGCTTTAACGGCGACATCCACACAACGCTGGTCAACGACGCCTCCCTGGCGGTCCTGGCCGTCCCGCCGGACCAGATCGGATCCACGATGACCGCGTTGGCCGAAGCCAACTGCTTTGCCGCCATCGTCCCTGGCGCAGCCGACGACCTGGCCAGCCACGCAGCCCGCACCGGCGTCAAGCTGCTCGGCCCGCATTCCTTCGGCCTCGCCGTGCCCCGCCTGCACCTGAACGCCACCCGGTCCCACATCCCGCCGCCACCGGGCCGCCTGGCGCTGATCTCGCAATCGTCGGCGCTGTGCCGGACGGTGATCGACTGGGCCGGGCCGAACGGCGTGGGCTTCAGCCACATCGTCGGCCTCGGCGGCAACGCCGGCATCGGCTTCGGCATCACCCTGGACTGGCTGTCGCGCGATCCCGACACCGGCGCCATCCTGCTGGACATCCGCCGCATCAAGAACCACCGCCTGTTCCTGTCCGCCGCCCGCGCCGCGGCCAGGCTCCGCCCGGTCGTCGCGATCCGCGCCGGACTGCGGCTGCTGGACGACGACGGCGCCGCCGACCTGTCGTTCGAGGCCGCACTGCGCCGCGCCGGGGTGCTCTGCGTCAACCGTTTCGAAGACCTGCTCGCCGCCGCCGAGATCCTGTCGCGCGCCAAACCGGCAAGCTGCGACACCCTGGCGATCGTCAGCAACGCCATCGGCCCCGGCCGCCTCGCCGCCGACAGCGTCCTGCGCCACGGTCTGCACCTGCGCGCGCAGCAGGCCGTCACCCATCTCGCCTCGGGCGACCTCGCCGCGACCGCCTTCGCCTTCGCCGCCGAACCCGGCATCGGCGGCGTGCTGGTCGTCCACGCGCCGCAAGGCCCGGCCGATCAGGCCGCCATCGCCAGCCTGTGCGAGCCACCGCGCACGCTGCGGGCGCCGCTGCTGGTCTGCGCCATGGGCGAGACCACCGGCGCGACGCACCGCATTGCGCTGGCCCGCGCCGGCCTGCCGGTGTTCGCCACCCCGGACCAGGCGGTGCAGGGGTTCGAGCACCTCGTGCGCGACCGCCGCAACCGCGAAGCCGCCCGCGAATTGCCGCCCAGCGCGGTGCTCGACCTGGCCCCCGAGCGCGAGCGGGTGCGCCGCTGTCTTGACCGGGTGCGCGGCTTCGGCCGCCTGGCGCTGACCCAGGATGAGGCGCTGGATATCCTCGCCGCCTACGGCATCCCCACGGTCCCGACCCGCTTCGCCGCCAGCCCCCAGGATGCCGCCGCCGCCGCCGAACTCGTCGGATTCCCCGCCGTGGTGAAGCTGCGCGGCAACGCTCCACCGGCGGATCGCCCGCCCGCCAGCCTGGTCTTCGACCTGCACGACGCACCAGCGGTCATCGCCGCCGCTCGGCTGTTGTCCGCGCGCGCCGAACGGCAGGCATCGAACACCGAACTGCTGGTCCAGCGCTGTGTCGGTCGGGCGCGGGAGGTTGCGGTGCGGGTCGCGGATGATGCGACGTTCGGACCGGCGATCACCTTCGGTGCCGGCGGCACGGCGCCCAATTCGGCCGACCGGGCGGTGGATCTGCCGCCGCTGAACCTGCCGCTGGCGGCCGCGCTGATCCAACGCTGCCGGACCGGCGCGATGCTCGGGCATGCCTTGCGCGACCGCCCGCCGGTCCGCAGCGACGCGGTGGCCCAGGTCCTGGTACGGATCAGCCAGATGATCGTCGACTTCCCCGAGATCGCGGTGCTGGAGGTGCCGTCGCTGTTCGTCGAGGCCGCCGGCGTGCTGGCGGCCGATGCCTGGATCAGGCTGCGCGCCCCGGACGAACCACCCGCTCCGCTGGCGATCGCCCCCTATCCGGTGGAATTGACCGAACATCGCCAGCTCGGACCGGACCGCATCACCATCCGCCCGATCCGCCCCGAGGACGCCGCTGCCCACACCGCGTTCTTCTCACGCCTGTCGCCGCAAGACATCCGGTATCGTTTCTTCAGCGCGATGCGCGAGCTGTCGCCGGAACAGACGGTTCGGCTGACCCAGGTCGATTACAGCCGCGAAATGGCATTCATCGCCGTCAATCAGGCCACCGGCGATACCGTCGGCGTATCCCGCCTGGCCTGCGATCCGGACGGCGAATCCGGCGAATTCGCGGTAATCGTGCAGGCCGACATGAAGGGCCGCGGCCTGGCCACCCACCTGATACGCCGGCTGATCGAGTGGGCCAGAACCCGCGGCCTGAAACAGGTTGTCGGGCAAATCCTGGCCGACAATCACCCGATGCTGTCGTTCACCCGCCATCTGGGCTTTACCCTCCACCGCATGCCGGACGATCCCGAGGTCATCGAGGCGAAGTTGGTGCTTTAGAGCCGTTTCCGCCGGTTCAACACCTACTTCACTATCGCGGGCTGCTTGACTTCGGCCCGGGAATCCTTGAATGCCGGCATCACGTCCTTGGCGAACCGTTCCAACTGCTCCAGGATCACCGCCTCGGGCACCCCGAGCGACGGGCTGATCGAGATGCGATCCAGCCCCGGATATGCTTTTTCCAGTTGCTTCAAATGCTCGATGATCTCGTCCGCAGAGCCCGTCAGGAACCCGCCGGCCTGCACGGCATCCTCGATCCGCGGCAGCTTCGCGGTCGGCGCCCGCTTCGGATCGCGCATGATCTCGATCTGCTCGTCCGTCATCGCTCTGTTCAGCCGCAGCTCGCCGAACATCTTCATATTTTCTTCGTAATATTTTGCCGCATCGCGGATGCACTGCTGCTTGCTCTCGCCGATATAGAAATGAAAGCCGAAGCACAGGCGCTCGCCCAGGTCGATGTGCTTGCCCAGCTTGGCGTGCTCCGACTGCCATTTCAGCACCACGTTGTGCATGGCGCCGCCCTCGGCCGAACCGCCGCCGACCATGCCCTGGATGCCGTGCTTGGCCATGAACCCAAGTGCCCGTTCCGACCCGCCTTGGATCGGCTGCCAGCATTCCACCGGCAGACGCGCCGGGCGCGGCACCAGGGTCAGCTCCTTCAGAGTGTAGCCGCGATACGGCACTTCCGGCGGCAGGGTGTAGTGCTTGCCCTGGTGCGAGAACGACTCGCTGTTGAACGCCTTGAAGATGATATCGACCTGCTCCTCGAACAGTTCCCGATTGGCCTCCTGGTCGATCAGCGGCGCACCAAAGGTCTCAACCTCCCGCGTGTGGTAGCCGCGGCCGACGCCGAACACCACCCGGCCCTGCGACAGGATGTCGGCCATTGCGTAATCCTCGGCGAGCCGCAACGGATGCCACATCGGCGTGATGTTAAAGCCGCAGCCGATGTTCATCGTCTTGGTCATATGCGTCAGGTGCAGCGCCATCAGCAGCACGTTCGGAATGCACTCAGTCCCCTCGCGCTGGAAATGATGCTCCGCCATCCAGAACGTCGAGAACCCAAGCCCGTCCATCAGCTGCGCGATCGACTGAGCCTTCGACAGCGCGCTGGACAGGTGGGCATTGTCATACCGCCGGTCGTTGATCGGGGTGCCGCCGTAGCCGATATTGTCGATATCAACATGGCCCGTGAAAGACTGTCGAACTTGGTGATCATTGTCGTCGTTCCTCCGCGCTTTCGGGGATAGTACGCCCCTAGGCGTCGGTGGCAAGCTGGTGTCCGATTTGATCCTCACCCTCACCATCTCGGGTGATTTCGCGCGCCCAGCAACAGTCGGCGGCCGGCGCACGCAAGACCGCCACCTTCCACCCGCCGGAGGTCAGCCCGCCAGTTGCACGTACTCGAAATCGCCCGGCATGTTGTCGACCCCGTGCCGCGGCGGCGCGATCCAACCGGCGTACTGGCCCGGCCGCAGCGAAGCGTGCATCAGGCTGGCAATGAACAGGTTGTCGTCAGTCGACGGCAGCATCGACTCCCGGCGCGCCTGCCACTCCTCCTGGCTCAGAATGTTGCCCTCGGTATCGGTGTGGATCGCACTGAACTCGCCGATCCGGCGGTTGAAGGCAACGTGCGGCAGCGTCATCCGGAATGCCGTCCCGGCGCTCTCCAGCACCCGGTTCCAGCGAGCGACGCCGGCCGCCGCATCGTCCACGAAGTCATCGCGCAGCCGCATGTTCAGCGCCGACAGGGCAGCGACGTCTTCCTTGATCATCCCGCCGTCGCGCGGCCGCAGCACAGGGTAGACCGAAGCGGTCAGCAAATGATCGTCGGTCAGCTTATCCTCCCGATAGCGGCCTTTCAGGCCGGCGTTGAAGGCATTCGCCGCGTTGGTGCTGATTTCATTGCCGAACAGGTCGAACGTCAGCGAGCAATGCAAATTGGCCTTCTTCTGGATCGTCGGCAGATCGATCACCCCGAGCGCCCGCACCCGTTCGATATCGTACGGATCGTCGATCCCCGCTTGCTTCATCGCCTCCGCGGTGCGCTGGATAACGCGGGCGATACCGGTTTCACCCACGAACATGTGGTGCGCCTCTTCGGTCAGCATGAACCGGCAGGTGCGCGACAGCGGATCGAACCCCGACTGCGACAAAGCCGCCAGCTGCATCTTGCCGTCGCGATCGGCGAAGAAGGTAAACATGAAGAACGACAGCCAGTCCGGCGTCTGTTCGTTGAACGCCCCCAGCATGCGCGGCATATCCTGATGTCCCGATCGGCGGCGCAACAAATCGTCCGCTTCCTCACGCCCGTCGCGGCCGAAGTATTTCTGCAGCAGATACACCATCGCCCACAGATGCCGCCCCTCCTCGACATTCACCTGGAACAGGTTGCGCATGTCGTACAGCGACGGCGCGGTCGCACCAAGATAACGCTGCTGCTCCACCGAGGCCGGTTCGGTATCGCCCTGGATCACCAGCAGCCGCCGCAGCATCGCGCGATACTCGCCGGGAACCTCCTGCCACGCCGGCTCATTCTTGTGCGCGCCAAACGGAATCCGGCGGCCTTCAACCGCGGGCGCCAGCAGGATGCCCCACCGGTATTCCGGCATCCGAACAAACCCGAACTTCGCCCAGCCGTCACTGCCGACCCCGACGGCGGTGCGGAGATAAACCGGCGAGTCCTGAAACCCTTCCGGTCCCATCGACTTCCACCAGTCGATGTAGCCGGGATGCCAGGTCTCCAGCGCCTTGCGGACGCGAAGATCATCCGCGAGGCCGACATTGTTGGGGATCAGGCCGTCATAATCGATCCGGCTGCCATCAGGCATGGTGATGATCCTTTCAGACCCGTTCAGTGTTGAAGTCCGGCCGCACACCTGACCCATAGCGCTTCAGCGAACCCGCTTCGCCGACCGCGTTGGGCCGCTGGAAGATCCAGTTCTGCCAGGCGGTCAGCCGCCCGAAGATGCGGGTTTCCATCGTCTCGGGGCCGACGAAACGCAGGTTGGCCTCCAATCCGGTCAGCGCGTCGGGCGAAAACGACGCCCGTTCCTCCAGGATCAGCCGTACCTCGTCGTCCCAATCCACGTCATCATAGGCAAACGTCACCAAGCCATGGCGTTCCGCGGTTTCCGCATCCAAGGTTTCGCCGATCAACCGGGCGGCGGCATCGAGCGACTCCGGCTCGCCATAGAAACGGTTTGCCAGACGCGAAAGTCCGTTGCCCATCGGAAACGCCGAGAAATTCAGCGCCGACAGATGCAGCGTCGCCGGTCCACGATTGTCGCCTGTTGCGGTCCCGGCGAACATCACCGCGCGGTCCGCGGCAAACACCAGTTCCGCCAGGCTGCCGGCAAAGCAGCTTCCAGGGTCGATCAGCGTGATCAGGCTACGCGCCATCATATCGACGCGCTTGAACACCCGCTTCAACAGCAGCCGGATTTCCCGCACCAGCCAGTCGCCTTGGTATTGCTCCAGCAGCCCGTCAGCCGCCACTACCGACCCCGGATCGCCGACCGAACGAAACACCAGCAGCCCGATCGACGGCTCGTTCAGCCGTAGATGCAACAACAGATCATCCAGCTCGCGCGCCACCGCCAACGGCCAGAACAGCGCACCGCTGTCGTGAATGCCGCGCAGATCGCCCGGCAGGTCCAACGGGCCCTGGATTGTGATCGTAACGGACCGTGCAGCCCGATCCAGCGCCGCCTGCACGTAGGGATAACTCACGGCATTGTCGGCAATCGTCCGCCGCAGCGGCGTCAGCGCAATGCCCTTGACGCCATCGCGGTGGGACCGCCCCGCCAGTTCCAGGGCGCGTTCCGTGACCTTCGCCTCCCACGCCGAGGGCGGCACAATCTCATCCACCAGCCGCCATTCCACCGCCCGCTTCCCCCGCACCCCCTCCTGCGCCGTGCAGAAGATATCCGCTCGGTCGCGCCGCACCCGCCGCTTGTCGGTCAACCGCGTCAGCCCGCCGGTTCCCGGCAACACCGCCAACAACGGCAATTCCGGCAAGGAAACAGAGGACCGCCGGTCGTCGATCAGCATGATATGGTCGGCGGTCACCGCCAGTTCATACCCGCCACCGGCCGCACTGCCGGCGATCGCGGCGATATAGCACTGACCGGAATGTTCCGAGGCGTCCTCGATCGACATTCTGGTTTCGTTGGTAAACTTACAAAAATTCACCTTGTGCCCGTGCGAGGCCGCACCGAGCATGCGGATATTCGCGCCGGCGCAAAACACACCCTGCTTGCCCGACCGCAGCACCACGGCCTTGACCTCGGGATGCTCGAACCGCAGCCGCTGCACCGCGTCCGCAAGCTCGATATCGACGCCGAGATCATACGAATTCAGTTTCAGCTCGTACCCATCCATCAACCCGCCCGCCGGATCCACATCCATCGTCAAGGTCGCGACCGGGCCGTCGAACGACAATTTCCAATGGCGATAGCGGGTCGGGTCGGTCTGAAAATCGATCACGTCGAGGAACCCCGAGCAAGATTGGCGATGAAGCCGGTAATGGCGGCCAGCGTCGCGTCCCTGGCCTCCAGATGGGGCGAGTGCTGCGCCCCGGCAATCAGTTTTGTGGTGATCGGCGCACGCGCGTTGGCCTCGAACACCCGCAGTTGTTCGACCGTGCCATACGGATCGACCTCGCCCTGCAACGCCAGGATCGGCACCCGGATGTGCGGCAGGAATCCGGTGATGTCGAAATCGCGGAACCGCGGATCCAGCCAGGCGTCGTTCCATCCCCGGAATGCGGTATCGACATCGCGGTGATAGCGCGCCAGGCGCCCGCGCAGCGTGCCGGTTTCATACTCGGTCTTGATCCGGCGGATATTGGCGATGTTCAGGTCTTCGACAGTAAAATGCGCCGCGATGGTGACCAGGCCCAGCAACGCCGGGGCCGCGTGATCCAATCCCGCGTAGATCGCCGCGATCGACCCGCCGTCGGAATGGCCCAGCAGCACCGCCCGCTCGATCTCCGCCGCGCGCAGTAGCTCGGGCAACACCACCACCGCCTCCCGATGCATGTAGGTCATCGGCCGCGGCAGCGGAGTCGCGTCGGAATCCCCGTAGCCGAACCGCGAGTAGGCAAACACCCCCCACCCGGTCGACGCCGCCAGCCGCTCCGGCACGTCGCGCCACAACGCCACGCTGCCCAACCCTTCATGCAGCAGCACCAAGGTCGCCGCCTCGGCCGGACCCGGCCCCCACCATCCGGTCTCCAACGTGCCATCATTGACCTGGATGCGACCCGCCCGCATCACACCTCCCGCAGCCGAAAGCGCTGGATTTTTCCGGTCGCCGTCTTCGGCAGGCTGTCGACGAACTCGATCCAGCGCGGATACTTCCACACCCCGATCCGCTGCTTCACATGACTCTGCAACTCCGCCACCAGCGCATCGGCGTCGACGCCGCCATCGCGCAGAATGACGAAAGCCTTCGGCTTGACCAGGCCGTCCCGGTCCTGCCGCCCGATCACCGCCGCCTCCAGCACCGCGGCATGAGAGATCAACGCTTCCTCGACCTCGAACGGCGATACCCAAACCCCGCTGACCTTCAGCATCTCGTCGCTGCGGCCCTGGAACCGGAAATAGCCTTCCGCATCGCGCGTATACGTGTCACCGGTATAGGTCCATTCGCCCTGAAACGTCCGCCGCGACTTGGCGCGCTGGTTCCAGTAGCCATCCGCCGCGCTGTCGCCGCGGATCACCAGCTCGCCAGGCTCGCCATGCGCCACCGGCCGGTTGTGCTCGTCCACGATCCGCGCCTGGTAGCCCGGAACCGGTTTCCCGCTGCTACCGTAGCGAATGTCGTCGGGGTGATTGCTGATGAAAATATGCAGCATCTCGGTGGAGCCGATCCCGTCCAGGATATCGACGCCCACGACCGATTTCCACCGGCTGCCGATATCCGCAGGCAGTGCCTCCCCGGCCGAGATGCAGCGCCGCAGCCGCGTCGACCCGGCCCCCGGCATGATCAACGGATTGGCCAGCAGGCCCGCATACAGGGTCGGCACACCACCGAACAGACTGGGGTTGTGCGTCCGCATCATCGCCAGCACCGCGTCCGGTGTCGGCCGCCCCGGCAGCAGCACCGACGACGCGCCGACCGACAGCGGGAATGTCAGACTGTTCCCCAGCCCATAGGCATGGAACGCCTTGGCGGCCGAGAACATCACATCATCCGGCCCAATCCCCAGCACCTTGGCGCCATAGCTCTCCGCCGTGAACCGCAGGCTGGAATGGATGTGCCGTACACCCTTCGGCGCACCCGTCGACCCGGACGAGTAAAGCCAGAACGCCACCTCATCCGGTGAAGCCGCGACCGTGGCCGTCGCCGGATCACCGCCCGCCAGGAACCCAGCAAGCCCGATCCAGCCATCGACCGGCGGCGACCCGTCCGGCTGCGAGACGATCACCCGTGAAATCCCGGCCGCCCGTAGCACTGCACCCAGGCTCTCCGTCAGCCCGGCCGAGATCACCACCGCGGCCGCCCGGCAATCCGCCAGGATATAGCCGACCGTGTCGGCCGTCAGCAGCGTGTTGATCGGCACCGGCACCGCGCCGGCGCGCATGGCGCCCCAGAACGCAACCGGAAAATCCACCGTATCCTGCAGCAGCAGGATCACCCGATGCTCGCGTCCGACCCCCGAACCCATCAGCGCCCCGGCGAACGCAGCGCTTTCCGCCGCGAGTTCGCCATACGTCAGCGACCGCAAGGGATCGCGAAACGCCAGGCGCCCGCCGCCGCCCGCGGACAGATGCCGGTCGACGAACCAATCGACGGCGTTGCCTGACACCATCTGTCCGCTGCCTCCTTCATCCGAGCCCAGACGCTCGGTTTCATGCACTATAGTGCATGTTGACCAGGAAGCGAAAGGCCCAACCGCAACCCGCGTTGCGTCTGTCTTTGGCGCAGCGACGTGGCACTCCCCCGCCAGGAGCGCGCCTCGCGCCTGTCATTGCGAGGAGCGGCAACCCCCCATCAGGAGCGCGCCGTCCTGAGAATTGCTTCGCCGCCGCACTGTCGCAAAGACAGACTGGCAACACTACGCGGCGCTTCGCACGATCGCCTCCTCGACATCGCGCAGTCGGTCCTTGCCGAAGAAGATCTGCTCGTCCACGAAGAACGTCGGCGAACCGAATGTCCC
>Ga0073928_10011344_pt1 | contig 10406 bp, 10 predicted proteins | sample PaiPotPPA55metaG_FD_76969 | JGI IMG/M metagenome (GOLD analysis project Ga0073928, IMG submission 76969) | Iron sulfur acid spring bacterial and archeal communities from Banff, Canada, to study Microbial Dark Matter (Phase II) - Paint Pots PPA... ...
CGCCCGGCACCCAACGCAATTCCGGCGCGGTTGCGCCGCCGCCGCCGCAGCCGCCGCCGCTTGGTCCGCCGCGCGGGCCACTGGTGACGGGCTCCGCCGGTCCGGTCGAAGTCAGCCCGCCGGCGACGCTCGCCTGCCCGATCGTCGCCGCGCTCGATCAATGGATCGCGACTTCAGTGCAACCCGCGGCGTTGCGCTGGTTTCGCCAACCGGTGGTGGAAATCAAACAAATATCCGCCTATTCCTGCCGCGGCATGAACGGCAATCCGAACGCGCATATTTCCGAACATGCCTTCGGCAATGCGCTCGACATCGCCGAATTCGATCTTGCCGACGGCCATGTGGTGAGCGTGCAACATGGCTGGCGCGGCACGCCAGAGGAGCAGGGCTTTCTGCACGACGTGCAGTCGGCGGCCTGCGATCAGTTCTCGACCGTGCTCGCGCCCGGCGCCAACGTCTATCACTACAATCACATCCACGTCGATCTGATGCGGCGCACGAGCGGCCGGCGCATCTGCGAGCCGGGCGCGATATCGGGCGAGGTTGCGGCGGCGCGCGCCGGCGGCCGCTTTGCCGCGCAACGTTACGGCGACCGTTCCAGCGACCGTCCAAGCGATCCCGGCGTCACCGGCTCGATCGCAAGCCGCACACATCGGCGCGCTGCCGCCGAAGATGACGATCGTCTGCCGCGTGCCGTGGCCGGGGACGACTGATCTGACCGCGGTCAGTTTAGGAAAAGGCGATCATTTCCAGAAACGACCTCTAAGTGTTTTCGGGCGATGATCGAGCAGGAGCAATCTTGCACAGGGTGCAGCCCATGTCAGATTGGGCTCCAACTATCGCTGCGCTGCTAGCGCTCATTTACTTTTTGCTGTTCCCGGCCCAGTTCGGAGAAATCCTGGCTTGGGTCGCGCGCGTATTTTGGTGAGCACCCCTCGCCCGCTCCTCTACGTTCGCGACCTCGCCCACTAGAGAGAGGTGCAACAAAATCGGGCTGAACTCACCGCCCGCTCGCTTCCATCTGCCGCAGCACCGCGGCGCTCGGCCAGCAATCGATTTTGAGCCCGTTGCGCTTCTGATAATCGCCGAGTGCGGAGCGCGTCAGCATACCGGCTTTGCCGTCGATCTTGTCATGGTAATAGCCGCGCGCGGTGAGCACGCGCTGCATGCGGTCGAGATCGGCGGTCGGCAATTGCACGACGGTGCTCCACGGCGTTTCGAACGGGCGCGGATCGCCGATGCGGTCGCTCAGATGCCCGACGAACAACACGTAGAGATCGGAAAAATTATATTCCTTAATGGCAAAATAATTTTTGGTGGCGAGAAACGACGGCCCGTAGAGACCCGCGGGCTGCACCAGCGACGCGGTTTCGGCGCGTTCGGCGGCGGATAATACGCGGCCATAGGCCGGCTTGAAGCCGCGCGCGAGCCAGTCGCCAATGGAGAGCGTGTAGCTCGGCACGCCAATGGTGCAATCGACATCGGTGGGCGGATGCACCTCGTAGGCCCAGCGCAACCTCGGCTGCCAGCCTTTGCCGACAAGTTGCTTGGCGGCGGAGGCAAGCGCGTCGGGTACCGAATGCCAGATATCGGCGTGGCCGTTGCCGTCGAAGTCGACCCCATATTTCAAATAATCCGACGGCAAGAATTGCGTCAGCCCCATCGCGCCCGCCCAGGAGCTGCGCATGTCAGCGAGCTTGATGCCGCCCTGGTCGAGGATCTTCATTGCCAGCAAGAATTCCGTGAGGAACTGCTCCTTGCGCCGGCCGAGATAGGCCTGCGTCGCCAACACCCGGATGGCGTTGCGCGAGTCGGTGGACCGGCCGAAATCGGTTTCGCGGCCGAAGATTGCCAGCAAAATCGCCGGCGGCACGCCGAATTGGCGTTCGATCGTGTCAAGCGGCGCGCGATAGCGCTCGTAAATCCTGCGCGCGTCGCCGGCAAGCCGCTCGATCGCCGGCTCCTTGAGATAATCCGCGGGTGTCGTGATGAATTCCGGCTGCCCGGCAGACGGCCGTTCTACCCGCCCGGGCAGCACGAGATCGGGCAGCGTCAGGTCCGGCTCAAGCCCGCGCGTTGCGGTATCGAATGTCGCGCGCGAAATGCCCAGCGCCTGCGCTCGCGGCCACAGCGATTGCAGCCAGGTTACAAACGCGGCATCCGCCCTGGCACTGCCGTGCGCGCATAGCAGCGCACAGACAACCGCAAGCACCGTGCCGCAATGGCGAAACAGCCCGTCCCGTATCATCGAACCCTCATGTCGCGGTACGAACCGAGCATGTCGGTCGCGCTCACCTATTAGTCACCGCAGCGCGACAATGAACAGCCGCGGGAAGCGCAGCAGCACCTTGCCATCGAAGCGCGGCTTATAAGCGCTAACGATTTTTTTCGTATAGGCGGCGAGAAACTGCTCCCGCGCGGCGGCGTCGAGCGGCGACAGAAATGGCTGCAGCGATGAGCCCTTGAACCACTCGACGATCGCTTGCGGCGACGCCATCACGTGATTGTAGATCGTGTGCCAGACATCGATAGCGCTGCAGACCGGCTTGAGCAGATCGTAATAGGCCTCGGGCGGCGGCAGGTCCTCACGCGGCGCCGCCTTGATCTCGGGATGGTCACGCCACGGGCCGCTCTCGCCAATTTCGGCCTGGAACACGAGCCCTGGTTCGCGCGTATTGTCCGGCATCTGAACCGCCAACACGCCGCCCTCCGGCAGGGCCGCCAACAAGCGCCGCATGATTGCCGGATGATCCGGCAGCCATTGCAGGACGGCATTGCCGAAAATGAGATCGGTGCCCGGCTCCGGCGTCCAGGTTGCGATGTCGCCCTGCACGAACTTGCAGGCCGGCAGCCGTTCGCGCGCTTTGCGCAACATGTCCGGCGACGAATCGAGCCCGACTAGTTGCGCTTGCGGAAAGCGCTCGACCAGAAGTTCGGTGGAATTGCCCGGCCCGCAGCCGAGATCGACCACAAGGCGCGGTTTCGCCAGCGGCACTCGCGCGAGCAGATCGCGCGGCGGCCGCGTGCGTTCATCCTCAAATTTCAGATATTGCCGAGCGCTCCAATCTTCCATCGCTAGCCTTTACTTTGGGATTGCCGACACGATTCGCTTATTCTTGTATGTCCTAGCAGGAGGCGGTGTTGATGTCTTTGCGGCAAGTGCTGCTTACGATGATTGGTTTGACGTTGACCGCGAACTTTGCTGCCGCGGCCACGGACAAAAGCAGCCAACCGATACCCTGCGAGGCTTTTGATAGCGTCGGCAGGGCAAAAATGTCGGCCGACGGCACCATCACGCTTCAAATCCGCTCATTGTGGCCCGATCCGATAGCCGAAAGTCAGCTGATTTTTGCTCCCGGAGATCCGCAATACAGCGACATCAAGCGTCATCTCGGCGGCATCGCACCGGGCGAATCGAAGTCAGTGCCGCCGTGGTGCGGACTGAATTCCGAGCCGTGATCGCTTCTTGCGGCGTATCCCGGGCGCAGACCCGGGATAGGGAGAATATTTCTCCTACCTTGAAAACTTCTTGTATTTAATCCGCTGCGGAATGATCGACTCGATACCGAGGCGGCGCATTTTGTCCTTCTCGTAGTCTTGATAGTTGCCTTCGAACCATTCGACGTGACTGTCGCCCTCGAAGGCAAGAATGTGAGTGGCGATGCGGTCGAGAAACCAGCGGTCGTGGCTGATGATGACGGCGCAGCCGGCGAAATCCTCGAGCGCCTCTTCCAGCGCGCGCAGGGTGTCGACGTCGAGATCGTTGGTCGGCTCGTCGAGCAGGAGAACGTTGGCGCCGGATTTGAGCATCTTGGCGAGATGCACGCGGTTGCGCTCGCCGCCGGATAATTGGCCGACCTTCTTCTGCTGGTCGGCGCCTTTGAAATTGAACGCCGCACAATAGGCGCGCGAATTCACTTCGCGCTTGCCAAGCGCCAGTTGATCGAGGCCGCCGGAGATTTCTTCCCATACGCTCTTGGCGCCATCGAGCGTATCGCGCGATTGATCGACATAGCCGAGCCGTACCGATTCACCGATCTTGATAGCGCCCTGATCGGGCTGTTCTTGCTTGGTGACCATGCGAAACAACGTGGTCTTGCCGGCGCCGTTCGGCCCGATGATGCCGACAATGCCGCCGGGCGGCAGTTTGAAAGTGAGATCGTCGATGAGCAAATTGTCGCCGAAGCCTTTCTTGAGATGCTCGAAGTCGATGACGTTCTGGCCGAGCCGTTCGGTGACTGGAATGACGATCTGCGCAGTTTGCGTCTGCTTGTCGCCGGCTTTTTTCAGCAGGTCTTCGTAGCGTTCATAGCGCGCTTTCGATTTCGCCTGCCGCGCCCGGGGCGAAGCGGCGATCCATTCCTGCTCGCGCGCCAGCGTGCGCTGGTGGGCCTCTTCCTCGCGGCCTTCCTGCTCCAAACGCTTCTGCTTTTGAACGAGCCAGGCCGAATAATTGCCCTGATAGGGAATGCCGCGGCCGCGGTCGAGTTCGAGAATCCAGCCGGTCACGTTATCGAGGAAGTAGCGATCGTGGGTGACGATCAGGATGGCGCCGGGATAGTTGCGCAAATGACCTTCCAGCCACGACACCGACTCGGCGTCGAGATGGTTGGTCGGCTCGTCGAGAAGAAGGAGTTCGGGCTGAGCGAGAAGCAGCTGACACAAAGCGACGCGGCGCCGTTCACCGCCGGAGAGTTTCTCGACTTCCGCGTCGTCCGGCGGGCAGCGTAGCGCGTCCATCGCCTGATCGACCTTGGAATCGAGATCCCAAAGCCCCTTGGCTTCGATCTCATCCTGCAACTTGGTCATTTCGTCGGCGGTCTCGTCGGAGTAATTGGTCGCGAGCTCGTTGTAACGGTCGACGATCGCCTTTTGCGGGCCCACACCCTGCATGACGTTGTCGCGCACCGACTTGTCGCGATCGAGCTGCGGCTCCTGCGCCAGATAGCCGACGCGGGCGCCCTCGGCCGCCCAGGCTTCGCCAGAAAAGTCCTGGTCGAGCCCCGCCATGATGCGCAGCAGCGTCGATTTGCCGGAGCCGTTGACGCCGAGCACGCCGATCTTGGCGTCGGGATAAAACGACAGATTAATGTTCTCCAAGACCTTGCGGTTGCCCGGATAGGTCTTGGACAAACCTTCCATGTGATAGATGAATTGACGAGCCATTATTCGCTTTCGCTGGGTGGCTTTTGCTCTCGCCCGCCGCGCTTGGGGTAGCGCGGAAAGCGCACGTTGCTTAAGGCGCGGATTTAAGGGAAATCCGCTCTCGATGTAGCGAGGGCGGCGCACGGCGGCAAGGCGGCGGCGCTTTTGCGGCAAAATATCCGCAAAGCCATCCGGGGCGCGCAAAGCCAGGCTTTATTGCCCGGTAAGCCGCCAAAATCCTACCAATTTTTAATGATTTCTGCCCAAACTCCGTCTCAAACACGCGTTTGAAAACGATATATGCATTTGAAGGCGGCAGCCGCGGTCAGTCCTTATCGCGGTGCCAGTGTACGGAGCGTTCCATGCGGCACGATTTCTTCAAAACCCTGCGCCGGGCGTGGCGCACTTGCCTCGGCGGCGAAGGCCCGTATCGGCCCGATCTGCACTACATGCGCGGTCCCGGCCCGAAATGGCATGCCAAATACGGGCACTTGGCTCCGAGAACGGCCCTGCCCGGTTCGTCCGGCGCGCACGGCAACCGCGGCGGCCAACACCGCAGCTGATCGCGCTTTCTAAACACCATTTCTTCTCACGCTCGGGCTGAGCCGACGTCGTTGTCGTCCTGCTTGTCCTCGTGCTTGTCTTGCCGCACCGGTTATGAGACGGCTGTACCGCGCTGCACTCGATTCCATGCGGGCGTCCGACCTGCCGGCCTGCGTCGTCGCAGAAATCAATTGGAACTGGAAAACTGGGCGGCAAAACCGGGGCGACAAAAATGGCGGTTCGTTGCGCAATCCTCGACGATTACCAGAATGTGGTGCTCAAGCTCGCCGACTGGTCCAAGGTCAAGGACGAGATCGAGATCAAAGTGTTTCACGAACATCTCGGCGGCGCCGACAAGGTCATCGCCGCGCTGCAAGGATTTCCGATCATCATCGCCATGCGCGAGCGAACTGCATTTCCGAAAAAGGTCATCGACGCGCTGCCCGAGCTGAAGCTCCTGATCACCACGGGTATGCGCAATGCCTCGATCGACACCGAGGCGGCCAAGGCGCGCGGCATCACTGTGTGCGGCACCGGCACGTTCGGCAATCCAACCTCCGGCGTCGCGATCGCCCTGATGCTCGAACTGACGCGGCACATCGGCTACGAGAACGCGCGGCTGCATTCCGGCGCAGCGTGGCAGACCACAATCGGCCTCGATCTCGAAGGCATGACGCTCGGCATTCTCGGGCTGGGCAAGCTCGGCACCCGCACCGCGAATATCGCGAAGGCCTTTGGCATGAAGGTCATCGCCTGGAGCCAGAACCTGACCGCCGAGAAGTGCCGCGAGGCCGGCGTCGAATATGCCGCCAAGGACGATTTGTTCCGCCAATCCGATTTCATCACCATCCATGTCGTGCTGTCACAGCGCACGCGCGGCTTGATTGGCGCTAAGGAGTTCGACCTGATGAAGCCGAGCGCCTATCTCATCAACACATCGCGCGGCCCGATCGTCGACGAGGCCGCGATGATCGCTGCGCTGCGCGAGTACAAGATTGCCGGCGCCGGGCTCGATGTGTTCGACGTCGAGCCGCTGGCACTCGATCATCCACTGCGTAAGATGGACAACGTCGTGATCACGCCGCATCTCGGTTACGTGTCCGAGCAAAATTACCGGCGCTACTTCGCCGAGGCGGTCGAAGACATTCGCGCCTTCCTTGACGGCAAGCCGGTACGGGTTTTGAGCTGAACGTCCTCTCCCGATTTTCTCTGAAAGGCGCTAACCTGACCTCCCGGCAAGCGCCGTCACGAGAGCCATCACAAGCGTCATGACGACCCGCGAACAAAATGATTTTCTCGCGCGCACCGGTTCCGGTACGTCGATGGGAAATCTTCTCCGCCGATATTGGATTCCGGCGCTGCTGTCGTCGGAGATTGCCGAGCCGGATTGCCCGCCGGTCCGCCTGAAGCTTCTGGGCGAGCGGCTGATCGCGTTCCGCGACAGCCAAGGCCGCCTCGGCGTCATGGACGAATTCTGCGCCCATCGCGGCGTGTCGCTATGGTTCGGCCGCAACGAGGATAACGGCCTGCGTTGTCCCTATCACGGCTGGAAATACGACGTCACCGGCCAATGCGTTGAAGTGCCGTCGGAGCCGATCGAGAGCGGCTTTTGTAAGAAGATCAAACTTGCCGCCTATGACTGCATCGAGCGCGGCGATGTCATCTGGATCTATATGGGGCCGGGCGAGCACAAGCCGCCGCCGCCAAACTTCGAATGGGCAACCGTGCCGGCGGCACATCGCTTTGTCACCAAGCGGGCTCAGGAATGCAATTGGCTCCAAGCACTCGAGGGCGGCATCGATTCGGTGCACGTCTCCTTTCTGCACCGCCACGATTTGCGCAGCGATCCGCTGCATGTCAGCCAGGGCGCTGAATTCACGCGTGAGACTGCCGCGCGGTTTGAAGTGATCGAAACCAGCGGCGGCATGGTGCTCGGCGTGCGACGTCCCGCGACGCCAGGCAAGCTTTACTGGCGGATCACGCAATGGGTCATGCCGTTTCACACCATGATCCCGCCTTATGGCGACAACGCGCTCAACGGTCACGCCTTCGTGCCGGTGGATGACGACAACTGCATGGTGTGGTGCTTCACCCATCATCCGACCCGGCCGCTTTCAGCGCCTGAACTCGACACGATGCGCAACGGCGGCGGCATTCACGTGAAGCTTTTGCCCGGCTCGTTCCGGCCGGTCGTCAACAAAGACAACGACTATATGATCGACCGTGTGGCGCAGAAGCACCACAAGTCCTATAGCGGCGTTCAAGGCATCGCCATGCAGGACGCAGCGATCCAGGAAAGCTGCGGTCCCATTCAGGATCGCAGCCTGGAAAACCTGGTCTCGACCGACAACGGCGTGATCATGGCGCGGGCGCGATTGCGCAAAGCGGCGCTCGGCGCGATGCGCGGCGGAGCTCCGGACGGCCTCGATCCGCAAACGCATGCGGTCCGTTCCGCGGCGATCGTGCTGCCGGAAACGGCGAGTTTCTACGATGCCGCCGCCGAGGTGCTGATCGCAAAAACAGGCGTCGCTCACGCCTCAGTTTGAATGTTCGCGAGCATGCGATGCGCGCCGCTCACAGAACGATGCGCGTCATCCAGTCGGTCTGCGGATAGACGATGAGCGCGGCCGCAGCGAGCGCGACGCCGTAAGGAATGCCGGCATCGTGCCGGTGCAGGCGTTCGGCCCATTGTCGGCCCACCAAGAAATTCGGCAATGGCACGGTGCGAAATAAAACGATCAGCAATGTCAGCGCGCCGCCCAACAGCGACGCGTAGATGAGATAGTCAAACAACTGGCTGAAACCGAGCCAGAGCGCAGTGGCCGCCGCCAGCTTGGCGTCGCCGCCGCCGATCCAGCCGCGGGCGAAGCAAGCGAACGCTGCCGTCAGCACCGCAGCGCCGGCGCCAAGATGTGACAGCAGGTCGGCGCCGCCCATGCCGCCGAGCGCGGCGAGCAGAGCAAATCCTGCGATTAGAAGCAGCGAAACGCGATTGGCAATCCTCATGGTGAGAAAGTCGCTCGCGGCCGCAAATGCCATCACGCCAGGGAACAGTGTCAATCCGATCGCTTCGCTCAGCATGGCGCCTTCGTCGTGCAAAAATGAACGGGCGCCAGAGCGCGACCGAAACCCTCTTGCGCCGGTCGATAACGGCGGAAGCCTATTTGAGCGTACTGGAAAGGCTGGAGAATGCCGTCTTGAGATTGTTGCCGAGGCCCTGGATGACGGCGATGATGGCAACGGAAATGCCGGCCGCGATCAGACCATATTCGACGGCAGTCGCGCCGGACTCGTCCTTGGCAAAACGCGCGAGAAGACCTTTCATAAGTGTTGGCTCCTTGAAATTCATCTGGCTGCCCAAGCCGACCAAATGGTTTACGAACCGTTTGGAATAAGCCGCAAAGTATCGGTGATGAATTTCAAGGCGGTTAAGCTAACCCGACCCTGTCCGGGTTTCTGCACTGTAGTTAATTTCTTATTGCAAAATGCAGAAAGCGGGCCAAAGCGGGCAGTCAGGCAGTTTCCCGGCGTTGGATGGGCTCTTCTGAATTCCGACTGATCCGCTCTAACGGACAATTTTCCAGCCGAGTGAACAGCTACCTGTTTTCCGGAACGGGCAGTGCGGTCGTCGACTTGATCTTTTCCATAGCAAAACGCGACGTGACGTTCTTCAACGGGACCGCTGCGATCAAGCGCTTGTAGAAGGAGTCATAGCCGGCGATGTCGGCGACAGCGACGCGCAGCATGTAGTCGACGTCGCCGGCCATGCGATAGAACTCCATCACTTCCGGCATTGCCGTGACAGTCTTTGCGAAGCGGTCAAGCCAATCCTGCGAATGGTCGCCGGTCTCGATGGAAACGAAAACGCTGATCGGAAGCCCGACCCGCTCCTGATCCACCAAGGCGACCCGTTTGAGAATGACGCCGTCGGCTTCAAGGCGCTGGATACGCTTCCAGCATGGCGTCGACGATAGTCCAACGCGCGCGCCAATCTCGGCGACCGAGAGCGCTGCGTTATCCTGCAGGACAGCAAGGATTTTCCTGTCGATCGTATCCATGAGGTAGATTTTCCAAGACGGCTCGCCTTCTACCTTTTAGAGAGAAAAATATTCTCAGGCAAGGTCGAGGACCGCTTGGCCTCCTGCGGCGAGGCTGGTGCGCCAGTCCCGCTGCCGCTGATAGATCCGCCCGCTGTGCCGGCGTTATCCGCCAGAAAGGCCTCGACTTCGGCACGGGTCGGCGCACCGGCCGAGCCGCCGATGCGGGTGCATTTTATTCCGGCCACCGCAGCGCCGAAGCGCATCGCTTCGACCTCGCTTCGGCCTTCGGCGAGCGCCATCGCAAAGCCGCCGTGAAATGCATCGCCGGCGCCGAGCGTATCGACGGCGGTGATGTTGAACACCGGCAAACGGTGCAGCTTGCCGCGATCCAGATAGACGATGTCGTCGGGTCCGTTACTGACGGCAAGGAACGCGTCGGTCTTGTCGGCAATGCGCAGCAAGCCCTCGCCGAGATCGGCGACGCCGGTGGTCTCGCGCAGGCATTCCCATGAAAACACGACGTGCGAGGCGATGCGAAACAGCGGATCGTCCTCAAGCGTCGGGCGATCACCGTCGAGTACGACCGGCAAATTGTGTTGCCGCGCCACTTCGCAAATCGGCCGAACGAATTCCGGATAACGATTGTCCGCCAACACCGCGTCAACGCCGCTGACCGCG
>Ga0073928_10011345_pt1 | contig 10405 bp, 10 predicted proteins | sample PaiPotPPA55metaG_FD_76969 | JGI IMG/M metagenome (GOLD analysis project Ga0073928, IMG submission 76969) | Iron sulfur acid spring bacterial and archeal communities from Banff, Canada, to study Microbial Dark Matter (Phase II) - Paint Pots PPA... ...
AAACGTCGCGTAGCAATTGCTGGATCGCCGACACCACCATCGGCCCGCGCCAGATCATCGCCTCTTCTTCATCGACAAGAAAGCCGATGGACATGGCCTTGACGCCATAAGCAATGAGCGGCCGGATCGAACGGCCCTCGGACTCCGGCTTTCCTTTGAGGCCTAGAAGGCGCGGAACCGACGGACCGTATATATCGGCATCGAGGACGCCCACCCGCCAGCCGAGCGCGGCAAGACCAAGCGCGAGGTTGACGCAGGTCGTGGACTTGCCGACGCCTCCCTTGCCCGAGGCGACGGCGATGATGTTGGAAATCCCCGGGATGGCAATGCCGCGCGGCGACGCGGGTTTCGGCGGGGAGGGCTTGGGCGGCGCCTGCTTTTCGGAGGTCAGGCTGACCAGCGCATTGGCGACGCCCGCTAATTTCTTGACCGCGGCCTCGGCGGCGGCACGCATTGGCTCGAGCGCTGCCGATTGGCGCGGATCGATCGCGATCGACAAATAGACCTTTCCATCCTTGATCGAGAGACCGGAGAGCGCGCCCGACCCTGGCAGCGGCGTTTTGCCATCGGGACCCGGAACCGATTGCAGCGCGGCGAGAACGTCTTGATCGCTGACCATCCCGAGGCACGCTCCATTTGCTGCATTGCGGGCGATTATATAGGCCTTCCCAGTGGTCTGTTCAATCGATCGTTCGATATCGTGTTTCCAGAGCAAGCCTCGCGCCGATCTGTCCAGACTCATTCATGGTCACGCCGAACGCGCACATGATTGCGCCTTCTGTTTGCTTGGATTGCGCAGGCGCGACACGCCAATCCGCCTGGCATGGAACCGATGGCTGGACTGTCGCGGTCTACCGGGGCCGGTGCGCCTGTTCAAGCGGCCGCCAACTCTCCTTATTAGGGCGAATATCCCGTACTTGACGAGCGGATAAATTCATGATACGCTCCTTTTAGTTGATAGGAGAGCGTCATGGCCCGTCGCAAGCAGCCCAAACCAATTCACCAACTCACGTCCGCCCAATTCGAAAAACTGTTCCCCGATGAACCCGCGTGTTGCGCGTATCTCGTTGCGCGCCGTTGGCCTGACGGTGTTCATTGCCCGCGCTGTGGAAGCGGCCACGTCTACGAACTCAAAACCATGGCCTTCAAGTGGGAGTGTATGGATTGCGGAGAGGGTATTTCTTACCGCTTCTCTTATCTTGCCGGAACTATTTTCGAGAACACCAATAAGCCGCTTCGCGAATGGTATCGCGTTATTCATCTCATGCTCGTCAGCAAGAAAGGGATGAGCGCTCTGCAACTTTATCGTTATATGGGCTTCGGTTCCTACAAAACCGCTTGGCTCATGTGCCACAAGGTCCGAACCGCCCTCATGCAGGACATCGATAAGCTCGGCGGCATTGTCGAAGTCGATGAAACTTTCGTTGGCGGGTTGGCCAAAAACAGGCATTGGGATAAACGCGGCGGCGGGGGTGGAACCGGCGGCATTGGTTCTGGCAAAACCCCAATCGTCGGCGCCGTCAGCCGCAAGGGCAATGTGGTTGCGCGGGTCGTCGCGAATGTCCAGGCCGCCACTCTCACCGCTTTCGTCCGCGAGGCGGTGTCGCACAGGGTCAGCTTGCTTTGTACCGATCAATGGCCTGGCTACAATCCACTCGACAAGGATTATCCACACGCGACTATTGACCATGCGCGAGGTCAATATGTCATCGGCGCAATCCACACTCAAACCATTGAGGGCTTCTGGTCGATTTTCAAGCGCGGCGTGGTCGGCACATTCCACAAAATGAGCCGTAAATATATGCCGCTTTATGTCGCCGAGTTCCAATTCCGATATAACAATCGTGAAAACGCGGACATCTTCGGGGCGGCGATCAAGGGATGCTAGGCGCATTGTCAGGCCGTTTCTGATTCAATATAAGTGAAAGACGGCATCATTGGTGCCAAACCCAAACACCGCCTTAGAGGATTTCGCCATATAGTTTATACAAATATTTTGTACTGGCAACCCCGTGACAAACAAATAATCCTAGCTCTGGATACCATAACCTTGCGTCAAACTGTATTTCGTATTTATTTCGATACCTTATATACAAGACGCGCTGATCATGCTGATCAATTACGATTAGCGTGCTATCATCAGGGCGCTCCTCCTTAAAAATATTGTTCCTGTTGACATCAAACGCATTTTTCAAAACTTTCGTGACAATTCTGCCGTCTTCACTATAGATTTTTGCGGAAATAGATATGCCGCCGCCTTCCAGACGATCCATAGTAATCATGTCTTCTTTGCCAACACGGAGAATCGTGGCCGGCATAGACGCGAATTGTATGGCAGACGCGCCAAACACCACTATCCCTTGTGCGCCTTCGATAGGTTTGCAGTAAATTGTCGGGTCGTCTGCCGGAGCCAATACACCACTGAACGTACTAAGCCGATGCTGTTGCTCAGCTCTATGCGTAAATAAGACGCAGGCGATTAAGACTGAAGTCATAGTGAGAAATGGCGTGGTGATATACAAACAGAATCTCGCCAAAGCAGTGTAGCGTCCTTCAGTGGATGCGCTCTGGATTTCTCTAGCGACATTCCGAAGCCAATCAGACGTAATAAAAAATCCGCAGGCATATAGCCACGTGCCGCCAAAAAATAGATAGGCAAGTAGGGAAAATGTTCCTATCTCATCCGGAGTGTCGAACATTATTCCAAACGTAGCCATTGCTAATGCCGTCACCCAGAGCGTCGGAATAACGACACCCGAATATTTCCAATGGAACCATGGCTTAAACGCAAACACCGTGGGCCACCACATGGAACGCATGTAGCGCAGGAAGGTGTGTATGGTGGGCACCATCGCCATCGGAGCCACCTTAAGCACGAACTTAACGTGCTCGTCAAGTTCGGGTCATTCGCCCTTATTAGCCAGGTCATCGTCATGGGCGTCTGTCATCCTGATGGAATGGCGACATGCGCAGGAGAACCCTGTCTTTATCGGCAAAATGGTGTTTCAGCGCGGCCGCGGCATGCAACCCGATCGCCGCGATCAGGAGCTTTGACACGACTTCATGGACGAATTTCGTCCGCGCCGCATTCGGGCCAGTGAAATTGGGCACGACGAAGCCGCCGGGAAGGTGCGCTGGGAGCGGCAGCGGCGACGCCGAGACCATGACCCAACCGGATGCCACGCCGCCCCAGCTCTCGCGCGTGTTGCGCAGCCTCATGGCTCGGCGGAGGCTTCCGTGGTAACGATCAGATGGATCGCATCGCCGATTAACGGATAGCCCCAGTTCATGCCGAAATCCAGACGATTGATGATGCCGGTTGCCTTGAAGCCGGCCCGCTGATTCGTCCCCGCAAGTTTGCCGGCGACCTCTACGTCCAGGCTGATCGGCCTCGTTACGCCGAGCATGGTCAGATCGCCGGTTACCCGCGCAAGGTGTTCGTCGCGTTTTTCGACGCTTGTCGACACGAAGCCCACGTTCGGAAATCTCGCCACGTTGAGAAAGACCTCGCTGCGCAAATAATCGTCCAGGATCGCGGAGTTTACGTCCACGGATTTTGCCGCGACCCTAAAGTCTACCCGGCTCCCGGATGGCCTATCAAAGTCGATATCGATGCGGCCCTCGAATGATTTGAACTCGCCAGCGGTTCTCGGCCAGCCTATCGCATCGATCCAAAAGCGCACATGCGTTTGGGATGGGTCGATTTTCCACGACGATCGCGCCTGCGCCGCGACCGTTGCGGCGACGAGCGCTAGCGCCAGCAACGCGGGTGTGAAACTCGCAGCTTTGCGCATGACCCGGCACCTCCTGCGTCGCGGTATGCCCCGGCGGCAATTGACAGCGATATGCTCACCGTAATAGCAAGTCTTTCAGAAACGCCCGGCGAATATTAGGGAATACCGGTAATCAGCCCGCCTCCTTGCGGCCGGGGCGCATGCGCTGCCCGCCCCGTTTGCCAGAAAGCAAGGCCCGCGCCTATCCAGCCGTTGAAAAGCTGGGATAAGGTTTGCCTTAATTCCGCAACCCGCGAGCACATATACGCGCGGCTCGCGTGCCAACGGACCCGTTCTGACGAAGGTCGGCTACGAACCTCTCGACAGCGTTGGCGCCATCCCGTGGCGGCGATGGAATTCACATTAACTTACGCCACGGGACGGGGATGACCGAAAACGCCAGCAAAGCGCCAAATCATTGGCCGCTCCTTGATTTTCTGCGCGCGGCGGCGGCGCTGCTTGTGCTGATCGGGCATACCCGAAGGGCGTATTTTCACTATACTGACGTGCTCGCGCAACCCAGCCTATTCTTGAAACTGTTTTATTTCATCACCAGTATGGAGGGCGAGGCCGTTGTCATATTTTTTGTGCTGAGCGGCTTCCTGATTGGGGGAAGTCTCGGCGACTCCATGCAGCGGGGCAGTTTTGATCTGGTGCGTTATCTCATTGCGAGGTTTGTTCGCATCTATATCGTCTACATACCGGCCCTGGTGATCACCGAGGCGGTATTTTTGTTTGGTTCACTCCTGCTTAGCGATCCCGGAGTCGGAGATAACCGGCCGCTGTTTAGCCAACAACAAATGGATTTCGGCGGTGTTTCGCAGGCGATTTGCCATCTCGCCGGATTACAGGGCTTCAGTTGCCACCCTTGGGAGCAAAATCCTGCCCTATGGTCGCTCGGTTACGAATGGGCGCTGTATCTGTTTGCCCCCGCGATCATCGGACTGGTCGTGTGGAAGGCTTCTCCCGGTCTTCGCCTGAGTGGCGGCGTGCTTGTCTGCGCGATCGCGGCGACGGTCTGCGAGCACCCCAGGTCGGGGGTCGGTTGGTTCATCGTTTGGTTCCTCGGCGTCGCCTCATACCGCGTTCTGAGGGCCGGGCTCGTCCCGCTCCCGGCCGGGTTTTTGGGCGCTGGCTTGATCATCGCCGGGATGGCCATGCGGCTCCTCAACGCCGCAGCGCTGGAAACCGATACGATCATTGCGGGCGGAGTCGCTATCGTGATCGCTTGCCGTCCAATGGTTGAATTTCGCCTTGCGCCGCGTCTCTTCGGTTGGGCGGCAGGGTTTTCTTACACGCTGTACGCCATCCACACCCCGCTTCTATACCTCGCCGTCGCCATATTTCAAAACATCGGATTTCCAACCGACCAAGGTCCGCCGAGTCGGCTGCTCTTTATGGAATTTGGGGTCACAAGCGCGATATGTCTTTTGGCCGCCTTCCTGGTCTCGCTCGTTTCCGAGCGAAAAACCGGACAAATCCGTGCCGCCATGATGAGAATGTGTGCCCCGCGCACGGGTCGAGAGGCGCGCGATAGGGGCTAATCACTTTCCACAGAGAAGGAATTCCTGCAATGGATGACTACCGAGGGCATAGGAGCAGTCCTGGCCATTCCTTCCGGCCGGGTGGTTTCGCGGCCGTTTGCCCTACGCCAGGGCCTCCTGCGGCGCTCGCTTAGCCCGCTCGCTAGCCCGCAGCTCTCGGTCAGATTTGCCAATCCATATAAGATGCCATGAAGATCCATTCCAACAGCACATTGCTCATGATCGGTGATTCAATCACCGACTGTGGCCGCGTTCGCCCAGTCGGCGAATCCGTTGGCGGCGACCTTGGCAATGGCTATGTCGCCCTCATCCATGCCATGCTCAGCACGACCTGCCCCCAGCGGCACATCCGCGTCCGCAACACGGGCATCTCCGGCAATACCGTGCGTGATCTCGCCGCCCGCTGGCACTCCGATGTCCTGGATTTGAAGCCCGATTGGGTTTCTATCATGATCGGCATTAACGATGTCTGGCGTCAGTTCGATGCTCCCCTGCAACCGGAGTGGCACGTCCCTCTGGACGAGTATGCTTCCATTTTGGAGCAACTGGTCCGCACAACGCGGCCGCAACTCAAGGGATTGGTGCTCATGACGCCCTACTTCATTGAACCCAACCGGGCGGACCCCATGCGGGCGATGATGGACCGATATGGGGAGGTGGTGCGCCAGTTGGCCGGGCAATTCCAGGCCATCTTGGTGGATACCCAGGCGGCGTTCGAGGGTGTCTTGGCGGAAGTTCATCCGATGGCGCTGGCTTCCGACCGGGTGCACCCGACCTTGGCAGGACACATGGTTCTAGCGCGGGCTTTTTTGAAGGCGCTGAAGTACGTTTGGTGAATGCCGGATAGGTGCTCCGCCAGCAACCAACAATTACATCGATCTCCTCAACCAAATGGGTCCAATGAGATACACGGAGAAGGCCGCTGCCCTTAAGCGTTCGCAAAAGCCTCATGCGAACCGCCTGGCTGTTGCACTCTGTTTCGCGGCTTGCTTGATTGTGAACCTAGCTTGGCCGCTCGGCTACCTCGGCGCGGAGGACAGATGGCGAGCGGTTAGAATAGCGAGCGAAGGTGCCCACACTCCCTACAACTATCTCGAAAATAACGAACTCGCCGGTTTCGAAATCGACCTTGCGCGCGATTTATGTGACCGTATGAAGGTGGCCTGCAGCTTCATCGCGCAGGATTGGGACGGGCTTATTCCCGGCCTTCTCGAGCATCGCTACGATGCGATCATGGCGGCGATGGAAATCACCGGCGAAGCCCGCCAAAAAATCGCGTTTACCAAGCCTTACATCCGCATGCCTTCCGCCTTCATGACCTTAAAGGAGCGAGTCAACCTGGATACGAGTCCGGAGGGACTCGCCGGCAAAGCGATTGGCGTCGAGTCGGGTGGCACCCACAAGGCGTATCTCGATGATGTCTACAAGCAATCGGACATCCGCCCCTATGCGAGGCTCGAGGAAGCCATTCTCGATCTTGCCGAAGGGCGGCTCGATGCCGTCATCGGCGATAAGGACGCCATCGCCGGATACATGAAAACGCGCAAGGAAGCGCAATGCTGCGTCCTCGCCGGGGACGTGCCGCGCGATCCGGCCTATTTCGGCGATGGAATCGGCGTCGGTCTTCGCAAGGAAGACGAGGCCCTGAAAGCTATGTTCGAGAAGGCCCTGGACTCTTGCGTGGCCGATGGCACATTTGCCAAGATTAGAGCCAAATATTTCGACTTTAAGATCGATTAGCCGCGATCCTCCTTATGGGAGTCGCTCGGAAAGGAGCCCATGGCAACAGTCGCGTTCCTTGGCCTCGGCGTCATGGGCTATCCCATGGCCGGGCACCTCAAGACGAAGGGCCATGACGTCACGGTTTACAATCGCACGGCCGCGAAAGCAGAGAAATGGGTTGAGCAATTTGGCGGCCGCCGCGCGCCGGCCCCAAGCGAGGCAGCGAAGGGCCAGGAATTTGTCTTTGCCTGCGTCGGAAACGACGACGATCTGCGCACCGTGACGACCGGCGCGGCGGGCGCCTTCGAGAGCCTCGAAAAATCGGCGGTCTTCGTCGACCACACAACCGCCTCGGCGGTCGTCGCGCGCGAACTCAACGCGATTGCGAAAGCCCAAGGATTTGGCTTCGTCGATGCCCCAGTATCCGGCGGCCAGGCCGGCGCCGAGGCAGGCGCGCTCAGCGTCATGTGCGGCGGCGCGCCGGACGATTACACGAGGGCCGAAGGGATCATCTTTTCTTATGCCAAGGCCTGCCGGCTGATGGGACCTCCGGGGGCGGGCCAGCTCACCAAAATGGTCAATCAGATCTGCATTGCCGGGCTCGTTCAGGGTTTGGCGGAAGGCCTCCATTTCGCCAAGCGCGCGGGGCTCGATCCCGATGCGGTCGTTGAAATCATCGGCAAGGGCGCGGCGCAATCGTGGCAGATGGACAACCGCCACAAAACCATGAGCGCGGGGATTTTCGACTTCGGCTTCGCGGTGAATTGGATGCGCAAGGATCTTGCGCTCTGCGTGGAGGAAGCGCGCCGCAATGGCGCAACACTGCCGGTCGCGGCCCTGGTCGATCAATTCTACGCCGAAATTGAAACGATGGGCGGCGCACGGTGGGATACGTCGAGCCTCATTGCGCGCCTGGAGCGGTCCTGAGGAATGCCCCAAATTTACGACAACGGCTGACCGACCACACTCAAACACGAACGGTTCGTCGTCGAAGTCCCCAAGGCGAACAGGGACAGGCGCCCTTATCATGAGCGCGTGTAACGATCCACATCGCTCCTTGACAGCTTTTTCTCCATCTTCCTTTCCTCGCGGCGAACGACGTACGTGATAGCGATCACGCCGACGACAACACCGGCAAGCGCGATGGCCCCAAGCGGGCCGCTGACGCGACGTATCGAATCGCCAAACACAAAGGCGCCTATTCCGAACACAAGCGCCCAAATGATGCCTCCGGCCGCGTTGAAGAACAAAAATGGCGGCCATCGATATTTGTTCGCGCCCGCGAGTAGCGCCGCGAGAACGCGCAGGAAGGCAAAAAAGCGGCCGAAAAAGACGATCTTCCCGCCGTGCTTTTCGAAGAGATATTGGCCGAGGATGAGCCTTTCTTCCGGAAGGTGAATAAATTTGCCGTAGCGCAGAAGGAATTTCGCACCCCATGTCCGGCCGACCCAGAAACCGATATTGTCGCCGGTGATCGCGCCGGCCGCCGCGCAGGCAATGACAAGGGACAGGTTAAGCTGACCGGTGGCACCCGCATAAATCGAGGCCAGAACCAGAACGGTTTCTCCCGGCAGGGGAACGCCCGCGCTCTCCAGCATGACAACGAGGAAGACGAACCAATAGCCGTGCTGCGCGACGAGCGGTTGAATATGGGTTAGAAACACGAAGCCTCTTCTTCTATCCCCGGGCCGGCGGGTTTGGCTCAAACGCGCGAACATCCGATACGCAATTGAAGCGTGGGTGGCAAGCCAGTTTGTCAAGTCGTACCGAGCGAGAGCGCTTCCCGATCTGGAATCACGTGATCGACAAGGAATCGCTCAATTCAAAGAGTTGGAGCATGCGGGAATCGAAAAAGTCGAACAACTTTTTCGAGATGCCCGCTAAGCCACTGGCCCCCCATGTCAGCCCATGGTCAAGCGCGGATCAGGTTCAACAAATCGTGATGAATAGCCTCATTGCCGGCGCAAACGGACCCCTTGGCCAGCATCTCGGCGCCGCCGTCCGCGTCGGTCACGAAGCCTCCCGCCTCCTTCACTATGATAATTCCAGCGGCGATATCCCAGGCCTGCAAATTACGCTCCCAGAAGCCGTCGTAATATCCCGCAGCAACAAAGCAAAGATCGAGGGCGGCGGCGCCGAGACGGCGAAGATTGCCGACCTTCGCCATGACCGCGGCGAGATCGGCCGCGAAGCGCGGATGTTCCTTGGCCTTGCCGAGATGCGGAATGCCGCAGCCGATCAATGTCCCGGCCATGTCGCGCCGCGCGGCCACGCGCAGCCGCCGGTTGTTTTGGTAGGCGCCTTGCCCCTTCTGGGCGATAAACATGTCGCCGGTTGCCGGATTATGGACGAGCCCCGCGACTATCTGGCCATCGCGCGCGAGAGCGATTGAGATCGCGAAGACAGGCAAACCATGCAGGAAATTGGTCGTCCCATCGAGCGGGTCGATGAACCAGGAATGGCTTTTGTCGGTGCCGTCGATCCGGCCGCTTTCCTCGAGGACGAAGCCGTAGCCCGGCCGCGCCCTTGCTAATTCCTCGTGGAGAATTTTTTCGGCCTTGCGATCCGCGGCGGACACGAAATCCCCCGGTCCCTTCACCGAGACTTGCAGGTTCTCCACCTCGCCAAAATCGCGCTTCAAGCCGCGCCCCGCCTTGAGGGCGGCGGCGGTCATCACGTTCATCAGCGCGGATCTGATCATGGTATCGCCGTGACCTGCCCGTCTAATCCGCCCGCCGCATATTGACAGGATCACGTTTTATCTTCTTTCGGAGAAGAAAAAACGCGGACGGCTCACACCCGCATCGGCATCAACACATAAAGCGCGCTCGCGCCATCGCGGTCTTGCACGAGTGTGGGCGAACCGGGGTCGGCAAGCTTGAACAGCACGGTGTCGCCGTCGAGCTGCTCGGTAATGTCGAGGAGGTAGCGGGCGTTGAAGCCGATATCGATCGGCGAAGAGTCATAATCGACATCGAGTTCCTCGGTCGCCGAGCCGGAATCCGGATTGGTGACGGAAAGAGTAAGTTTCGCATCCGCCACGGCGAGCTTGACGGCGCGGCCGCGCTCCGACGAAATCGTCGAAACCCGGTCGACCGCGGCCGCGAACGGCGCGCGATCGACAATCAGACGCTTGTCGTTGCCGGAAGGGATGACGCGAACATAATCGGGAAAGGTCCCGTCGATCAATTTCGAGGTCACCACCGCTTGTCCCGCGCTCGCCGAAGAAACTTGTCCCGCGCTTGCCGAAGGATCGCCGAAGGTAAAGCGCGCCTTTGCCGCCGATATTTCGACGCGAACTTCCAGGCCGGGATCCTCGATGAGTTTTTGCACCTCGGACACGGCTTTGCGCGGCACGATGACGCC
>Ga0073928_10011346_pt1 | contig 10405 bp, 10 predicted proteins | sample PaiPotPPA55metaG_FD_76969 | JGI IMG/M metagenome (GOLD analysis project Ga0073928, IMG submission 76969) | Iron sulfur acid spring bacterial and archeal communities from Banff, Canada, to study Microbial Dark Matter (Phase II) - Paint Pots PPA... ...
AGCCGATGAAACTCGCGTTCAATATGCAGGCGCAGATGAAGCGAGCGTAAGGGCCGCCCAAGCCCGCTTGATCAGACAATACGCACGATCACGGAAAACAGCCATACCGCAATACCGACGCCACCGACCAGGCATACGGCTACTGCGCACAAACGCCAAAGGGTCTTCATCGGTCGTACCTAAAAAAGAAGGCCGCAAAAGCGGCCTGAAGAGGGGTACTACAGGGGGATCAATGAGATGCATCGTAAAACGCGAGACTTAAGAGAACATTAAGCCGCGCTTGGTCCTTCGCATCACGCTTACCCCTGTAAGTGAACTGACCCCAACTTGTCCAGGCGGCGCACCCGCCGCTCACCCAGCAACCACAACGAATAATAGACTCAAAAATTTCGTTCTGATAAAGTGAATTCAGAATTCCTTATCTGCTTGAAACTCAATGAAGCTGACTTGGAGCTGAATATGACCGTTGTGGAAACCGCTGCAGCTCGTCCGATTATTTGCGCCGATGCCGAATGGGCTGCGCGCCTCAAACTGGCCGCGACCTATCGTGTGTTCTTCATGCTGGGCTGGCATGAACTGATCTTCAACCACATCACGCTGCGCGTGCCGGGCACCGACGATCAACTTCTCATCAACCCGTTCGGACTCGCTTACGATGAAGTCACCGCATCGAACCTGGTGAAGATCGACTTGACCGGCAAAGTCCTCAGCGACAGCCAGTACCCCGTCAATCCGGCAGGGCTGACCATCCACAGCGCCGTGCACGCCAACGTCCCCGATGCGCATTGCGTCATGCATATCCACACCACGGCGAGCGTCGCGGTCGCCTGCATGGAGGAGGGGTTGGAGGACAACAATATCTATTCGTCGCAACTGCACGACATGGTCGCGTATCACACGTTCGAAGGCACGACCGTTCACGATGAAGAAAAGTCGCGCATGGTGGCGTCGTTGAATAACAAGCGGTTGATCATCCTGCGCAATCACGGTTTGCTCGCGCATGGCGCCACGCTCGGCCATGCGTTCGTGCTGATCTGGACCCTGAACCGCGCGTGCGAAATTCAACTCGCGACGCATTCCATGCGAGGCAAGACCCTGCTCGTCGATCCAGAAATCAGCGAGCGCTCGACCCGCGACGCGCTTCAATACGATCCGCGCTTCGGCGGCGGAGATCAGGTCCTGGACGCGTTGATTCGCCGCCTTGACCGTACTGACACCAGCTACAGGCAGTAGCGCTGGCAATAAGATCTCAAGGCTGCGCGGCGAACATGTCCATCAGGACATCGCGCAGCCACTGAATACCGGCATCGCTCGAGAAGCGCACATGCGTGTGGATTTTCACTTCAATGGCCGGCAAATCGAACGGTAACGCGAGCAACCGGAATGCGTGACCGCGATTGAAACGCTCGGCAATGCTGCGTGGAAAGATCACCGCGAGATCCGTGGTCCGGACAATCTCCGGCGCCACGATGAAATGCGGCAGCCGCAGCACGATATCGCGCTCCATGCCGAGTTCCGCGAGCCATTGCTCGATCATCCGGTGGCCGGTTGCGTTCGTACTTGCATAGACATATCGCAAACCAGCCAGATCCTGCTTCGACGCCTTCTTCCCCTTCAGCGGATGTCCCGCTCGAACCAGGCACACGTGTTCGTCTGAAAACAGCGTGTCGCCTATACAGCCTTCTTCCAGCCCCGGCATGTAGCCGAGCGCGAGATCGATTTCGCCGGCACGCATGGCGGCGCCCGCTGACTCGGACGCAAGCTGCACGATCTCGAAGCGAACCTTCGGCGCCGTGCTTTCCAATGCGGCAAGCAAGGGCGGCAGGAAGTAGAACTCCGACATATCCGACATCGATATCTTGAACACGCGTGATGCGGTCGCGGGATCGAAGTGACCATGCGCCTGCATCGCAAGGCTGATGATGCCGAACGCTTCATCGAGCGGACCGTGAAGGCGGATCGCGGCCTCGGTCGGCACCATGGTTTGCGGCGTGCGCACGAACAGCGGATCGTCGAACAAGGTGCGCAGACGCCGCAACGAATGACTCACGGCGGGCTGTGTCAGACCGAGCCGCTCGCCCGCCGCGGTGAGGCTGCGCAGGTCCCAGATCGCGAGGAATACGCGCAACAGGTTGAGGTCGGTGAGACCGCTATTCGTCTGGTTCATGGCATCCATTATTGGTGCGAATTTGACGCATGGGTGGGCCAATTCTATCTTGAGGACAATCCATTTCACCGATACAAAACCACGCCGGAGCCCCGATGAATCTCGCAGACGACCCCAAGCTGGCGCCTCTCACCCACGCATCGAGCGCGATCGCCAATCCGCTCGCGCTGGACGATGTCATCGCGGAAATTGCTGCGCGCCGCGATGAATTCGATGAACTCTCGCATGTTCCCCGCGACATGATCGCGACCATGAAGCGCGCTCGCATTTTCCGCGCAAGCACGCCCAGATGTTTCGGCGGCGACGCGCTTGCACCGGCTGATTTCCTGCGCATGCTGGAACGCATCGCGGTGGCGGACGGGTCGACGGCGTGGGAGGCCGCGTTCGGCTCGGCCAATGTCTATCTCGCGGCTTTGCCCGTTGAAACCCAGCGTGAAATCTATGCAAGCGGCCCGGATCAGGTATTCGCCGGCGGCCTTTACCCGGTGCAACCCGCTGCCGCTGCTGCGGGTGGCTGGACCGTGAGCGGTCAATGGCACTTTGCGAGCGGCTGCAAGGGTGCGGACTGGATCGGCGTGGGCATTGGCGGGGCACCCGCGGGCAGCGACAGTCCGAACGCCGGCAAGCCGTTGACGGCGGTGTTTCGTGCGGAAGAAGTCGAGATCGTCGATAACTGGAACGTGGTCGGCATGCAGGGCACGGGCAGCCACGATCTGCGTCTGAAAGACAAATTCGTCGCCGATCAGTGGACCTTCATGCGCGGCAGCGGCGCGGTGATCGACGAGCCCTTGTACAAATATCCCGCCGTTTCGTACCAGGCCGAAGTTCATGCGGCGGTCAACGTCGGGCTGGCGCGCGCGGCGCTCGACCTGGCTGCGGAGATGTCGGGCGGCACGAAAACCACGACCGGCGCGCCGCGTCTGGCCGATCGTGCGTACTTCCGCATCGGATTGGGTCGTGCCGAAGCGCAGTGGCGCAGCGCCCGCGCGTTCTTCTATCAAGCGTCCGAAGACGCCTGGGACTCGATCATGGCCGGCCACCCGGTTACGCCCGAACAAGCGAGCTTGTTGCGCCTGAGTGCCACGCACGCCGCCCATGTGTGCGCGGATGTGGTCCAGCAGGCTTACCGGCTGGCCGGTGTCGCGGCAATCTACCGGAACAACCGGATGCAGCGCCTCGTTCGCGATTCCATGGTCGTCACGCAGCACGCTTTTTTGGGCGAAGCGACCTACGACGGCGCCGGCGCCATTTTCGCGGGCATCGCGCCCACGATCACGCCGTATCCGTAAGCCTGGAGGCCGCATGAATGAAGTCGACAACCGCAAGTTGTTCCGCGAAGCCATGGCGCATCTGTCGGCGGCCGTGAACATCATTACGACCGATGGTCCGCATGGCCGGTGCGGCATCACGGCAAGCGCGGTCTGTTCGGTAACGGATAGCCCGCCCACCATGCTCGTCTGCGTGAACCAGTCGAGCGCCGCGCATGCGGTGTTCGCGGGGAATGGCCGGGTCTGCATCAATGTGCTGCCCGGTAATCAGCAAGAGCTTGCGCGGCATTTCGCCGGCATGACCAAGCTGCCGATGAGTGCCCGCTTCGAGCAGCAGACCTGGACCGAGGGACTGCTTGGCACGCCTGTTCTGACCGATGCCCTCGCGAGCCTGGAAGGGCGGATTGTCGAGCGGAAGACCGTCGGGTCGCACTCGGTGATGTTCGTGGAAGTCGCGGACATGGTGGTGCGCCACGACGGCGACGGGCTGATCTATTTCGATCGCGATTTCCATCGGGTGGCAAGGGCGCCGGTTGCTTGCTGAAAGCGTAGGGCACGATCGAACGTCAGGCAGCCGTAAAGTTGCGTGCACGGCTGATCATGGGGAAATGCAGGTTCGCGCCGCTGAACGGCGGGAAGTTCTTGAAGTCGGCGCGCATCTCGTGACGCACCGGCGACGCCAGCGCGGCGTTCAACGCCTCCGGCGAATCGAAGACCACCTTGTTGCGCTGCATGGCGTTCGATCGTGCCACCGGTAGCGCGCCGCGATAATCCATCCGCGTATAGATCTCGATCTCCCGGATGCCGGGAAAGCGCGCCATGATTGGCGGGTGACTGTCGATGTAATGACCCAGCCACGTGTTCAAATCCTCCGCCGGACCTTCGTAGCTGACCAGATAGGTGCAGCGAGGATCATCGGCCGGTTGCGTGCCGGAGTCGGGCACGGGAAAGCACCGCACGGCCATGACCTGCTGCGTCAGGTCGCACTCTTTCAACCCTGTCAGATTCAATAGCGCATGCGCGTCGCCGCCTTCGCGCAAGACGCTTTCCAACGCGTCGATACTGTCGAAGTAAGCCTGCAGCGTGCAACGCGGCGGCGCCTCGGCGTGCAGGTACGGATCGTTCGCGCCGCCTTCCACGGGCACGTGGACCACCGCGCGCCTGATGCCGGGGAAGGTCGCGGCCGCATCTAGAATCCCTTGGGCATCAAGCGGTTGAGCCACATCGGCCGTTGCGCGCTCGGTCGCAATCAGAAAGAGGCAGACATCCATGAGTTTTGCTTCCGGTTGGGCAGGCGGAAAACGATTTGGAAACGTCGCTTGACGAACAATGTTTCAGATAATAATCTGAATTCAGAATGTTGCAAAAAGCTTTGGGCGTGATTTTTTGCGCTCACGCCCTTTTTGAAAACCTACCCGGAAACCCAAGGTGATCGACGCACATTGTCATAGCAGCAGCATTCGCGTTCAGGCCGACGCCCAGCGCGCATTTTTACTGATGGCCGACGGGGAACGTCAAGGCCGATGGGCGCTGGGAAGCTGGAAGCGCAGAACGGTTGGGGCGCAGACGTTCGTTGGAGAATCGGTGTTCACGGGCGCCGAAACCTGGGTGCGGATCCATGCCGATCCGGTCGCATTGACGATCGACTACGAAGTCGGCGGCAATGAGGATCACCTGCGATTCCGCAATGCCGCGCGCGTATTCGATGGCCCGGTGCTGGGGCATCCCGAAGGCACGTCCGTCATCACGCTTTTCACGTGGCGGCTCGCTACGCAATCCGACGACGCATGGGCGCAAATCTGCTCGACGCACGAAACCGAGATGTTCCTGATCCGGGCGCTCCTTGAATCGGGTCGTGATTGCGACGCTGCTTCGGCATGAAAGCGATCCGGTATTGGCGGTATGGCGCACCCGATGTCCTTGAGCTTGTCACGCTCGACGAGCCCTTCGCGGGACCCAACGAAGTGCGTATTCGCCTGAAGGCCGCAGGGGTATCGCCCATCGACGCGAAGCTGCGCTCCGGCGCCTTGCAAGCGCATTTCTCGCTGGCATTCCCGAAGATTCCGGGGCGTGACGGCGCGGGCGTCATCGATCAAATCGGCGAGGGGGTAACAGGGTTTTCCGTAGGCGATGAAGTGTGCGTCGCCGCCGACCCGGCAGGTAGCGGGACCTACGCCGAAGCGATCGTCTGTGCATCGTCACGCGCGGTGAAGAAGCCACCCAATCTCTCGACTTCACAAGCGGCTGCGTTGCTTCAACCCGGCGTCAGCGCATGGATTTCGATGTGCCGGACCGCGACGCTATCGGAAGGCATGAGCGTGCTGATTCATGGCGGCGCGGGTGCGGTCGGCAGCCAGATGATCCAGCTCGCGCGTCATCTCGGACTCAGCGTGACCACAACCTGCCGCGCGCAGAATATCGACTATGTGCTGGGGCTCGGCGCGCATCGGGCAGTGGCCTACGATCGCGAAGACTTCGGCTTGCTGCGTCAAATGGATGTTGTCTTCGACCTGATCGGCGGAGAGACGCATGCCCGGTCATATCAGGTACTGAAAGCGGGCGGTCAGCTTATCTACCTGACCGCAATGCCGTTCGAAATGCAGGCCGAAAAATACGGCGTCACCGTCACGCGCGCGATGATCTCGGACGCGCCGGAAGCGCTCCATGCCGTCTCGCAACTCGCCGCCGAAGGCGTGCTCACACCGGGCGTAATGGCCACGCTCTCGCTCGCCGCCGCAGCCGATGCACACCGCCGCTTTGAAGCGGGTCAGGTTACGCGCGGCCGGATTGTGCTGAACATGGAGGACGGAGGCTGAAAACGCTTGACGCCCAATTTTGAACTCAATAATCTGAATTCAGAATTTCGTAAACGCCGTTTCTGATCAGGTGATTGATCGAGTTTCGACCCGCGCGTTCCAACCGCTGTCAGAAGAAGTTCTTGCCACTATACGATGCAAAAAATTCCCGATGTCCGCCCCGTGCCCCAGTCGATGCAAAGAGCATTCGCGGAAAAACGCGCTTTGTCGTGCGTCTGGTTCGCAATGGGCAGCACGCCGCTCGTGGAGATCGCCCTGACGGCCGCGCCGGATTTGATCGTGATTGACCGGCAGCATGGGTTATGGGAGCGCACTGCCCTCGAAGCGGTGATCGGTCAGGTGCGGTATCAGGTTCCGGTGATTGTGCGGGTGGGCGAAAACTCGGCTCAGGCGATTGCCGAAGCGCTGGACGCCGGCGCGGCGTCCGCTTTGGTGCCGCTGATCGAATCCGCCGATGAAGCCCGCCGGGCTGTCTCCTTCGGCCGCTATCCGCCCTTTGGACAGCGCTCGGCGGGTGGCGTCAGGCCGTTGATCGCCGGCATGGCCGCCATGAAAAACGATGGCGAGCGGATATTGATTGGCGTGATGATCGAGACGGTTGCGGGCGTGGAGCAAGTCGAAGCAATTGCCGCCGTGGAAGGGCTGGGCTACCTGTTTATCGGCACTGGCGACCTGTCGTTATCGCGAGGCGATGCCGCGCCGGACACGATCGAACAGGACTGCGCGCGCATTTTGAAAGCCGCGCACGCGAACAAGCTTCCGTGCGGCATCTACACCGGGTCGTCGCAGGACGCGCTTGCCGCCCGCGCGCAGGGCTTCGACTTCGTCGTGGCCGCAAGCGACATTGAAGTGGTGCGCGCCGGCTTCGAACAAGCCGTTTCCGCGCTAAAAGACTGAGTCGATCATGACGTCATCCTCGCGCAGCTTCGTCGAACGATTGGTGGCCGAGTTGGGCTCCGACGTGGTGACATCCGGCTCCGATCTCGGCACCCGGCGGGTGCGGGACTGGAGCGGAACGCCGGGCGCCGAACCCATCGCGTTGATCCGGCCGCGCTCGACGCCGGAGGTATCGTGGGCGCTCGCGTTTTGCCATGCCAACCAGCAAGCGGTCGTCACGCAGGGCGGTTTGACCGGCCTCGCGGGCGGCGCCAACCTGTACGGCGGCGAAGTGGCGCTGAGCCTGGAGCGGATGAGCGCGATCGAAGAAATCGATACCGTTTCGGGCACGATTACCGTGCAGGCGGGGGCGGTGCTGCAACGCGTGCAGGAAGCAGCGGATGCAGCCGGCATGATGTTTCCCCTCGATCTCGGCGCGCGCGGCAGTTGCACGATCGGCGGCAACCTGGCGACAAACGCCGGCGGAAATCGCGTCATCAAGTACGGCATGGCGCGTGAGCATGTGCTGGGTCTGGAAGCGGTTCTCGCCGACGGCACCGTGGTCAGCGATCTCCACAAGATGATCAAGAACAACAGCGGTTATGACCTGAAGAACCTGCTGATCGGCAGCGAAGGCACGCTGGGGGTTATCACGCGCGCGGTCATGCGGCTTGCGCCGAAGCCAATGGGGGTATCGACGGCGTGGTGCGGGTTGCCTGACTTCGCCGCCGTCACGCGTTTGCTGCAGCATGCCCGCGCGCGGATGTCCGGCGGGGTCTCGGCGTTCGAAGTGATGTGGCCGAGTTATTACGACTACGTGCTCGCGAACGTGAAGACCGTGCGCGCGCCGCTCGACTCCACGCATGCGTTCTACGTGCTGCTGGAAAGCATGGGTTCTAACGCCGAACGACAAGCCGAAGAATTCGAAGCCATGCTTGGCGAGATGCTCGATGCCGGCGTGATCGAGAATGCCGCGCTTGCCAGTTCCGCCGCCGATGCCACCCGCTTCTGGGCCGTTCGCGACGCGCCTGCTGAATTCCCGATTGTTCTGCCGGGTCTTATCGGCTTCGACATCAGCTTTGCGATTGCCGATATCGGCCAGGTTGCCGAGCAATGCGAAGCCATGCTGCATGCACGCTGGCCCACTATGCGCACGCTGGTGTACGGCCATCTCGGCGACGGCAACCTGCATGTCATCGCGCATCTGAAGAATGCGCCGCCCGATCTCCACGAACATGTCGATGCCGCGGTCTATGAACTCACGCGCGAATGGCATGGTGCTGTGTCCGCGGAACATGGGATAGGCGGCAAGAAGCGCGCATATCTGGGCTACACCCGCGACGCCGGCGCGATCGGCGCAATGCGCGCGATCAAGCGCGCCCTCGATCCCTTAAACCTGCTCAATCCCGGCAAGGTGTTCGCTGACGCTGCGCCCGGCAGGTCGAGCCCCACAGGAGCGCTGTGATGCTGCGGCTGATCTCTACCGTTCTCTCGCGCCGGCTCATTGCCGCGATCCCCACGTTGCTGATGCTCTCGCTGATCGTGTTCGTCGTGCTGCGCCTCATCCCGGCCGACCCGCTCGCCATGATGCTGCCGCCCAACGCCACGCCCGCCGATGCCGCTCTGTTGCGCCATCAGCTCGGCCTCGATAAACCCATCCCCAGCCAGTTCCTGATCTGGCTCGTGAATGCGCTGCACGGCAACCTGGGGGCGTCGATTTCGTTCCAGCAACCGGTCGCCACGCTGATCGGTTCGACCTTGCCCGCGACGCTTGAACTCTGTCTCACGGCGCTCGTCATCTCGCTGGTCATCAGCGTGCCGGGCGGCGTGTTTGCTTACGCCGTCACCGACCGCCGCGGCGAGTTGCCGGTCAGCTTCGGCGTCGTGCTGATGCAGTCCGTGCCGTCGTTCCTGTGGGCCTTGTTGCTGATCGCGCTGCTCGGTGTGTACCTGCCCGTGCTGCCGTTTTCCGGGCGTGTAGGCGACGGCATTCCGATGCCGCATCTCACCGGTTTCCTGCTGATCGACTTCCTGGTAAAGGGAGAATTCAGCGACTGGCTGAGCGCGGTGAGTCATCTGGTGCTGCCCTCGCTTGCGCTGGCCTTCGGCTTTGCGCCGCTCGTGATCCGCGTGTTGCGATCGAGCCTGCTCGACCAGCGCAATGAATCGTATGTGGGCGTAGCGCGGTTGCGCGGGGTATCGGAGAGCCGGATCCTGTGGCGTCACATGTTGAAGAACGCGGCGTTGCCCGCCCTGACCATGATCGGCGTGCAGTTCGGTTTCCTGTTCGGCGGCGCGTTGCTCGTCGAGATGATTTTCTCGTTTCCGGGCGTGGGCAATCTGATGGTGCAGGCGGTGCGCAACAACGACCTGGTGTTGATCCAGGGCATCGCGATCGTGTTCTGCGCGCTGATGCTGGTGATCAACGCGATCGTCGACACGCTGTACGTGATCATGAATCCGCGCCTGCGCAAAACAGCTTGAGCACATACGACATGTCCACGACCCCGTTGAGTTCGAAGCACGATATGAAGGCTGACATGCTGCACGAATCCACTTCAGTCGACCCATCGCCGGAAGCCGCTGCGCCGCTTGTGCCGGTCGTGGGCAAATCGGCTCGCGCGCGGCGCAAACCCGCTGTCAACCTGTGGCTCGGCGGCGCGATCGTGCTGGGCGTATTGTTCTGCGCCGTGTTCGCGCCGTGGCTCGCACCGCATAACCCGCTCGATCAGGATCTGCTGCACATGTTGTCGCCGCCCGCATGGATGGCCGGCGGTGACCCGGCGTTTCCGCTCGGCACGGACAGCCTCGGCCGTGACGTGTTATCGCGCTTGTTGTACGGCAGCCGTATTGCGCTGACGGTCGCGGTGATTGCCGCGTTCGGCGCGGGGATTGTCGGCAGCGTGCTCGCAATTCTTGCCGGCTACTTCGGTGGGTGGGTCGATCGCAGCATCAGTTATCTGGTGGATCTGTGGATGTCGTTTCCGCCGGTCGTGTTGTCGCTGGTGCTGATGGTGAGTCTCGGCGTTGGTATAGAGAACGTGATCCTGTCGATCGTGCTGGTGGACTGGACGCGCTTTTGCCGCGTCGTCCGCTCCGAGGTGATGGTCGTGCGTCAACGTGACTATGTGCTCGCGGCGCAACTGCTGAATTTCACGCATTTGCGGATCATGCTGCGCGAAATATTGCCTGCTGCGCTGCCGTTGATGATCACGCTGTTCTCGCTCGAAATGGGCGTTGCGATTACGGTCGAGGCGCTGCTGAGTTTCATCGGCTTG
>Ga0073928_10011347_pt1 | contig 10405 bp, 5 predicted proteins | sample PaiPotPPA55metaG_FD_76969 | JGI IMG/M metagenome (GOLD analysis project Ga0073928, IMG submission 76969) | Iron sulfur acid spring bacterial and archeal communities from Banff, Canada, to study Microbial Dark Matter (Phase II) - Paint Pots PPA... ...
ACCGAAAAAGTGGCCGATGTCGTTCGCCATCTTCACCAGGTGCTCCGACGTGCCGTGTCCTTCGCTGCCGTGCTCGGCGACGGCTGCATCTTTGCCGGCGACCGCATCATTGCTCATGGGGCCATTCATCCTATTTGGCAACGAACATGACGTCGGCAGCACTCTTCAACAGCGTTTCCTGGGTCTCGCTGAACTCGCGGAAGCGCTTCTGCCACTCGGAGGGCTGGCTCACCCGCACGGCCTGCACGGCGGTCACCTTGTACTCGGGGCAATTCGTGGCCCAGTCGGAATTATCTGTGGTGATCACATTGGCCCCGGACTCGGGAAAATGAAAAGTCGTGTAGACCACTCCGGGCTGAACCCGCTCGGTCACCCGGGCGCGCAGCACCGTGTCGCCCGCGCGGCTCTCGATGCCCACCCAGTCCCCTTCGGCAATGCCGCGGTCCTCGGCGTCCTGCGGATGGATCTCCAGACGATCTTCGTCATGCCACGCATTGTTCTCCGTGCGCCGGGTCTGCGCACCCACGTTGTACTGACTCAAGATGCGTCCGGTGGTCAGGATCAGCGGGTAGCGAGCGTTGACTTTCTCCGCGGTGGGCACGTACTCGGTCACCAAGAATTTGCCCTTGCCCCGCACGAACTCGCCGATATGCATGGTCGGCGTGCCCTCAGGGTGCTCGGCGTTGCACGGCCACTGGATGCTGCCGAGTTCATCGATGCGGTCGAAGCTCACGCCCGTGAAGGTCGGGGTCAGGCGTGCGATCTCATCCATGATCTCGGAGGGATGCGTGTAATTCATCGGATAGCCGACGGCGTTCGAGAGCAACTGAGTGATCTCCCAATCCGCGTAGCCGGACTTCGGCTTCATCACTTTGCGAACCGGTGAAATGCGCCGCTCGGCGTTGGTGAAGGTGCCGTCCTTCTCCAAGAAGGACGAGCCGGGCAGGAACACATGAGCGAACTTCGCGGACTCGTTCAAGAACAAGTCCTGCACGATGATGCACTCCATCGAGGTCAGGGCCGCGGTGACGTGCTGTGTGTTGGGGTCGGACTGTGCGATGTCCTCGCCCTCGATGTACAGGCCCTTGAACTCGCCGTCGAGCGCGGCCTCGAACATGTTGGGAATGCGCAGACCGGGTTCGCCCAGCAACTTCATACCCCAGGCATCCTCGAACAGGGCGCGCACCGAGTCATCCGAGACATGCCGATACCCTGGGAATTCGTGCGGGAAGGAGCCCATGTCGCAGGAGCCCTGCACATTGTTCTGGCCGCGCAGGGGGTTCACGCCCACGCCTTCTCTGCCGACATTGCCGGTGGCCATGGCGAGATTCGCAATGCCCATCACCATGGTGGAACCCTGGCTGTGCTCGGTGACGCCGAGGCCGTAGTAGATGGCGCCGTTGCCGCCGGTGGCGTACAGGCGGGCGGCGGCGCGCACATCGGCGGCCGGCACACCCGTCACCGCTTCCATCGCTTCCGGGGAGTTTCTCTCCTGGGCGACGAAGTTGCGCCACTTCTCGAAGGAAGGCATTTCGCAGCGTGCACGCACGAAGTCCTCTTTGACCAAGCCTTCGGCGACGATGACGTGGGCCAGGGAGTTGATGAGCGCCACATTGGTGCCGGGCCGCAGCTTCAGGTGCTGCTCGGCCTCGATGTGCGGCGTGCGCACGAGATCGATGCGCCGCGGGTCGGCGACGATCAGCTTCGCCCCCTGGCGCAGGCGCCGCTTCATCTGCGATGCGAACACCGGATGGCCGTCGGTGGGATTCGCACCGATCACGAAGATGACATCGGCCTTCATCACCGAGTCGAAGTTCTGGGTGCCGGCCGATTCGCCGAGCGTGTTCTTGAGGCCGTAGCCCGTGGGTGAATGACACACGCGGGCGCAGGTGTCGACGTTGTTGTTGCCGAAGCCCGCACGCACCAGCTTCTGCACGAGGTAGGTCTCCTCGTTGGTGCAGCGCGAAGAGGTGATGCCGCCGATCGAGTCGCGGCCATACTTCGCTTGAATGCGCTTGAGTTCCGAGGCCGCGTAGCCGATCGCTTCTTCCCACGAGACTTCGCGCCAGGGATCGGTGATCTTCGAGCGGATCATGGGCTTGACGATGCGATCTGAATGGGTGGCATAGCCGATGGCGAAGCGTCCCTTGACGCAGGAGTGCCCGTGGTTGGCATGACCGTCCATGTTCGGCACCATGCGTACCACTTCCTCGCCCTTCATCTCGGCGCGGAACGAGCAGCCCACTCCGCAGTAGGCGCAGGTCGTGGTGATGCTGTGCTCGGCCTGACCCATCTCGATCAGGGATTTCTCGGAAAGGGTTGCGGTGGGGCAAGCCTGCACGCAGGCGCCGCAGGAAACGCACTCCGAATCCATGAAGGATACGTTTTGGCTCGCCGACACCGTGGACTCGAAGCCACGATTCTGGATGGTCAGCGCCAAAGTGCCCTGCTGCTCATCGCAGGCGCGCACGCAGCGTGAGCAGACGATGCACTTGCTGGCATCGAAGGTAAAATATGGATTGCTCGTGTCCTTCTCGACGTTCAGGTGATTGGCTCCCTCGTAGCCGTAGCGCACCTCGCGAAGGCCCACCACCCCCGCCATGTCTTGCAGCTCGCAGTGCCCGTTGGCCGGACAGGTCAGGCAGTCCAAGGGGTGATCGGAGATGTAGAGCTCCATCACGCCGCGACGGATATCGGCGAGCTGTTTGTTCTGAGTCGTGACTTTCATTCCCGCAGCGACGGGGGTCGTGCAGGAGGCGGGCAATCCCTTCATGCCCTCGATCTGCACCAGGCACAGGCGGCAGGAGCCGAAGGCCTCCAGCTGTTCGGTCGCGCAGAGCTTGGGGATTTTCACGTCGGACAGCGCCGCCGCGCGCATCACCGAAGTGCCGGCAGGCACCGTGACTTCCTGGCCATCGATGGTGAGCGTCACGAGCTGGGTGCTCTCGCGCTTCGGCGTGCCTAAGTCTTTCTCGACAATGGATAGCATGGGTCAGTCCTCGTGTATTCAGCCGGCGGCGCTGGACGCCCTTACCGGTTTGACGAAATCTTGGGGAAAATGGTTCAACGCAGAGATCACGGGATAAGGAGTCAACCCCCCGAGCGCGCACAGCGAGCCGTAAGTCAGGGTCTCGCACAGATCGCGCAAAATCGCCTCCTGCTGGGCTGCGTTCTCACCGGCGATCAGCCGATCGATGACTTCCACCCCGCGGGTCGAGCCGATGCGGCAGGGCGTGCACTTGCCGCAGGACTCGATGGCGCAGAATTCCATCGCATAACGCGCTTGGGCCGCCATATCGACGCTGTCGTCGAAGGCCACGATGCCGCCGTGCCCGAGCATTCCCTTGATCGCGGCGAAGGCTTCGTAGTCCAAGGGGGTGTCGAACTGGGATTCCGGATGATAGGCCCCCAAAGGGCCTCCGACTTGGACCGCGCGGATGGGACGGCCGCTGAAACTACCGCCGCCGAAATCGTACAGCAGCTCGCGCAGAGTCATGCCGAACGCGATCTCCACCAGGCCGCCTTGCTTGATATTGCCGGCGAGCTGCATCGGCAGCGTGCCGCGCGAGCGGCCCATGCCGAAGTGCTGATAAAACTCGGCGCCGCGATCCATGATGATGGGCACCGAGGCGAACGTGATCACATTGTTGATCACCGTGGGCTTGCCCCACAGCCCTTCGATGGCGGGAAGCGGAGGTTTGAAGCGCACCTGGCCGCGCTTACCCTCCAAGGATTCCAACAGCGAGGTTTCCTCGCCGCAGATGTAGGCGCCGGCTCCCATGCGCACTTCCAATTCAAAGGCCTTGCCGCTGCCTTGGATGTTCTGCCCCAGAAACCCCGCGGTGGCGGCGGCGGCAATCGCGGCCTCGAGCGCCGCCTTTGCCTGTGGGTACTCCCAGCGCAGATAAATGTAGCCCTGGGTGGCGCCCGTGGCCAACCCGGCGATGGTCATGCCCTCGATGAGTACGAAGGGGTCGCCCTCCATCAGCATCCGATCGGAGAAAGTTCCGGAGTCGCCCTCATCGGCGTTGCAGACGATGTACTTTTGCACGCCCGGCGTGCCCAGCACTGTCTTCCACTTGATCCCGGCCGGAAAGGCTGCTCCGCCGCGGCCGCGCAGGCCGGATGCGGTGACGCTCGCGACGATGTCCGCGGGCTTCTGTGTGAGGGCAGCGGCGAGGCCGCGGTAGCCGCCGTGATCTTTGTAGTCTTCCAGGCTGCGGGGATCCGTGATCCCGACACGAGCAAAGGTGAGTCGTTCTTGCTTCTTCAGGTACGGTATCTCTGCCGTGGCGCCGTGGCTCAGGGCATGCGGCTTGCCGGACATGAAGTCCGCGTCGAATAAGCCGGCCACATCCTGGGCCTGCACCGGGCCGTAGGCCACGCGCGTGCCGCCGACATCAACCTCGACCAAGGGCTCGAGCCACAAAAGGCCGCGCGAGCCGTTGCGGATGAGCTCGATGGCGATTCCGCGCCGCCGCGCCTCGGCCACGAGGCCCTCGGCGGTCTGATCGGCGCCGACACCGAGCGCCGCCGCATCGCGTGGCACGTAGATCTTCACGACCGCTCCCGGCTTTGCGTCATCAGCGCATCAAAGCGCTCGGGCGTGATGCGCCCGTGCAATTGTTCGTCGATCATGAGCGAGGGACCCAAGGCGCAGTTGCCCAGGCAGTACACGGGTTCCAGCGTGATCGCGCCGTCCCGCGTCGTGCCGTGAAAATCAACGCCCAGACTCGCCTTCGCGTGCGCCTCGAGCGCCACGCTGCCAAGCGCCTGGCACGCCTCCGCCCGGCATAAGTGCACCACATGGCGGCCCGGGCGTTCGGAGAGATAATAGTGATAGAAGGTGACTACCCCGTGCACTTCAGCGACTGAGAGGTTGAGCTCCCGGGCGATCAGCGGTACGGCATCTTTGGGGACAAATCTGAGCGCTTCCTGCACGGCGTGCAGAATCGGCAACAGCGCTCCCGGCAGCTTCTTCAGCCGCGCGCAGGCGTCAAGCACTGTCGACCGCTCTGCTGCACTCAAGCTGGACGGCGGCTCGACTTTGATCGGTATCACTCGCCGGGGCGCTGGGTTACTCATGATACTGGTGCCGTAATAGATATATCAGATACTACTCCCGCGTGACGCTGCCGCCAAGCCGCCATCCAGTGTGGATTGAAGCGAGAAAATCTTCTAATCGTTCCCACGAATGAGTTGATAAGTGCGATGTATCAACCGCCGGCGGGAGCGCAATTGTCACATCCCTGACCGCGGGCAAACCAAAACCGGGCGCGCACTTACGCCAACATGCGATATTGTCCGCCATGACATCCCGGCCGTCCACCATCACCCAGAACGCCGACGTTCGATTTCTCGGCAAGCTTCTAGGCGACATCATTCGCACCTATGGCGGGCAGGCTTTGTTTCAACGCATCGAAGCCATACGGGCGGCGTCCGTGGACCGCTATCGCGGCATCGCCAACCCGCGCGGCCTGGCGGCCGGATTGGAGACTCTGTCGCTTGACGAGACCGTTGCCTTCGTACGCAGCTTCATGCTGTTTTCCATGCTGGCCAATCTTGCCGAAGACCGGCAAGGAGCGGCTGCGGAAGAAGGCAACACGTTGGCATCGGCCCTGCAGTTTCTGGCCGCGCAAGGCATAGAGACCCGAGAAGTCGCCGAGCTGCTGGACCGGGCATTGATCACGCCGGTGCTGACGGCGCATCCCACCGAAGTGATGCGCAAGAGCATGCTGGATCACCGCAACCGAATCGCCGCATTGATGCGGCAGCGCGACGCCGGCCACACCGAAACTCCGGAAGGAGAATTGATCGAGGAGGGGATAGCGGCAGAGATCGCGTTGCTGTGGCAAACGCGGGCGCTGCGGCGGGAAAGACTGTATGTGGCGGATGAGGTCGATACCGCCCTGACCTACCTGAGAGACATCTTTCTGCCGACGGTTCCGGTGCTCTACGCCCGTTGGGCGCGATTGATCGGGCGGCGTCCGGCAAGCTTCCTGCGGCTCGGCAGCTGGATCGGCGGCGATCGCGACGGCAATCCGCACGTCACCGCCGACTCGTTGCGCCTGGCGCTGGGCCGGGCGGCACAAGCGCTTTTGGCCGGGTATCTGGACGAACTCAACGCGCTGGGCGCCGAACTCTCGGTGTCGAGCGAGCTCGCCGGAGTTTCCGCCGACTTGAACGCGCTGGCACAGCGCAGCGGCGATCTCAACGCTGCCCGTGCGGATGAACCTTATCGGCGCGCCATCACGGGAATCTATGGGCGGCTCGCAGCGACCTATCAGCAGTTGACCGGTCGAGCGCCGCCGCGGCCGGCGTCGGTCAGCGCCGAGCCGTACGCCGATGCTGAAAGCCTGAGCGCGGACCTCAAGATACTCGAGCAGTCCCTGATGTCCGAGAGCAAGTTGGGCCAGAATGCCGGCGGCGCGCTGGCTCGATTGTCCCGCGCCGTGGAGACTTTCGGCTTCCACCTGGCGACCCTGGACTTGAGGCAAAACGCGGAAGTGCACGCGCGCGTGGTAGCGGAACTGCTCAGGGTCGCGGGGGTATCGCCGGATTATCAAGCGTTGGAGGAGCCGGAGCGGGTTCTCTTGCTGCGGCGTGAACTCGCCAGCGAGCGGCTCCTGGCAAGCCCGTACGCGAGCTACTCGCCGGAGACCCTGTCGGAGCTGGGAGTCGTGCGTGCCGCCGCCGAAGCGCATCGCCGCTATGGTTGCGGCTGCATGACCACCTACATCGTGTCCAAGTGCGAGAGTGTCTCGGATCTCCTGGAGGTGAATATCCTGCTGAAGGAGGCGGGGCTGTATCGAGGGCAGGGAAATCCCCGCGCAGCGATCATGGCAGTGCCGCTTTTCGAAACCATCGACGATTTGGCAAAGTCCTCCGGCGTGATGACGGCCTGGTTCGAGCTGCCCGAGGTAGCGGCCATCACGTCGGCGCATGGCTTTCAAGAGGTGATGGTCGGATATTCGGATTCGAACAAGGATGGCGGTTATCTCACGTCGGTATGGAGCCTGCACCAAGCGACCCGTTCGCTCGCGGCGGTATTCGAGAAATTCGGCACGGGGATGCAGGTCTTCCACGGGCGCGGCGGGGCCGTGGGCCGGGGAGGGGGCTCCTCGTTCGCGGCGATCCGCGCCCAGCCGCACGGCACGGTGCGAGGCCGCATACGAATTACCGAGCAGGGAGAAATCATTGCCGCCAAGTACGGTACCCGTGAAAGCGCGGCCGCGAATCTCGAGGCCATCACCGCGGCGACCGTGCTGGCGTCGCTCGAGAACGATTCGCTGTCGGGCGAGAGCCGTGCGCGCTTCGCATCGGCCATGGACGGCCTTTCCACGCAGGCCTTCCGGGCTTATCGCTCCCTGGTGTACGAGACTGAAGGGTTTTCGACTTTCTTCCGGCAGATGACGCCTTTGCTGGAAATCTCCGAGCTCAAGATCGGGTCGCGCCCGGCGTCGCGCACGAACTCACAGCGCATCGAAGACCTGCGCGCGATCCCGTGGGTGTTCAGTTGGGCTCAAGCCCGGGTCATGCTGCCCGGCTGGTACGGCGTGGGGCAAGCGCTGCGCTCGGCCGACACGGGGCTGTTGCGCGAGATGCTCGAGGCGTGGCCATTTTTTCGCTCCACCGTCGACAACCTGGAGATGGTGCTGTCGAAATCCGATATGGGGCTGGCCGCCCGCTACGCCACCTTGGTCGGGGATCGCGCGCTCGCCGATGCCCTGTTCGGCCGCATTCGGGATACCTGGCTGATGACTCAGGAGAGTCTGCTCGCCATCACCGGACAAACGCGCTTGCTCGAAAAGCATCCGGCCTTGGATGCCTCCATCCGGCTGCGGCTACCCTACATCGAACCGTTGAATCTGCTGCAGGTGGAATTGCTCAAGCGCCACCGGGCCGGCGAGAACGATCCGCGCGTCCGGGAAGGAATTCAGCTGTCGATCAATGCCATCGCGACGGCGCTGCGCAACAGCGGCTAGTTCCATGCCGGCCGAGACCGAACTCTTGGTTGAAGCAGCGTACTCGCGCCTGGCGGCCTGCGCCGATCATGACAGCCGTACTCGAGCGGCGGCTGCGCTGATACTCGCGATCTACGATGATTTCTACAGGCAGCTCTGCGAGTACCCGCATCGGGCGCAGCGCGCCTTCGAAACCATGGATCCGCACGCCTCCATCCGGATCAGTCAGGAGCGCCTGGGGCTGTACAGCCGATACATCGCGGAACATGGACCGAGGATACTTGCGGCATTTCCCGCGCTTGCCTCCGACCCGGCCGTTTGGGACGCGCTCGATCGCCTGTTCATGGCCATGATCGTGGCTCGCTACGATGCCGACATCGCCTTCAGTTTCGCCCATTCGATACGGCGCAACATCGGCGGGGTACTGTGGCGGCCGGTCGCCTACTCGTTCCCGCCTCCGAGCAAGCTGCGCGCCGACTCGATGGCATCGGTGCATCGCCGGCTGCGGGTGCTGGGCCGCATCGATGCCGAGCTCATCGGCATCGCCTTGCGAATGCCCAATTTCGCGGTTCCGTTCCGAGATCTGCAGGGCGACGCCGAGAAAATTCGGGTACGAGTCGAACAGTTGCTGCGCGATGCCTTCGATGGATCGCCCCCCGTGGCCTTGGACGTCGTCGAGGCCGGATTTTTCCGAGATCGGAGCGCCTTCATCGTCGGACGTTGGCTATTGGCCGACGACCGCATCGTGCCGTTCGTCGTGGCGCTGCTGAACAGCACGGAGGGCATCTATGCCGATGCCGTTCTGCATCGCGTCTCGGATATCCATGATCTCTTCAGCTCGGCGCTGGCCAATTTTCACGTGACCACGCGGCTCTACTATCAAACATGCGTATTCCTCTTCAGTCTCATGCCGCGCCGCCCGTTCGGGCATCAGTATTCGACCATCGGATTCAATCACGTCGGCAAGGTCGCCATATTGAACGAGATCAACGAGCAGGTTCGCCGCGGACACAGATTCCAACGTTCGCCCGGCGCGGCGGGCACGGTCGCGCTCGGGTTCACCTTTGACGAGTGCGCCTATCACTTGAAGGTGATTCGCGACAAGCCGACCAATTCCTACAAGTGGGGCGCCTTTCCCGGAGTGGCGGCGGTCTCCGACAAGTACCGCGCCGTGCACGAGATCAATCGGGCCGGCAGCATGTTGGACAATGTCATGTATTTCAACCTGCGGTTGGACCGCAACATGTTCGACCCCGCACTGTTGGATGAAATCTGCCGCGAGGCGGCCGGCAGCGTGCAGGTGGATCAGGACGGCGTTTACCTGCGCCAGTTGATCGTGCAGCTGAAAATCGTGCCGTTGCCGGTATTTCTCGAGACCGCCGATGAAGATGCAACCCGCGCCGTGATGGTGAGCCTCGGACATTGCATTCGCAACAATGCCGCCACCAATATCTTCAACAAGGACTTGGATTCCAGAAACTACGGAGTCGGAAGATACGGCCGGGTGTTCCTGTTCGATTATGACGCGGTCGAAAAACTGACCGATGTGAAGATCCGCACCAATACCGGCCGTGAGCCCGGCGAGGAAGCGGTGCCGGAATGGGTTTTCGAGGACGGAGTGATCTTCCTGCCCGAAGAGCTCGAGCACGGCATGCAGCTCAAGAGCTCCTACGCGCGCCGCTGCTTCCGCGAAGAAAATTGCGATCTGTTGGGCGTCGAGTACTGGCAGGACGTGCAGCAGAAACTCGAGCGCGGCGAAGTCCCGGGCCTTCGAGTGTATCCCGACAACACGAGACTCGACGCGAAGTAGGGAACTACTTGCGCACGTACGCCGCGAGCTTGCTGTGCGTGCGGCTCGCATCGTCCTCGGTGAGGACATCGGCCGGTTGCGACTCGCGGATGAGGCGTTCGAAATCCGCCGCGGGCAAGGGGCGGCTGAAATGATAGCCCTGGTACTCATCGCAGCCGGCCGTCTTCAAGAAATCGAGCTGCGCAGGCGTTTCCACCCCCTCGGCGACGACTTTGAGACGCAGGCTGTGCGCGAGCGAGACGATGGCGCGGACGATCGAGGCGTCCTCCTGGCGGCTCACGATTTCGTCGATGAACACCCGGTCGATCTTGAGTTTGTCGATCGGAAATCGGCGCAGGTAACTCATGCTCGAGTAGCCGGTGCCGAAATCGTCCACCGAGACGAGAACTCCCATGGCGCTCAGCTGCTCGAGGATCGCGATCGATTTCTCGGGATCGCTCATGACGGCGCTTTCCGTGAGTTCGACCTCGAGATAGCGCGCCTGAAGGTCCGCGTCGTCGAGCGCGCTGCGAATGCTGTCGACCAGCCCGCTGTCGCGGAACTGCGATGCCGACAGATTCACCGACACTCGGAGCGTCGGGACGCCGTCCAACTGCCAAGCCCGTGTCTGCCGGCATGCTTCCCGGATCAC
>Ga0073928_10011348_pt1 | contig 10404 bp, 10 predicted proteins | sample PaiPotPPA55metaG_FD_76969 | JGI IMG/M metagenome (GOLD analysis project Ga0073928, IMG submission 76969) | Iron sulfur acid spring bacterial and archeal communities from Banff, Canada, to study Microbial Dark Matter (Phase II) - Paint Pots PPA... ...
CGCTGGCGAGGGTCGCCGCAGTCGCGCTGAGCAGCGCGAGGCTGCCGTCCCCGGAAATCGTGTAGCTCGAAATGGTCCCGCTGCCGGTATTGGCGGTGTAGGCATATTTGCCGTCGCCGGTTATCACCAGCCAGCAGGCCGCGGTTTGGGTATCACCGAGTGCCGGAGTTATCAGCTTCACAACTCCATGCTCAGCCACCTGATAAGTAGCTACACTGGATCCTCCGGAAGCGCCGCCGGCGGCATTGGAGACAACCGCGACGTGGTGGAGACCGAAGGCGAAGCCAAAAGGTCCGGTTCCGCTGGAGGGAACCGACATACCAGCTTGCGCGACGCCAGCTACCAGGGGGAACGTGTCAATGGCGTTGGAGCCTTGCTCGGTGACGACCAGCGCACCGTTGCCGGGCCGGAAAGAGACCTGGGCAGGCTTCGACCCGGCGCCGCCCGGCAAGTTTTGCGTGGAACCCGGCAGCGGAATCAAATTGGCGGTTTGCGAGTCGATGCGAAAACCGGATACGTTGGGAGTTCCGCCGGCGTTCAGAACGTAAACGAAACTGTCCCCTACCGCCAGGCTGACGGGCATCACGCCATTCGAGGAGACCGTATGCAGAAGTTTGAGCTGGTTCCCGAACACCGCGAAGACGGACACGGAGTTGCTTCCGGCGTTAACGGCAAATAGCAATTGCTCATCCGGACTCAACACCAGAGAATGCTGGGAGCCTAACGGGTCGGCGCCTGTGCCAGTGCCGTTACCGCCGCTCGCATAAGTGGCCAGCAGCGTCAACGAACCCACGGCATCGCGCTCGAAGAGCATGATGGAATTTCCAGTTGACTGGTTTGTCAGGACGTAGACATCGCCTGTGCCATTGGCAGCCAGGCTTGGTTGCGGCAGGATCGCCAGCAGTGCGACGATACATACCGGTAGTAAACGTAACAAGTCATTTCGCCACTTTCCAAAGTTCATTCTGTTAACCTCCATGGTTAAAATTGTTTTTGTGAGGATCGCTGTACTTTTACGCCATACGTAGTCGCATCGGGCGGCTGAATCCCCCGTCATTTTTCAGATGTACTGTGTCATTCGCTACAGGAGGAGCAATGAGGGAGTTCTTTGCCGGCGTCGTCGCGGTTTGTTATCTGGCGCCGATCTTGCACGCACAAGAGTATTACGCGGGGGTCATCGGAGCCCTGTCGACTCTGTCAGCCGACGGCAACTCAGTGGTCTCTTCAGCGGGATCGCAAGTCTCGCTTTACAGGCCGCAGAATGGCCCGGCGTTGAATGTCTTCCTGGGCCGATACCTGGGGAATTATATCAGTGTACAAGGTAACTTTATCTGGAACGCAAACGACCTTACCTTGGTTTCGAGTAGTACGGCGCCCGCCAGTTACTACAGTGAAACGCGGGATTCTTCGCAGGATAGTTTCACCGGAGACGTGCTGGTGTTTTTTCGCGACCGGCGCAGCCGGCTGCGCCCTTACTTATCGGCGGGTGTAGGGTTGGTTCATTTGCGATCCTCCGAGCGACAGATCGAGTTCATTTCGGGGGCGCCTGCTTTGCCGCCGCGTGTTTTTTCCGCTAACGTTGCGGCCCTGCGCGTTCCCGTGGGTATCGATGTGAGGCTCGGCCGCGGGTTCTGTCTTCGTTACAGTTTCAGTGAAACAATCTCAGCGAATCCTATCAGCAAGCAGTTGTCACCGCCGGGCGAGCGTGGGCTGAAAAACTTCCAAAATCTCTGGGGGCTGCTAAGAACATTCTGATCGATCAGGGTTTCTGAAATCGCACATAGGGACAGTTTGGCCAGTATATAGGAGCCTTCTCCAGATGTTCGGCGAGAACGCGGGCGTGGCAGACCCTGCAGATGTTTGACGACTTAGCAGCTTGCCCTACGGGAGCGATGCGCACTAACTCTTCAAACACGCAAAGTCCGTAGCCCGTTTGTTTAGACTGATCGAAGCTGGCGAGGGGTCCGGTAGCGGCCTGGCGGAGGGCCAGCATGGAATAAATCCGGGATTTGAGTCTGGGGGGCGCGCCAGACCGGTTAGGGGGCAACGGCACGCCGGCGGCTAGCTGCTCGAAGAACTCCTCTTCGGGAATGGGGCGGTTATTCATCTTTCCACCTTTCTCGGAACATTTCTCTGGCGCGTGCCAGGAGCCGCTCAATCGCTTTTACGGTCTTTCCGGTTTGCGCCGCCATCTCCTGCGCGGAACGCTTTTCCCAATAGCGCCAGAGCAGGGCCAGACTGTGAGTTTCAGGCAAGCCGGCAAGTACGTTATGAATTTTTTCCTCGAAACGCTCGCGATCCAGGGTCTCATCGATATTTATATTGAAAGAAGCGCGGACGGTTTGATCGGCTTCCTCGAGCGGCGCGGGCGATCGGAGGCACGCACGGTAGTAGTTCTCGACCTTATGGCGGGCAATGCCTAGCAGCCACGACCTCAAGGGCGCCTCGCCACGGTAAGCTGTCAGGCTTTCCCACGCCGCCAGAAAGACCTCCTGCACCAGGTCGTCGACCAGATCCACGCGGGGAATGAGGCGCGAGCGGACGTAGAGATAGATCTCGTCGGCGTAGGTGGCGACGAACTCCGCGGTTGCTTTGCGGTCCTTTCGCAGTATGGCCGCCACCAGTTCGCGGTCTGGCGCCGGGGCGCCGGCTTGCACGCCCGGGGTGGCGGCGTCCTGCGGTGAAAGATCCAACGATTTTGCCCCCGAGTGAGTAGTTACCTGAATGGCGGATTTCCCCCGCCTGCCCCGCGGCCGGTTTTTAGAGCGCCCGCAATACCGCATTCATACTGTAAACGATGGATCGGCAAAGAATGTAAAATCGATGGTTACCGCAACATTTCATACATCAATGAACCAGCGTCTGACAGGCATCGTTTGCATCGCGGTTCTATGTGTCATCCTGACCCTGGGACTGTGGCCATTCCACGCCCCGAAAAATGACGTGGTCTGGCTGAAGGAGCACAATGGGCTCCGCTTCGGCGACTACGGTACGGTGATAAGTTCGGGCCCGTTGCAGGTCACTGGTTCCTCAGACGAGACATCATGCAGCATCGAAATCTGGCTACAGGCAGCGCGCGCCGATGAGGGTGGAACAATCCTGGCCTTTTACACTCCTCACCAGTCAAATCCGTTCAGTCTGCATCAGTCCGTTTCTGATCTCATGTTGCAGCGTGGGACGGGCAGAGCCGCAAGAATCTATCTCGACGATCTTTTCTACCGGCCGCAACCTCTGTTTGTGACTATCACGTCCGGGGCGCAATATACAACAGTTTATGTCAACGGTAACCTAGCCAGAACGGCACCATCATTTCGCCTTACCGCTAGCGATTGCGCAGGCCGCCTCATCCTGGGAAACGCTCCATTGCAGCAGGATAGTTGGTCCGGCCAGGTGCGAGGCTTAGCTATCTACTACGGGCAACTATCTGTGTCGACGGTTCGTGAGCACTACATCCGCTGGGTGAGGAACGGGCAACCGGCGGTAGCCCAGAATGACCATTGTGTTGGACTTTATCTCTTCGATGAGCGCAATGGCAGGCTGGTGCATGACCACGCCGGATTCGACTTGGATCTGGTTATCCCCGAAACCTATATGGTTCTGGATAAGATTTCCCTGGAGCCTTTCTGGCAGGAGTTTAACATGTCGTGGGGATTCTGGCGGGGAATCCTCAAGAACATAGTGGGCTTCATCCCTGTGGGTTTTTGCTTCTATGCATACTTCTCCATGGCCCGATATTCTGCTCGGGCCATGTTGATTACCGTGGTGGCCGGCTTTGCGCTTAGTCTTACTATCGAAGTGCTCCAGGCGTATCTGCCGACGCGAGACTCCGGCACCACGGACCTGATTACCAATACACTCGGGACGTACGTGGGTATTCTTATTTATCGAGCTTTGGCGGTCAGGCTTGGACTGAGCGCCGCCGCAGGAAGAAAATCAAGCCCAGCGCCACGGCCAAGTCAATAACCAGGAGAGCCACTGAAGACGGTTCGGGTGTAGCAATCGGCGGGTTTACAACCAGGAACTCCTGGGAAGCGCTCAGGGGATTGGGTGTGAAGACCGCCACATTGCTGCCCACGTAGCCACCTTTGACCGCATTAAAAGCCGACGTGATGAGCGCCGTTGCCCCGCCGCTCGGATCGGTGGAAGCCCCATCGAAGATATCCCAAATCGCAAACGAGAAGTTGGTCTGAGCGGTCCAGGAATTAACGTTCGACGCTTGCAGCAACCCATTCGCCAGCCAGGCGACCGCATTATAGTCATCTTGAGCCGAATGGCCCTGGTACGAGACGTTGGCAAACTTTACGGTGCTGTTCACGCTGGCAGCGCTTGTGGCAGTCGCGCTCCAGGGAGTATTGAGAAACGACTCAGTGGTGAAGTCGTCGCAAATCACGTAACCGCTCCAATTTACGCCGTTCCCGGTGATGGTACCCTGGTAGGGGCTGACGTACACTCCATCCGCGTTGGCGCCGTCACCTACGCTTGTGAGATCCATCGTGTAATTCTGGGCGAACGCCCCGGATGCAAATACAAGGATCCCCGTCATACCGAGAGTCCATACGCTTCTACTCATCTTCCGGTCTCCCTTTGCCATAAACTTCCATCGCGGATTTCAAACATTTAAATCAATCCGTAACTCAGATTATCGTCTGCGGCTCTTTGCGTCAATCGGACTAAAGGGCAACTCGGTTTTTTTGTACTGCATTGAAACTACTAGTACTTGGATCTGGGACCTATGGGTCAGCCTCACGATCGAAAACACTCATATCCTAATAGTTAGCATTCAAATGCGCAAAATTCTGTTTTTCATCGCAATCTTACTGGCCGGCTGCTCGAGAGACCCCAACGTCCGCAAGCAGGCTTATCTGAACAGCGGGCAAGAGTACTTTAAGTCTGGCAAGTATCAGGAAGCGGTCATCGAATTCCGAAATGCTATCCAGATCGACCCCCGCTTTGCGGCCGCGCACTGGAGACTGGCGAATGCCTATCTCCAACTGGGCAGCCGAGAAGAGGCCTACCATGAGCTGGCGAACGCGGTGAGCCTGGAACCTAAGAATCCGGACGCCCAGCTCGACCTGGCCAACCTGCTGCTGGTCCGCCGGCAGTATGATGAGGCGCAGGCGGCAGTCGAAGCGGCTCTTCAGCTTCAGCCCGACAACGCTCGCGCGCACGCTATTCTGGGCGAGAAATACATGCTGACGTCCGACCGGCCGAAGGGCATCGCCGAGCTTCAGAAGGCCATTCAGGCAGATCCGGGCCGGGTGGAGGGGTATGCGGCACTGGGGGCAGCCTACCTGGCAAACGGTCAGATGGCGGACGGGGAAGCTGCATATAAAAAGGGTGTAGCGGCGAATCCCAAGTCCGTGCAAGGCCACGTGGCGCTCGGCCAGTTCTGGTTCTCGCAGCGAAAAATGGCAGAGGCAGAGACTGAAATGCAAACTGCCGCGGCGCTGGACGCCCGCGCAGTCCCTCCGCGCCTCTTCCTCGCCACGATATACGTCGCGACGAACCGGCTGGACATTGCCGAGAGAATATACCGCGAATTAAAAACCCTGGCTCCCGATGACCCTCGGGCATACCGGGCGCTCGGAATGTTTTACTTATCGACCGGACAAAAAGAGAAAGCAGCGGCGGAACTCGAATCGCTGAGGGCAGCGAAACCCAAGGACACTGCGGTCAAGGCCAGGCTGATTGAGGTTTTGATCGATCTCAATCGCATGCACCAGGCACAGGCTCTCAATCAAGAAGCGCTGCACGCGAATCCGGCCGATCCGCAGGCGCTCTTGTCGAATGGCCGGATACTCATGGCGCAAGGCAAGTATCGGGAGGCCGCCGCAGCCCTCGAATCTGCGGCCAAATCCGACCCCAATTGCGCGCGGTGTTATTACCTGCTGGGCGTCGCGCAGACGTCGCTAGGTTTGGGGGAGGTGGCTAAGGCCTCGCTAACCCACGCTCGTGACCTGGCTCCGCAGTCACCCGCTACGGCGGCGGCGTTGGCCCAGCTTGAGGCGAAAAGCGGCAATTACGGCCAGGCCTCGCAATTGGCCGCCAGCGCGCTCCAGGCCAATCCCGATTTAGCGTCAGCCTACGTAACCGAAGCGCGCGCCTTGATCGCGAAACGGGAACTGCCGCAGGCAGAAAGCCGGCTGGAGGAGGCTTTGAAACGCGATCCCGGCTCCCTGCCGGCCATCGCGACGCTGCTCAGCCTGTACATGCGAGAGGGCAAAACCCAGGCGGCCGTGACCCGGATCTTACCTCTGGTCGAGCAGCACCCGCAAAACGCCGGCCTGCACGTTCTGCTGGGCGTCGCTTATTTGAATCTGAAAGATCTGGACAGGTCTGCAGCCAACGCCCGGCAGGCGCTCGCGGTCGACCCGAAAGCGAAGGATGCTTACAGCCTGCTCGGCAGCATCGACCTGGCCCGAGGCGCCACGGAGCAGGCCAAGAGCGACTTCCGCGCCGCGATAGCAGCAGATCCTTCCGCCTTGGGGAATTATCTGGCTCTCGAAAGTCAATTCGAGAGCGAAAAGAACTGGGATGAAGCCAAGAAGGTTTGTGAAAGAGCGAGACAGATAGACCCCGGCTCACCTATTGTGGCGATCCGGTTGGCCCGTCTCTATCTGGACCATGGCGGCGACATCAATATGGCGGTATCGCTGGCGCAGATGGCCAAGCAAAGGGTGCCGAACGAGCCCGCCGCCTCCGATACCCTCGGTTGGGCGTATTACAAGCTGGGAACTCCGGGCGCTGCCGTAACACAACTCAAGGAGTCTGTGGAAAGGGCTCCGCACGCCGGCGTATTTCAGTATCACCTGGGCATGGCATATCTGGCTGCGGGACGCCCGGAACTGGCGGCGCAGCTATTGCGGCGGGCCCTGGCAAGCGATCCCGCACTTCCGGATGCCGCCAGTGCCAAGGCTACCCTGGAGCGACTATCCAGGCGATCCTAATTGTCGCCGGATACGGCGGGCAACATCACCTGAAATGTGGCGCCCTTACCGGGAGAACTGGTTACTCTTAAGGCGCCTTTGTGGCTGCGAACGATCCCCAATGCCGCTGAGAGTCCCAGTCCGCGGCCTATGAACTTAGTGGTGAAGAACGGCTCGAAGATTTTCGCCCGCGTAGCTTCGTCCATGCCGATTCCAGTGTCGAGCACGTCCAACACCACGTAATCACCTGGAGTGAATTCCCGTCCGGCGAGGTGCATGCCAGCGGAGGGCTGGTCCAGAGTTTGCAGCCTGGTCCTGACTAGTACCTTTCCGGATTGCTCGACAGGAATGGCCTCCGCGGCGTTGATCACCAGATTCATGATCAACTGTTGAATCTGTCCGGCGTCGGCTTCGATGCGCGGCAAGTCGGGTTTGAGGTCGAGGCGCAGATCCACGTTTTTCAGAATCGAGGAACGGGCCATGCGTTCGGTCTCCCGAATGAGCGTGGAAAGGTCCAACCGCTCGACGACCAGGCGTCCTTTGCCGGCGTAGGCCAGCATTTGCCGGGTGAGGTGGGCAGCCCTTTCACTGGCAATCAGAACCTCCTGGAGGTGGGACCGGGCGGCATGTACGGCCGGCAGCAAATCCGAGGCCAGGCTGGCATTGCCGATAATGCCCACCAGAAGGTTGTTGAAGTCGTGAGCGATGCCGCCAGCCAGGATTCCGAGGCTCTCGAATCTCTGGTTGTGACGCAGACTCTCCTCGTTTCGCTTCTGATCCGTGATATCCATGCCGATGCCCACGAGGCGGGTGGGGAGCCCGGGGGCGTCGGAATAGACGGAGCCCCGGCCGAGCATCCAACGGGTCTCGCCGCCGGTGTGGACGTAACGAAACTCCATCTCGAACTGGCTGCCCCGTTCGATGGCGCGACTGACCACATTCCGCACCTGGGGCCGGTCTTGCGGGTGCACGAAGTTCCAAAACGCCTCTTCCGTTCCGGGAAAAGTTCCGCGCGCCAAGCCGCAGATTTGCTCGAGATCCGCCGACCAGGGCATTTGCCGGTTTCGCAGGTCGAAGGTCCAGGTTCCGATCCGGGCGGCCTCGGGCGCAAGACGGAGACGCTCTTCGCTCTCGCGCAGAAGCTGCTCCGCCCGTTTGCGATCGCTCATGTCGTGGCAGAAGAGAGAAAGACCGAGCTTTTGCGGATAGGCGAAGGTTTCGCACCAACAGTTCGCGCTGGGAATAAAGACCTCGATACGAACGGGAACCTGCTGGTGAAAGGCCCGTTCGAGTTCCTGTCTGGCCGGGGTGGCCGCCAGCTCGGGCCAAACGTCCCAGAGTGGTTTGCCCACCAACTGGGCAACCGGCAGCCGGGTCAGTGTGGCTAGTTGCTCGTTCGCATGCACGAACCGCCAGTCCTGATCCAGTGCGCCGAAGCCATCGGAAATGGAATTGAGGATGGTTCTTTCCCTGTCGCGCAGGGCCTCGGCCTCGTTTTGGGCCTTATCGGCGCCGCGGATGGCCTTGCGCATTTGTTCCCCGAGCCAGCTGATGTACAGGCCATCGAGGAGGAAAAGTATCAGGTTGGCCGTGTCCGGAAAGACGTGCACCCGCCCACCTAAGAAAACAAAGACAATCACGAGGGTACTCGAGATGGTGGTGAAGAGGCCGGGAGCGAACCCCCCACAGGCCGCGGCAGCCATGATGGGGAGGATGTACATGACGTACGGCGCGGTGTCCCCGAAGACGCGTTGGGAAACGAATCGTACGGCGGTGGCGGCAAGCACGGCCGTGACCGCGAAAAAATAGACCTGGAAGCTTCTTGGATTCCAGGTAAACGTGTGTATGGAAGCCTTTCGCATAACCCCTTCGTCTATACTAATCAGGCCACGGCATATAACTCTCGTACCGAAGGGTTAATTTCTTCTTGTTATCTATTGGCCTATTCGCATTTCATGAATCGGTTCGCGCCAGAGGTTGGACCTGGGGCCACTTCCCAGAAGGGATGGGGAAAAGAAGTCGTGGGGGAAACAACTTAGGATCGCGGACAGTAGGAATGCTGGTTTGAAGTTTTCATTTTTTCAGCAAGTAAACCTTCCACGTGCAGTCTCAGGCGCCGGGACCGGCCGAGAGCTTCATAAGCTTTCTGGACCTCCGCGACGTGGCTTCCAGCCGTGGTTGCGAGTCGCGGGAACCGCTTTACATTCGCTGCTACTGAAATGGTCATTCTTTTGCTCCTTAAGGTTTCACTACCAGCAAGGCGTACTCACCCAGTAACTTTTTCTCAATCTGATCTCGATAGACACGCACCCAATACGAGCCGGGCGCGAGCTTCCGGGCCGGTATACGAAGGGTGTCGTCTTTGGTTTCGACCACGTCTGTCCAGATCTCCTTGCCCGACCGATCGACCACTTCGATCTCGTACTTAGACGGCCCGGCCTGTCCGCCCACATCGAAAACCAGGAACGCAGGCTGCCCGGCGGTGAGCCGTGCCGCCTTCTCGGGGCCACGCAATGCCTGCATCTGAATGACGGCAGGCGCGACGGTGTTTGCTGCGGGCCGAACCATCAGAATCAACCCACAGGTTGCCACCATCGCCGCGGAACCGAGCCACACCAGCCTGGGAAGGCGGAAGAAGTTGCGCCGCGCCGCAGGCTGTTCCTGCATTTGAAGGATCGCCGGCTTGAAGGCGGACAGGAACGCGTCTAACTGAACCAGCCGCGCCTGGCAATCGGCACAACCTAGCAGATGCTCATCCAGTGCCGCCCGCGGTTGTTCGGGCAGTGCATCCATCGCGTACTGCTCTAACAGATACTCTTCAATATGCTCCCCGGGCATAAGCCACCTCCTCGCTCCGCCAATCCTCCATTTTCGTCACCCGTTGCCGATCCAGTACACTTTCGACTGCGCGGATCAACAATTCCGGCAAGAAGGGCTTTTGAAGGAAAAATGCGGACCCGTCCGACATCAAAGCGGGATCCAACAAACCGTCCTGGAAGAGCCTTTCGAGGGTAAAGCCGGAAAGGAATATGACGCGGGCTTCCGGGCTGGACTCTCTTAATCGAGCCACCGCGGATATGCCAGACTCGTTGCGGAGTACAACATCAGCCAAAACCAGATCCAGCTTTTTCCGATGCAGTTGGCCTAATTGAGCTGCGTCAGAACCGTTGGAAGCGGTCAACACCGTATATCCCTTCCGCCGCAGGATTAAACACAGCAGCGTGGATATCGCGCGGTCATCTTCGAGCACCAGAATGGTGTGGGCTTGGTCGCACATAGCTATTTTTGGACTCTAAATCAACAGTGCGTTCAGGGTTCCATATCTATCAGCCGATCTCATAACTATCGGCAATCCTCGCCGGACAACCTATCGATACATAGCGTTGCGTGAAGGATCGGGGCCGGAATAGATTTGAATTTCAGCACAGTTCGAGAGCCGAAACTCAGGGCCGAATCCGCCAGTTAAAAAAATGGCCAG
>Ga0073928_10011349_pt1 | contig 10404 bp, 10 predicted proteins | sample PaiPotPPA55metaG_FD_76969 | JGI IMG/M metagenome (GOLD analysis project Ga0073928, IMG submission 76969) | Iron sulfur acid spring bacterial and archeal communities from Banff, Canada, to study Microbial Dark Matter (Phase II) - Paint Pots PPA... ...
CCTCGACGCTCGCCAGGTATCGTGAGGCATTCAAGCCAAGCGGAACCAAGGACGATCCCACCGATGCTGAACTGGCACTCGATCTGCTGTTACGCCATCCCGAGCGATTCTCTCCGCTCAGGCCGCAGAGCGCGAGTATGCGTTCACCGCAGTTGCAGATCGCGGTTACTACAAGAGCGAAGAGATACTCGCATGCCATGAGGCTGGAATAAGCGTGTTCGTTCCGAAGACGGTGACATCAAGCGCAACAGCTCATGGCCGCTTCAGCAAGGACGATTTCATTTACGACCCACAGACGAACGAATATCGCTGTCCGACAGGCGAGCGGCTCATCTGGCGATTCTCGACCGTTGAGCGCGGCCTGAAACTCAGTAAGTATTGGAGTTCGAATTGCCAGCGGTGTCCGCTAAAAGGGAACTGCACGCCAGGTCCTCAACGTCGCGTGACACGCTGGGAACACGAAGCTGTTCTTGATGAGATGCAGACACGACTTGATCATGCGCCTGAAATGATGCGCATCCGGCGACAGACTGTCGAGCACCCGTTCGGCACGATCAAGGCATGGATGGGCGCCACTCATTTCCTGACGCGGACCATAGAGCGGGTGAGCACGGAGATGAGCTTGCACGTGCTGGCGTACAACATCAAGCGAGTGATCAAGCTACTCGGTTCCGAAGCGGTTATGAAGGCGATGCGGGCGTGACGCCCGTATGGGCTTGTCGAGCCTTCGTGATGTGTGCGGCTGTGATTTGACGTTCGGCTTGCCGCAATTGACATGCGGCGATCCGCGCCGAGACAGGTTTCATCAATTCCCAGTGGCTAGGCGTTTTGACACGCTCTGGGCCGATCACTGCCCCGTGCAAAGGGCATCGACTGCCCGACACTCGCACGGCCGTGACCGGCAGCACGCGACCCATATGAGACGATCGGCGTTGCGTAAAGCTGTCGTTCGCGGAACGTCACTTGCAGGAGTCGTCTCCCAGTCAAACCAGTAGTTGTCGGCATTAACAGCCACCGCCAAACAGCCCGAGAGGAGAATAGCGCGTTTGTCATTGGACTTCGCCGCGGAATAATTTTTTTATCGTAGATGCCTCGTCGTTTGGCATCGTGCAGCACAAGCCGTCGCCGAAGCCGGTGACGTCGCGCTTCCGATAGCACGCGGCGTTGAGGTCCGCAGGTACATTTGGACGCACGTGGATCAATTGCGTCCACGTCTTTCGTTGATTTCCCAAGATGCTGTCCGCGGTCTTCAGCTGGCAAAGGGCATCGTCGACAATGCAAGTACATTCCACTCGCAGGTCCGCATCCTTGTCAGACACGAACGCCGTATCTGCGAAGCTAATATTCGATAGACCTAACGTGCTTGCCAAAATCGCAGCCGTAGTGCAGCAAAATCCCATATGCCCTCTAAGACTTTGAGTTTTCCAGACTACGACAATACGGCAGTGCGTTGCCATTATGCAGTGGAACGTCTTGCCCTGTCTTGCCCAGCGGAAGTGTTTTGCCGGAAATGGTGTCTTCAATCGGCACTAACCTTCGTGTCGATCGGACGCACACGGCCGATCCGCTCGGTTTTTGGAGCTACTCCGTCGCGGCCGCGTTGTGTGCTCCGCTCACACGGCAGTACAAGGCCTAGTGGTGACGCGCGGCCCCCACGTCCTTTTCAGCCAGTTATCAGCTCTTTCGCTCGCCCAGTTACGCAAAAGCTGACGACAGTCGAGAGCCGAGAGTAAGCTGACGCAGCGCGCGCAACTACGCACTGTCTTATGTAGTCGGATACATGTTGCCAAATACAGCCAGTCTTGCTACCAAGCATAAAAACAGTTCGCTAGATAAACAAAATTAAAGATCTGTCAGTTTTGCTAGGAATTTCGCGTAGACAGCGGAGAGGAACTGGTCGTGGTTACTTTCGAACATTTACAACGCGAGATCTGCGCAAAGCGATGCTTGTTAGCGATGGTGGGTTTGCTTGTCCTAAGTGCTTGGCACGCCGCCAACGCCAGCGACGTCGATAGCGACATCGACTCCAACCTTGCAATCGGGACTGGGTATGATTCTGTGGCGCACCGCGCGCGGGGCGACTGTGTTCAACGTACCGTCCTCGAGAAAGATAAGGGAGCGGGTGGACAAAGAAAGGTAATCTTCAATATGCTTCAAGTAGATAGCTATAAGAGCCTTGCGGAAAAGCTTGACCTCGGTGCATCAGCGGATATCGCTTTTACGGGCGGGGACGTCCACGGGAAAGCACAACTTTCGCGTTCCTTTGAGATGAACCAATATTCCATTTATGCGTTGGTCTCGGTGTATGTGGAAAACAGCACACAAAGAATGCGGGACGTGACGCTAAAATCAGGTTACTGGACTGAGTTGCTGCGACAGAATCCAAAGGTGTTCGAGTTCAAGTGCGGGAGCGAGTTTGTTGTGGGCGACATAATCGGAGGTGAATACAATTCTGTCATCGAGATTAAGACTTCCAGCAGCGAGGAGCGGAGCAGGTTGAGTGCAAGCCTTGGCGCGTCCTACGGAGTATCGTCCGCACAATCTGAATTCAGTCAATCTCTGTTGAAGATCGCGAAGGATCACGAAATACATGTTTTCTCGTATCAAACGGGAGGGTCAGGCACCGTGATTGCCACCACAGTTGATGATATGGTTAAAAATGCAACAACGTTTCCGAACGTGGTGCAGCAAAACGGCGTTGTCTTTCGTTTTAATACAGTAGAATATTCACAAATTCCTCTCCCGGTTGGAGCAAATCCTGTCGATGTTAAAAACCAAAAGAAGGTAATTGCATATATATTTGAAACAGCTGCCACATCGGAACAGCTTCTCGCAGATATTGACTACATTACACGTTATCCAAAGGAATTCCGCAATCCAGATTTACCAGCTTTGACCGAAGGCGCCAAAGCTACTAGAGTGCAACTCAACAAGCTCGCTGCGGCTGCGAGCCTCTGCTACGACGATCATGCCCAATGCAAATATCCGGAAGACTTCCAACCTCCAACTGTCAAGCTACCTGAACGAGTGAAGTCTGCCGCCGAGTCATGCAAAAATCCAATTTTCGTAGAAAGAAAGGATGCACTTTGTGGAGTCGCTCTGTATAACGAAGGTCGCGGAGAAGCCTGTGGGCCTGACATGTTCCGCGAAGGAACGGGGCCAGCCTGCGGGGTAGAGCTTTATCATGAGAAACAGGATGCCCGGTGCGGAGTATTACTCTATTTTGATGCCCCTAATCCCGCATGCGGAACTCATGAAGGGCCCCATTGGCCCGGGGTCTACGGAGCGGGAGCAGACGAGTCATGTAGAGCTGCAGGTTATCCACTCGGGTCGGATGGTAATCACTGTCACGTGGCCAACTCCTGCCGGACCCCTTCTAATGGGGTCGAACGCTATGCATCTTGTCGCGATGAATCTTTTGGAGTGGAGAAATTTAAGTCCTGTCGAAATGCGGCATTTGGCGTGGAGCAGTATAAATTGTGTAGAGATAAAATCTTTGGAAACGCAGATTATAATGTCTGTAGGAAACCGGAATTTGGGTTCGAGCGATGTGCCGACTAAGCGTTCATGGAACCCTCCGTAAATCTTTTTTTTAACGCGATCGCCAACAAAGCTTCTCAGCTTCGACAGTCAAGATTGATTTCGCCCATCGCAATCTTCCCTCATACTTCACTTCATCGATACACTTGATTGTCGAAGATCTGAGCCATGATGTCGAACGTCCGAAATTGGCCGAGATGTGAAAACGCACGCCGAATGCGACGTTCTAAAAAATCGACCCCTCAGATCGCGCCATATTGGCTTGGCAGTAACTCGGGAAGGGTGAAGCGACACTGGAAAACCGAGTATTTTTGCGTTTTCGCACAGCCTCGGCCGATTTCTGCCTGATCCCCGGCTACAGTTGATGTGCTTAATTCGTGCACAGAAACCATTGCACAGTAACCGCGCACGTCAATTCAAGCTTCGACGTTCCCGTCGAGATTGATCGTTTTTATGCGTTCCACGTCGGCTCCGGCATGGTTTTTTTGCGCTCGCGGTTATTCGAAGAGGTCCGCCTGTCTGTAGACCACATCCCCTTTGCGCTGTGGTTCTTCCTTCGGCTTCACCTCGATGCGGAAGAAGTCTGGGTCGACGCCGGCGTGTTTGGCCGCCGTCAGCCAGTCGGGCATCGGACCGACCCCGTTCCAGTCGTGGCCTCGCGCGTCGCGGTACAGCGGCGGGTGCGCGAGATCTTCCTGAATTGACGCTTCCAGTGCATCGAATGTGATGCCGAATTCCTGCATGCGTCGGCGGATCCAGATGACGAGCCGCTCGCGGGCCTCACCGTCAGCGATTTTCCCTTTCATCCCGAAGTACCCGGTTTTCGTTCGGGGGATTATAGCGACAGGCAGAAAAAAGCCCGCTCAATAGGCGGGCTGAATCAATATCGGAGGAGACATGGAGGAGACGGGTTAAGCATAAACCCTTAATTCTGTTGGCGCAGCGCCGTCGCGCGATTTTGTCGCACCAACGCGACAGGCTCAAGCCAGCTTGCGGTCCGTTCGTCGATACGCCTCGCCTGCCTGGAAGCGGTCGAGCCGTTCGCTCGCTTCGGCGACGGCCCACAGCGGGGCCTGGCGCAGTTGTTCATCGTAGGTCGGACGATTGCGGCGAACAGGCTTGCGGCACCCTCATCCAGTCGCCATTCGCCCGTGTCCCGGCCGCGGTCGAAAGCGGCCGAAATGGCGGCTTCCGCGACGACGAGTTGCTCGTACGTGGCCGCGCCGTAGCCTGCCTCGGCGATAAAGCCCGTCAGGATCATGGTCTGGGTAAGGGTCTGTGCGTCACGCACGCTGCCGACACCGGCCCGCATCGTTGCGAGCGCAAGGTGTGCCCGCAGCGCGAGCTCGTCGGCCGTAGCGCGCGGCATCGGCAACAGCATCGTTTTGGCGCGCCGTGCTCGTGCCGAGTTGGGGTTGCGAACGAATGGGAGAGTTTTGGGCATCAGGGTTCGTTGGTGATCTCTTGAACGGGGATAACGGCCACGGGCGGAGGTTGCTTAAACGTTGCCTTCTGACGAAGCGGCCCCGCGATGTGCGTTGAATGCTTCGACATGCCGGATCGCCTGTTCGCACTGGTCGAGTTACAGGTTGTGGATGGACGCCGGCACCGGATCGAAGCCGAGTTCGGATGCGACCCAGCGGATCGCTTTCGCGCGGGCCTCGAACGGATTGACGTGATCACGCCTGACCTTGCCCGAGACCAGTGGCTCGAGCGCGTCGTGCAGGCGGCTCTTCGCGTCGCGCAACGCGCCGTCGGCGAGACGTCCCAGCGGCACGTTCCGTGTGCTGCGCGAGTGGATGCCGATCCACGCCTGACACGCTGTGCAGACCCAGAGCGCGCCGTGGTCGTCGCGGTAGGGATACGACGCTTCACCGTATTTCACGAACGCGGCGTGAGCGCCGCAGTAATCGCACAAGGGCTGGGGTAATGCCTTGATCGGGCGACCTACACGCACCGGACACTCCTTCTCTCAGAATTCAGATCACATTATCCGCGATCGTCGGGAAGCGAAAGCTGTACGATTGTCGCGATCTTTTGTAACTGAGACCGTGCGTCCCTCGCCCAACGCAAGCTCGGTGAATGGCCGCGGCCGAGCAGGTACGACCGCCTCTTGTCGACCCCTATGCTCAGATCCCAACTATGCACATATGCCATGAGATCCACGGTACCGGCCCAGATCCAGTGAGGATTCGGGTCGATACCATCTCCGCATAGTTATAGTGTCCGCAGGAACTGCATGAGTGAGTCGGGCGCCCTGAACCGGCGCATGGTGGTGGCGGGCGATTCAAGTCGTGCAAGCGCGCTCTCTTTCATCGCGAGGTCGGCTTCGACGTAGCGGTGAGTGGTTGTGGTGCTCTCGTGGCCAAGCCAAAGCGCGATGACGTTGAAGGCCACGCCCGACTGCAGCAGATGCATTGCCACGGTGTGCCGCACGGTGTGAGGCGAAACGTGTTTCTTCAACAGGCTGGGCTCTAGAGCGGATGCCCGGTTAACAGCGAGTGTCAGACGCTGTGCGACGTTGGACCTGGACATCGCCTGCCCATCGCGATTGGGCAGCAATGCCGCCTCGTCATGGAGTGTCGGATTCAGGCGTAGCCAGGCGCGGATTTCTTGCACAGTGGTCTTCCACAAAGGTACTGATCGCTGCTTGCGACCCTTGCCGCGAAGGTGGACGCAGGCGGCATCGTCGAGCACGACATCTATCACACGTACACCGATGATCTCCGAAACCCGTGCACCGGTGTTGTAGAGCAACGCCAACAGCAAGTGGTCACGCTGCGAGGACCACGTGTTGCCCGGTTGCCCCAGCACGGCAACCATCTCGTCGCGCGTGAGGAACTCCAGCATCGGACGCTCGAAGCGCTTCATCGGGACTGCCAATGCTCGTTCGACGACGTGAAGCGACGTCACGTCACGTCGGCCGGCGAACTTCAGGAATGCGCGTAGAGCAGTAAGCCTTAGGTTGCGGCTACGAATTGCGTTGTGCCGATCCTGCTCCAGATGGTCCAGGAACGCCAGAATCATCTCGGGCTGGATGTCGATCAGCCGTAAGCTAGTCGGCATCTTGCCCAGCTTATGGCTGGCGAAGTTCAGGAACAGCATCAGCGCATCGCGGTAGCAGGCCACCGTGCGCGGACTGAGCGCACGCTGCGCGACGAGATACTCGGTGAAGAACTGCTGGACCAGCGCGGCGAACGACGGTGGTTTCGATGTGGTGGCGTTACGCATCGGTAGCCTCCGTCTGGGACGCGAATGACTCGAAGCGCTTTGCGGCCAACGACATCAACTGCGGCACCGCCGAGAGGTACCAGTAGGTGTTGGTGACCATCGCGTGCCCAACGTAGGTCGATAGCGACAGCATGGACTGGTCAATGTCGATCCCCTGCGCTTGCCACAGGACGATGCGGCGCACTATAAAGCTATGGCGCAGATCGTGGATGCGCGGAGCATGGTGAGTGCCACGGTTACGCCAGTCCAGTTGCTTGCGCAGGCCGGCGAAGACACGGTCCACGTGGCGTCTGTTCAAAGGCAAACCACTTCGTTGTCCACGCGTGCCGACGAAGAACGGGGCATCGGTCTGCGCGGACACGCCGGCAAGGTCGCACACCCAACGATAGCGACGTAGTGCTTCAACCGTGCTCGGGTGCATAGGCACCTGACGCGATTTGGCGAACTTGGTCCGCTCAATGGTAAGCACGCCACGTTTCAGGTCAACGTCGGAGTTGTGCAGTGCCAGTGCTTCCGATATCCGCAGGCCGGTACTCGCAAGCAGACCGAACAGCGTTTCATAGACGGCACCCCGCAAGCCAGGAGCCGGACCCAACCGCCGCGCAGCAGCCAGCAGGTCCGCAATCTCACGTTCACTGTAGATGTGCGGAGCCTGCCGCTCCGGTAGCCGACCGAAGATCGCATCGTCGGGAACTTCGGTGCGCGGCTCGAATTGCTGCAACCAACGCATGAAGGAACGCAACTGTTTCAGCCGGCGAGCCCAGGTGCATGGGTCTGTGCTGGCGTGGCTGTCGCATCGGGCCCAGTCGGCCATGACTTCCAGGGTCAACGGTCCGCGGTGACCGACGGCTTGAACATGACGCGCGAAGCTGCGTAGAGCATAAGCTGGAGTATGCAGGGAGAAGCCCAGCCGGCGACGCTCAGTCAGATAGCGCTCAACGAGCCTTTGCAGGGAGGTGGCGGTGTTCATGCTGCGCTCCCTGGCCACGGCAAGGCGACCTCGACCAGCTTCCTGCTGTCGAGCTTGGCGTAGATCAGCGTGGTGTTCAGTGAGCGATGGCGCAGGACGTCGGCCACCTCCTTGAGAGAAGAGCCGCCCGCCAACAGCCGGTTGGCCATCGTGTGGCGCAGCAGGTGCGAGCGCGTGTACGGCAACCCGGCGCGCACGAAGGCCTGACGGATCGTCTTGCGTACGCAGTCGGGGCCGATGGGCTGATCGCGTGGTGCCACGTGGCGCACGAAGACAGCGTGGTTGCACGTCTTGGGGCGTTCGTACTTCAGGTAAGCAGTGATGGCCTTTGCGGTGGCCGCCGGTAATGGCAACACGTCGGTGCGGCGGCCCTTTGTATGGCGCAGCATGATCGTGCCAGCGCGCCAGTCGATGTCGTCGAGGCTGAGTCGGGCGATCTCACCGCTGCGAAGACCGAGATCGAGCGCGCAGCGTACGATAGCGTCGGCGCGGCGCAGAGAGCGTCCTGGTTTGCCGAGTGAACCGATCAGTTGCTCGACTTCCTCGGCGCTTAAGGTCTTGGGGAGTGATGCTAACTGCCAGTTGGCGGGATAGGAAACTGCACCAATCAACCCGTGCACGGCGTCACCAAGCGAAGCGCGATAACGAAAGTACCCGCGCAGTGCTGCGACCACCGTACCGGAGCTTACCGGCTTGCTGTAGAGCTTGGCCTGTTGCGCGAAGAAGCGCCGGACATGGTCTGGCCTGACAGCCGAGAGGTCGATGACGCCGTTGCCGAAGCGCGATGCCAGCAGTCGCCCCACGATGCGTACGGCCATCTCCCGGGTCTTGGGAGCCAGACCACGCACATGATCCATGTACTCGTCGTAATGGAGCAACTCCTCGTCTACCGGGCTTCTATGTAACCTGGGCGGGGCCACAACACCTTGAGCGCGTAATACAACAAGTAGATGGCCCAAGGCAGCGCTCAGACCGCGTCGATCTCGCTGAACCGGGCCAGTGCAGTGGCACCGGGGAAGATGATCGTCAAGAAATTCGGCAACTACTGCCTCGTCGATACGCGCAACGCGCAGACGGCGACCGTGTAACCATTGAGAAAAGTGGGCAATGGCGCCCACGCAGTTGGCAAACGTGGTCGTAGCGTAGCCACGCTCAGTCAGATACCGCTTGAACCCCTCAACGTGCGGGGCAAGCGGCCCTTGGGCGAGCCAGTCGAAGCCGGTAAGTTGATGTGATCGGATGTTCGCCATGGCAGTCTCCTAAAGTGAGACCACCACTTCATTCCGCCGCGAAAACTATGTCCAGATATCCACAGATCGACCTCGCCAGAAGGCACGTGGCCGCTACACCCACCGCGTGCCCCGGTAAAATCTCCACATAGTTGGGATCTGAGCATAGGGGTCGCTATGCAAATATCCACATAGCGACCCAATTCAGCCAGATGGCGTGCGAGCAACTCTGTCCAACTCCGGTGTAAAAACTGACGTCCGCTAGCATGAACATCTGTTGGCATTTACAGACCGGTGGCGCCTTGCATCTCGCGCATCGGGCGCCGTCAATGATCGCTCGCCGAGCGCAGTCGCTTATAGCGATAAACCGTTTTATCCGTGCCAGCACCCATAGGGAGCCATAAAAGCGCCATGTGATAGCTCATATGAGTCCACGTCGTGAACAGAATGTCGCCATTGCTATCGAGCCGCACCGAACGGCCAGAAAAGAAGTAGTTCGGGCCGTACTCGGATCGGGATGATTGCTCCGGAGTGACCCAACTAATAACCCCTGCCTCGCACGATATTTTGACGCCGTTGCCAAATTTGGTTCGGAAGCTCCCTAGCTCGGACGTGCCGTAGTAAGTCGCGACCATGTAGTTGCCGTCAATATTCTTCTGAAAAGCCGTGGTATCCGGCGCAATGCGACGACCGTCCGCATCCCTTCTGTAGCCTGCTCGCATTGCTTGGGCTACTTCAATATTCTCCGCATGGAATATCTCGTCCGTGAAAGGTAATACGCCCGGCCCGTAACCTTCGACGATCTGTCGTACTCTGCCTTCGTAAAGGCCACTCACGTCAGGGCATTCAGGCGATAGAACGGCTTTCATATTGTTGCTAGCGTAGTCGCGTGGTTCAGGTGCGGATGCGCACCCGCAACCGCAACCCATTACGCACACGACAAAAGACGCGATAGTGCGAGACATTGGACGAAACCGCATACCTCCCGAGCGACTCGACGTGTCTCGCGTGGCCTCCGCCGAGACGAGGGCGCGAAAAGCATTGCGTTGCCTTGAAAACAGATAGCCAGTCGTTCGTTCGAATGCCACGCAACCTCCGCCATATGATTCGGTGATCTCGGCATTTTAAACGTCAAAGTCCCACCATCGGCCGAACTAGGGACGGGAGCGGACAGTCGCCCACCGAAGGCCAGAGACGGCTCATGGCCGACCTCTGCCTCACGCGATCCGCATGTGCAGCACGAGCCCGGCGGTCGGCACCGCGCGACCCCAAAAGCGGACAGTCTGGCGAGACCCGCTACAAACTTTTCATAAGATTGTCGATTTTCGATCATCAGCTTCGTCGTCAGGTTATTCACACCCAAAGGATCTCCCATGAAATACCTCGGCTTGGCCTACTTCACCCCCGATAAATTCGCCGCGATGGCGCCAGACG
>Ga0073928_10011350_pt1 | contig 10403 bp, 11 predicted proteins | sample PaiPotPPA55metaG_FD_76969 | JGI IMG/M metagenome (GOLD analysis project Ga0073928, IMG submission 76969) | Iron sulfur acid spring bacterial and archeal communities from Banff, Canada, to study Microbial Dark Matter (Phase II) - Paint Pots PPA... ...
ACCGAGACCGAAGGCGGGGAGCACCGCTACTCGCCCGCCGTGCAGATGCTCGCGTCCGAGCTCAAGGTCGACCTCGCCAAGGTCACCGGTACGGGACTCGGAGGCCGGGTCACCAAGAAGGACGTGCAGGAGTACTCGACGCGCCCCCAGGCGGCGCCCGCCGCCGCCGCACCTGCCGCCGCACCGTCACGCCCGTCGGAAGGCGACCAGGTCATCCAGCTCACGCGCGTGCGCCGCCTCATCGCCGAGAACATGACGCGCTCGAAGTCGACCATCCCGCACGCCTGGCAGACCCAGGAGGCCGACATGTCCGGCGTCGTCGCCAACCGCAGCGCCAACAAGGCGGCATTCCAGAAGCAGGAGGGTTTCTCGCTGACCTACCTGCCCTACGTGATGGCCGCGACGCTCAGCGCCCTGCGAGAGCATCCCGAGGTCAACTCGACATTCAACGACACCGAGCTCATCGTCCACCGCGACATCAACCTCGGCGTGTCGGTGGGTCTCGAGGACACGCTCGTGGTTCCGGTGATCCGGCGCGCGGACAGCCTGTCGATCGCGGGCCTGGCCCGCGCCCTCAACGACGTCGCGACGCGCGCCCGCAGCAAGCAGCTCAAGGCCGACGACCTGGCGGGCGGCACGTTTACGATCAATAACTCGGGCACGTTCGGCACCCTGTTCAGCTACTCGGTGATCAACCCCGGCCAGGCCGGCATCCTGACCATGGAGGCGATCGTGGAACGGCCGATGGCGGTCAACGGCATGATCGGGATCAAGCCGATGATGTACCTCTGCTTCTCCTTCGACCATCGCGTGCTCGACGGCCTGCAGGCGGCGCGCTTCCTTACCTCATGTAGGAAGTGGCTGGAGGCGGTCAGCCCGGAAACACCCGTCTATTAGGTGGCCTGCAGGCCGGATTTATTCCGGCCGTCCCCAACCTGGCGTCTGCCACCGGACGTCGCCTCAAGAAACATTCAATAAATCCCAACAGCGGGAAAAGAGAGCAGCGCGGCGTAGCCGCGCGATGCAATCAATAAGTCCGATCCTGGTCGCGCTAGCGCGCAGAGGGAACCGGCAGGTTCCCTCTCATTACCGTTCCGTGTCGATTGACAAGATCGATATGAAAAAGCTCGCGAACACGGTCTGTGTGCCGAGGGCGAGCAGGACGACGGCGGGGATGACCTCACGCATTGTCTGGGACGGGTTGAGGTTGCCGAAACCCACCGCCTGCCAGCTGATCACCGCGGCGATGAGCGCGACCACGCCGGCCAGCGACATGAGCGCGCCAACCAGGAGGCCGACCTCGAGCGTGACATAGCGGAACAGGCGCTCCAGCACGGGATGTGGCGGGTGGAAGCCTTCGCGGATGGCGAAGATCTTGGTGAAGACGGCGAACAGCACGACCTGGTAGCCGATGAGGCACAGGAATCCAGCCACCAGCAGCGTGTGGATGTCGAGCCTGACGCCGGCGACGCGCAATGGGCCTGGGATCAAAAGCGCTGACAGCACCGCGCCGACGACCAACAGTGCGAGGCCGGGGTACAGAAACAGCCAGCGCGGGCTGAACAGGAGCATGAAGCGCAGGTGGCGCCAGCCGTCGCGCCAGGTGCGCAGGTGCGGAGGCCGCGAGCGGCCGTCCGGCCGCAGCACCACGGGGACCTCGCTGATGCGCATGCCCTTGAGCGAGGCCTTGATCACCATCTCGCTCGCGAACTCCATGCCGGCGGCCCGCAGCTGCATGCGCTCAAAGGCCGACTTTCGAAAGGCGCGCAGCCCGCAGTGGATGTCGCCGACCGGGGCGTGGAAAAAGATCCGGCTGATGCGCGTGAGCACCGGATTGCCAAGCCAGCGGTGCGACCAGGGCATCGCGCCCGGCTCGATGCCGCCAAGAAATCGATTGCCGACGACGAGATCATCGCCGGCGCGCAGCCGCTCGACGAAGGGCCCGATAGCCGCGAAGTCGTAGCTGTCATCCGCGTCGCCCATCACCACGAGCTCGCCCTCGGCTGCCTCGATGCCGCCGATCAGTGCGTTGCCGTAGCCCTTCCGCGTCACGTTGACCACCCGGGCGCCAAGCTCCTTCGCGATGGCGACCGAGCCGTCGGTGCTCCCGTTGTCGGCCACCACCACCTCGCCCGTGAAACCGCCCTCGTCCAGAGCGCGCTGAGCAGTCTGGATGCAGCGCGCCAGCGTCTCAGCCTCGTTCAGGCAGGGCATCACGATCGATACCTGCAGGCTGGTGGCACTGGCGTCGCCACGCCTGGCTTGCCGGGGAGCGATCTTCACTGTCGGTGAAGCCTAACGCGGAGAAACGACGTTCCCAGCAGACAGAGGAGGATTGATCACCCTCACCCCATCCCTCTCCCTCAAGGGAGAGGGAGAAAAGAAATGACCCCGACGGATCGCCTCTCGAAGTCCGGTGCTGGCCTTGCGGCCTGCTCCGATCCTCTTGAACGTGTCCCTCGGGGCCGAAGCAAACTGTATGGGCACACGTTCAACAGCGCAAGTGCGAAAGTCAGTTCGCCGCCAACCGTTAACAAGTAGCCACGAAACGCTAACCTGAGACCTATGCCGCTGCTCCTCAGCGACGCCGAAAAAGTCGTCCACGCCGCCATCGCGCACGCCACGAAACTGGGCATCCGCGTCTCGGTCGCGGTAGTAGACGAGGGAGCTCACCTCATCGTCCTCGAGCGCATGGACGGCGCGATGCCGATTTCGCCGCAGATCGCCGAGGGCAAGGCTGTCGGCGCCGCGATGTTCAGGCGCGACGGCGCCGCGCTGCTCACCATCGCCAACGACCGGCCGGCGTTCTTCAACGCCGTCAGCGCCATGGCTCGCACGCTGGTGCCAGGTCCCGGCTCGGTGGTCGTGACTCGCGACCAGGCGGTGGTCGGTGCGGTCGGGGTCAGCGGAGGCAAACCCGAGCAGGACCTCGAATGCGCTGAGGCTGGAATCAGCTCACTGGAGTAAAGCGGACCGCCCGGATCGGTTCGTGCACCGCCCCTGATTTCTGCAGGTGGCTCGAGTAGAGGATGAGCTCCTCGGCGCGCCACCCCTCGAGGTCGGGTGCCTCCGGCAGCTCTGGAAGCAGCGCTCCGTCACGGGCTCTCGCGCGCGCCAGCGTGAGATGTGGCTTGAACGCGCGGGTCTCAGGCTCGAGGCCGGCGCCAACGCACTCGGCCTCGACCCGCTCCGCCAGAGCACGCACGGGGTCCGCGCCCGCGCTCACGTCCAGATACACCACCCGCGCCAGGCGCCCTCGCTTGAATGTCCCGACGCCGCCAAGCGCCAGCTCGAACACCGTGCCGGCCGATCCCTCGAGGCGATCCGCGACGGCCTCCACCACGTCCTGCTCCGCGCTGCCGATGAAACGAACCGTCAGGTGAAGGTTGCCCGCCGCGGCCCATCGAAACTCCGGCGCGACGGTCGCGCACCGTTCCAGGTACCTGTTCAACTCCTCGCGCTGGCGCTCGGGAAGCGGCAAGGCGAAGAACGCCCTGATCGTCAGCGGCGCTTGATCTGCCAGGCCGTCGGCGCCCAGGAGCTCGCGGCCGAAGGCCGCCAGCCGAAATGAGCGGTCACGGAATCGAGGCCATCCGCCACGTTCGGCAGCTGACTGCTCCGGATCTCGTCGGGGGTGACCAGCGGATCGCTGGACAGTATCTCCATGACGGCCGCGCCTGGGATCAGCAGCTCCGGCATCACGTGAAGCTTGGGCTTCTTGATGTTGCGGGCCTGAAGAAACCAGCCGTAGATGGTGTCGAATGTGACGACCTCCGGGCCGCCGAGCTCGACGATCTTGCCTAGGAGCTGAGCCTTGCCGACCGCCTCCACGACGCAGCGGGCGGCGTCCTCGCGGAGGATGGGCTGGAACTGCACCTTGCCATCGCCGGGTATCACGATCACAGGGCCGAACTTGGCTGTCCGTTCGAAGAGATCGAGGGCGCCGCCCTCTTCGGCAAGCACGAGCGAGAAACGCAGGATGGTGCCGGCCGCGCCGGACTTGGCCAGCTCCTGCTCTCCCATCCAGCGCGAGGTCAGGTACTTGTACTTCTTGTCCAGGCGCGCGCCGATTGCGCTGACCAGGATCACCTGCGCCCCGACCGCCTTCGCCGCCTCGCCCAGGATCCGCGGGCCATCGACGTTGACCTCCAGGAAAGACTGCGGCCGATTACGCCGCACGGCCACCAGGCTCACGATCACCTCGGTGCCCTGTGCCGCCTGCCCGACCGCCGTTGGATGCAGCGCGTCGCCGACGATCACCTGCGCGCCCCTGACCTTGAATGCGGCCGCCTTCATCGGGTCCCGGACGAGCACGCGCAGCTGGTGGCCGGCGTCGAGCATCTTGTGCGCGACTGCCCGGCCGAAAAAACCCGTCGAGCCGAGCAGGAGAACCCTGGCCATTCGACGGCAATGCTAACCGCAGGACATACTCAGACCGGTGAGCGGAGAGCAGGCCGCGGGCATCGGGCTCGGGCTTTTCGCCTGCCTGATCGGGGTGGGCGGGGTGCTGGCCGCCCTCAACCGGCACCGCCGGCGGGCGGAGATCGCGGCCACGTATGGGTCGACCGGAGGCGTCGTCTACACCGTGGTCCAGGCCGGGTGCTCAGGCTTGCTGCTGCTTGGCGGCCTCGGCCTGATCGTGGTCGCTCTCCTGATCAAGAGGTAGCCCTAGATCACGTTCCTCTCTCGGACGAGGGAACCCGCGGCGAAGCGCTCGAAGCCGAAGGAGGAGATGTCGATCTCTGACTTCTTGTCCAGCAGGAGCTGTGCCAGGAGCATGGATGCCGCCGGCGCCTGCATGAATCCGTGCCCGCTGAACCCCGCCGCGCACCAGAACCCCTCGACCTCCGGGATCGGGCCGAGGATCGCCTGGTGGTCAGGCGTCGTCTCGTAGAGGCCCGCCCACGCGGTCTTCATCCCGGCCGTGGCCAGCGCCGGCGCGCGCCGGGCCGCCTCCTCGAACATCTTCTCGAGGAAGTCCCAGTTCGTCTCGGTGTCGTAGCTCGGCCCCTCCTCTCGATCGCTCATCCCCATCAGGACGCCGTCGCCCTCGGGGTGGAAGTAGAGCGACGAGCGGAAGTCCACCGTCATGGGCGTGTTTCGCGCCACCGCCGGAAACGTGTCGGTGACCGCGATGTGGCGGCGGTACGGAAGCACGGGAATCTCCAGGCCGGCCATCCGGCCGATCGATGCGGCCCACGCCCCGGCGCAGTTGAAGACGAGTCGAGTCGCGATCTCACCGGCTGATGTCTGGACGCCCTGAACGCGGCCGCCGGCCAGGTCGATCCCCAGCACCTCCACGCCCTCCTTGAGGCGGGCGCCCAGGCGCCGCGCCGCAGCCGCGTACCCCACTGTCACATCGGCCGGGCTCGCGATGCCGTCGGTTGGACAGAAAGTGCAGCCGAGCACGTCCTCGACGTTGAGCACGGGGACCATGCGGGCAGCCTCGTCCGGGTCGACCCACCGCGCCTCGATGAGTCCCACCTGGTGCCACATCTCCATGTCTTTGCGGAAGTCCTCGACCTGCTGCGGCTGCGTGAGCAGGAACAGGTAGCCGATCTGGCGGAAGTCGGCAGGATGGCCTACCTCTTCTTCGAACCGCTCCAGCATCCGCACCGACATGCGCTGCAGCCGGACGTTCGGTTCGTTGGAGAACTGCTGGCGCACGCCGCCCGCGCATTTGCCGGTGGACTGCGAGCCGAGCTCGGCCCGCTCTAGAAGGACGACGTCCACCTTGCGCCGGGCCAGCTGGTACGCGAGGGCGCACCCGCTGATGCCGCCGCCGCAGATGACTACGTCAGCGGTTTCGATCGCTCAGGGGCTCCCGCGAACTCACGGCGCAGCCTCCGCGGGGATGCGGCGGAGGCCCCAGAACTCGAAGATGAGCTTGAGCGCGGCCAGCGACGTGATGTTTTCAGTGTCGAAAGGCGGTGAGAGCTCCACCATGTCGAGCCCCACGAAGGTGGCCTCTTCGGCGACAGCGTGAAGCACCTCGAGCGCCTGGCGCGTGGTCAGGCCGCCCGCGGAAGGGATCTCGGTGCCGGGCGCGAAGGCCGGGTCAAGCGCATCAATGTCGAAGGAGACGTGGACCTCGGTGCCCGCGAGGGCCGCCCGGATCTTCCTCAAGGCGGCGCCCGTGTCGACGACCAGGTCGCGAGCGTGCACCAGGGTCACGCCGTGCTCGCGAATGAACTCCACCTCCTCCGGGTCGTAGTCCCGGCCGCCCACTATCACCACGCGGTCCGGCGCGATTCCCGCAACCTCGAGCGCTCGCCGCAGCGCGCAGCCGCACGTCCAGCGGCCGCCCCGCGAGAAGTCGCAAAGGTCCGGGTGCGCGTCGACCCAGAGCAGCTTCAAATCGGGATGCCGGCGCGCCTGCGCCGCGAGCGTCGCGATCACGGTGCAGTGGTCGCCGCCAAGCACGGTAAGCAGTGACTCGGTGGGGACCTCGGCCAGCCGGTCCGCCACGTGCGCCCAACCCGACTCGATGTCCGACCCGGCGGTGAGGTCGCCCATGTCGTGCACCGAGAGCCCGGTCAGCAGGCGGCCCTCTTCGGTCACAGGTGGCATCACCGCCGAAAGGAAGCGGATCCGCGCCGGCGCCTCGGCCGCGCCCTTGCGATAAACGGCCGAGCCGTCGTACGGAATGCCCACCACGGTGACGGCGGCCCCGACCGGAGCGCCGGCCAGCCCACCCCACGGCTTCAACCCCGTTACATCGATCACTCGCGGCTAATCGGGTTCGTAGGGGGGCAGTGACTTCTTGGTCGGGCGGTCCTGCCGGTAGCCGAGCGCGTACTCGCCCTGAAGGATCGTGTGCACCTCGCGCGTGCCCTCGTAGATGATCGGGGCGCGGGCGTTGCGCAGAAAACGCTCGACTGGATACTCCGCCGAGTAGCCGTAGGCGCCGTGAACTTCGATCGCGTCGTGGGCGGCGTTGAAGGCCGCGTCGGTCGCGTACTGCTTGCACATCGAGACCTCGCGCGTGTGGCGGATGCCCTTGTTCTTCAGGTAGGCGACCTTGAAGTAGAGCAGCCGGCAGATCTCATAGTCCCGTGACATCTTCGCGATCATCTGCTGGACCAGCTGGTAGCGACCGATCTCCTGGCCGAATGTCTTGCGCTCGCGCGCGTACTTGACCGAGGCGTCGAGGCTTGCCCGCACTGTGCCGGTCGCGCCCGCGCCCACGGTGTACCGGCCGTTGTCCAGGCAGCTCATGGCGATCTTGAAACCGTCGCCCTCGTCGCCGATGCGATCCGCCTCGTCGACCTCCAGGTCGGACATGAAGATCGACCCGACGTCGCCGGCGCGGATGCCGAGGCGGTCCTCGATCGGCTCGGTGCGCAGTGCCTTGCCGCAGGCCGCGCGGTCGAGCATGAAGGCGGACACGCCTTTCGAGCCGCCCTTGGGGTCGGTCTTGGCGAAGACCAGCATGTAGTCGGCCGTGTCGGCATCGGACACCCAGGTCTTCTGGCCGTTGAGGATGTAGCCCTGGCCGCTGCGGCGAGCGGTGGCCTGCATCGAGGCCACGTCCGATCCGGCGTTGGGCTCGGTCAGGCCGTAGCAGGCGAGCTTCTCGCCGCGAGCCATCGGCGCGAGCCAGCGCTGCTTCTGCTCCTCGGTGGCCCATGTGTAGAGGCCCATCCCGACCAGCCCGACGTGAACCGAGAGCACTGTTCGGTAGACCGTGTCGATGTATTCGAGCTCCTCGCAGACCAGGCCGAGCGAGAGGTAGTCGAGGCCGAAACCGCCGTAGCGCTGCGGGAAGCACACGCCGGGCAAGCCGATCGAGGCCAGCTTGGCGAATATCTCGGGGTCGTGGCGGCCGGCCCGATCGTCCGCCGCGATCCGAGGCGCGAACTCGCGGCTGCAGAAGTCGCGCACGGTCGCCACCAGCTGCTCCTGGTCGGAGGTAAGCGCCAGGTCCAGCACGGTCCTAAGTTACTTCTTCGGGGTTGGGGTCGGGGTCACGCAAGGCACCGGCGAGGGGCTCGCCTTGGGTGAGGGGCTCGCCTTGGGCGCCGGGCTGGTCTTCGGGGTGGGCGAAGGGCAGGTGATGGGGCTCGGCGTGGGCGTCGAAGCCTTCAAGTCGTTGGGCCCGACGTGGCCGATGACGGGAAGGTGCTGCCCGAAGCCGAGGATGAACGGCACTGTGCGCGAGCTGTGAAGCTGCGGCTCGAGAAAGCCGGTGTACAGCTGCTCCAGCTGGTGGATCCCCGCGACCGAATCGAGGTGCGCCGCATTCGACTTCGCGGCGGCGGCTTTGAGCGCCGCCAGGTCTTCCTTCGACACCATCGCGGCGGTGATCGGGTTGGACAGGATCTTGTTCTCGAGGTCGTTGACCTGGGCCAGAGTCAAGGTCGCCTTGTTCACCGTGGGCACAAAGGCGTTGTCGAGGGTGACGAGGGCCGAGATGGCGAGGTAGATGATCACCAGGGTCACGGCGGCGTGGACGAAGACGCCGAGCAGGCCGTCGACGCCCCGAATGGCGTCCATGCGGTGGAAGGCTCCGCCGATCGCGGCGCCAACCGCGCCGAGGATTATGGCCAGAATCAGGGCCGCGAACACGCTGAACACGGGGTTCAGGTGGAGGATCTTCTGCATCTCGGAGGTGTACTGGTCGTGGAACTTGAAGATGATCAGCAGGGTGCCAAAGAAAAAGATCTCAGCCATCAGCGGCTGAATGACTCCACGCTGGAAGCCGAGAAACGCAGCTACCAGGATCAGAAGGGCTACCGCTATGTCGATGAACATCGATCCGCGGGCCATTGTAAGGATCCGAACCGCCCGGACCTACATTCCCAAAGCAAGGATCCGGCGGTAATACCTACCTTCCGTTAGACTCGGTGCGATCTTGACCCGAACGATCGCAGTCGCGATGCAGAAGGGTGGTGTGGGCAAGACCACGACCGCCGTCAACCTGGGCGCGGCACTGGCAGAGCTTGGCCAGAGGGTGCTCCTGATCGATCTCGACGCCCAGGGCCACCTCACCCTCTACATGAAGCCGCCGGCTGAGCTGGAGAAGACCGTCTACCACCTCCTGGTCGACCCTGAGACCACGGTCACGGATGTGGTCCAGGAGGCGCCTCAGATGGGCGTCCACTACATCCCCGCGGATATCGAGCTGGCCGGCGCCGAGAACCAGATGATCAACGAGATCGGCCGGGAGAGCATCCTGCGCGACAAGCTCGAGCCGGCGATGCGGCGCTACGACTTCATCATCATCGACTGCCCGCCGTCGCTCGACCTGATCGTCATCAACGCGCTCGTGGCGGCGAACGAGGTGCTGGTCCCGCTGCAGGCGGAGTTCCTCGCGCTGAGAGGCATGCAGGAGCTGCTGGTGACGATGGAGCGGGTGCGTCGTCGTCTCAATCCACGCCTCGAGCTCATCGGCATCCTGCCGACCCTGTACAAGCAGCGGGCGCTGCACTCGCAAGAGGTGCTGGCCGCGGTCAGGGAGAAGTACGGCGACAAGGTTTACGACTTCGGGGTGACCGACTCGATCCGCTTTGCGGAGACGCCGCTGGCGGGGCAGTCGATCCTCCAGTACGCCCGCGAGTCGGACGGTGCGAAGTCCTACCGGGCGCTTGCGGCAAAAGTGTTGGAGAATCACAGAGGACATGACTAGCTTCAAAAGGGTTTCACTCGCCGGCTCGGAGGAATTGTTCAGGCCCACGCGGCCGCAGGTCGTCACCGACACGGATGACGTGATCCGGGAGGCGGTGGACCGGCCCGGAGTCACGCCGGTAAAAGAGGTCGTCTATCGAACGCTGCATTTCACACCTGAGGAGATCGAGCTCCTGCTCGAGTCCATCCAGACGGCGAAGTACCCCGACCGCGTGCGGGCCAAGCCGGCCCTGGACAAATTCGACTCCCTGGACGCATTGCGCCTGAAGGTGCAGGGAGACTCAGGGGGCTAAGCCGCCCAGCGGACTTCTGGTGCCCGCGCCGGCCTGAACATCGCGCGGTCAGGCGGCACGAACCGAAACTCGCGCCCGACTTTGACCACCTGCCAGCCGCCTTCATGGACGAGGCGGTGGTGGTAGTAGCAAACCGAGATCAGATCGGGCACGTTGGTGGGACCGCCCCTGCCCCAGAACTCGATGTGATGCGGACTCGTCCAGCTGATCGGCCGGTCGCAGCCGGGGAACCGGCAGCCTTTGTCGCGCACCTTGAGCGCCCGCCTGGCCGGTCCGGAGACGCTCCGCGTCGCCCGGCCGACGTCGATCACCTGTGAGTCCGCGAGCAGCACCCGCGACATCGTGCAGTCGCAGGCATAGCGCTCCATGGTCCGCGATGACACCGGCAGCGAGAGCTCGACGTCCGTCGCCGGCGCACCGAGCTCGCCTTTCAAGGCTTCGAGGGTGGTGGTCAGGCTGACGTGAGGCTTGACGCCACCCCGA
>Ga0073928_10011351_pt1 | contig 10403 bp, 8 predicted proteins | sample PaiPotPPA55metaG_FD_76969 | JGI IMG/M metagenome (GOLD analysis project Ga0073928, IMG submission 76969) | Iron sulfur acid spring bacterial and archeal communities from Banff, Canada, to study Microbial Dark Matter (Phase II) - Paint Pots PPA... ...
GCGCCTCCGCCTTGAGGTCGCTCGGTACGGCGATTCGACTAAATCATGAAGCTCCGAGCTTGTTGCCAGCCGCTAAGTCTAATCAATCCAATCGCTTATGGATTTCGCGACAGAAACTAGTTAACTATCGTCAATATCGGCACAGTTGATCCCAATCCAGTATCCTGTGGATTATGCCGGAGCGCGCCGCTGAGACGTACGTTACGCCGGAAACGGCGCAAGCTGTGTTACAGAAACTGCTAGCCAGCCGGCAATTTGCCAATGCCCGCAAGCTCAGTGAGTTCCTGAAGTTCGTCACCCTAAAAACCACGGCGGGCGAAACCGCCCAAATTAAAGAGTACGTGATCGCCTTGGAGGTCTACGGCCGCCGGCCGGACTACGACCCCAAGGTCGACTCGATCGTGCGCGTGGAGGCCAGCCGCCTGCGCGCCAAACTGCGCGAATACTATGACTCGGAGGGACGTAACGACCCTATCCGCCTGCAGTTTCCCTTGGGCAGCTACGTCCCTGTCTTTGAAACATTGCCGGAACCGCCGGGCATCGCGACAACCGCGGCTGTAACAGAGCCGGCAGCCCCTGTTGCATCGGCAGCGGGACCAAAAACGTACCACTGGACAGCCGCCGTCCTCGCGATGGCCGCCCTGACCTCGGCTGGCCTGGCTACCCTGAGCCGCCACCGGGCGGACACCCGCGGCTCCATCGCCGTCCTGCCGTTTGCCAACATGAGCGGCAACCCCGCGAAGGATTACTTCTGCGATGGCCTCACCGAGCAGATTACGAACGAATTGGGGCGATCGCGTAAGTTGCAGGTGGCCGCGCGCACCTCGACGCTGCAGTTCAAAGAGCGCGGAGACGACGTCCGCCAAATCGGAAGGCAGTTGCACGTCGACATGCTGCTGGAAGGCAGCGTGCGTTTCGCGGGGGATCGGGTCCGCGTCACGGCGCGGCTTTATGACACGCGCGACGGCAACCAGATCTGGGCGAATGAATTCCAGCGGCCGGCCGGCGATGTGCTGGCTTTGCAAGACGAACTCTCGGCGGCCATGGTGCAGGCCTTGCAATTAGGCGGAGCGAGCAGCGACGCGCGTAACCCACGAGGCTCGACCACCAACGCCGAGGCGCTGGACCTTTATATGCAGGCCCGCTATCTCTTCAATAGCCGGAAGCCGGAGAATCTCCACAAGAGCATCGAGCTTTACCAGGCCGCGCTGAACAAGGACCCTGGCTTCGCGCTGGCTTGGGCCGGCATGGCGGATAACTACGTAGTGCTGGGCGCCAATCTCGAGCAGGGTCAGTCGCAGACTTTGCCGTTGGCCCGCCAGGCGCTGGCGCGCGCGCTGGAAATCGATCCCCAGCTTTCGGAGGCTCTGCTCACCCGTGCCGCCATCGCCGAAGACGGGGAAGGCGGCGGCTTTCGAGTTGCGGAAGCCAATTTTCGCGCGGCGCTGGCTGCCAATCCGAGCAATGCCAACGGTCACCATTGGTTCGGCTTGAACCTGCTGGCCATGGGGCGATTCAAGGATGCGGAAACGGAAATCCGCCAGGCGCAGCTCCTGGACCCGATGTCGCTCCACATCGGCGCCAACCTGGGCGTGGTCTATTTTTTTAACCGCCGCTATCAGGACGCGGTATCGCAGGCCTTGAAGCTCCTGGCCCTCGATCCGCAGTTGGCGCAGGCGAAGCTGCTCCTGGCGGAAGGGTACGAAGGCATGGGCCGATATGCCGAGGCTGCCCACGTGCTGGAAGACCTGCTCAAGAATGAAGACAGTGCGGCCGCCATGTCCTCCCTGGGTCATGTTTACGCTTTGTGCGGCAAGGCCGACCAGGCCCGCGGCATGATTGGCGCGCTCGACCGGCTATCGAAAACCCGGCATGTCTCGCCGTATCAGCCTGCCTTGATCTACACCGGACTGGGACAAAAAAACGAGGCGCTCGCGCTGCTCGGGAGCAGTTACGAGCAGCACGAAGCGCCTCTCGCCTTTCTGAAAGTGGACCCGCGCTGGGATCCACTGAAAGGAGACTTACGATTCCAGCAACTGCTACGGTCCTTAGGGCTCGAGGAGCAGCCCTAACTTCCCCATATCAGGCTGTGCGGAGTGTCATTCATAACGTCAGGACCATCATGCATCCTTTCCGCGGCGGAAGCCAAGCTACGTGCTGTTAGGCCGCCCCGGGCCTTGATTCTTCAATAGCTTGGGCGGCGTTACGTAACGCCGGCAAGCATGCGGGCGCGGTACTTACTATGGTCCATTCCGAGCCTGGGTCTTGTCAGCAGTCGCCAGCATATCCTCGATGGCCTGGCCAACCTGATCGAGAAATTCCTCCAGCATAGGGGGCTTGTGAATGTAGCGCGCGCCGCCGCTGACCGCGATGCGATGCCGGTCTTTCTCCGCATCGGATGAAGTCAAAATACCTACGGGCACGCCGACCATGGCGGGTTTGCCGCGGATGGTCTGGAGAACGTCAAAACCACCACGCCGGGGCAAGTTGAGATCGATGAGGATCAAATCAGGTATGACGCAATCGTCCTTTTCGAGCGCACCGATGGCCTGCTCTCCGTCCGCATAGCGGATCAGCTCGTAATTGAGCTGGCGGTGCTTGAGGGTCTTTTCAAGCAGGTAAATGTCACCCGCATTGTCTTCTACCAGCAGGATACGAATTGGCTCTGGCCCGTTTTTGTTTTTCGTCCTGGGGTACGCCATGGTCCTTTCCTTAGCTTAGCGTCCGACGCTACCGGCTTGGTTTCTGCAGCAGCATTTCCTTCAGTGTCACGCCGATCCGTAAGAAATCCTCCAGATCAGGCGGCTTTATGATGTAGCGCGCAGGCTGCAACTGCTTCTCTTTGAGGCGGCCCGGCGGCGAGGGCGATGAACTGGTGACGACCACGGGCATATTGGCGAAACGCTCTGTGGCACGGATGGCTTCCAGCACCTGAATGCCGTCGTTCTTCGGCAAACTCAGGTCGAGCACGGCAAGATGGGGTACCGGACTGCCGGCATGTTTTCCTTCACCAAGGACGAAGGCAATCGCTGCGGCGCCGTCCTCAATGACGGTCAACTCGAAATTCAGACCTGCGCTCGTCAGGGCTTTGCGGAACAGATAGACATCAGCTGTATTGTCTTCCACCAGCAGGATGCGCACCGGTTCATCCCTCATGCGGCGTGGCTCCTTCCACCACCGGGAGCGTGAACTCGAACGTGGCTCCCTGGCCCACCTGCGATTCGACCCAGATTTGGCCCCCATACCGCTCCACCACCCGCTGACAGATGGCCAGGCCAATGCCCGTACCCGGGATAACCTTGCCATGGAGCCTCTTGAACACACCAAAAATCTGCCTGTGGTACTCGGGAGCAATGCCGATGCCGTTGTCGTTCACGGCGATGCGCCATAGGCTATTTTGCATCGCCGCGGACACATGAATCCGGGGCGGCTGTTCGCTCCGGTATTTGAGGGCGTTGCTGACCAGGTTTTGGAAGAGCTGGACGAAATGCGGCTCGTAACCCTGGACAGCAGGCAAGCGGTCGCTGGTGACGCTCGCCTTGGCTTCGTCAATGGCGGCCTTGCAGTTTTCGACCGCTGCGTGGAAAACATCATTAAGATCGACCGGCGCAACGACTTCCTGCCCATCGCCGGTTACCTGCGTGTAGGCTAGCAAGTCCGCCAGGAGTTCACGCATGCGCTTGGTGCCCTCAGTGATGAATTCGATGCAAGTCGCGGCTTCGCCGTCTAACTGGCCACGATAGCCTTTCATCAGGAGTTGTGAGTAGCTGGTAATCATGCGCAGCGGCTCCTGTAAATCGTGGCTGGCGGCGAAGGCAAACTGGTTCAGGTCTTCATTGGCGCGTGCCAGCGCTCGATTGGCGACGCGTAGCTCCTCTTCAGCTTGTTTGCGCCCGGTTATATCGAGATTCACTTCCAGTATGGCAATGGGCTGGTCATCGCTGTCTTTGTATAATGTCCAGTGGCTGGCAACGCATATCTGGCCACCGCCCCGAACCGTATGCACCAATTCGCCGTCCCAGTATCCCGCAGCCGCAAGCTGAGACTGGATGCCGGCCAAGGGTGCGGGGAATACGGTCTTGAGAAGTGTATGGCTAACCTGGCCGATGGCCTCGCCGGCTGAAAAACCGTACAAGTCCGCGGCGGCGCGGTTCCAAAAAACAATCCGGTCGTCCAAATCACGTACAAAACAGTGGACGCGCTCCAGGAGACGAGATTGCTTGCGCAGTTCGGCGGTCTGCAGAGCCGACAACTTCTCGGCCGCCCGTTTCTCGCTGATGTCGCGGAAGGTAAGCACGACGCCCATCATCTCCCCTTGCACGTCTTGAATGGGGGCGCCGCTGTCGTCGATGGCGAGTTCCTTTCCGTCGCGCGAAATCAGCAGCGTGTGGTTGGCTAAACCAACGACCTTCCCTTCGCGTAGCACTCTCGCTACCGGATTCTCCACGGTTTGCCGCGATTCTTCGTTGATGATTGCAAAAACGTCCTCGATCGGCCGCCCGGCAGCTTCTTCTGAAGTCCAACCAGTCAGCCGCTCGGCAACTGGATTTAGATAGGTGACGCGGCCCTGCGTATCGGTGGCCATGACCGCGTCTCCAATGCTGCCCAGGGTTACGCGGAGGCGCTCACGGCGCTCTGCGATTTCCTCCTGCGCACGGACCTCGGCTGTGATATCCCGGCCGATGGTGGACGCGCCTGTAATTTGTCCGTTGGCGTCGCGCAACGGCGAAATCGTGAGGGAGGTATGGAACGGTTTGCCGGCTTTCGTCCGCCGGATGGTTCGGTAGTGCTCGACCCGTTCGCCGCGCTTTATCCGCTCCAAGGTTTCGGTCATTTCATTTGGACGGTCGGGCGCCAGAACCGATACCGGCTGGCCGATGATCTCCTCCGCCGTATACCCGTACATCCGTTCGGCGCCACGGTTCCAGCTCGTCAGCGCGCCGTTCAAGTCTTTGGTAATGATCGCGTCCTCCGAAGACTCCACAACGGCTGCCAGGAGCCGGCTGGCCGTTTCAGCGCGTCGGCGCTCCGTGATATCGCGGAACACCAGCACGCTACCTTGCATGGCGTCAGCACCGGATCGGATGGGCGCAGCGCTGTCGTCGATCGGCACCTCCGTCCCGTCCGCCGCGATGAGCACCGTGTGATTTGCAAGCCCGGCGTTGGTTCCCTCACGCAGGACGCGGGTGACGGGGCTTTCGACAGCCGCGCGGGTGATCTCGTTGATGATGTGAAACACCCCATCGAGTGGCTTGCCCGTCACTTCCGCTTCCGGCCTTTGCAGCAGAGAAAGGGCGATGCGGTTGGCGAAGGTCACGCGCCCTTGGGTGTCGGTAGCGATGACCGCATCGCCGATGCTGGCGAGCGTGGTTTCGAAACGTTGCCGCTCAATTCGCTCGGAATTCTCCGCGCGCATGGCGCGGTCCACCGCTCCCCGCTGCGAGCGGCTTCACAGGGCCATCCCGAAACCGACCACCACGATCATCAACATGGCGACCTGATCGTCCCGCCCGCTAACCCAAAGCGATCGTGTCGGGGCGGCGAAAAACCAGGCGCCGATTACCAGGGAGAGGACAATGGATAGCACGGCGGGCCGAAACCCGCCGAACCATGCCGCAAAGGCGACCGCATAGAAGAACATCGTGAACGGAAGATTCGTACGTCCAATGAGCGGAGTGAGTGCCCCCCTGAGCAGCGCAATCGCGACAACCGCTAAGACCGCTGCTCCATACCTTGAAGGCCACGACCTTCGCCACGCCTCCGGCTCGGTACTGGCAAAGGGATCCAGTTCGAAGGCGAACAGGAATAGAAGCACCACCGAGCCCGCGATAGTAGCCAGCAGGGCTGTGCCCGCCGCCACCTCCCCTTCAGTAGAAGCCTGGGACTGGCTGGAGATCTCAGTCCTTCGGATCTGGGTGTAGATCGCGCGGATTTGATCCATCGTCTGTTTGCCGCGGTCGCTCAAGACAATGGCCTGGGCGGCCGCGATGCCGCGCGTGCGCCGCAGTTCGACCGTCTCGCGAAGTTCTGCGAGTTTATCCGCGGTGAGAGCATTCAGCCGCGCCGCACGGGCGGACTGGCCGGATCGCGCCGCGAGGAGGCGCGTGACCGCGGAAAGGTCGGCTGGGATTTCCTGGATGGCTCGCTTGTAGGGTTCGAGGTAGCGGTCCTTACCGGTGAGGAGGAATCCGCGTTGACCGCTTTCGGCATCAATGAGGCTCGTGAGGAGCCGTTCCGTGGAATCAAGGATGGCGCGGGTTTGAGCGGCATCGGCGTTGGCACGGCTATATTGCCGCCACTCGCGGTACGACAACCCCACGACCGCCATGAGGACCAGTGCCGCAATCCCGAGCATGGCTGTATTCCGCCCTTTGCTCGGGGAACGTGGACCTGTTGTGGACATGGCTGAACTCCTCGACGGGAGAACGGGCCCTCGCGGCCTATCGCATTACGGGACGAGCCCTTATCCGGGATTTTCCATTTCGGCTTCCGGTCTCCACGTAGTGTACCTCCGAACCAGTCGCTGACGGCATTCATTAAGAAAATTTAATCGACCGGCCCGGAATCGTAGCTTTGATAGACTCGCTGTATGGGCCGGGCGGACGCGTGAGCAAGCGAATCCGGCGCGCGGCGGCTTCGCTCGCGCTGATCATGGCTATTGCCCTGTGCCTGCGCCTGCTGCACGCCTGGGAGTACCAGCGCGAGCGCCCGCGGCCGGCGCTGGGGGTTTTTCCCTTCCTGTTCGAACCCGGCAATGTGGGTGTGGCGCTGGCAAAAGGCCACGGGTTCAGCTCGCCGTTTCGCGAAGACACCGGTCCCACGGCTTGGCTGACTCCCGTTTACCCGCTGATCCTCGCCGGCATTTTCCGCATCTTCGGCGTGTATACGCTGGCATCGTTCGCGGCCGCCGCCGGACTGAACATTCTTTTTTCGACCCTCACTATCCTGCCGCTATATCATGCTGCGCGACGCGTAGGCGGTACGGGAGTCGCGGCGCTGGCGGCGTGGCTGTGGGCCGTTTTTCCAAATGCTATCAAACTGCCGGTCGAATCGATCTGGGAAGCGTCGCTGGCGGCGCTGCTGGCGGCCGCGATTCTTTGGGCTACGCTGGCGCTGGCGGATTCGCAAAAAATTCGGTCATGGTGCGCCTACGGTCTGCTCTGGGGCCTGGCCCTCATGACCAGCCCTGCGCTCGGTTCCCTATTGCCCCTGCTCCTTGGCTGGCTCGCCTGGCGCGCGCGCCCGCGTCTGGGCCGGCCGCTCGTGGCGGTGGCTATCGCGCTGTTGTGCTGCTTGCCGTGGACCATTCGCAACTTCGAGACATTCCACGCCTTCATTCCGCTGCGTTCGGTATTCGGCTTGACGCTGCGGCTGGGCAATCAGGATCAAGCCGCGGACCCCTTCTTCGGCCGCATGCACCCCATCTACAACTCCGCCCAGCGCGCGCGTTATGCCGAGCTCGGTGAAGTCGCGTACATGCGCGAGAAAAAACAGGAAGCACTGCAATTTATAGCCGAACATCCGGGTGCCGAGGCACGGGCGATCTGGTCGCACTTTGTGGCCCTTTGGACAGGCGGCACGGCGCGCCCGCTCGAAGACTTCCTGCATAGCCGTTCCTGGTCATTCCGCGGCGTGCTGCTATTCAACTTGCTGGCCGCCGCCGGCGCACTGTGCGGCGTCGCGATGCTGCTTGCCCCACGCCACCCGTACGCATTCCCAGTCGCCGTTTTTCCTGCCGTATTTCCGCTGGTTTACTATCTGTCGCAAGGTTCCGCGCGTTACCGCCATCCCATCGATCCGGTTCTGATGCTGCTGCTGGCAGTGGCGCTATGGAGCGCGCGAACGCGTTCGATCAAGACGCAGCCACACCAGGTACCGCCTAGGCATTAGCTGCCAGGGGCATCTCGTCCCACGTGCGTCCATCAAGCATCCTGCCTGTCCGCGATTTGAACACGCCTCCCCATTGCTTGAAGAAAAATGAAACGCCAGCCCGCAAGCAGCGATCGCGAATCTCCCGCACCCACTCCGCATCCATCGGGCGGGCGCCTGGACCGGACTCACCGCCAACGATTACCCAATCAATCCCGCGAAGGTCCAGCCTATGCAGCGCGCCCAGCAACGGCTCGATGCTCAGAAATTTCACATGTGCCCCAGTGCGCCGCAGGTCGCTCACGCGATACAAGTACTCATCGTTCTCGACGCTCACACCCATCCAGATTTGAGGTTGCCAGTTGAGTCTCGGGCTCAACTCCCTTAGGCGGCCCGACCGCTTCGTAAGCACCTGGTACTGATGCCAGCAAGCGCGCCCCATCACGTCAAACACCTGCGCGATAAACTCGACCGGTACATCCTCGTGAAACAAATCGCTCATACTGTTCACGAAGATGCGCCGCGGCTCGCGCCAACGCAATGGGTGTTCCAGCATGTGCGGATGCAGCGTTAATTGGAATCCGTTGCGGTAGTTCTTCTGCCCCATGGCTTGCAGCCGATTCGCAAGCCGCTCCGCATAACAGAACTTGCACCCAGGGCTGATCTTCGTGCAACCCGTAACAGGGTTCCACGTAGCGTCGGTCCACTCGATATGGGAGGCATTGGCCATAGTCAGAGACCTTGGCGCTCGCGGTGCTTCTTCAAGATGTCGTCCACAATTTTGTGGCCCGTCGGATTTGGCGAGGCGAAAAAGAGATAGTAGATCGTGGCGCGAAAACGATTTACGAAACGTAAAGGCCGTCCAGCGTAAGCGAACTGCGCGGCGTTCAGCAGACGTCTGCGGTACGCCTCGGCAATCTTCTCGTTGGCATCCTCTACCTTTACCTGCTCCGATTCACCGAACAGACTGCCCTGCGGACTGATTTCGTAGGCCACTTCACGCCAGGAACTATCACCCCAGAATCGATCCATCCGCGCTATCTGTGCTTGCTCCGCCCGGGCAGGATCGCGCAGCAGAACGTTCATGTTCATGTCCATCACCATGAAATTGACGAATATTTCAATGGACTTCATCCGTCCAGCAGTCGCCACCACCTGCCATGATAGATCAATGTTGTACGGGTCAAGCAGGCAAAGGGCACGCCGCCGGTCTTCATTTCGGGCCAACGGAAATACGTCCCGGATCAGGATCTCGTTGCAGTTGCCTTGATGGACCACCACGTCGGCTCGACCCTTCGTGTAACTTTTGAGCTGCTCGACGCGGGCTGGGTCCGCATCGATGAAATGATACTCCTTGAAGGGCGGCTCGGTCGATAGCGCTATCAGTGGGCTGCCGGGTACAACCTGCCCGGTGCCACGCGCAATATGAAACCCACCCGCGGCATAGGCATCTACGTACAGGTGATGGAATCCGTTCGCCGTCAGGATTCGCGAGTATGGCACCGCATACTCGCGCAGGATATCGAGCTTCGCTTCTGTCCAAGGACCGATGACATCGAACTCGGCCGGCACCTGTTCTCACCCCCAAAACAAAAGTGTATCAGAATGTTTCATCACCATCCCGCGAGAGCCGAAACGCGCACAGCAAATCAAACCCGCTCACTCCAATGGAACGAGAAGACGAAAAGGCTTCTTGCGCCCCCACATGTGGACCTCAAAGCCGCGGTCGACCGTCAGCACCTCTCCCGAGCCAATCTGCCCCGCATGGATCAGATAAGCGTTCGCCAGGCCGGCGGGGACGTCCCGCAAGATAGCAACAGCGGCTTGACTTTTTGTTGACATTCACGGAAAATAAATGGAATTATGTTTAGCAAGTTTGGCGGAGCGGGAAGCCCATGGGTGACGATGGCCGTCGCTGTTCTTTTCGTGGGGACCTGCGCTGCGCAAGACGGCGCAATCCTGGATACCATCACGAACATGCAGGGGCCAAGCATCCCTATCTGCGGCTCGAGTCAATTCTCCTACTATGGCGCCTGTGCGGGAGTCGTGGAGTATTCGTCCGCCGGCGTGCAATTCACGCTGGCCGCGACCAGCCTTGTGACCGATGCCAGGGTATTGATCGGAGGTGACGTGTATGACGACCCCGCGTTCAATCTGGAGATCGCTTCGGATGCCGGCTCGAAGCCTGGGCCAGGGGTGACCTCCGAGGTCACTTGCATGGCTCCCACCTCCGGATTCGGAATCACCACCGCCACCTTCGATCCGCCCATTGTCCTACAGGCTGGGACGCCCTATTGGATCGTATTGTCGCCTGTGTCCGCCGATACTTTCGCGCTGTGGCTCGGCGGAGGCTCTAAAGAATTGCAGACTTCAGTTCTTACGTCAGGGTGGACCGGCATCAGCGCGCAAACCTTGCAGTTCGCCATCGACGGCACGAACATCCAAATCAGTACAAAGTCGCCGCTGCCCAGCGGGACCGCAGGTGTGCCCTACTCGCAGGCGCTGACAGCCAGCGGAGGCACCCCGCCCTATAA
>Ga0073928_10011353_pt1 | contig 10402 bp, 6 predicted proteins | sample PaiPotPPA55metaG_FD_76969 | JGI IMG/M metagenome (GOLD analysis project Ga0073928, IMG submission 76969) | Iron sulfur acid spring bacterial and archeal communities from Banff, Canada, to study Microbial Dark Matter (Phase II) - Paint Pots PPA... ...
ATCGAGCCCAGCCAAAGCGTGCGCGACTTTGGCGTCAAGCTGAAGTTGAACCCGGTACGCTCCCTGCTGCAGGGGAAGCGAGTTGTTTTGATCGATGACTCGATCGTGCGCGGAACTACCAGCCGGAAGATTGTGCGCATGATTCGCAGCGCGGGGGCGAAACAGGTGCACATGCGCATCTCGTGTCCACCGACGATCTCGCCCTGCTATTACGGCGTCGACACGCCTTCCAAGAACCAGCTCATCGCGGCCAACAAGTCTGTGGATGAGATTCGCGATTATATTGGCGCGGATTCGCTCGCGTATCTTTCGCTGGAGGGCCTCAAGAAAGCTTGTGGCGAGGGCGAGAAAGTCTCGTATTGCTCTGCTTGCTACACCGGCTCTTATCCGACCGATATCATCGATGTCGAGGAAATTCAGCCCGCCGCGGTTCGACGCTAGCGGCGGGGTAGACTTCCTATCGCGGCCTTCGCGCCCGCGCGACGCGTGGGATCCCCTGCAGGTCAGGGATAACTCGAATCTCTTCCCAGGCATCGAGAAGTCGCTTTACTGGATCAGCGATGCTGCCGCTGATTTCCAGGATCAGCCATCCGCCAGGCCGCAGAGCCAGCTGAGCCTGAGGAAGCAGGCGAGCGATGATTTCGACTCCGGTGTGCCCGGCAAAAACCGCATTCCGCGGCTCAAATTTACGGACGTCCAGCTGGACTTGATCTTCCTCGGATTCGCCGACGTACGGTGGGTTGGAGACGATGAAATCCAAACCGGCAAGGTTCAGGCCGTCCAGCAGATCCGCTTGATGGAATGCAATGCGCTTCTCGAACTGGTGACGGGCGGCATTGGCCTGCGCAATTTCGAGCGCTGCAGCAGACAGGTCGGAAGCGTGAATCTCGGCACCGGGAAGTTCTTTGGCCAATGCCAAGGCGATGCAGCCGGAGCCAGTTCCCACATCGAGAATGCGGACGTCGGAGGCGAAACCCGAGGCTGAGGTCTGAAGTTTGAGATCCGACGTCCGGAGATCGAGAACCGTTTCGATCACATGCTCAGTCTCTGGACGGGGAATGAGAACGGCTGGGCTCACGATCAGGTCCATGCCCCAAAATTCCTGATGTCCGGTAATGTATTGCGCGGGCACGCCGCGCCTGCGTTCGGAAAGAGCCGATTCATACCGGGTCTGCTCCTGCAGTGTAAGTTCACGCTCGGGATGTGCGAAGAGATAGGCGCGATCAACGTTCAGCGTAAACATCAGAAGCAGTTCGGCACTCAGGCGCGGCGAAGGAATGTCGTCTGCGGTGAGGTGGGTAATCGCCGAGGTCAGGGCTTGTTTGAGAAGCACGAACCCATTTCACCATGGAGACGCAGGAAGGCGCTGAGAAAAACACTCCCCGAGGCGTTGCCGGACCGGCAGACGTGAGACGATCCCGGTCCTAGTCCGATCGCGCATCAGCTTCCTGAGGATTGCGCCGCACGATTTCTGCGTTCAGAACCGTGGCAAATGCAACCCACGCTCGGCATGGGATGAACGCGTTGGCGGCCGCACCACCGACTTTGCGCGCGGCAGCTGCGTATGACCCAATCATCCCTTCCAGCGCGAGCACATCTGCCAGGGCGAGCGTTGGGCGTCGCTCACCGAAGAAGACCTTCGACGCTGAACGTTGGCCGCGCGTTGTGAAATCCGGAGCCGGAGGGCGGCATTGCGCCCGCGAGAAGGCCCCGCGCTCCATATGCGTCATTCCCAACAGGCGATCACGGCGTAGAGCGAGTCCAGACAACGGGAAAGACGGCGTCCGCAGGAGTAAAGCTAGGCTGCACCCGCAGTGTCCAAACCGGAAGCCAGCCAGCACAAGCAGGGGGCGGGATCTCTCTTTCGTCACGCCTCTTAGTTCGGGGAGGCCACAACTGGGGGTTGCTCGCGCTATTTCGAACCCGCGCCTCGTCGTCGATCCCATTCGCGGGTGAGATAGATCATCTGGCCGATATGATGCTGCATATGCGCGGCACACTGAATCACCATATCCAGACGAATTTTGGCGGGTGTCCCCACTCCTGAATACTCGCTCGACCAGTCCTCGGGCCGTTGGGCGCAAATCGTGTGCCGCACCATTGCCACCGCCTGGTCGAGGCGCTTCAGGGTTTCCTGTTTCGAGGGAGGATTCGGATCGTTGAACTCGCGCGGCCGATCGCGCTCATACCCGGTCTTGGCGATCTGCGCGCCGACGTAGTAATTCAGGTTGCCGCTCAGGTGCAGGACGAGATGACCGAAGCTATTCCCGTAGGGGAAGGGCTTTTGCCAGAACTCGCCATCGCTGAGCAGCGCGGCCAACTCGTGAACCCGGGCGGTATTCGTGGAGTAGCGGTCGGCAAGAACGGATGCCAGGGTTTCGTTGAGTCTGGACATAGCCTCTCCCACTTCGCGGGCAAGGATTCCCACGTTCATCCCCTAAACTACGCTGGCAGCTTCCTGCTTCATTTTCTCGGCTTGGTAGTAGGTCGTGAGCGCTTCAATCAGTGGCTGCAGTTTACCGTCCATCACCGCCTCGAGCTGGTGGATCGTGAAGCCGATGCGGTGATCCGTGAGCCGGTTCTGCGGAAAATTGTAGGTGCGGATTTTCTCGCTGCGATCGCCGGAACCCACCATGGCTTTGCGCTCCTTGGCCAAGGCAGACTGCTGCTTCTCCATCTCGATTTCGTAGAGGCGAGAACGCAGCACGCGCATTCCTTTTTCGCGGTTCTTGATCTGCGATTTTTCGTCCTGGCAACTGACGACCGTCTTGGTCGGAATATGCGTGATTCGCACCGCCGAGTAGGTAGTATTCACGGATTGCCCGCCGGGACCTGACGAACAGAACGTATCAATACGCAAGTCTTTGGCTTCGATTTTGATATCAACGTCTTCCGCCTCCGGCAGCACCGCAACGGTGACGGCGGAGGTGTGGACGCGCCCCTGCTGCTCGGTGGCAGGCACGCGCTGCACCCGGTGGACGCCGCTCTCATATTTCAACTGGGAGAAGACGCGGTGACCCTCAATAATGGCGATGACTTCTTTCAAGCCCCCGGCAGACGATTCCGAAGAGGAAAGCACTTCCACCTTCCAGCGCTGAGTCTCTGCGTACCGTGTGTACATGCGGAAAATCTCAGCGGCGAAAAGCGTGGCTTCGTCTCCGCCGGTCCCGGCACGGATTTCCAGGATAATGTTCTTTTCATCGTTCGGATCCTTGGGCAGAAGAAGGACTTTCAATTCCTCCTCGACCGCCTTGACCCGGGCTTCCAACTGGGTGAGCTCGTCCTGAGCGTAGGCGCGCATCTCCGGGTCCTTCTCGTCCACGAGCACGGCCTTGCTCTCGGCAATCCCCTTGGTCAGATCTTTGTACTCCCGGTACTTCCCGACGATGGGGGCGATTTCGCTGTGCGCCTTCGCGGTCTTCTGGAATCTCGCCGAGTCATTGACAATATCCGGTGATGCGAGAGCATTGGTCAGCTCTTCGTAGCGGGCTTCGATTTGGTCGAGTCGTTCAAACATTGAGTGCTCAGTTCCAGGTTTTTGATTCTCAGTTCTCGGTTGCGGATTCCATTCTCAATTCTGATCGCAGGTCCCGAGAGGCTTCGCGCGGAATTCCGCCCAAATTGGATGAAATTCATTCTATGCGTTTTTCGCTGAGAACTGAGAATGGGAACTGAGAACTCGTTTTTCGCGGCGGGACCGCTAGGCAATCACCAACTCGCCCCCGCGCTCTTTCTCGAGGGACATGGCATGGTCGAGGGCCGTAATGGCGCATTGCGCCATCTCATCAGACGGAGGCTTCGTGGTAATGCGCTGCAGCCATAGGCCAGGCGCGGTCATCAATGCAAACAGCGATCCGCGATGCTTGGCCGCGAAACGGATAATCTCGTAAGACACTCCTGCGATGACCGGAAGCAGCGCAATACGCGAGGCAAAACGCGCCCAGAATGTGGTAAACGGAACCAGCATGTAGAAGCCGATCGAAATCAGCATCACGGTCATTAGAAAGCTCGTCCCGCATCGTGGATGATACGTCGAGTATTTCTGCACGGCTGCGGTATTGAGTGGGTCGCCATTCTCGAAGGCAAAAACCGTTTTGTGCTCGGCGCCGTGATACTCGTAGACGCGGCGAATGTCCTTCCAGAGCGAAACTCCCCAAATGAATAGGAGGAACAATAACAGGCGGATGCCTCCATCGACCAGATTAAAAATGATGCGGCCACCTAACGCCGGATCGATTCTCTTTAGTTCCGTCGCCGCCAGCAGCGGAATGTATTTGTACATGAAGATAAAGAAAGCCAGCGAGATCACGAGGTTGCCCGCGGCAAGCCAGTTGCTGACTGTGGCAGCCTTCTCGCGGGATTTCGCTTGCGACTGGGTGGTCTGCGCCCGGGATGAGTCTGTCGCCTTTCGCGGCGGTGCGGCGGCCGAGACGGCTGCCCCCGCAGGAACTTTCTCCTCGCCTTCCTGCATCATGTCTTCGATCGCAACGTTGGCTGAGAAGCGCAGAGCGCGATACCCGAGATTCATCGCATAGCCGAGCGTCATCACGCCCCGCACAATCGGCCAAGCCATCCATTTGTGTCTTTCCGAAGGGCGCTCAAGCGGTTCGCGCATGGTGACGACTTCGCCGGAGGGCTTGCGACAAGCGATGGCCCAGGCGTGCGGGGAGCGCATCATAACTCCCTCGAGCACGGCTTGTCCGCCGACCAGGGTTTCTTCCCCACTTTCCAAAGCGGGTAGAAGTTGGACAGCGACGAGGAATCGCAGGTAGTTTTTTAATATACGCACGAAGATTTAGATGCTCCTGAAAGAGACACGACGCAGCCTCTAGGGTAACACACGGCACCGGTCGTTTAGGATTGCTCCGAGGACGCGCTAAGTTCCAGCAGGAGCTATGGTTAGGCCAGTATGACAAATGACCGGACGCGGGCGCGACAGGCGGAAATCTGCCACCCGAAGAGGGAAGGCTCATGCAACAGTTAGCCACAGCTTCGGAATCCATCGGAGGGACCCCGAAGAAGCTTCTGAAGACTGCCATTGTCGCGGACTATCTTAAATCGCGCCCGACCGAGGAGGCGGCCGTTTCCGCTATCTTCCTCTCGGGGCGGGCTTTTCCCGCGTGGGAAGAGACCACCCTCAAGGTCGGAGGGAGGGCTTTGTGGCAAATTGTGGCGGAGCTGTCGGGCAAAGACGAGGCCGAGTTGACGGCCGCTTATCGTCGGCATGGGGATCTGGGAGCGGTCGCAGGCGAGGTCCTTCCCGAACGTGCCGGCCAAGGTCTGGGCGTGTTGGAAGTGGAAGCCAGGTTTCGTCAGATCGCGGCAGCGCGCGGTCCATCTGCGAAAGCCGTCATCCTGCGCGATTTGATTGCTCGCGCCCTGCCCCTCGAAGCCAAATACATCGTAAAGATCATCACCGGCGATCTGCGCATTGGATTGAAGGAGAGCTTGGTGGAAGAAGCCATTGCCAGGGCTTACGCTGGAACACTGGCCGAAGTCCAACGCGCCAACATGCTCCTCGGAGACATCGGTCGGACGGTGCAATTGGCGGTCCACGGCAAGCTCGCCGAAGCGGAGATGCGGATGTTTCATCCCATCGGATTCATGTTGGCTAGCCCCATCGAGTCGCCGGAGGAAATCCTGAGCTACTTCGCGGAAGCCTCAGTCGAAGACAAGTATGACGGTATCCGCGCGCAGGCGCACGTGTCGAACCGCGAGGTGAAGTTTTTCTCCCGTACGCGTGATGAAATCACCGATTCATTTCCAGAATTGCCCGACGCCTTAGGCGGCCTGTCCGAGGACGCCATTCTGGATGGCGAGATTGTGGCGTGGGAATATCCCAGAGATCTTTCGCATACACAGCGAGTCGTGGATGGAGTCGGATCCGAGGCCAGCGAACAAACCGCCTTGACCCGGGGGCGGGCTCGACCGTTCAGCATTTTGCAGCAAAGGCTGGGAAGGAAGAAAGTCAGCGAAAAGATGCTGCGTGAAACTCCGGTCGCGTTCCTGGTGTTCGACGTTTTGTATGCCGGCGGAGAGTTGGTCATGGATCGTCCCCTGCGGGAGCGGGCGAGGGTTCTTGACGCGCTGCTGGCGGCGCCGCGGGGAGCTCTGAGCCACGAAGGGCCCGGAGCTTTGCCGGGCAGGTCCCGGGCACAGAAACAACTGGCATTCGACCCGGAGGACGCGATCGGGGATGCGAGCATCATCCGCGCTCCGGTATTTCACGCCGCGTCCGCCGAGGAACTGGAAGAGCTTTTCGGGGCTTCGCGGGCTCGTGGCAATGAAGGGCTGATGATCAAAGACCTGGATTCCATCTACACCCCGGGCAAGCGTGGGAAATCGTGGCTGAAGATGAAGCGCGAACTGGCGACCCTGGATGTCGTCGTGACCGCCGTCGAGTACGGACACGGCAGGCGCGTCGGGGTGCTCAGCGACTACACCTTCGCCGTGTGGGATGGTGACCGACTCGTGAATATCGGCAAAGCCTATTCCGGGTTAACCGACTCCGAAATTGCCGAGATGACGCAATGGTTCGTCGATCACACGGTGGACGATCAGGGTTTCCGGAGAGTCGTGGAGCCGAAAATCGTACTGGAGGTGGCATTCAACAACATGATGCAATCCGACCGGCACGAGAGCGGATTCGCACTGCGCTTCCCACGCATCGTTCGCTTGCGTCCGGACAAATCCGCAGGGGATGCCGACACCATCGCCCGGGCGAAACAGATCTACGACGAGCAACAAGGATAGAGCGGCGCACACGCAATTTCAGTGGCTGTGATGATGGTGCTCCTCGGTCTCCGCCACTGGAATCACGCAGCCGTGCGCCACTTCGCACACCGCGTGCTCGAACTGGATCGTCGTATGGTTGATGCGGAAGTCGTGCAGCAGACACTCTTTCACCTCGCGCAAAATGCATTCGCTCACCGACGGAGGAATGTCGGCAATCGAAATGTGGCAAGAGAGCGCATGGATCTCCGATCCAATGCTCCAGACGTGAAGGTCGTGCACATCGTTGACTCCACCGATGGCGCGGATCGCAGACTCAATTTTTTCCAGCTTCATACCGCGGGGCGTGCCTTCCAGCAAAATATTGAGCGTCTCGCGTACGATGCCGTAGCCCGACCACAGGATGAGCACTCCGATGCCAAATGAGAGCGCCGAATCAATCCAATAATCTCCGGTAGCCAGGATGGCCCAGCCTCCGGCGATGACGGCGGCGGTCGAAAGAGTGTCCCCAACCTCGTGCAGCAGTGCGCTGCGGATATTGACATCCCCGCCCGAGCGCCCGCTCCAACGATAGAGCAGCAGGGCAATCGCTCCGTTCATCACGACTCCCGCAGCGGCGACCCACATCATCACACCGGCCTGCACGTGTTCCGGATGCTGCAGCCGCCGGAAGGCCTCGTAGAAGATGAAAAACGAAACTGCCACAAGCGAGGTTGCGTTCACCAGCGCCGCCAGCACTCCGGCTCGATGGTAGCCGTAGGTCTTGGTCGAACTGGCCGGACGAGACTGGAAATAGACCGCGACCAATGAAAGGAGGAGAGCCAGGAAGTCGGAAAGATTGTGTCCGGCTTCGGAGAGCAGCGCCAGGGAATGCGCGCGGACGCCGGCCACAAGCAGCAATACGATGTAGCCCAAGGTCACGGCGAGCGAAATCTTCAGAACCCGGGTTGGACCGCCCGCGCCATGAACGTGCACGTGCATGCTTCCAGTGTAAGGGCGCCTACAACAAGAGGCAACTTCAGTGGTGTCGGCACTTCAGTGGCGTCGGCAGATGCCCATGGGGCATAGAGACAGCGCCCCGGGCGGGCGAAGCGGGCAAGGGATTAGGGGCCCGCATCTATGGGCAGGATGAAGCTAGCAGCGTGGTGGGCGTGCCCGGTTTCGTGGCGCGGAGTGGAGTGGACGAGCCGATACAGTTCTTCCGCTCGCTTAGCGGGGAGCGGAAGTCGTTCGCGCCACCCGCATGCAAGCGGCCGCCCGAACCTAATCTTGAGGTCTTATAATAATTGGTCTTCCCGATCAACTCTTGCCGTTCAGTTCTTCGTCAGGCTATCAATGTAGCGGTTGTTAAAGAATGTCGTCGTCTTCTGCACGAACTCGAGAATCTTGAACATCCGCTCCCGGCCTTCCCGATTCATTTCCCTGAACTGGACCGCTGCGCCGGAGCCAGGATCGAGTCTGGCGACCACTCCTTCCGCCGACAGGCTGGCATCATCCATCGAGAATCCCAGCTTGATCTTGCTGCCCGGCGCCAGGATTGTGCTGGTTTCCACGAAGCATCCTCCCAGGCTGACGTCGGTCACGTTGGCAAATAACGGAGGCCCGCCCTCCTCGGTTTGCATCTCGATCGTGACCCGGCACTTCATGCGCGGGTGGGAACGGCGATCCTTGTAGGACAATTGCTTCTCTTTTTCCAGATACATGCGGCGGTCGGCTTTCGACAGGAGTTGTTCCGCATCGTTGCCGTCTTCCGGATACATCGCGCGTCCTACGCTGAGCGACAGAATGTCTTCGCTACAAACTTCGCTTCCCGCCTGCCGGGCCAGAGCGCGCATTTGCTCCGCCTTCTTACCCGCCGCCTCCGCCCCGAGTCCCGGAGCGATTACCACGAACTCGTCTCCGCCCATGCGCGCAACATAGTCGTATTCGCGGCAGCTATCTTTGAGAGCCTGGGCAAACAGGCGCAACACGCGATTGCCCTCAAGATGGCCGAAGCGGTCGTTGATCTGTTTAAACCCGTCCATGTCCGAAACCATGACGGTCAGCGACGAGCTGTCCCGTTTGCAGCGCGCCAGCTCGCGGTCGAGTTGCAGGAAAAGAGAGCGGGCATTGGGCAGGCCCGTGAGGTAGTCGGTGGTCGCGGAACTTTCCGCCTGTTGGTACTTGAGCGCGTTCTCGATCGACAGCGCCATTTTGCCGCTCACCGCCAGCAGAATGCGCAGGTGGTCGGTGGTAAAGGCATCGCGTTCTCCGCGATAGAGCGCGAGAACTCCGATCACTCCCGAAACGCCTTCCAGCGGCACGGCCAGAGCAGAGCGCAAAGTACTGAACTTCGAAGGATCGTTCAGGTATCCCGGTTCGACCGACGGGTTGCCGTTGATAATCGGCTTCCGGTTGTGCGCCACCCACCCGGAGAGTCCTTGCCCCATGGGGATACGCAATGAAGAGAACAGCCGGTAGTTGTCTCCGTTCACATATTCGGGGACCAGTTCCTCTTCGCGTTTAATATAAATGGCGATGGCATCGTACGGCACCATCGGCTTGAGCTTCACCGAGAATACTGAAAGCGTCTCGGTCAAACTGAGCGACGCGCCAAGATCCTGGCTCAGTTCGAACAAGGACTGAGCCTCCTGCCGAGCGGCCGCAATGGAAGACAGAAAAGTGGTTTCGCGTCCCGCGTAATCCTGGACGGTAGCATTCTCAAAGCCCGCTGCCGGCTCGAGACCTCGTTCGATTTTGATGGCGGTTGAGAGCGGACCACCGGGATCGTCCGCCGACTTGGCCACGGCGAGCCGTTCCAGGTACTGATACCGCTTTTGCAAAACCTCGACGACCTTCGGATCAAACGACTTACCCGATTCGGCTCCAAGCTTCTGCATCACCTCCCGCAGCGGCAGGGCACGCCGGTACTGCCGATCGGAGGCGAGGGCATCGAGATAGTCGACTGCCGAGAGGATGCGCGCCCCGATAGGAATCTCGGCGCCTTTCAATCCCATCGGATATCCGGACCCGTCCCACTTTTCATGGTGCGCACGCACGATGGGCACGACCGGATAGGGGAAGCGAACTCGCTCGAGAATCTCGGCGCCGACCAGCGTATGAATCTTCATTTTCTCGAATTCTTCCGGCGTTAGACGGCCGGGCTTCGAGATGATGTGCTCAGGCACCGCAAGCTTGCCAATGTCATGCAAGAGCGCGGCGGCATGCAAGGCCTCGAGCTCTGCCCCACTCACTCCCAACTCCTTCGCAACTTCGATGGCGTAGACGCGCACTCTCTGCAAGTGTTCGTGAGTGGTGTGGTCCTTGGCTTCGATGGCCAGGGCCAGAGCCTCGATCGTCCGCAAATGCAGGTTCGCCATCTCCTCGACGTGGCGCTTCTCGTCCTCCAGTTTTCCCAGGTAGAGGCGATACGACCGGTAAATCAGGTAAACCGCAGGCACCAGCAGCAGCGAGGTTTCCCAGTTGAAAGTCTGGTTGAGCCAGGCCACTGCGCCGGCGATCCCAGCGCCCACGAGGTAGTAAGGGAACGACCAGAAGTAACAATCCACCAGAATCCGGATAAGAGGCCGACGCTCCGTCAGAGAGATGACTGCGGCGATGGAGCCCGCGTTTGCGATGAAATAGACAGTCGCCGCCAGTCCCAGTAAGACGGGCCGGTTGCCCACGAGCA
>Ga0073928_10011354_pt1 | contig 10401 bp, 7 predicted proteins | sample PaiPotPPA55metaG_FD_76969 | JGI IMG/M metagenome (GOLD analysis project Ga0073928, IMG submission 76969) | Iron sulfur acid spring bacterial and archeal communities from Banff, Canada, to study Microbial Dark Matter (Phase II) - Paint Pots PPA... ...
GAACTTGTCGATCTGGCGCGGCGGCGGCGATTGACAAGCGAAATGACTTCAGGCGGGATCGCCTCCGTCTCGAACTTCGGTACCTTCGGGCTCGACTGGGGCACACCGATTCCCCTCCCCGACCAAACCATGATTCTCGGTCTCGGCGTTGGAAAGAAAACGCCGGTTTGGGATGATTCAAAAAAGGAATTCGTCCCGAGGACCGAAGCGCAAATGACGTTGAGTTTCGATCATCGCAGCCTCGACGGCGGCGGCGCCGGGCGATTGCTCAAGCGCGTGATCGAACTGCTGGAAGATCCGAAGAAGCTGTAGGTCGGGCGGTTCACCGAACCGCCCGCGGGCGGTTGGGTCAATCGCCCCTACCACCTTGCGGCTTCGCCGCGCGCAGTTACGTTCTATCCAATGCTCAAGGACAAAGAATTTGAATTGAAGCGCGACCTGGACGTGATCCTGATCCCGGCTGGGCAGAAGTATACGATCCCCGCGGGAACGAAGGGCGTCGTCACGCAGGCGCTGGGTGGAAATTATACGATTGCGACGTCGTACGGCTTGTCGCAGGTCGCGGAGAAGGATTTGGACGCGCTTGGCCTCGAAAAGCCGAAAACCGAAGCCAAAGAAAAAGCCGCCGCGAGAACAAACGGCGAAGTTTCAGAGGATGAAGTTTGGACTCAATTGAAACAGTGTTACGACCCCGAAATCCCGGTGAACATTGTCGATCTCGGTCTGGTTTATGATTGTCGTCTGACCAAGAAAGACGACGGCGGCACGCGCGTGGAAGTGAAAATGACATTGACCGCGCCGGGTTGCGGAATGGGGCCAGCCATCGCGCACGATGCGCAAAGCAAAATCCTTTCAATCGACGGAGTCGATGAAGCCGATGTGCAGCTCGTCTGGGATCCGCCCTGGAACCAGAACATGATCAGCGAAGCCGGGCGGATGAAGCTCGGGATGATTTAGGTCCGAGCCGGACGGGCGGTTTTTTCCAATTTCCGATTGCCAATTTCCAATTGCCTGCTTTGATAAGAACGCGCTCGCCGAAATAAATTCGCGAGCGCAATTTGTTCGAGATGCCCACGACTGAAGTCATTCTAACCGACAATGTGCCCGGCTTGGGCGCCGAGGCCGATGTGGTCAAGGTCCGCCGAGGCTACGCGCGCAACTACCTGCTGCCGCAGAAGAAAGCTTACGAAGTGACGCGAGCCGCACTTCGGCAGCTCGACAACCTCAAAAAGAAGCGCGCCGAACGCGAAGCCCGCGAATTGAACGAATCAGAAGAACTGGCGCGCAAAATCGGCAAGGCGCACCTCGTATTTACCCTTGCCACCGGCGAATCAGGCAAGGCATTCGGGTCGATCACAGCCCAGGACATCGTCCATCGGATGAAAAATGAGCTCGGGATTGAGATCGATCGCCACAAGGTCGTGCTGGAGCGTCCGATCAAGGACACGGGCGAACATGAGGTCGCGATCAAGTTGCACCACGACGTTACCGCTCAATTTAGATTTGACGTAAAATCGGCAGAGGCGCGAAAAGCGGAAGCTGAGCCCGCAGGCGAGCATCCGGAAAAGAAGCGCCGCGGATTTTTCCGCAGACACAAAGAAGAGAAAAAAGAAGAATAGTTAATGGCGACTCAACCATCCTCCGGGATAGGTCGAGAGCCTCGCAAGTCAGGAAATGGCGCTGGCCGAGGCTCGGCGGCCCAAAGCGGAGAAAATGTTATTCCGATTCCGCGCACAGGTTTTGCGCAGGATATTCACCGACCGCCGCCTCACAGCGTAGAGGCCGAGCAAGGCGTGCTTGGCTCGATGCTGATCTCGCCCCGCGATGCGATCGCGGAAGTAGTCGAAAAAATTACCGATGATTACTTTTACGTTCCAGCCCATCAAACGATCTACGGTGTGCTGGTCGAACTTTGGAACAGCGGCGCGGCAATCGACCTGATCACGTTCACCCAGGTTCTTCGGGACAGGAATCTGCTTGAAACCGTCGGCGGCGCGGCCGCAATCACTACCTTGTTCACGTTCGTACCGACAGCCGCGAACGTCGGTTATTACATCGAGATCGTTCGCGACAAATACATTTTGCGTTCGATCATCGCGGCCGGAACCGAAAGCGTGCGCCGCGCTTACGAAGAACAGGACGAGGTCGGAAATCTCCTGGACGAGGTCGAGCAAAGAATTTTCGCAGTCGGCGAAGATCGGTTCAAGGGCCAGATGCTTTCCATGAAAGACCAAGTGATGGAAGCGATCGAGTCCATCGAAAAACTTTACGAGCGAAAAGGCGGCATCACTGGCGTCTCCACCGGGTTTGTTGAGTTCGATCGGATGACAAGCGGGATGCATCCGTCGGAGATGATCGTGATCGCGGCACGGCCGAGCATGGGAAAGACCGCACTGGCAATGAACATCGCCGAGCACGTGGCGATGAACGAAAAGCTGCCGGTTGGCGTGTTCAGTTTGGAAATGAGCAGTCAGCAGCTCGTGCAACGTCTCCTTTGTTCGCGTGCTCGTGTGAATCTGCAAAAGGTGCGCGACGGATTTCTGGGCGAGCGCGATTTCCCGAGTCTGACCGCCGCGGCGTCAAAGCTCGCAGAAGCGAAAATCTTTATCGATGACAGCGCAAGCCTCACGATTCTGGAATTGAGGGCCAAAGCACGCCGTCTCAAAGCGCAGCAGGACGTTCAGCTCATTATCATAGATTACTTGCAGCTGTTAAGATCGACATCCCGCCGGGCGCAAGACAATCGACAGCTGGAGATCTCGGAAATTTCCGCGGGCCTTAAAGGATTGGCCAAGGAGCTGAAGATTCCCCTCATCGTAGTGGCGCAGTTGAACCGACAACCGGAACAACGCACCGGTGGCAAACCGCGATTGAGCGATCTGCGCGAATCCGGATCGATCGAACAGGACGCGGACCTCGTCGGTTTGCTGGTTCGTCCCGAGCTTTATGAAGAAGATGAGGAAGCTCGCGCGGAAAAGTCGGGCGAAGCTGAATTGATCATCGCAAAGCAGCGGAACGGCCCGGTCGGCGAAATCCCACTGACCTTCCTGAAGGAATTCACCCGGTTCGAAGATCGCGCCCGCAACGTGAGTGAGCCGGAAGAGGCGTTTTAGAACTGTACCGACGGCGCTGTGCGCTGTTTGAGCGACCGGCCACAGGCCGGTGGCTACAAAGATTTGGCGGCTTCGACGACGTGCTTGGCGTCGATGCCGAACTCTTTCATGACCTCGGCCCCCGGAGCGCTGAGACCAAACCGGTGCAGGCCGATAACTCTTCCGTCGAGGCCGACAAACTCGTACCAGACGTCCGGCACGCCGGCTTCGATCGCGACGCGTTTGCGGCAGGAATTTGGCAAAACTTCTTCGCGGTATTTTTCTGACTCGCGCCGGAACCGTTCGAAGCAGGGCATTGAAACAACGCGGACACCGTCTCCCAGTTCTTTCGCGGCGGTCAATGCGTGCTGCAATTCGCTGCCACAAGACATGATGATCAAATCGAGTTTGCCGCTCTCTCTCTTTGCAACGTAGCCGCCACGCAGAACGCCTTCCCGTCGCAACTTCACGTCGATATCGTTCAAAATCGGAACCACCTGTCGGGTCAGGGCAAGAAACGTTGGCCCATCGATACGCTCCATGGCGGCAGCGAACGCTCCTGCGGTCTCTTCCGGGTCCGCCGGACGGATCACATCGATTTGCGGCATAATGCGAACGCTGCTGATCGTTTCGACCGGTTCGTGAGTTGGACCGTCTTCGCCGACACCGATGGAATCGTGAGTAAAAATGTAAATGTTCGGAAGTTTCGACAGCGCGGCGAGACGGATCGAGGGGCGACAGTAGTCCGTAAATACCGTGAAAGTGGCACCCGACGCGCGAAAAACCCCGTGATACGAAACGCCATTCATGATCGCGCACATGCCGTGTTCGCGAATGCCGAAATGGATATTGCGCCCGCCAGGAGTGTTCCGCGTGAAATCGCCGCCGTCTTTGATGTAATTCAAAGTCGAGCCGTGGAGATCGGCGCTGCCGCTGATCAGCAACGGCACGGCCTGCGCAATCGGCTGGAGTGCCTCGCTGCCGGCTTTGCGCGTCGCCAACTTTGAATCCTTCGGAAACTCGGGAATTTTCGACGAAAGATCGCTTGGGATCTTTCGCTCGATCCCATCCTCAAGCAGTTTCGACTTCTCAGGATTTTTCTTTTTCCAATCGTCGTAGGTTTTTTCCCAACGATCATACTCGGTCAGCAATTCCTTTTTGTGTCCGACAAAATATTCGTAGGTTTCCTTTGAGACGTAGTAGTGCTCGTCCGGCAAACCGAGCGCTTTTCGCGCGGCGTCGACAAACTTGGCGCCAGCTTCCCCGTGGGCTTTGTATGTTCCTGCGATTTCCGGAATTCCCTTCCCGATCAAGGTATGGGCAATGATCAGCTTTGGTTTGCCGTCATTGTTATCCTTGGCGCTGTTTAGCGCGTCGAGGAATGCCTGCATGTCCTGGCCGCTGATCTCCTGCACGTCGAAGCCGTAGGCCTTGAATCGCATTCCGGTATCTTCGCTCTGACTTGCGGTCGCCGGAGCATCGAGAGTCACGGCGTTCGAATCGTAAATCAGGATTAGATTATCGAGGCCGAAATGTCCGGCGAACGCGCTCGCTTCCGACGCAACGCCTTCCTGCATGCAACCGTCACCCGCCAAACAAATGCAGTGTTGATCGAAAATGCGGTGCTCGGCAGTGTTAAACCGCTCAGCCGCCATTTTCATCGCGACTGCGATGCCGACAGCGTTACCAACGCCCTGCCCAAGCGGACCGGTTGTACACTCGACCCCGGGCGTTTCAAAAAATTCCGGATGTCCCGGAGTTTTCGAATGCAGCTGCCGAAAACGTTTAATCTCCGACATCGGCAAATCGTAGCCGCTCATGTGCAACCATGCGTAGAGGAACATCGAACCGTGACCGGCCGACAGAACGAAATAATCGCGACCAATCCACCGTGGATTGTCTGGATTGTACTTAAGAGCGTACCCGTAAAGGACCGCGCCCATTTCGGCGCAGCCCAACGGCAACCCGAGATGGCCGGATTGAGACGCTTGGACGGCATCCATGGCAAGGCCGCGCGCTTCGGTCGCCGCGCGCGAAAGGGCTTCGAGGTTCAGGCTCATGAAAGACGACTTACTTTATGGTTTTGGGTCACAGATTACGCAACCTCTTTCCCAAATATCGGCCACGACGTCCGGATTGGCGCCATTAATCTCTCTAAGGAACATCGGAGCCCCGCCTGACCGGGCCGGCGTTGAATAACTTGTGAATAAAAAGGGCGAAAAGGGCCATTTTGTTCACACCGTTCTGTGAATAAGAGCTTAATTTTCCAGTAGTGACGGCCTAAGTTGTCAATCGTTCATGAAGCTGTCCGAAATCCCCGCGGTCTTGCGCGAGATCGGCGTTTCGCCGGTGAAAAGCCTCGGGCAAAACTTTTTGCATGATCGCAATCTCGCACGCTGGATTGTCGATCAAGCAAATGTGACGGCGGATGATTATGTTGTCGAGATTGGTCCTGGGCTTGGCGCACTTACCGAATTTGCGCTTGCCAAAGGCGCGCGTGTCCTCGCGATCGAAAAAGATAAGCGCCTCGTGCAATTCTTGCGCAACAAATTTGCGAACGAAAATTTGGAAATTTCCCACGGTGATGCGCTCGAGTTTGATACAAGGGTCCTGTACGCGCAGTCGCGAGTAAAGTTGGTGGGGAATCTTCCTTACTACATTTCCAGTCAATTGTTGCTTAAATTTCTTGAGTATCCGAGTCCTATATGGTTGATGTTGTTGATGTTACAGAAAGAACTAGCGACACGCCTCGGCGCTGCACCGCGAACTAAAGATTACGGCGCGCTGACTTTGCAGATTCAATTGCACAATCGCGTCGAGTACTTGCGAACAGTTTCAGCAAACGTCTTTCTTCCCAAACCTGATGTCGACTCCGCTCTCGTGCGCATCACACCCCGCAACGAAGATGAACTGTCGCCCTGCAAATTCGCGATTTTCGAAAAACTCGTGCGACGCGGCTTCTCTCAACGACGCAAGCAACTTGGCAAACTAATTAGAGAAGAAGCGTCAGATTGGGAGACAATCGCCGCCGAACTGGCCGTGAATCCTCGCGCGCGCGCGGAAGAGCTCTCTTTGGAGCAATGGATCGCGCTGACCAATCGGATTGACCCAATGATGCCTGTGACGAGCGAAGATGCGCCCGAGGAGCAGTTTCAGGTCGTCGACCAGCATGACGTCCCAACGGGGGGAGCCCCGCGGAGCCAGGTGCATGCGAATAACTTGCTCCACCGGGCGGTCCATGTGCTTATTTTTGGGTCTACCGGGGAGGTTTTGCTTCAATTCCGCTCGTCCTCGAAAGACCGCCACCCGTTGAAGTGGGATTCAAGCGCAGCCGGACACGTAAATGCCGAAGAGGCCTACGATCAGACCGCCCGTCGGGAGCTACTTGAGGAATTAGGGATCGAGACCGTCCTGACAAGGGTGGCAAAGTTGCCGGCGTCAGAACGGACTGACCGGGAATTTATCTGTCTCTATCACGGCAGCTACGACGGCGAACTGAGACCGAATCCCGCCGAAATCGAAGCGGTGCGATATTTCCCGCCCGGGATTGTCGATCAGTGGATTAACGCGCGTCCAGACAACTTCGCGCCTGGGTTCGTGGAATGTTGGAAAGTCTGGCGCGAAAAAAATCCCTAACGCCGCCGACGTCGACGGGACCTCGACACTGCGCCCCGTTTCGGAGCCCGGCCCATCGCAGATCGCTTAAACTTCCGAGCCGCCCGTCGGGCACCTTCTTTCCCGCCATACAGTGAATCGCTAAACATTCTGGTCACTGCGGTTTTCCCGCGCAAAAAATGCACCTGGAAACCATGGGTTTGCTTGTTCGCGCGCACCTTTGTGTCGATACGGCGGATGTTTGGTTCAGAATCGGGATTAGATCGTCTTCTCATGAGCCCTGCCTAACAACTACGTCAAACAACGCCGGAATCAACGAGTCGCGGTCTTTTTATCGTTCGACGCGGTTTTCTCCGGCGGCGGCAAATTCCAACTTCGCCATTTCCTTTCATATTCTGCCTCTGGCAAGAGGACATAACAGGGATGCTTTGACGCACGGAACCAGCTGATCATTTTGACCAGCTCCGGCTCGGCCATCGTCGTGCAACCGGTGGTAGCGCGGTTCACTCCACGCCGGATATGAAAGAAGATCGCGCTTCCCTGTCCCGGCACTGGTGGATCGGAATTGTGCCGGATCTCGACTAACCAATGGTAGGCGAAATCTCCAGACCGCATCTTTTCGTGACTGTAGTTATCGGGCGGGTTTTTTGGATCGATGACGATGTGACGATTGTAATTCGGCGACCGCGGATCGTCGCTCCAGATATCGGCGTCGGTGACCTGGTGATATGGAAAATCGCCACCCGCCGGCAACTTCGCCTCGTATCCAAAAACCTCGCCGATTGCAAAAATGCCGGCCGGCGCGCGGCCATCGCGTTCCTTCTTGTGAAGGCCCGGCTCTTCTTGACCAGCGACACCACTTCCCCACGCGAGACCATTTTTACCAAACAAAACCGGGATCGGAGCGTTCACTGCGTTCCAATTTCCATTCGCACGCTCGAAACGTTGCAATTGGCCGTGGAGGGAATTCCAATCAGGCGCCGTCGCCACAATGAGCTGACTGCAGTTGGCCGGCACACCATCGGCGGGCGCGTTGCTTGCTCCCATAACGACGACGCCGAATAGAATTCCAGGCGACATCCCGCGGCAACCGATTGGAAAGATCGACATAAAGATTCTAAACATTCGCAAATCTAGACGGTCAGTTTATTTATTTCCTCGTTTGTGAAAAAAATCTGGGCCGTCCTCATCCTTTTTGTCGCTGTCTCCATCAACTATGCGCCCGCGGTGCGCAATGGTTTTGTCTGGGATGATACTGCTCTCATTTTACGCGACCCGTTAATTCGCAGCTGGCGTCTTGTCCCCGAAGGCTTCAATCATTTCCTTTTTATCGATGCCACGCCTTCAGATTTTTACCGGCCGCTACAGCGCCTAACTTACACAATCGATTATGCAGCCGCTGGATTTCAACCGGCTTTCTATCACGCGACCAGCATCTTCTGGCACGGTTTAGCTGCGATCGGTCTCTTGTTCTTCGCTGAAGAGTTTCTGATCGGCTTTGGAATCGAACGTCGGCGGGCTCGCATCGTTTCGCTAATTGCCTCCCTGGTTTGGGCCATTCATCCCGTGCTAAGCGCAGCCGTCGTTTACATCTCGGGACGGGCGGATCCACTCGCAGCAGCGTTTGGATTTTTCGGTCTTTTCTTTCTCCTTCGGGCCAAGGATGCGATCGGCCCTCGTAAACTGGCCTTATTCGCCGGCAGTGGCTTCGCTCTTTTGCTGAGTGCGTTCAGCAAAGAAGCCGGTCTAATTTTTCCGCTAATCGGCATCAGTTTGTTCTTCCTCCAGAAGAATCGAGGAAACCTTTGGAAAGCGGGGGCGGTTATTGCGTTTGTAGGTGCGATTTATTTTGCTCTGCGTTTTGGGGCCGAGCATGAATCACCCCCTCAGCTAACACCTCCGCCTCCCCTTCTTGTTCGGCCGATAATCGTCGCCAGGGCCGTAGCCGAATACACGGGCCTCATTCTGTTTCCTTGGAACCTGCACATGGATCGCGATGTCGAAACGCAGCCGAGCGGCTTCAACGACGCAAGCCTAGCACACGCCGCATGGCGCGAACTGCAGACTCTCCTTGGGCTAATTCTGATCGCCGGCTATTTCTATTGGTTGTGGCGCGCGCGAAAACGCAGCTCAGCGGTCTTCGCGTGTTTATTGTGCGCCCTGATTACCTACCTACCAGTGAGCGGAATCGTGGCCCTGAACGCCACTGTTGCCGAACACTGGATTTACTTGCCGTGTGCTTTTCTTTTTCTAGCGATCGCGCTCGAGTTCGCAGCGTTGGCGGAAGCGCCTCGACTGCGAAGATCTACAAAGATCGCAGCTGCAACCGTGGTTTGCGCGTGGATCGCGTTTCTCGGTGGTCGCACGTTCGCGCGGACATTCGATTGGAAAGATCAACGCACGTTTCTTGAACGAGCGATCGCGCACGGTGGCGACTCCGCCCGGATGCTCATTAATTTGGGCGGATTGGAATTGAGCGAAGGGAAACTCCCTGAAGCCGCAGCTCATTTGCACGCTGCGTTGCAAAAAAAACCGGATCAGCCGCTGGCCATTATCAACCTTGCGTCCGTTGCACTGAAACAAAACGACTTCAAACAGGCTCGCGACCTTTTGAATCGAGCGATCCAAATGCCAATCGTAGAGGCTCAGGCGCATCAGCTTCTCGCCGTGTTGGAACACAAGGAGAATGGGAAAATCGACCTCATGCGGATGCGTCTGGCTTCCAGAACGGGTCCGCCAAATTGGTCGATCGAGAAAGCGTACATCCAGTTGTTGGACGAAACGGGCGCACGGGCCGCGGCGATCAATGAATTACTCGCTTGCCTACAAACGCAGTGGTATCGCGCGGACAGTTGGCAGTTATTAAGTGAGTTGGAGACAAAGGCCGGTCATGCCGACCAGGCGGCTAACGCGCTGGCCCAAGCTCGCGATTACGATGTTCGCCTCGGTGACGCGGCAAAGTAGCCGCGATTTTTTACTATTAAGTCCGAGCCGTCGCTATTTCCACCCGAGCGGTGTCTTCCGGCAGATATTTCACGCCGATCAACCATATCAGGCCGGAAGCGAGCATGATTCCTGACATAAACAAAAACGCGACGCGCATGTTGGTATGGCCGCCGATGTACCCGAGCGCCGGAAATGCCGGCACGTCGCCAAGCAAATGAATGACGAAAATATTGACGGCAAACGCAGTGGCGCGCACAGCGGGCAATGAGACATTTGCCAGGGCGGTGTTCGAAGGCCCGGTGTTCAGGAAAATGAAAAAAATCGCAATGAACATCGCGATCCACGCCATCGGAAACGGAATGTAGAGACTGGCCACGAAAATCGGACATGCGATGACCATGCCGATTCCAGAGACCAGAAAGTACGAGCCAGGAAATCGCGGCCGCAGTTTGTCCGCGACGATGCCGCCGAGAAGCGTCGAGACCAGCCCGGCGACCACAGTAATCCCGCCGAAAATCGACATTCCTGCAGCGGGGCTTTGATTTCGGAAACGTAAATACGCCGGCACCCAAAATCCAAGACCGCCTACGGCGAACGTCATCAACGTTTGCGCGATGCAATTAATCAGATATGAGCGGGTCTGGAACAGTTTGAGATAATCGAGTTTGAGATAATCGAGCAAGGATCGCCGCGGCGATTTTAGGACAACGGGATGCGACGCAGCACGCGGATCGCGTTGCCAAAAACA
>Ga0073928_10011355_pt1 | contig 10401 bp, 10 predicted proteins | sample PaiPotPPA55metaG_FD_76969 | JGI IMG/M metagenome (GOLD analysis project Ga0073928, IMG submission 76969) | Iron sulfur acid spring bacterial and archeal communities from Banff, Canada, to study Microbial Dark Matter (Phase II) - Paint Pots PPA... ...
AACCAGCTCAAGCTGCAGCGCGAGCGCGGCACCGATCTGACGATCTTCTCGCCGCGCGCCTCCGGCATGGGCCATCACATCGGCGACGAGAGCGTCAGCCTCGAATGGTCGCAGATCTGCAACGACCTCATCCATCGCGTCTGCACGCTCTACCCGCAGAACTTCATCGGCGTGTGCCAATTGCCGCAATCGCCGGGCGTGCCGCCGAAGCACTCGGCGGCCGAGCTCGAACGCTGCGTCAAACAGCTCGGCTTCATCGGCTGCGATCTCAATCCCGATCCGTCCGGCGGCTATTTCAATTCGCCGCCGCTCACCGACAAATGGTGGTATCCGCTCTTCGAGAAGATGGTCGAGCTCGACGTGCCGGCGATGGTCCACGTGTCGGGCTGTTGCAATCCGGCGATGCACACGACCGGATCGTATTATCTCAACGCCGACACCATGGCGTTCATGCAGCTTATCCTTTCCGATCTGTTCAAGGATTTCCCGACGCTCAAGCTGATCATCCCGCACGGCGGCGGCGCGGTGCCGTTCCACTGGGGCCGTTTCCGTGGACTGGCTCTCAACAACGGACGGCCTGAGCTCGACGAGATCATCAAGAACAATATCTATTTTGATACCTGCGTCTATCACCAGCCGGGCATCAATCTGCTCACCGAGGTAGTGCCGGTGGATAATATCCTGTTCGCCTCGGAGATGGTCGGCGCCGTCAAGGGCATCGACCCGAGGACCGGCTTCAACTTCGACGATACCAAACGCTATGTCGACAAGGCGCCACGGTTGACCGAGGCCGATCGCGGCAAGATTTTCGAAGGCAACGCCCGCCGGGTTTTCAGCCGTCTCAAAACTAAGGCGGCGGCGAAGGCCGCGGTTTGACCAGATGTTCGGCGGCGCGATAATGCTGGCCGCTCGCCCCCGCGAAAGCGGGGACCCGGCAAGGCCACCTCCAGCAATACTATTTTCCGCTGGATTCCCGCTTTCGCGGGAATGAGCGGGATAGGTTAGGGCGCGCTTGCATTGCCAAAGATTCGACGAAAGCGGTCAGAGACAAAACCCCACCTCATCAGGTTCGGTCACCGGGAGATCGAGACTCTCGGCTTGAACCAAGGTTTTGGGACCGATCTCTATCATCGGGCGATGTCGGTCTACTGGCCGGTGTTTTTCGGCTCCGCCGCAACGATCTTTATCGCGCTCAACGCCGTTTTCGGATTGCTGTATTCGCTCGGCCACGACCCGATTGCCAATGCGGCCGAGAACGGTCTGCTTGCTTATTTTTACTTCTCCATCGAGACGCTGGCGACCGTCGGCTATGGCGACATGCACCCGCGGACCAATTACGGGCATCTGATCGCTACCATCGAAATCTTCACCGGCATGTCCTTTCTGGCGGTGATGACCGGCTTGATCTTTGCCCGCTTCTCGCGTCCGCGCGCTCGCTTCGTCTTCGCCAACCATGCGGTAATCACGCGTCATGAGGGGCAACAGACCTTGATGATCCGCATGGCCAATGCGCGGCACAACGCGATCTCGCGGGCGAGTGCGCGGCTCTGGATCATCCGCGCCGAGCGCACCAAGGAAGGCGATCAGCTGCGCCGGTTTTATGAGCTGACGCTCGATCGCAGCGAGCACCCGATGTTCGTGCTGAGCTGGATGCTGTTTCACGTCATCGATAAGGACAGCCCGCTCCACGGAGCGACGTCGTCGGGTCTCGCCGAAGGCGACGCGCTTCTGGTGCTCAATGTTGGCGGCCTCGACGACAGTTCCGCCCAGCAGCTCTATGCCAGGCATGTGTATTCGTGGCGCGATATCCGCTGGCAGCATCGCTATAAGGACATCACCAGCGTTTCGCCGCAGGGCCGCTTTTTGCTCGACTACACCAAATTCAACGATGTGGTGGCGGAGGAGGAGTAGCTGCTTCCGCTCATTACCGCGAAAGCGAAAGCGGGAATCCAGAATGGGAATGCAACGGCGTCAGAAAGTCTGGTCCCCGCCTTCCGCCTTCGCGCTGTGCGCTTCGGCGGACTCGAGCCCGCCGTAGCTCGGTGCGAGCGTAGGAGCGTCGCGGGGACGAACGGCTAAGGCGACTAACTCAGTATCACCTGTGTGCCTTCTTGCCGCCGTGCTCCGGTTACCCATTTTTGCTTGGGATAAAAGGATCGCGGCAATAAATTAGCCGATCCGGGAACTCGGCAAGGGAAACCGTCATGTCCATTCGACCTGTCAAACGCATCGTTTCGTCGAAGCCGACGATCGAGGGCGCGGGCGTGCATCTGCGCCGCGCTTTCGGCTTCGGCGACACCACCGAATTCGACCCCTTCCTGCTGCTGGACGATTTCCGTAACGACCGGCCTGACGAATATCGCGCCGGTTTTCCCTGGCACCCGCATCGCGGCATCGAGACCATCACCTACGTGCTGGCGGGAAATGTCGAACACGGCGACAGCCTGGGCAATCGCGGCAATCTCGGCGCCGGCGACGTGCAATGGATGACGGCCGGGCGCGGCATCCTGCATCAGGAAATGCCGCAGGGCGACGAGAAGGGCCGCATGCACGGCTTCCAGCTCTGGGCCAATCTGCCGTCGTCGCTGAAGATGACGGCGCCGCGTTATCAGGACATCAAGGCCGGCGAAGTCCCGGAAGTCATCGATGACGACGGCACCCGCGTGCGCGTGGTGTGCGGCGATTTCTGGGGCAAACGCGGCCCGGTCGAAGGCGTTGCCGCCGACCCGCGCTATCTCGACATCTGGGTGCCGCCGGGCAAGCGCAAGACGCTCACCGTGGAGCTCGAGCGCCACGCCTTCGCTTACGTGTTCGAAGGCTCGGGCGATTTCCGCGCCGCGTCGGAGCCTTTCGGCGTGCTCACGGAGAAGACCGACGGCGTCAACGAGATTTTGGTCCGCGAGCAGACCGGCAATCGTTCGCTGGTTCTGTTCGACTCGGGCGACGAAGTCACCGTGCAGGCCGGCGACGAAGGCATCCGCTTCATCCTCGTGTCCGGCAAGCCGATCAAAGAGCCGGTCGCGTGGCACGGCCCGATCGTGATGAATTCGCAAGCCGAGCTGCAGCAGGCCTTTACCGAGCTGCGCAGCGGGACGTTTATCCGATAACGTCGGCGTCGACTTCTTTTTTCGTCATGGCCGGGCCAAGCCCGGCCATAACGGCTATGTCGCTTGTGCCGGCGCGGCGCGCCTGATCAGGCCGCGCTGCGGATCGTAGCCGATGACTGCGAGCAGAAAGAACAACACCGTCGCGCCGCTGACCACCAAAGCGGCAACCGGTTCGAACGCGCCGTAGAGCGCGAAACGGACCAGCTCCACCGCGTAAGTGAAGGGGTTGGCGAGCGACGCATAATAGAGAAGCTCGGAGCCGCCCTCGCGCAGCCGCCACAGCGGATAAAGCGCCGAGGAAAAGAAGAACATCGGAAACATCACGAAATTCATCGCCCCGGCGAAATTCTCCACCTGGCGGATATAGACTGACAGGAACAGCCAGAGCGCGCCGAGCATCAGTGCGGAAACGATCAGCGCCGGCAGCACCGCCAGCCAGTCGAGCGGATTGAACGTGACGTCGAACAGGATACAGACGGCGAGGAACACGTAGCAGGTGATCACCGACAGCGCGGTGCCGGCCACGAGCTTGCAGGCGAGCAGCACCCAGCGCGGCAGCGGCGCAGTGAGCAGAAGCCGCATCACGCCCATCTCGCGGTCATAGACCATCGACAGCGACGACTGCATGGCGTGGAACAGAAGGATCATGCCGAGCAAGCCCGGCACGATATAGACCTGATAAGTAATGTAGGTCTTATAGGGCGGAATGATCGACACGCCGAACACGTTGTAGAAACCGGCGGCAAACACCGCGAGCCAGATCAGCGGGCGCACCAGCGCCGACAGAAGCCGGCCGCGCTGCTGCACGAATTTCATCAGTTCCCGCGTGGTGACGGCGCGCAGGGCGCGGAGGACGTGGGCGAGGGGCATGGCGTTCTTCCCGATCATGTAGCCCGCATGAGCGCAGCGATATGCGGGAACGGCGTTACCGCAATTCAGGTCCGGGATGCCGCTTCGCTCATCCGGGCTACTTGTTTAAATGACACGGCGACTCCGGCCCGTCGTCGCCGAGCGTATCGAGCGCGTTGGTGCGATGCAGAAAGCCCTCGATCGGCGCGTCGGCGACAATTTCATAAGGCGCCGCGAGTAGGATCGCCTGGCGCAGCTGATGGTCCCAGGGTCGCACGCTGACGGCGAGGCCCTTGTCGCCGTCGAAACTGCCGTCGCCGAGGATGAAAGCGCGCTCCCGGGCGAAATCGGCCGACTCCGTTCGCAGCGCCGATTGCACGATCATCTTGACCGCCAGCCATGCGGCCCAGTCGGCGCCTTCCATATGCCGGCCCCCGGATTTCCGCTCAAAGCGCGCATTGACCTGCGGCGCGCCGTGGCGCTCCCAGGTCCAATGCCACGCTACCGGCTCGAGGTCGATGCTGCCGATGACCGGACGCGGGCGGGCCAGGTGATAGGGGACGGTGCGGGCGAAATCGAAAGCGTCGTCGGCGACAAATACCGCGTCGAAATCGCGATTGATGGCGCTCAGCAATGCCGGGTCGTTTTGCTCGCGATCGCGCGGATCGGTGCCAGGCTTGAAATGCTGATCGGCAACGATCCTGGCGCCAAATTTTTGCGCCGAATGCATGAAGGCCGCCGTCATCGCCGCGTCGGCGGGCGAGGGGCCTTCTAACACCAGAACGTCCCGCCATTTGCGCGAGACGATGAATTGGATGAGGCCGTCCGTAAGCTGCGCGCGGCTCGGGTACACGTGAACGAACTCGCCGGCGCACAGATCGCGGCGCAGCGAGTCGTCTGGTTCGGATACGTTGAACAGAAGCACGTCGCGTCCGCGTGCGGCGGCGATCAACGGCTTAAAGCTTTCCGCCGGCGCGTCGATCAGGAAAAAGTGCGTGCCGGCATCGAGCGCCGCCAGCACCGCCGGCGCCACGTCCGCCGGCGATTTGGCGGTGATGCGCTGGAGCGCAAAGTCCGCCTTGAGTACGCGCGCGAGCGCCGCGGCATCGTCAATGCCGACCTCGGCGCCGGTGAACGGATGCGTGCGGGTTTTGAGGATGATGCGCTCATAAGCGCGGGTTGGCTCATAGCGGGGATCGTTCTCGATCTCGACGAAGGCGATCTTTATCTGTTGCCGCTGCACCGGCGCGTCCTGTGCGGCGCCGCTCGCCAGCGTCCCAGCGAGGCAAAGCAAGCAAACAAACGCGGAGCGGAGCAAAAAACTGCTCCCCTCCCCTTTGTGGGGAGGGGGTGGGGGTCGGGAGGTGACTCGCAGGCGGCGACGGGAGCGAGTTCCCCTCCCCACCCCCCACCCTACCCTCCCCCACAAGGGGGGAGGGATTAGACGGAGCGCCCATCGAAGCGCGCTAGTCATCGACGGCGATGCCATAAGGAATCCGGCCGACCGGCACGGAGATTTTGGCTTTGCGGGTCTTAGTATCGATCACCGTGATGTCGTCGCCGAGGCCGTTGGCGACATAAAGCGTGTTCTCGTCGCGCGAGAGCGTGAGACCCCAGGGCCGCTTGCCGACCAGGACATAGCCCAAGACTTTGCGCGCCGGCACGTCGACGATCGCCACATGCGCGGCGTGGCCGAGCGTCACATAGGCGGTCTTGCCGTCCTTGGTCATGACCAGACCGACCGGCGTCACGTCGGACTTGCGCATGCCCGGCGGCAGGAATTCGACCTTGCCGGTGACGACAAGTTTGGCACGGTCGATGATATCGACTTCGCCGGCGAGTTCCGCCGTGACCCATAAATCCTTGCCATCCGGCGTCGCCGCGATCCGCCGCGGCCGCAACCCGGCGACCACGTCGCGGACGATCTTGCCGGTGTCGGCATCGATCTCATGCACGAGATCACCGGCCTCGGCGGTAACGTAGACGATCTTGCCGTCCTCGCTGACCAATACGCCTTCCGGCTCGGCGCCCGTCGGCACCTCACGCACGATGGCGTTCTTCTCCATGTCCACCACGGCGAGCGACGATCCCTCTTCGTCGGAGACGTAGAGGCGGCCGTGTTTCTCGTCGATACCGAAGGCTTCCGGGCTCGCCCCGGTCTTGAGCTTGCCGATGACTTGCAGCTTGGCCACGTCAAGAACGTCGATCACGTCATCGTCGCCGCAAGCAATGTAAAGCTCGCTGTGGTCGGCATTGAAATGCATGTCGCGCGGGCGGCGCGCTACCTTGATGTCTTTGACGACCTTATAGGTCGCCGGATCGATGACGATGATGTTGTTGGTCTTCTCGTTGCTGACAAAGATCAACCCGGTATCTTTGGCCAAGACCGGAGCAGAGCCGGGCGCGCAGGCCAACGCGCCGAGAACGACCACGATGGACTTGTGCATTTCCTCGCCTTCATTGCTTGGTTGTCAAGCTAAGGCCTATTAAGGGCAGGGGGCAAGGCGAGGGCGTGAACGAATGGCAACGGACGTAGGCGCGCCGGCGCTTCTCCTCGACAATGTCGTCAAGACCTACGGCACCATCCGCGCCGTTGATGGCGTTACGTTGCAAGCGTCGGCCGGCGAGTTCATCGCGCTGCTCGGCCCCAACGGCGCCGGCAAGTCCACGCTGTTCCAGCTTCTGTCCGGCCTGTTCGTACCGGATTCCGGCCGCATCGCCATCATGGGTCAGGACATGCGGCGCGATCCGGTGCCGGCACTGGCGAAGCTCGGCATTGTCTTTCAGCAGCCGACGCTCGATCTTGAGCTCACGGTGACTGGCAATCTCCTGTTTCACGCTGGCCTGCACGGCATTCCGCGCGCGGTCGCTAGAGCGCGCATCGATAACGAGCTAACGCGGCTCGGGCTTGCCGAACGCGCGCACGACAAGGCGGCGCAACTCAGCGGCGGCAACCGCCGCCGCGTCGAGCTGGCGCGCGCGCTGTTGCACCAGCCGCGGGTGCTGCTGATGGACGAGCCGACCGTCGGCCTCGATCCGGCGAGCCGCGGCGATCTACTCAAGCTTATTCTCAGTCTGCGCGCCGAGCGCGCCGTGGCCGTCCTCTGGGCCACGCATCTGTGCGACGAAGTGCCCAACGCCGATCGCGTGATCGTGCTGCATCACGGCAAGGTGCTTGCCGACACGACGCCGGCCGGCTTGGTGGCGAGCGCCGGCGCGGCAACGATCGAGCAGGCTTTCTTGAAGATGACCGGTCCGCAATGAGCCGTTCGGTGGCTTGAAGCGCCGTCTCAGAAAGTATTGTCCTGCGTCACGCGCTTGTAGAGCGTCGGTAGAATTTCGGCGAGATATCCCATCTCCTCGGTCGCGTGCTGATGCAGCCGTCGCGCCAGCTCCTCATTGAGATTGCTCCGGCGCATCGCCCGAACCTGCTCGTCGGAAAATGTGACGTTGGGATCGCGGCTTTCGATCTCGCCGAGCCAAAATCGGCTCCGCATCTCACAACCGTAGTCCGTGTCGCGAACGAAATGGGTCATGCGGCCGAAATTCACCGGATGCTCCAGATCGCCGATGCGCGCGCAGACGGCGACGACGCCCGACTCTCGATAACGGCGGGCGTCGAACATTTCCGCCGGATCGTGAAAATTGATGCGCAGCTTGAATAGCGGCCCGCTGGGGCCGGCAAGGTATTCGTGCACCAGATGTGACGCGCCGATATAGTTGCCCTCACGACGATTCTCCCAATCGCTGAAGATATGGTCGCGCGGGTGCCAGAGCTTGTATTGCTCGGTGCCGCCCAGCCAGGAAAACCACCAGTGCACCATCTTGGCCCGGCATCCGGGCATGCGCGTCAGGGCGGCCACCAGCCGCTTGCCGTCGGCAAGGTCCTGGTAGCCGGATTCGAAGGACAGATACCCCGGATTGAGCAGATCGTTCGCTTCCCTGAGTTCCATGTTTTCTCCCCAATGTCCTTGCAGCGCTGTTCCCGTGCGGCCGAGCTCTCTCAGCGATCGCCCATCGATTTCAAATGCTGCATGACCTTGGTGCGCAATGCCGCCTGCTCGTCGGCGCTCCATTTGCGAAAGCCCTCGCCGGATTTGAAGCCGAGTTTTTTGTCGGCCACGAGCTTCTGCAGATAGGGCGAAGGCTCCGGCCGGCCGTCGATCGCCGGCAGCACGATATTGTGAATCGCCAGCGTGAGATCGGTGCCGACAAAGTCGGCATTTTCCAGCGGGCCGAGCACCGGCAAGCGGCGGCCGAATGACGCCTTGACCACCGCGTCCACGGTTTCCGCGTCGCAAATGCCGTGCTCGACCAGCGAAATCGCTTCACGCCAGAGCGCATGCTGTAAGCGGTTGCCGATGAATCCCGGCACGTCCTTTTTCACGTGCGCTGGCTTCTTGCCTGCTGCTTCGTGCAGCTTCATCGTCCAGGCAATCGTCGCGGCCGCGGTCCATTGCGTCTCGATCACTTCCACCAGCGGCACGAGGAAGGGCGGATTCCACCAATGCGTCCCGAGTGCGCGTTCGCGCGCGGCGAGGCCCTGCATGATCGCGGTGATCGGAATCACCGAGGTATTGCTGGCGAGGATCGTGTCGGCGCGCACGTGACGCTCGATCTCGGCAAAAAGCTCCTGCTTCAGCGGCAGATCCTCGGACACCGCCTCGACGACGTAATCGGCGTCGCGCACCGCTTCGCCAAGGTCGGCGCAGGTGCGCACGCGCGCCACCGCGCTCTCGTCCTCGCCGAGGTCGCGCAGATTGGCGGCGATGCGCGATTTGGTGGTGTCGAGATTTTGCACGAACGAATCGGTGATGGTCACGTCGTGACCGGCGACCGCGAACACCTGCGCGATGCCGTGGCCCATGAGGCCGGCGCCGATGACTGCGATGCGGGCCTTTGCCGGATCCGCGGTCATGTCAGCCGGCCGTGTAGCCGCCGTCGGCATAGAGAATGTGGCCGGTGTAGAAGTCGGAGGCTTTCGAGGCGAGGAACAGGAGTGGGCCGGCGAGATCGGACGGCTCGCCGAGCCGCCCTTTCGGCACGCGGGTGAGAAAGCCTTTGCGCACCGTGTTGGCGCGCTCGTTGTCCTCGAACATCCATTGCGTCAGCGGTGAGCGGAAGACCGTGGGGCCGAGCGCGTTGACGGTGATGCCGGTCTCACCCCACTCGCAGCCGAGCGCTTTGGTGATGCCGTCGACCGCCGACTTCGACGCGCAATAGGCGGTGTAGCCGGCGGGATGGCCGAGCAGGCCGCGCGCCGACGACATCAAGATCACTTTGCCGCCGCCGCCTTGCTTGATCATCTGCCGGCCGGCGGCGCGCGCCATCAGCCACGATTGCGTGACATTGGCGTCGATGATTTCGAGAAAGTCCGCGGCCGGCTGATCGACGATCTTGGAAACCTTGTTGAGGCCGGAGGCGACGACCAGGATATCAATGCGACCGAAGCGGTCGACTGCCGCTTGCACGATGGCGTCGCAGTTGGCCTCCGAGCTCGGCCGCTTGACCACGATCTCGGCCTTGGCGCCAAGTTGCGCGCAGGCGTCTGCGACCTTTTTCAGCTCCGCGGCGTTGCCGGCGGCGAGCACGACATTGGCGCCGGCGCCGGCCAGCACCTTGGCGGCGAGCGCACCGAAGGCGCCGGATGCGCCGGTGACGATCGCGGTCTTGCCGCGCACGTCGAACAGCGACAGAGGATTTTTCAAAAAGTCGTCGGACATTGCGTCTCCCTTTCGTCATGCCCCGGCCATAGCCGTCCGAAAGACGGCGTCGCTTCGCTCGCCTATGTGCCGGGCATCCACGTCTTCCTGCGACCTAAGTCGTGGATGGCCGGATCAAGTCCGGCCATGACGCCTTCGGCGTCACTTCGGCGCCGGCGCGATGGCGACCAGGATCGAGCACAACTCGTTGCTGCGATTGACGATCTCGCGGTTCTCGTTGGGGCCGATGAAGCATGAGTCATGCTTTTTCAGCACCGTCTCCTTGCCGTCGACGATCACCGTCAGTTCGCCGGCGAGCACGAAGTAGACTTTCTCCGGCGGCGAGGCGTCCGGCCCGGCGCCGCCGCCGGGCAGGAAATGCGACACGCCGACGATCAGGCTCTGGGTGCCGCCGGCCTCCGCGCCGAACACGCGCAAGGTCGAGCAAGCGCGGTGATTGGGCGCGTCGTAGCCTTTGATGTCGGAGAAACGCTTGACCTGCATCAGAACTTCTCCCCCTTCTCGATCCGGTAGGCCTGCTTCGGATCGGTGATGGCGACCAGGCGAATGATACAGCCGTCGCCGCGATCCCAGTTCCACGGGAAGAACGCGAAGGTGCAGCGCCGGCCGGTGACCTTGTCGATGTCGCCGCCGACATTCTCGATGCCGAGGATGCCGTTCTTGAACAGGATGCGGTGCACCGGCTCCCAATCGGGAAAATCGTCCTTCCAGTCGCGGCCGCC
>Ga0073928_10011356_pt1 | contig 10399 bp, 9 predicted proteins | sample PaiPotPPA55metaG_FD_76969 | JGI IMG/M metagenome (GOLD analysis project Ga0073928, IMG submission 76969) | Iron sulfur acid spring bacterial and archeal communities from Banff, Canada, to study Microbial Dark Matter (Phase II) - Paint Pots PPA... ...
CGCCGCGGCTCTCCTTGCGCGTCCGCGCCGCGAGGGCCATCGCCTCGCTGACGACGAGGAGGTTTCGCAGGTCGATCGACTCGTGCCACCCGTTGTTGTAGTGGCGCGGCCCGTCGATGTGCGCGCGTGACGCCTCTTCCTTCAGGCGTCCGATGTGCTTCAAGCCAAGGGCGAGGTCCTCCTCGACGCGCATGATGCCGACGTAGCGCTGCATCTGGTTCATGAGGTCTTCGTGGATCGCGAAGGGGTTCGTGCCCGTCTCGCCGTTGAACGGCGCGACGGCCTCGCGCGCGGCGTCTCCTACATCGACAAAAAGACGCGCGGCGAGGTCACGGTCTACGGGAAAGTCGTGGTGCTGGCGGCGAGCTGCTGCGAGACCGCGCGCATCCTGCTCAATTCCGCCAATAGCCAGTTTCCCAACGGTGTGGCGAACTCGACCGGTCTGGTCGGCCGCTACATTATGGATACGGTCGGCTCGCCTGTGGCCGGATACCTACCTATCCTCGAAAACCTGCCTCCGCGCAATGAAGACGGCGTCGGCGGGATGCACATGTACATGCCGTGGTGGCTCTACCAGCAGCAGAAAGCCGGTAAGATGCCCTTTGCGCGCGGCTATCACATCGAGTTCGGGGGGGGGCGCGGCATGCCCGACGGCGGCAGCTTCGATGGCTCAGAGCTGATCCTGGGCGGCGGCTACGGTGTCGAATTGAAACGCAATTTGCGCAAGCTATACGGCTCGATCATTTACTTCGACGGGCGTGGCGAGATGATTCCGAACGCCGACAGCTACTGCGATATCGATCCGAACACCGTCGATCAGTGGGGCATTCCGGTGCTGCGTTTCCACTTCAAGTGGAGCCAGGACGAGATTCTGCAAGCGAAACACATGCAGGAAACGTTCCAGGAAATCATCACGGCTGCGGGCGGAAAAGTACTGTCGCACGCGGGCCCGGAGAACAACTGGGGCATCGCTCGGGGGGGGGAAATCATCCACGAAGTCGGCGCCACCCGCATGGGCGACAATCCCAAGACTTCGGTATTGAATCAGTACTGCCAGGCGTGGGATTGCAAGAACCTATTTATTACCGATGCGGCGCCGTTCGTGAGCAACGCGGATAAGAACCCCACGCTGACCATCACGGCGCTGGGCTGGCGGACTTCGGAATACATCGCCGACCAGATGAAGAAAGGGGACCTGCATGGATGACGCACTCAGCCGCCGCCAGCTTTTTCAGGTGATCGGGGCAGCGCCGGCGATCGCGGCCGTGACCGTCGAATCCGCCGCCGCGCAGCCGCACACGCGCGAGCCGTATCACCACAAGGTTTTCGACGACCAGCAATGGCGCAGCGTGCGCGTGCTGTGCGATCTGATTATTCCGGCCGACGAGCACAGCGGCAGCGCCGGCCAAGCCGGCGCGCCCGAATTTATTGACGATTGGCTGGACTTTCGGAAGCAGGAAGATGGCAACGACGATCTGGCGGCGCAGATCCTGGGCGGGCTGGCATGGCTCGACCGCGAATCGGCGCGCCTGTTCGGTAAGAGTTTCGCGGACGCCGCGCCTGCCCAACAGACGCAGATCCTCGATCGCATCGCGTGGCCGGAGCGCGCCGCGCCGCAAGATCGCCACGCGGCGGTGTTCTTCAGCAAGCTGCGCGATCTCACCGCCGGCGGCTTCTTCTCGAGCAAACCGGGCGTTGCCGACCTGCCGTATCTGGGCAACGTCGCGGTAGCGGAGTGGAAGGGCTGCGATTCGGAAGTGTGGGCGAAGATCGAGGAGCGGATGAAGAATGGGTATAAAGGGGTGGGCGGGGAAGCAAAGCCGTGGGTTTAGCGCTTATATCCAATCGTGTATAATCCGTAGAGAGGGTCGAGCTGAAACCTGCAATGTGGCTGGGCGATAGTCTGGAGCGCTTGCGTAAAGCTCCAGAGGATATCCGGTCCGATGCTGGTTACCAATTGGAACTCGTCCAAAGGGGCGATGCGCCAGACGATTTCCGCCCGATGCCCGACGTTGGGCCAGGCGTGATGGAGATTCGGTTGCACGGAATCGACGAGCACCGTGTGTTTTACGTCGCGCGGTTTCAGGAGGCAATTTACGTCCTCCACTATTTCGTGAAGAAGACTCGGAAGACCCGGGATGCGGACCTCGAACTTGGCCGACGACGCTACAGGGCACTGTTGCAACAAAGGAGTATGCAATGAACGAGAAGCCAGTTACGAAGCTCGCGGCGGATGCGAAGATCACCAAAGGAAGCGGAAATGTTTTCGTTGATCTCGGCTTCACTCCCGCGGAGGCCTGTAGCCTGCGCATGCGGGCAGAGATGATAACGGCCCTTCGGAAATTCGTTCAGCGGGAGGGCCTTACGCAAGCCCAAGCGGCAAGGCGTCTGCGAGTGACTCAGCCGCGGATCTCCGATCTCACTCGTGGCAAGATCAGCCGGTTCTCGCTGGATGCATTGGTGGATATGCTCGCCCGTGCGGGGCTGGATGTCGATTTCCGTATCAAGCCAGCCAGGCGACGAGTCGCCTAGTTTCCCAAAGGAATCCAAAGTGGCCAGTAGCTCGAAGTTGACAATTCGCATTTTCGAGAGTAAGCACGACCGCTTGCGCAGCCTGGCGAAGGCACGCGGTATCAGTATCAATCGCCTTATGGACGAGCTGGCCACATCAGCGCTGAGCCAATATGATGCCGAAACGCGATTCCGCGCCTTGGCTGCGCGGGGATCAAGAAAACGCGGACTGGCGCTGCTGGATAGATTAGACCGCGCGTTCGCGGGGAAGCGGTAGCCCTTACCCCACGAACTGCCGCCAATCCACCCCGCGCAGATCGCCTGTCCTCAAATACTGCTCGTGCAGCTTGAACTATTCTCCGACAGCTCCGGTTCCTAAGATGATCCTCTTACCGAGTGCCGCCTTACGAAGCGGGGCGGTATACTGAGGATCGGTCGAACTTATGGCGGTGGCCGCTCTTTCCCTTGCGATCATCATGGGGCCTACGGTTTGGGCCTGGGTCCGGGAACTGCTCCGTAAGAATAGGCAACTCGAGTCGCGGATTCAGGCCATCGAGAATCTTAGTGAACCTTTCGCAAGCAATGTTGCCCGGGCCGTCCCTGTGCCGCTAGGGCGGGTAATCCATGTGAACATCCACTTCGATGAGACATTTTGGCGTGAGACGCTGAAACTTTCTTCTGAGGAGCTTGAGGAAATCAAAACGTCGGTCCCCTTGCACAACGAATTCTCAAAGGACGGATTGGAACAGTTCGAGAAGTGGTTCTACCTTGACATCCACATCCGCATTCAAGAATGGCGTGGCGGATATAAGCATGTCGACGTACAGGGCCCGCTCCAGGAGCGGAGCTCACGGGAATTCTATCCGGGAGGCCGGGCGGATAGTTGCCTTTGGAGCTTCTCCCTGCCACCTCGCCCCGGCGACATAGGACTCCCAAGCGTAACGCTGTCGATCGACGAGTTTTGGGTAAGACTTTGGGCGTTCGGCGGTCGATTTGGCTATGATGAACCGCTGCCCCTTTTCATGGAATCACCCAACAGCTTCCTCGCGGTTCCTTTGACGGAGGGCCGCGCGGCGGCGCCATTCCACAAGCAGGACTACAAGATCGAGACTTGGCCGGACGTCTATCAGGACGTTAAGCCGTGGTTGCGTTGCTATCAAAACCTTGACATCAAGCAAGGGCTAGCATGGCAACTCTGGATTCAGGATTGCGAGTTATTCGCACGGTCAGGAGGCAATTCTTACCAGGCGGATTCCTGCCTGCTTGAGGACTATCGCAGAATTATCGCCGACTACCGAACCGGCGAGGAAAACAGGGCGTTCTATCAGCACCTAGCCGACTCAATAGAAGCGCGACGTGAAGCGGAGCGTATTCGAATTCTCTGCGAGCGCCTAGACCGTGATGAAGCAGACGCCAAGAAGGGTGTGTGACGAGCGAGTTCAAATCGCACAGCAGCTACCGGGACTTCGCCTTCTCCGTCCGGCGATGCTGGAGATACGTGCGGACCCCCGAGGATAACAACTTCGCAGAGGCAGTCCTCGCGACCAGCAGTGAAAAGAGCCAAGATGTGCCCGCGGGCCAGACAGTGTGGCGGGCGCAGGTTGGCTACACCGTGCAAAAGTTCGGTGAAGTCGACCTCGAAGTTCCGTTTTCGCGGAAGCGAATGAAGCCGCTGCCCGACTGGCTGCTTGAGGGACGCGCCCCCGAGGGGCGTATCAACCCGCAGGGTATCCCCTTCCTTTACGTAGCGACCCATGTGGAAACTGCGATTGGCGAGGTCAGACCGTCTCTTGGTTCACTTGTTTCCGTGGCGGAGCTACGGACCAACAGGCACCTCCGTTTAATCAACTGCACCACGGACGAAAGAATTCCTAACATCATTTACTTCGCGGAGCCAACTGGAGAGGAGATGACGCTCGCCGTTTGGAGGGACATAGACCGTGCCTTTTCCGAGCCGGTCACCGCCGCCAGTGATCGCGCGGACTACGCAGCGACCCAATTCCTCGCCGAACTCTTCCGGCACAAAGGCTTCGATGGCATAGCCTACAGAAGCTCGCTCGGCCCAGGGCATAACATCGCTCTCTTCGACGTGAATTCAGCCGACGTCGCCGGCGACCCGCAATTAGTGGAAGTGACCGATCTGAGTCTCAAGTATTCCCGCAGATAGGTCGGAGTAACTAACCGTAGATGGGTCACGGCGAACTCGGAAACGGTGTCAATGGCCGATCGACGGGCTTTCTGGAAAGATGGTGCGACATAACGACCTTATGTCCGGCTATCCGCACACACGGTTGTCGAGGGTACAGATCTCGCATTCCCGAACTCTTCCGGTTGACCGCGGATACCCGCGTTACCCCACGAACTGCCGCCAGTCCACCCCGCGCATATCGCCGGTCCTCAGATACTGCTCGTGCAGCTTGAACGCCGCGGTCAGCGTCTGCGGGATGTGGCCGCCTTCGACCATCTCCAGATAGCCTTCCAGCTCCTCGCGGAAATCCGGGTGCGCGCAATTCCGAATCATCAGCAGGGCACGCTCGTAGGGCGAGCGCCCGCGCAGGTCGGCGATGCCCCATTCCGTCGCCACGATCTGCACCGAGTGCTCGCTGTGATCCATGTGGCTGACTAGCGGCACGATGGTCGAGATCTTGCCGCCCTTGGCCGTGGACGGACAGGTGAAGATCGACAGGTACGCGTTGCGCGTGAAATCGCCCGAGCCGCCGATGCCGTTCATGATCTGCCGCCCCATGACGTGTGTGCTGTTCACGTTGCCGAAGATATCCACCTCGATGGCGGTGTTGATGGAGATGATGCCCAGCCGGCGGATCACCTCCGGGTTGTTGCTGATCTCCTGGGGCCGCAGCAGAATGCGCGGACGGAACCACTCCAGGTTGTCGTAGACGGAGCGCAGCGTGGCGTGGCTCAGGGTGAGCGAACAACTGCTGGCAAATTTCACCCGCTCGTTCTTCATCAACTGAATGACCGAATCCTGGACGACCTCGGTGTACATTTCGAAGGGCGGGATCTGGGGATGCCTGCCGAGCGCGAACAGCACGGCGTTGGCGATATCGCCGACGCCGGATTGAATCGGCAGAAAGGATTTCGGCACCTGGCCGCAGCAGATCTCGGCGGCGAGGAACTCCGCCACGTGGTATCCGATCTTCTCGGTGACCGGCGTAGGTTCGTCGAAGGCGCCGGTCTCGTCATCGGCGGCTGTCTCGACCACGCCCGCGATTTTGGCTGGGTCCACTTTAATTACCGGCGAACCAATACGGTCGCCGGCCGCATAGATAGGGATCTCGCGGCGATGAGGCGGATCGCAGGGCTCGTAGATATCATGCACGCCCAGCAGGGTGGGCGGGTGGCGGTGGTTCAACTCGATGATGATCTTACCGGCTTGGTTGCAGAAGGTAGGCGCGCAGCCGACCGAAGAGGTGAGCACGATGCCCCCCCCTGCGGTGAGATCGCTCGCCTCCACCACGGCCCAATGCACGGGGCCGAGGAAGCCGTAGCGCGTGGCCTGCGGCATCAGCGAGAGATGCATATCGAAGAAGCGTGTCTTGCCCGAGTTGATGCGCGCGCGCAGGCTGGGGTCCGCTTGATAAGGCGTGCGGAAGCTGATGGCGTCCGCTTTGGCCAGGGCGCCATCGAGCGACGAGCCGGTGGATGCCCCGGTCAACACACCGATCTGGAATTCGCGGCCCGCCTGATGCTCGGCGATAGCGCGTTCAGCGATGGCCATCGGCACCGCTTTGGGCGCGCCCGCCGGAGTGAAGCCGCTGAAGCCGACGGTCTGGCCGTGCTCGATCAGCGCCGCGGCTTCCTCGGCTGTTAACAACGGGAATGAGAAGATCATGATGAATCCTCCGTATAAAGATTGAGCAGCCGCCGCGCGGCGCGAAACGGGCTGATGCGGCCGGCGAGCACATCCTGCTCCGCAGACGGCAGCTCGGCACGCACGGCGGCGTGCCGCAGGAACTGCTCGCGCAGCGTCTGCTCGATTAACTCGTACATCCAGCTCTTCACCTGCCGGCGGCGGAAGCCTTCGAACTGCCCGGCCGCGACGAGCCGGTCGTGGTGATCGAGCACGGCTTGCCAGATCGCGTCGATGCCTTCGCGCGCCTGTGCGGAGCAGGTGATCACGCGCGGCGTCCATCCGGTGCCCGGCACGCTGAACAGGTGCAGCGCGTTTTCGTATTCGCAGCGGGCCGCCTCGGCTTTGGCGCGATTGTTGCCGTCAGCCTTATTGAACGCGATCAAGTCGGTCATTTCGATGATGCCGCGCTTCATGCCTTGCAGCTCGTCGCCGGCGCCCGCCAGCATCAGCAGCAGGAAGAAATCCACCATGGAGCGCACGGCGGTTTCCGATTGGCCTACGCCCACGGTTTCGACGATGACGTTTTTGTAGCCCGCGGCTTCGCACAGCAGCATGGTCTCGCGCGTGCGCCGCGCGACGCCTCCCAAGGAGCCGCCCGACGGCGAGGCGCGGATGAACGCCAACTCGTCGTTCGAGAGGGATTCCATGCGGGTTTTATCGCCCAGGATGCTGCCGCGCGAGACCTGGCTGCTGGGATCCACCGCCAGTACCGCGACTTTCTCGCCACGGTCGCGAGTCAGATACAGGCCGAGCACTTCGATCAGCGAGCTCTTGCCGACGCCTGGTACGCCGGTGATGCCCACGCGCACCGAATGGCCGGTGTGCGGGAGGCAATGCTCGAGGACTTCCTCGGCCAGGTCGATGTCATCCGGACGCGCGCTTTCGACCAGGGTGATGGCCTGGCTGAGGACGATGCGGTCGCCGCGCAGCACGCCGTCGATGTAGGCGTCACGGGAGAGGCGTCGGGCACGGATGGGGGGCAGGTCAGGCATAGGGGATTTGCGGCGACAAGAGTGTCGCCGCAGCAGGCAAGAGTGCCTGCGCCACGTTACTGCTCCACCGGCGTCCGCGACAGGATGTGCAGAATCTCCTGCGCCGCCAACGGGATCACCGTTCCGGGGCCGTAGATGCCCGCCACGCCGGACTGGCGCAAGAATTCGTAGTCACGCGGCGGAACCACGCCGCCCACGATCACCAGAATATCGCCGCGCCCCAGCCGCTTGAGTTCTTCGATCACCTGCGGCACCAGAGTGTTGTGCCCGGCCGCGAGCGAAGAAATGCCCAGCACGTGTACGTCACTCTCAACGGCATGGCGAGCCACCTCGCGCGGAGTCTGGAACAGCGGGCCGATATCCACGTCGAAGCCCAGGTCGGCGAACGCGGTGGCGATCACCTTGGAGCCGCGGTCGTGACCGTCCTGCCCCATCTTGGCCACCAGCATGCGCGGGCGGCGGCCTTCGGCGGCCGCGAATTCATCCGCCATCTGGCGGGCCTGTACGAAGTTTTCGTCCATTTTGCTTTCCGCTGAATATACACCGGAAATGGTGCGCGTGACGGCCGTATAGCGGCCCCACGCCCGTTCGAGCGCGTTGGAAATTTCGCCCAGCGTCGCACGCCGGCGCGCCGCCACCACCGCGAGATCGAGCAGATTACCCTCGCCCGTTTCGGCCGAGCGGGTCAGCGCGGCGAGTGCCTCCTGCACGGCAATCGGATCGCGCGTGCGCCGCAGTTCTTCGAGGCGCGCGACCTGCGCATGGCGCACCGCGGTATTGTCCACCACCAGCACGTCGAGATCGTCCGCGGCGCCGGTCTGATAGGCGTTCACGCCTACGATGATATCCTTGCCCGCGTCGATGCGCGCTTGCTTGCGTGCCGCCGCCTCCTCGATGCGCATCTTGGGCAGGCCGGTTTCGATGGCCTTGGTCATGCCGCCCAGTTCCTCGACTTCCCGGATCAACTGCCAGGCATGATGCATCAGGTCGTGCGTCCGCTTCTCGACATAATACGAGCCGCCCCAGGGATCCACCACTTGCGTGATATCCGTCTCCTCCTGCAGGTAGATTTGCGTATTGCGTGCGATGCGCGCCGAGAAATCCGTGGGCAGGGCCAGCGCTTCGTCGAGCGCGTTGGTGTGCAGCGACTGCGTATGTCCGAGCGCCGCCGCCAGCGCTTCGACGCAGGTGCGGATCACGTTGTTGTAGGGGTCCTGCGCGGTCAGGCTCCAGCCGGAAGTCTGCGAATGCGTGCGCAGCGCCATCGACTTCGGATTCTTCGGGTTGAATTGCTTCACCAGCTTGGCCCACAGCACGCGCGCGGCGCGCAGCTTGGCGATCTCGGTGAAGTGGTCCATCCCGATGTCCCAAAAAAACGAGATGTGCGGCGCGAAACTGTCGATTTCCAAGCCAGCCGCGAGGCCGGTGCGCAAATATTCCAGCCCGTCCGCCAGCGTGTAGGCCAGCTCGATTTCAGCCGTCGCGCCGGCTTCCTGCATGTGATAGCCGCTCACGCTGATGCAGTTGAATTTCGGCATATTCTGCGAGGTGTAGCGGAAGATATCGCCGACAATACGCATGGAGGCCGCGGGCGGATAGATGTACGTGTTGCGCACCATGAACTCTTTCAGAATGTCGTTCTGAATGGTGCCGTTCAGCTTCTCCGCCGGCACGCCCTGCTCTTCCGCCGCGACGATGTAGAAGGCCATGATGGGCAGCACGGCGCCGTTCATAGTCATCGAAACCGACATCTGGTCGAGCGGGATCTGGTCGAACAGGATCTTCATGTCGAGCACGGAGTCGATGGCCACGCCGGCTTTGCCGACGTCGCCCACCACGCGCTCGTTGTCCGAATCGTAGCCGCGATGCGTGGGCAGATCGAAGGCCACCGAAAGGCCCTTCTGGCCGCCGGCTAGATTGCGGCGATAGAAGGCGTTCGATTCTTCCGCCGTGGAGAAGCCCGCGTATTGGCGTATGGTCCAGGGCTGCATGGCGTACATGGTCGAGTAGGGGCCGCGCAGGAAGGGCGGCAGACCGGCGGCGTAGGCGAGATGCTCCATGCCTTCGAGGTGCGGCGCGCGTGCGGCGGTGGCTGCGGGCTTGTAATCGATCTTCGAGAAATCCGGGCGTTTCATACGGTCACCCCCAAGCGTTCCTGCCAGGCGCGCAGGACGGCCGCCTGGTCACTGCGTATGTGCACGTAATCCGCGACGCCTGCGATCGCGCCGGGATTGCCGGCCACGATGACCGGTGTGGGTTTGCCGGCCGCGCGCAACTGATCGATGATGCGCGGCGCCAGCGCGGCGTACTCCGCATCGGAACTACACAGGACTACCGCGTCGGGATCGCCTGTTAGCTCGGCCGCGGTTTGGATTTCGAAGCCTGCGCTGCCGAAGAAATTCGCGGCGAAGCCGGAGCGCGCCTTGCGCATCTTCGCATCGCCGCTTTCGAGCAGCAGGAAGTGTGGCAAGTGTCCGGTGCGCGCGGCATGCCGTTCGGTGCGCAGCCGTATCTCTTCGAAAGCGCTGGCGGCACGAGGCGCTGGATCTTCGCGCTGGATTTCCGTCAGCATATGCTCCTGGGGGTTGGGATAGCGGTTGGTGCCCACGATTGCCCTCTTCGCCCGCGCCGGCGCGGCAAACTTGCCGTGCCGCGCGAAGCCCCCCCCCGCTTCGATCTCTTGCAACAGCTTCCAGGCTTCGCGTGCGACTGAATCCGTGAGCGTTTCGAGATAATACGAGCCACCCGCAGGGTCCACCGCGCGATCTAACAGCGCTTCATGCCGCAGGATCAATTGAGTGTTGCGCGCCAGGCACCGGCTGAACTCGCCCGCCTCGCAGTACGTCGCGTCGAACGGCTCGACGGAGACCCAATCGGCGCCGCCGATCACCGCGGCCATCGCTTCCGTGGTCGCGCGCAGCAAGTTCATATGTGGATCGTAGATTGTTTTGGTCCAGTGCGACGTGCGCGCGTGGATCATCATCTTCGCCGATTCCCCGCTGCCGCCGAAGCTCTCGACTAC
>Ga0073928_10011357_pt1 | contig 10399 bp, 7 predicted proteins | sample PaiPotPPA55metaG_FD_76969 | JGI IMG/M metagenome (GOLD analysis project Ga0073928, IMG submission 76969) | Iron sulfur acid spring bacterial and archeal communities from Banff, Canada, to study Microbial Dark Matter (Phase II) - Paint Pots PPA... ...
CGCAAGGTTCAGACGGAAGACATCATCAAGGAAGTGAAGCGCCACTCCTATTACCTGAAGCCGGGCGCGAAGCGGCGAGTGAAGCAAGCCTTGGCGCGAAAGCGTGCTCGGAAAAAGATTCGCAAAGAGTCGGATTGAGTTGCAACCAGTGGCCTCAGCTTGAGCGTGAACGAAGTGATAGCAACATGAGGAAGCGAATGGACAGCACTCCTATGGACAAATCGACGGATCAAGACCAAGCCAAGGGTCCTGTGGAGCAAGACCAGAATAATCACGGTGGCAATACATGTCGGGCCGCGGCATGCCCGCCTCATCGAAGCTGCTTTCTCTCGATGTGATTGATACAGACCCAGAAGTTGCCGCACGTCTAGCGTTGCCCGCCGCCAGGCGCATGGTTAAGCTTGAAAGACTAAGACTGGGCGGGAATGAACCCTTTGCGATCGAGACCTGCTACTTGTCCGCCGCTGAGTTCGGGGGGCTGACACAATCCAGGTTGGACCGGACTTCGCTTTTTTCCATCCTGGAACACGATTACGGGCTCGAGATAGCGCACGCCGACGAAGAAGTCGACGCTACAACGGTCGATTCGCAGAGCGCTCGACTTCTAGGCGTTGCTCATGGCTCGGCGGTACTTCGCATCCGCCAGAAGATTTATTCCACAAAAGGCAAGGTCGCGTTGTACGTGCTTGGCCTTTACCGATCGGACCGCCACACACTCTTCATCCGGAGATTCCGCTAGGAACTTCACTCGCGGCTTGGCTGGGAGTCCGGCCCGTGGCTAACTTCGAGATGCACACGACCCGCAATCCGTAACTCTGGAATCACGAACTCGGTAAAGCCGTTGTGTTTTACGGGAACGAGCGACTCGCAACATGGATGTTCTGGCGTCTCGTAACGGACGGAAACAAACGATCCTTTGACCTGCACTTGCAGGCGAAGCGGCTCATCAGCGTAATTGAGAAATTCCAGCACCTTCACCGGTCCGCCATGTTCACGGTAGGGCACCGCAACCGTCGTCAACGCGTTCCATAGGCTCATGAGTGCATTTTGTGTCCCGAGCAGACGACGGATGTCCTGAGCGAACGTCTCGGGATCTGTGACGGGTTCTGAGAGCTCAAGCACTTTCCCTTTTCCAATGCCATAGGACACCGCATGTTCATTTATCCGGACTGGAGGACCGTTCTGCCACGGATAAGAGCCATGCGCTTCCACAAGTACGACCGTCTTCCCTTGAGTCGCAAGGTCGCGTAATCGCTTACCAGCTGCTCGATCAGGGTTTGCAAACACGACTACAACGTCGAAGCCTTCAACTTCTGTTGATCCCAAGTCTGCGGGACGCAAAACCTTGAACGGAATGTTGTGACGGGCCAGAAGATTCATGACTTCGTCGCTGGTATCGAGGTCGTCGACCACTACTGCGACATTGGTAGAGGCTTCCAGCGCTGACTCCGAGGGATGTGAGTAAAAGTTTGCGTAGAGCAACACTTGGTTCCAGAGTTGCCGGGCTTGCGGATCATGTTCAGTGAGACCTTTCTGAAGAAGGTTGTCGAGTTCGAGGATTAAATCAGCATGAAAGGCGCCCGCCTCGGCCACCGCCAGCGAGTAATTCTCCGCTGTTAGTGCTGTTTGTTGCTGCCCGGAGTTTGACATTCGTGCCCACGAAAACGTGTACAACGGAACCTGCCCCTGATGGGACCTCCGTTCAATCTTGACGAGAGAGAGGTTCGTATCAATCCACGGTTGCGCGGTGGGACTCGACACTTCCAGCACAGAGCCTCGCTTGATCACCAGACTGCCACGCATCTGCGGCGGCCTACCATCGGGATTGAGAACCAAAAAACTGAGGTTAGGGTAAGCCGATCGTAGGTTTGGAATAGACTTCTCTACCTCTGCTTCCTCGGAATGAGGAACCGTAAGGATAATGCCCGCCAACCCGCTCGCCCGAGTCTTAGCTGCAGCTGTCGCCTGTTCTAGCGAAACTTCCGCATACACTCGGTAGCCTTGACTGCGGGCTGCTTTCACCTGCGGCAAAACGCCGTTGTTCCAGGAGAGCACCAGGTCCTTCACACCCAGTTCCGTCGCCGGCGGCAAGGCAGAGCCGGTCCAATGTACGAACACATTGCTCCATGCGGAAGTCGCGACGAAAGCGAAAAACCATACGAGAATGGAGTTACGAACGCTCATGGAATTTTTGAAGACTGAGAGGGCGCATTTAAGCCTCCGCCAAAAAGAATCTGCGGACCCCCAGACACTGTTTCCACGTGCGCCTCAGGCGAGATCCAAATCGCTGAGACGCCGGCCATATTGTTGACAAGTGCCTTGCCCTTCAGCGGTCCGAGCAGGAGCAAGGTCGTCGACAGCGCGTCCGACTCCGTCGCTGTTCTCGAAACCGCGCTGACCGCGAACGCCGTTCTCAAGGGCATGCCGGTATCCGGATCAATGATATGGCCGGCTGAAACGACGCCCAGCAAACTAGGCGCCGTCTGCTCCGATGTAGACACACTTCCATCCTTAAGCATCACCTGCGGATCTATCTTGTTCGAGGGATCCCTTAAGTGCACAAGCCAAGCTGCCTGGTCGGGAGGAGAGCCCATCGCGAAAACCGTGCTTCCCCCGGCGTTGACCAAAGCATCACGGATTCCCAGCGAGTGCAGAACCTCAGCAGCCCGGTCTACGGCGTAGCCTTTGCCAATAGCGCCCAAATCCAGTTGCAAACAGGATGAGTGAAAGCTGATCCGGTCCGGAGGAGTTAATTCGATCTTTTCGTAACCGACGCAACTTCGAACCTTCTCTTGCTGCGCCGGCGAAGGCACGCCTTCGCCCCGCAATGCAGCTTTCCACAAATTCACCAAAGGCGCGATGGAGACGTCGAACTTTCCGTCCGAAAGCCTGGAAAACCGCACGGCCTGGTCGATGACTTGGTATAAATCGGACGGAACCTTTTCTGCGTGGAAGTGAGCGGAACGGTTCAAAGTACTCAGAGCGCTGTCCGGTTTGTAGTCGCTCAGCAGATCATCGAGGCGAACGATCTCTTGAAACGCCTTTTCGATCGCATCGGTCGCATGTCCAGGGGACTGATCATAGGCAGCGATCTCGAAAACCGTGCCCATGATGTACTTCCTTTTGTACACCAGAACTTGATTTTCTGAGCTCTGGACGAAAGATGCGATTAGGAAGAAGCTAATCAGCGCTGAAGCGGGTCGCTTATCGCAGCGCATAAACCTCACCGCTCAAGCTTGCTAGATAGATAGTGTCGCCGGCGAGCACGGGAACGGACTGGACTGCTCCGGCCAGAGCAGCTCTCCACACTATATTGCCCGTCGCGGAGTCCAGTGAGAAGGTGCCTCCCGCTTGAATAAAGACAACCCCGACGCCGAACACTGGAGGCGCGGTCACCACTTCGCCCACGACGGTTTTCCAGCGCAAGCGGCCCGTTTGAGTGTCCAGAGCATATAGAAAGCCGTCCTTGCTGCCGATGATCGTTATATCGTCCGAAACTGCGGGTGAAGACGCGATACCTAATCCCGTCTCGTACTTCCAGCGGACGTCTCCAGTGGTAGCGTTCATCGCGTAGAACACAAAATCTTGAGAGCCGATGAGTACCAGGTCGCCAGCTACGGCCGGCGACGAGTCGATACCGTTTCCCGTGGGCGTACTCCACAATATTTTTCCGGAAGAGGCGTCGAGACTGTATACGTTGCCATCTCCGCAGCCCAGGTATAGTTGATGCTCGGCCGCATAAATCGTGGAATAGATTCTTCCGGCAAGCGTCTGGACCCAATGAGTACGCCCGCTCGCTGCGTCAACTGCGTAAACCTTCGCGTCGGCGCTTCCGAAAAAGACAACTCCACTGCGAACAACCGGAGACACCCAGACTTCAGCTTCGGTCGGAGTTTCCCACAGCTTGCTTCCGGTATGCCGGTCGAGTGCATAGACCTTGCCGTCATCGCATCCAAACAAAATTCGGTCCTCGGAAAGCGACGGCGTGGAATGCACCTGACCGGCCGCCTGAAATCTCCATTTGGAGGTGCCTGTGACCACGTCGATGGCGTGTACCCCCCCGTTGAGGGAGGTCACATATAAAATTTCACCGTCAAAGATTGGCGCGGAACGCACAGAGCTACCGACGCGAAATTGCCAGACAGCTCCTTCGGGCGACTGTGCTGGATGCTGCGGCTGCCCGCCTCTGCGGGCGTTGTCTTTCAGCAGCGTGGGCCAGTCACCTGAAGCCTTGGGCTTGGCAGTTTCTTTCATCATCAATTCAGGCCACGAGTGAACGGTGATCGATCTGCTTGAGGTCCGCGACGCCAAGGCCAAGTTTCCCGGCAGCCGCGATATGTCCTGGCTGGCGGAAAAATAAGTTTTTCGAGGCGTCGTGGTAAAAGTCATCGCTATTCGTCGTGATGCTGTTTGGATCGTGTTGCCACAAGGAGGGTGCGCCACGCTCGACGCGCTTCTTTTCAATGGCCTCCAGTTCGATGGTGTCGAGAGCAACCGGATCCGTTGCCGCCAGAAGAACCCCAGGCTGATCGATGAATTGCTGGACTTGGGTGAGCGGACCGCCGTGCCAGACTTGCCGCATGCCGTCCATAATATGTAGCACAGCTTTCGAACGTAAGGGTTCGACCGTGCACATCAGCCCGATGAGCGGGTTGGTAAAGGAAAATGGCGCGCGATGGGAGCGCGCCACATTGTTAAATGTACCGTAGGCCAGGTTCTTGAGAGATCCAGTGACCCCAGATGCCGAGTGGTCCTTCATCGTGGGCACGTTAATAATCTTCGTGACTAACTGGGCGACGATGCTCGCCATGTAGGAGCGGGTTTCCCACTCGCCGAAGAAGTTCGCGGCACAGTAGACATTCGGATCGTAACTGGAGGAATCAACGAAAGCGTCCTGAATGCCTGTAATACGAACCCCTGGAGGCAGCAGCACTTGATAGCTGCCGATGTCCATTTCGTACGAATACCGGTCATAGACTACGATGTTGTGCGCGGGAACTCCGACAGACTGAACTGAGCCGATGATCTCACGCAGGATCTCGGGAGAAGTGCAGCAAGCGGGCGCACCCGATGGGTTGATCTTGATTCCAACAATGTCGTGGGGCTCAACGAACTTTGCCCACGCCGCTTGCACGGACTTTTCTACCGTCAACTCTTTCATCGCGTGCTCCAGCATTTGGCGCACAACTGGCTGGGAAACGCGATTCCGTGCGATCGCGTTTGGGTCGCGAACCTCGATGACTCGGCCCGGAAACAGTCCCGGCATGCCAAGCGGAGAAGGCTTGTAGTCTGGCAGGCCACGAAGTTCGATGGGCGGGACCTCCGGTCGTGGAGGCACATCCGCTCGCATCATCGGATCGAGGCCCTGCATCAGCAGCGAGGCGCTTCCAATGCAACCGGCTTTGACGAAAGTACGACGATCCATGCGTCAGTTCCCGATCCGGAATTCGCAGCGTGTCGGATTCGAATCCCAAAACAGGCGATCAGATTACGACAGTGGTGATGTTCATTACAACCGGGCCTGAGACTGACTCGTCTGCGATGGTGACAATCTCGTTCCCACTGGATACACTTTCGCTTCGAACAAAGACAAGAAGGTGCTAATGCGAAACTCGATGAAGGTGTCATTCGCAATCGTTGCGGTAGTCGTGATTGTCGCCGGCCTTCCAGTGGTAATGCTGGCGCAAGAGACAACTCGTTACGATTTGCTGTTAAAGGGCGGCCACGTGATTGACCCTGCCAATCACATCGATGAAGAACGCGACGTCGGCGTTCTCTATGGCAAGATCGCTGCCGTCGAAAAAAATATTCCGGCTGACCAAGCCCGAAAGGTTGTGGATGTCTCGAAGCTCTACGTCACACCCGGGCTGATCGACATTCATTACCATGTGGGTCATGGCGGGGCCCCTGTAAACTGGTTCGCGCCCGACGCGCGAGCTCGCGCTTTGCCGCTTGGAATTCCGGCCGACCTGGCGTTGCAGTCCGGTGTGACCACCATCGTGGATGCGGGCACTTCGGGCGCGGAGACATTCCTCCAGGAAAAGGAAGAAGTCATTGACCGCGCCAGAGTGCGCGTGCTGGCTTTCCTGAACATCGTGGCCAACGGTATGAATGGTGGGCTTGAACAAAGCGTCGACCAGATGGATGTGAAGCTTTGTGTCGACACCATCAAGAAATATCCCGACCTCATTGTTGGAGTTAAAACGGCGCACTACTGGACCAGGGGACCCTGGGACGGGGAACACGTGCCGTGGGCTGCGGTAGATCGAGCTATTGAATGCGGCATTCTCACGAATAGTCCGGTCATGTTCGATTTCTGGCCGCGACCCGAACGAACCTACGAGGACCTGATACTTAAGAAAATGCGGCCCGGCGACATACACACGCACGTCTTCGCCCAGCAATTTCCCATTATTCTTCCTGACGGCAAACTCAATCCCGCAATTGCGGAGGCCCGTGCCCGTGGCGTGATATTCGATGTGGGCCATGGGGCCGGCAGCTTCTGGTTTCGCAATGCGGTTCCGGCTGAGAAGCAAGGATTCATTCCCGATTCCATCTCTACCGATTTGCACATGGGCAATTACTTGACGGTCAGCATGAATAACGTGATGTCAAAATTCCTGGCTATGGGAGTGCCGCTGGAAGATGTCATTCGCCGCTCCACCGTCAATCCAGCAAAGGAGATTCACCGGCCCGACTTGGGGACATTGTCGATCGGCCAGGATGCGGATATTGCGGTGCTGGAACTGACGCAAGGGAACTTCAGCTACATTGATTGCGGCGTCGCCAAAATGGATGGGAACGTACGATTGACGGCCCGCATGACGATTCGGGCGGGACGCATTTCGTACGATCCTTCCGGTCTCAGTATGGTCGAGTGGGAAAAAGCGCGTCCGCAGTATTTCACGATTCCTAACGGCGACGGGGCGTTGCCGGCGCGGGCGGATGATTTTCCTCGAGACTGAAACTGCAATATTAAATGTTTTAAGAAGGGCCAAGCATGCGACAGATGAGCCGGCGAAAGCTGTTACGCAAAGGGACTCAAGCCGTTCTCGCGGGAGGCGCGGCGCTCTCCGGAATCACTAGCCTGGAGCCTCAAGCGTTTTCCAAATCGAGACCTCAAACTGTGGACTATTACCAGAAGCTCGGTGTGACTCCATTCATCAATGCAGCCGGCACCTACACGGTTCTTTCGGCTTCCACTATGCCTGACGAAGTTCAGGCGTCGATCGCTCTCGCCGCGCGACAGCCAGTTAACCTCAACGAACTACTCGACGCGTCGGGAGCCTATCTAGCCAAGCAACTACGGTGTGAGGCGGCGATCATCACTTCCGGCGCTGCCGCGGCGCTCGTCGTAGGAACCGCGGCTTGCATCAATCTCGGAAACGATCAGGCCATTCTCAACATTCCCACTGATATGGCTGGTCTGAAGAATGAAGTAATCGTTCAAAAATCTCATCGTTATGGATATGACCATGCCCTCCGCAATTGCGGAATTCGCTTTGTGGAGGTGGAGACTCTTGAGCAATACGAGCAGGCGTTTACCGAACGTACGGTAATGGCCCACTTTTTCAATGCCGGTGCAGGAAAAATCAGCCGGGAAGATTGGGTGCGAGTGGCCCACCAGCATGGCGTGCCGTGTTTCAACGATGCGGCTGCCGATGTTCCCCCGATTTCCAACTTATGGAACTATACGCAGATGGGGTTTGATCTTGTAACGTTTTCCGGGGGAAAGGGACTGCGCGGACCGCAATGTACCGGGTTGCTGTTGGGCAGAAAGGATCTGATCGACGCGGCCAAAAAAAATAATTCACCAAACTCGAATACCGTCGGCCGCGGGATGAAAGTAGCGAAAGAGGAAATCGTAGGGCTGGTTGCTGCGGTGGACTGGTTTCTGAAGCAGGATGATTCCGCCATCGAAGGAGAGTGCCGGCAGCGCGCCGAACACATTGCCAAACACTTAAGCGCGATCCCCACCGTGCAAACTCAAGTCTTCATTCCTGAGGTCGCAAATCATGTTCCGCACCTGCTCATCAGTTATGACCAAAATCGGATTAAGGTCACGGGCGCGGAAGTCATGAAAAAAATGCGGGAAGGCAAACCGCGGATCGAACTGAATCCATCTACCGGTGGCGCCCTGGCGAGCGCGGGACTACCGGGCGGGCCCAACACGATTGTCGTCGGTGTGTGGATGTTGCAACCCGGCGAAGATATGGTAGTTGCGAAGCGCTTACGAGAGGTGCTGCAGGAAGCGATGCGTGGGTAGCGGAACCGGATCGTTTCGTTTCTTTTCTACTGCACACCCCACTGCGAACACCCCGGGCCTGATCGGTTCCAAGGGAGTGAAGTCCGGACGTCGGACACAAACCGTGCGGTTGTCAAAACTCGCTAGCGGAGCATTGATTTCTGTTCTATCGACAGCATCGGGGATACTGCTTCACGATCAGAACGTCACCGAAAATTCTTCACCAGCATAATGTTGGATTCTAGGAATTCGTTCTGAATGTAGACAATGGACTTGCCCTCGTGTGACAGGCTCAGGCCCCAACCGGGTTCTTTCTCCAAAGTCAAAATAGACATTGTTTTTCCGGTTGCAAATTCAAAGAAATCGATCGTTACCGGAGGGAATTTTCCGAATCTCAGAAAGTAGATCCCATTCGCACTGACTCCCCAATTGGGCCAGCCGCCACCTTCGACATCCCTCAAGACTTCAGTCTCTTGGCCACCCTGCAGCGGGATTCGCCAAATCCCGCCTTGTTCATACTTACTGTAATAAAGAAAGTGGCGGTCTGCCGATTCGACTGGAGAGATACCCCCATTCTTTGTAATTCTGGTTGCCGAACCGCCTTGGGCGGGCATTTTCCAAACTTGGAAGGGTTCCGCGCCGCGCTTCGAGGCGAAATAAAGCCACTTGCCATCGCGGGACCAACTTGGCGAGAGATTGTCGGCCCCTGCAATACTCGGCACCAGGTGAGGCAGTCCTCCGGGAACTTCGGCGACGTAGATTTCGCTTCGCTCCCTGGGATGAAATTCGAATGCGATATAACGCCCATTGGGAGACCAACGGGCACGTCCCGCGGTTCCGTGCAAGTCGGTGACTTGGTCACAATTATTGCTCTCAAGATCGCAGGTCCATATATCCCAAAAGCCTAGCCGATTGGATTCGAAGGCGATCTTCTTCCCGTCGGGAGATAGCTCGGGGCGCATCTTGTCACCCTTTTCCGAGATCAAGGGTGAGGGCGGCCGGGCATGCTGTTTGGCGTCCTTCAGGTCGAGTCGCCAGATATTGAATTTAGATTGTCCTTGCTCATAAACAAGGGTGTTGCCCCTGGCTGGAATGGATGGCCAGGTTGCCTCGCCGACTGGGCCAGCCACGGGTCGGGGTGTGCAACCTGTTGCGGAAACTCTCCACAAACCTGTGGCGACACCGCGGTCAGACGAGAAAATAATCTCCCGGCTGTCAGGGGTCCAGGTGGGAGGTCCCATGATCGGCCGGTTGTCAAAGGTCAGGCGTTTGGCGCGCCCGCCGGCGGCGAGCATAACGAAGACGTCGTTACTGACGCCTGCTATCGTAGAGCGGATAAAAGCCACCTGAGTTCCGTCCGGCGAAAATGCCGGCTCGTGATCGAGCCAACCTGCGGGTGGTGACGTAAGCGCTCGTGTACTGGAATCGGCGAGAGACAGCAAGGATATAGCGGAGCGAGTCGGATCTGCCGGATCGGTCTCGGAGAAAACGAGCGAATCATTGTCCGGTGACCAGGACAGCCCCGCTCTCATGGAGGCCGGTCCGCGGTACACTCGATGCTCGGTGCCGCCGAGAGCAGGGATTGTAAAAATCGAAACATCTTTGTCGGAATAGCGAATAAACGCGAGTTGGCGGCCATCGGAGGACCAAGTTGGGCAGCAGTCGCCCGGATCAGCAGTAATCTGCAGCGACTTCGGCCCTCCTACTACCGCCGCGAATATCCCTCTCCTCGTGCCATCACTTTGGCGGAAGGCGACTAATGTGCCGTCGGGTGAGAAAGCGGGTGTGGCTTGGATGCCGCGTAGGCCGAGTAGGGGCACCACTTCTATGCGTTCTAATTGTGAGTCTGGACTTGGCCGATACAGGGCCCACGTAGCCAAGCCGCAGAATACCGCCAAGCAAAAGATGGTGCCCATCCAGATTCTTACTCGAATACGATTTGTGAGCGTTTTCCCGGCATGAGCCCCCGGGGTGATGCTGGGCACGGCTAGGGCCGCCGCGGGAGTTTTGAGCTGACCTATGAACCGGTAGCCGCGCTTGGCGATTGTCTCGATGAATCGCGGCTTCGCGGCGGAGTCGCACAACGCTTCCCGCAACCGGGCGACGGCGCTGTTCAGTCCGTGGTCGAAGTCTACAAATGTATCCGCTGGCCAA
>Ga0073928_10011359_pt1 | contig 10398 bp, 9 predicted proteins | sample PaiPotPPA55metaG_FD_76969 | JGI IMG/M metagenome (GOLD analysis project Ga0073928, IMG submission 76969) | Iron sulfur acid spring bacterial and archeal communities from Banff, Canada, to study Microbial Dark Matter (Phase II) - Paint Pots PPA... ...
GAGTCTGCGTAAAGCCCGACGCAGACAATAGAGTCACCACTGCCAGCACCCACGCCCGATTCAACACTCTAGAAAACAAACAACCCGCCTTTAGCGCGACCGTTGTGATCACGACCGTATAAAGTGCTTTGGATTATACGCGGCGCCACAATAGCAAAACCATAGTGGGAAGGCGGGTGGGCCCCTTTAACGAGGAAGTATAACGCGGGCTTGTTTTAACAGTAACCGAAAATAACTGAGGGCGGGTGGCCCATTCAAGCCGTCTCTTGGCTTGAGTGGGGCAGTTCTATCGCTGGACGTATCTTGCTGTGGTTCGCCGAGCACGGGTGGCCCATTCAAGCCGTCTCTTGGCTTGAGTGGGGCAGTTCTATCGCTGGACGTATCTTGCTGTGGTTCGCCAAGCACGGGTGGCCCATTCAAGCCGTCTTTTGGCTTGAGTGGGGCAGTTCTGCCACTGGACGTATCCCATTGCGGTTCGCTGGGCAAGAGGTGGACATGCTCCGGCATGACTACGTATCCATAAACGTGAAGGCTGAAACTCCGCCGCACCCGCTCCAACGCTGACTCGAAGATTCGGCAGCTAGCGTCTGCTGTAAACAAGCGATGGCGATGGTAACAGCAGAATGTGACGAAATGACTTTGGCCACTGTGGTGAAAACGTGTTAATCCCCATGGCATGAGGACAATTTAGCTTGTCAATCGGACCGTGTCTGTGACATACGAACATCCCCACTCAAGCCAAAAGCGGGCTTGAGTGGGCCACCCGCCTCTTTCGTCATGGTGCTAAGGTGGACCAGCCCCACAGATCGCGTTCCGCCATCGTCGGCTGCCAGATCCGACGAAAGCGTTTTCTCAAAAAAATGGATCATGGTCCGCTTTCCTGCGGCCCACGAAGAGCGGTTGCGATGATGGGCAACCAGATTTCAGGCCCATTCAGCTTCACGTTGTAATCGGCACCTACAAGTTCACTACCTTTCGGAGGATTGAGCGCCAAGATCCGAACGCCTGGGTAATGGGCCTTGAGCCACGAAACCATTTCCCTTCTTACTTGATCATCCGCTGCATGTCCGAGGATAAAAAAGTCACACTGTTCTGGCATGCTCAGCACAACTTTTGCTGCTTCGTTACCGACAACCGAAACTACCTCGTACCCTTGCAGTCTCAATACCATGGTTCGCGCGGTTGCTAGGCTGCTTTCGTAGGCGATCTGAAAGACCACCGGTTTGCGGCCTACGCCGCGGGACGAACGCACATTCAGGCGGGCAACAACCTCTTTGGTAGGTAGATGCATTATGAAGCATTCATTTCTCGTCGCTCTGGTAAGCGCCTGTAATTTTTGACGGGCGCTCAGCAGCCCTACCGCGTGGCCGCGCCACATGGGTTCAGCATCTGGGAACCGCTCGAAGAGGTCGTATTCCCGTTCCATGCCAATCTCGCCGGGGCGGGGCCCCTTTAACGAGGAAGTATAACGCGGCCTTGTTTTATCAGTAACCGAAAATAACTGGGAGTGCGCCACTTCTCGCGTTTTTCGAGAAGTGGCCTGCCACACTGCCAACTCCAGAGTGTCCTCCCTCTTGCGCGGCGCGCCATCGATCTTCATCTTGAGAACTTGCTGCGAGGGTCGCACTTCCTCCCAATCTGACGCCTGACTTTTCGCCACAAATCATCCGCAATCAAAATCATTGACTTAAGACCCACCGTGCGCGAAGATAGAAATCTGATTGGGGCACTTTCGAAGTCCGTCCACCAAGACGGGCTCCGAATCTGCCCCAAAGCCGTTTCAGTGCGCTTTTAGGAGCTAAGTCCTTATTCCGGAATACTTTGATATAAGTCCTTTGGATCCAAAGACCGAAGCAAAAAATTCCCGCCAACTCTATGATTCCAGGAGACCAGGGGGGAGGGGGGTGGGGGTACCAGGTAGTAAACATCGGCGGGTGAGAGGCTCCCGCCCTGCCACGGAATCCGCAGTCGCGGAATCCCACTCTCGCAAAAAAAAACGCGCAAGAATGGGGAGCCGGGTAATCCGCCGATCGCAGCAGATGTCGCAGCAGAGGTCGGAACATTGCCCGCAGCAGAGGTCGGAACATTGACCCGGAACGGAGGACGCCTCAGAATGTGGCTCCGCCTCACGGAAGTCACTCGACCCGACGCTCCGTTCCCGTATAATAAAAAACACTGTGCTCAAATATTCAATCGTAGTCCCGCTCCATAACGAGCAGGAGAATGTCACCGACCTGTACGCGCGGCTTAAGTCGGTGATGGAGGCGAGCGGCGAGACCTTCGAGATGGTGCTGGTCGATGACGGATCAATCGACGGCACATTCCCGTTGCTGCGTGAGATTGCCGCCGTCGACAGCCGCGTGACCGTCGTCAAGCTGCGCCGCAATTTTGGACAGACCGCCGGCCTCGCTGCGGGATTCGATCATGCTCGCGGCGAATACATCATCGCCATGGATGGCGATTTGCAACACGATCCCGCCGACATCCCGTTGTTCCTCGAAAAAATTGCCGAAGGCTACGACATCGTCAGCGGTTGGCGCAAGAATCGCGTCGATAATTTCTGGCTGCGCCGCTTTCCTTCGCGCTGCGCCAACTGGCTCATGGCGAAGTTGAGCGGCGTGGACATCCACGACTTCGGCACCACTTTCAAAGCTTACCGTCGCGAAATCCTGGGACAGGTTCCGCTCTACGGAGAGCTCCACCGCTTCATCCCCGCTCTGGCCTCATGGCACGGCGCGTCGATCGTCGAAGTACCGATCAAGAACGTGAATCGGGAACGCGGATCCTCGCACTATGGAATCTCGCGCACCTTCCGTGTCTTCTTTGATCTCATCACCATCCGCTTCCTGCTCAAATATCTTTCCCGCCCGTTGCATTTCTTCGGCACGGTTGGGATGTTCAGCATAATGGCGGGCTGCGGAATCTCCGGCTGGCTCATTCTGCAGAAGCTCCTGCACCAGGCCGATGTCATGACCCAGCACGGCCCGCTGATGATGTTCTCCGCCGTCCTGCTGCTGGCGGGCCTGAACATGCTCGCCGTCGGCCTGCTCGGAGAAATGCAGGTGCGCCATTACCACGAGCCCGCGCAGCGCGCCCCGTACTCTGTCGATCGCATCCTGCGAGCGCAGAGCGAAGAGAGCACCATCTCGGAGTGATTGCAGAGGTCAGAGGTTAGATTGCAGAGGTAAAAATCAAAATCTACCACAGGCCGTCGTCAGACGATTCTCACCTCTGCAATCTGACCTCTCACCTCTGACCTTATCAACTGACCTTATCAACGCGCTATAATTTCATCCGCCGCTATGCCAGCCACAACTCAACTCGAATTGCGTCTTGCCAGCCGGATGTCGAGGCTCGGCACCGAAACCGCCTTTGAAGTCCTGAACCGCGCCCGCCAGCTCGAGAAACAGGGCAAAGAAATCATTCACCTCGAAATTGGCGAACCCGACTTCGACACGCCCGCCAACGTCATCGAGGCTGGCGTCGACGCTGTTCACAAGGGATGGACGCACTACAGTCCCCCCGCCGGTCTGCCCGAGCTGCGCCAGACCATTGCCGACTATGTAAGCCGCACCCGCAATGTCCCGGTTTCTAGCGAGGAAGTCGTTGCCGTCCCCGGCGGCAAGCCGATTATTTTCTTTACGATTCTGGCGTTAATTGATGCGGGAGATGAAGTCATCTATCCCAACCCCGGATTCCCCATCTACGAGTCGATGATCAAGTATTCGCTCGGCAAGGCAATCCCCATTCCGCTGCGCGAGGAGCGCGACTTTTCTGTCGATGTGAAAGAACTGGCCTCGCTGATTACGGACCGTACGAAGTTAATCATCCTGAACTCGCCGCACAACCCGACCGGAGGCGTGCTCACCAGGAAAGACATTTTCGAAGTAGCTGAGGCCATCGGCGACCGCAACATCCTCGTCCTTTCGGACGAAATCTACAGCCGCCTCATCTACGACGGCGACCACTTCTCCATCATGAGCGTGCCCGGATTCAAGGAGCGCACCATTCTGCTCGACGGCTTCTCCAAAACCTATGCCATGACCGGATGGCGCCTGGGCTACGGCGTAATGCGGCCCGATCTCGCCGTGCATATCTCGCGCCTCGTGACCAACGCGACTTCCTGCACCGCCAGCTTCACGCAGATCGCCGGAATTGAAGCGCTGCGCGGCGATCAGTCCTCGGTCGACAAAATGAGCGCCGAGTTCAAGCGCCGCCGCGATGCTTTCGTCGCGGGCCTGAACACGATCAAAGGCTTCTCCTGCCGTATGCCCAAAGGCGCGTTCTACACCTTCCCCAACATTACGAGGACCGGCTGGCCTTCAAAAAAACTGGCCGACGCGCTGCTCGAACAAGCGGGCGTCGCCTGCCTCTCTGGCACCGCGTTTGGGGAATATGGAGAAGGCTATCTCCGCTTCAGCGTAGCGAATTCGCTGGAGAATCTGAATAAAGCTTTGGCTCGCATTGAAGACTGGGTAGGGAAGAACCTGCGCTAATTGTTGTGGGAAGGGCCCGACTTTAGTTTATTGCCGAGTTCCTATTTCGATACGTTCCAGGTTACGTCTGTCTAGGTTGCTAATCCGAGCTGAAATGCTATGAAGAAGAAGATCGGGTTTGTAGCAGCAATGACGCTGGTCGGATTGGCAATTTTGTCCACCCGCTTCTATGAGGTGGATTTGCCGGTGTGGCATTTCTTGGGCGGTGGTAAAGGGCCCGACCCCGCTACGTTGCACCTGCGGGGGGAATTCGTGGAAAGCAATCTGGGAGCGGCGGAAGGTCCGGTGGGATCACTCACCGTGCGCATGATTGCACAGCAATTCGTTTTTGTGCCGCAATGTATCGTCGTCCCAGCGGGCGTTCCCGTCCATTTTCGAATTACCAGCGCGGATGCCGTGCACATGCTGAGCTTCCTTGGCACGGATTACGGCCTCAAAGCTCTGCCCGGCGTGGTTACCGAAAGTAGCTTCACCTTTGATAAACCGGGTAAGTTCAAGATCCCCTGCCATGAGTTCTGCGGAGCTGGCCACTATGCAATGAGAGGCCAGCTGGAGGTAGTCCCGCGAGATCAGTTTGCCTCCTTGCTACCCGGCGAAAGGCGGACTTGTGAGCCACGTTAGCCGGACTACGCGCCTGCGAAAAGGCCTCCGATGTTTCGAAACACTGGCGCTTCTATTCCTGGCCATTCCGCTCCTATTGTCGGGAAGGAAATCTTCCGCGCAGTCGAGGAATTCTGAACCTCCGGTTCGCGTGTCCTCGAACGTGGCGTGGACGGACGAAACGATTTCGTTTGCTTCCAGTGGCAACGCCTTTCGCGGGCTGCTCATTGCCCGACGCTGCAATCGTTGTCATGGCGAGGAGGGATTCAGCTCCGTTGCCGCGTTTCCCAACCTGGCGGGCGAGGACCAGTTGTCGTTCTGGAAACAGATGCAGGATTTTCGATCTGGGAAGCGAATTTCACCGGTGATGCAGGGAATTGGCAACGGACTTACCGCGCGCGACTCGGCCGATTTGGCAGCGTATTATTCAATGCTGCCTACCGCGAGTGATTCCCAAGACAACCGGGCGTTTCCCCACGTCATGCAGGATCCTTCGCGTGCTCGGATTGCCATCCGCCTCATTGTTTTCGGAGATGGACAGCGCGGCATTCCACCCTGTCAGTCGTGCCATGGTCCCGTCGCCTACGTGAAGGGAGCTCCTCCACTCGCCACTCAGAACGGCGGTTATCTGCAGGAGCAGCTCGAGCACTTTGCGAATGGGTATCGGACCAACGACATTAACGTGCGAATGCGTAGTATCGCCAGACAGCTGACGGAGGACGAGAAGACGGCAGTTTCCGAATACTACGGCGCAGGACTGGGGCCGGGAGTGAACCCACGGTAGTTAAGGAGCCGGTACGCGTGGGACAGCTCAGCTGGCGTGGATGTGCGGTGGCTGATGGTATTCCTACTACCGCGAAGATGCGTAGTGTGAATGATGGAGCGTGAATCATGCCTGTGAAACAAGGTGAACTCCAACTCTTGCAGCACCCAGCCTCGAAGGAATTATTACAGTCAAAAATTCCTGCGCGGCTGGCCTATGTCTGGACCGACGGCACTCCCCGGGTCGTACCAATCTGGTTCCATTGGAATGAGCGGGAGTTTGTGCTTGCGACTCCACCGAAGGCTCCCAAGCTGAAGGCGCTTGTGAAGAATCCCAAGGTGGCCCTTACGATTGACGACAACACTTTCCCCCACAAGGTGCTGCTGGTGCGCGGTACCGCACGGCTAGAAACCGTGAAAGGTGTCGTTCCGGAATATGCCGTTGCTGCCGAGCGCTATTTCGGAAGCGAGCAAGGAAAGGCTTGGGTCAAGCAAATGGGTTCCATGATTCAAGAGATGGTGCGAATCACGATCACGCCGGAATGGGTCGGCCTCCTCGACTTCCAAAAACGCTTCCCGAGCGCTCTTCCGCTGTGAGCCTTCGCCGGAAGTATACCTCGCGAGGACACACAAGGCCTACCGATCGGCGCGTTCGCCCTTTGAAGGCACCGCAGCGAGGACCTGCAAACTTGTGACTTTCAAGCAATCCCATTTGCCTGCCCGAAGCTGCAGATGGTACAACCCTTCCGAGGCCTCATTTCGTGAAGAAAATCGCTATCATTTCTGTTCTCTCGCTGACCTCGCTTCTTGTCGTGTTCCTTGTCGCTCGCGCCGCCGACCGCTCGCGCCGAATCAATCTTCCGACCAGCAAGACTCTCACGCTCCCCGTCCCCGGCTACCTCGCCCGGACCAACAGCTTCCCCGCGACCATCGCGCTCAGCCCCGACGGCCGTTTCGCAGCGTTGCTTAACCAGGGCTACGGAACTCAGAAATCGGGCGCGCGCCAATCCATCGCCATTCTCGACCTCAGCAACAATGAACTGCGCGATTTTCCCGACGACCGCCTGAGCGACGACTATTCCACGCGCCAAAGCTATTTCATTGGCCTCGCCTTCGCGAGCGACGGCAAGCATCTTTATGCTTCGATGGGCTCGATCACCGATCCAACCGGTGAAAAGCCAAAGAGCACGGGTAACGGCATCGCGGTGTACAAGTTTGCGGACGGACAAGTTACGCCCGATCGCTTCATCAAGATCGCCCCCCAGCCCATCGCAGAAGGAAAAGAAGTGGCGTTCGGAGTGCGCAGAACTCCCGCTGGAACCGCGCTCCCATATCCCGCGGGCCTCGCCGTCCTTCCAGGCCCCAAAGGTGACCACCTGATCATCGCCAACAATCTTTCCGACAACGCCATCGTCCTCGATACCAGCACGGGAACAATCGTGCAGTCGTTTGATCTAAGCGGCAGCCGTTTCATTCCCGGCGCTTATCCCTACACGGTGATTGCTAACCGCAAAGGAACGAGGGCTTGGGTCAGTCTCTGGAACTCTTCGGCCGTAGCCGAACTTAATCTTGAAACGGGTAAGGTTACGCGCTGGATTGGTTGCGCAAAACCCACCGACCCGATCGCGCCCAGTTCGCATCCGACTGTCATGTTGCTGAGCCCGGATGAAGAAATTCTCTATGTCGCGTTGAGTAACTCTGACTACGTCGCAGCTTTCGATCTGGAGCGCTCCCACATCTTCCAGCTATACCGGCCCATCACCCCGACTTACGAGAGCGGCAAAGTCTTTGGAACCGGCCCACTGGCGATGGCACTTTCGCCGGATAGACGCCGCTTGTACGCAGCCGTTGCATCGCTCGACGCCGTTGTCGTATTCGATCTGAGCGCTGAACGAAAAGCCTTGGCGCGGGAACGGAAGGACCCTTCTCCTCTGACGGCTCCCGGGCTCAAGCAAGCCCCTCTCGGTATGGTCCCGACTGAGTGGTATCCGAGCGCGCTTGCTATTGAGGGCAACGACCTGCTCATCGCCACCGCCAAGGGAGAGGGAAGCGGCCCCAACAACATGCAGGGCCAACTGAAGGGCGAGCGCAAGAGAAAAGAACATCCTTACATTGCAACTCTGATCGGTGGCTCCATTGCCCGCCTCAGCCTCGCCGACATCGACAAAAATCTCGCCGCCTACACTCGCCAAGCCGAAGCAGACAATCTTATGCGCTCGGACGGCCGAAAGCTCGAATTCGCCGGTGGAACGAATCCCATCCGCCATGTGATCTATGTGCTAAAAGAAAATCGCACCTACGATCAGATCTTAGGCGACCTCCCCGTCGGCAACGGCGACCCATCGCTCACCATGTACGGCGCTGACACTACTCCCAACCAGCACAGGCTGGCCCTGCAATTCGGCGTGCTCGACAATTTTTACGACAGCGGCGAAGTTTCCGGCGACGGACACATCTGGTCCACCGCTTCCACCACCTCCGACTACAACGAGAAGACGTGGCCTATCGGTTATCGCAGCCAGGAGCGCACCTCCGACTCTGGTGGCAGCGTGGCCGAAGAACTTCCACTAGAGCAGGGAATCCCCGACGTCGACGATCCCGCTACCGGCTTCCTCTGGGACAACCTCGCCCGCCGCGGCCTCACCTATCGCATCTACGGAGAGTTCATCGCCGCCGTGTGGTGCAAGAACGAGAAAGGAGAATCACCGAAGCAGGCAACACCGTCTTCCTCGTCTGCGACTTGTCCAGTGGCCGAGATTAACAAAGGCGAGCCTCTACCGCCGAACGTGGGCAATCCGCGGGGCGGGCCGAGTCCCTGGCCTTGGGCGATTCCGCAGATGAAGCGCATGCGCCCAACAAAAGCCGCGCTGCGCGACCATTACGACCCGCAATTCCCCGACTTCAATACCGATTATCCTGACCAACTCCGCGCCGACGAATTTCTCCGCGAGTTCGATGAGTTTGTGAAAGCGAAGGGAAGCCCCAAAGAACTTCCACAGTTCACGCTGCTCTACCTGCCTGACGACCACACCGGAGGTACGCGCGCTGGCAAGCCAACCCCGCACGCCTCGGTCGCCGATAACGATCTGGCGCTCGGCCGCGTGGTCGATGCCATCTCGCACAGTCCCTACTGGGACGACACCGCCGTATTTGTCCTGGAAGACGACGCGCAGGATGGCGCCGATCACATCGATGCCCATCGATCTACCGCCCTGGTCATCAGCAAATATTCGCCGCACGCGCCGCAACCGTTCGTCGATCATCACTTCTACACGACCGTCAGCATGGTCCACACTATGGAGGCTCTGCTCGGCCTCCCTCCGATGAACCTGTTCGACGGGCACGCTCCGCTCATGGCGCCGCTGTTCTCAGGCCCGGGAACGCAGCCGCCCTTCCAGGCCGACGACAAAAATCTTCGCAGCGGCCTGATCTACAAAATGAACGAAAAGAAAGCGGCGGGCGCGAAAGAATCGTCGAAGATGAACTTCTCCCGCCCCGACGCCGTCGACGCCCGGGAGCTGAACGCAATCCTGTGGCACGATGCAAAAGGCAACGTCCCGATGCCGACCACAGAGCGCAGACCCTGAGTGAATCGCGTAGGAACGGACGCCTTCCTTCGGCTTCGCTCAGGAGCCGTCCAGCGGAGCGCAGCTCCGCAGCAGCAAGCTACGCTACAATCTGCTCGTGGCATCTCCAGTCGAGTGCACCAACCTGCGAAAGACCTACGACGGAAAAGTCGAAGCCGTCCGCGGCATCAGCCTGCGCATCGAAGCCGGCCAGTGCTTCGGACTCCTCGGCCCCAACGGAGCAGGGAAGACCACCACCATCGAAATCCTCGAGGGCCTGCTCGCGCCCACTTCCGGAGAAGTCCGCATCTTCGGCCACACCTGGAACGACAACCCGCGCCAGTTGCGCGAGTGGATCGGCATCTCGCTGCAAGAAACGCGCTTGTCGGAAAAACTAAACGTCCGCGAAACAATCGAACTCTTTGCCAGCTTTTACAGCGAGCCGCGCCCCGCCGCCGAAGTTCTCGAAGAACTCGAACTGACCGAAAAAACCGACTCGTGGGTCGGCAAACTTTCCGGCGGCCAGAAGCAACGCCTGGCTGTGGCCACCGCGCTAGTCGGCAATCCGCGCATCCTTTTCCTTGACGAGCCTACCACCGGACTCGATCCCCAAAGCCGCCGCCAGCTCTGGGAAATCGTCCGCGTCTTCCAGAAAAAAGGTGGCACCGTCTTGCTCACCACTCACTACATGGACGAGGCCGAACGCCTCTGCGACCGCCTCGCCATCGTCGATCACGGCCAGATCATCGCCGAAGGCACTCCTTCCGACCTCATCGACCGCCTTGGCGGCCATCACGTGGTCGAGTTCCGAGTCGCTGGCCGAGTCGATGGCCGAGTAGCTGGCAACGTCAGCGGCAACTCGAACGGCCAAGAAACTGATGCGTGGCGCGCGCTACCCAGCGTCGAATCCGTCCGCAGCGAGGACGGCGCAATCTGCCTCAACGTGCGCGAACCACATCTCACCATTCCCGCGC
>Ga0073928_10011362_pt1 | contig 10395 bp, 7 predicted proteins | sample PaiPotPPA55metaG_FD_76969 | JGI IMG/M metagenome (GOLD analysis project Ga0073928, IMG submission 76969) | Iron sulfur acid spring bacterial and archeal communities from Banff, Canada, to study Microbial Dark Matter (Phase II) - Paint Pots PPA... ...
ATCGTGTGCGATCACGCGGAAGCCTTTGCTAAGAAAGAACGTCATCTGGGTGTCCCAGTCGTCGGCGGTCAAAGGCCACCCATGTGAAAAGACAATCGGCTGACCGGTACCCCAGTCTTTATAGAATATAGTGACGCCATCTTTCGTCGTAATCGTGTCCATCTTCATATCTCCGGAGTGTGGTGAGCTTGCGCTCGGGTTGGTCAATTCGGCCGCGGCAGAAGGTACTGCCGTCGTCAGCAACACCGCGACACCGCCCAGCAGGACGTCCCGTCTGGAAACATCCGATGAAAAGCCGTCATAAACCGCTTCGTTGTTCCGACTATTTGTCGTTCTTGTCCTACGCATCTCTGATCTCCTCTATTCTCATCGTCGTAATCCCTGCTCGGCGCGCTTGAATCGGTTTGCGGTAAAATACCGACAACCCGACGCAGATCGCGCTGCGCGTCGACGTCGGCGTTGTCGATAGACAGACCGACGGATAAGAGGCTTTCGTTTATCAATTGAACTCCTTCACCGGGATGGTGCACATGGGCGCAAACGACAAAAAACATGGCAAAAGTGTCACGGCGTCAGGACAAGTCCCTGTTGAAATCGGCCTCGTGATCTATCCGGACTGCCAACTGGCAGCCGTGCACGGTCTGACTGATCTATTCCACGTCGCGAATCGTCTAGGTGAGCAACTAATCGGATCAGCCCGCCGACAGATACGAATCAGTCACTGGAGTTTGGACGAAGCAGGCATTGAACCGGTGCGAGTCTTCGATACGCATAGCCTCGCGCATGGGCCACTGACCGCGCTCATTCTGCCACCCAGCTTAGATGCCGAACCCGGCGGCCACGCCATCGCTCGCCACTTGTGTTGGCTTATCGCCCAACATAGCGCCGGCACCATCCTATGTTCTGTCTGTGCGGGTGCTTTCCTACTCGCAGAAGCAGGGCTACTAAATGGACGCTCAGCAACCACCCACTGGATCCACGCTCAGTCCCTTGCGGCTCGTTTTCCGACGGTTCGGATCGATACCGAGAAACTTATTATCGATGACGGGGACATTATCACTGCGGGAGGCGTGATGGCATGGGTTGACCTCGGTTTGAATCTCATCGAGCGATTCTTGTCTCCGAGCGTGATGCTTGCGACGGCTAGATTCTTTCTGGTCGACGCCGCGGGTCGCGAGCAGCGCTTCTACTCAAGCTTTGCACCACAATTGGGTCACGGGGACAAACAGGTACTGAAAGTTCAACACTGGCTGCAACAGCACATTGCAGAAAGTCCCTCGATTTCCACGATGGCGACGCGGGTAAGCCTTGTAAAGCGGACTTTTCTTCGGCGATTCCACAAAGCCACAGGCATGACTCCGACGCGATATCTGCAGCATTTGCGCGTCGGCAAAGCGCGCGAGTCGCTCGAATTTTCGATGTTGACGATCAATGAGATTGCTTGGATGGTCGGTTATGAGGACCCAGGATCTTTCAGAAAGGTTTTTCAGCACATCATGGGACTATCGCCTGGCGACTATCGACGCCGATTCGGCGTTGCGCGACAAAGCCAACGACGGGTCAAATCAGTAAAGGGAATTCCAAAGAATGCGGCAAGCCCGGAAGATCAAGTTGCCCATCTGTAATCACCCGCGGCGCAATGCCCCGTCGAATGGCCTCGTGAGCGGTGTTGCAACCGCTAACTTAATCACCGTGAGAATAGCTCCCTCATCTACTGTTCATCGTTCTTGTCGAAGCGATGGCTCAGTTCGCTGACGCAGCCGATGGAACTACACTACAAAGCGCGGCGGCCACGAGCGATATCGCTTTGAGCGGCGTAAGCGGTCCATGAAGCTCCGTGGAGGGGTATGAGTACAAATAACTTCAACGGTCTCACACGCCGCGATAGACCAAGGCCACGAAGAGCGCCGGCTTGATTACGCCTTGCCCGTACTTGCTATCGTAGAGGGCCGTGGGTGCCGCAGCGATCGTTTCATTAATAGTCTTGCCTGCCACGGTCCGGCGCCACGGCGCGGTAAATTCACCACGCCCACGGCCAGTCCTTTGCCGAGGCGCGACAGCCGCCGTCTCTCCCGCCCGTCCACGCGCGTCCGCGCACGAACCGACCCGAGTGCGCCCCGGTCGGGTGCCCGTCGGCGAGTGAGATCTGCCCGTTGACGAGGACGTGGGTGACCCCGGTCGCGAGCTGATTCGAATTCTCGTACGTCGCATGGTCCTGGATGGCCGCTGGATCAAATACGACGACGTCCGCGTAGTACCCCTTCTTCAGGAGACCGCGATCCTTCAGGGATAGGTTGGCCGCGGGCAGTCCGGACAGCCGATGAATGGCATCGGGCAGCGTGAGGGCTTTCTCGGTGCGCACGTATTTGGCGAGGAGCCTTGCGAAATTGCCGTAGGCACGTGGGTGCGAACGTGACGCGAGGAACACGCCTTCGGGCGCCGGCGCCGCCTCGTCAGACCCGAAACTCATCCAGGGCAGTGTTGCCTCCTTGCGCACGTTGTCCTCCGACATGACGAAAAAGATGACCCCGATCCGGCTCCCATCCTCAATCACGAGATCCATCGCTGCCCGTGGCGGGCTTTCGTGGCGCATCTGAGCGACTTCAGCCAGCGTCTTGCCAATGAGGGGCTTGAGCTTGTCGCTCTTGAATACCGCGAGCACCATGCCCTCGGCTCCCGCTTTCAGGTACAGATTCTCGTAGCCGGCGTGTGGATCCTCCATCTCTTTCTCGACGCGGGCGCGATTGGCGGGATCCTTCATGCGCTCAACCCACGCCTCAAGTCCGCCCTCCTTGACCCACGGCGGCATCGTGGCATCAAGCCCCGTTCCGCCGGCGGTGTAGGTGTACATGTTGGCGGTAACGCGAGTACCCGCCGCGCGCGCGGCGTTTACTTTGTCGATGACCTGATCCAACTTCAACCAGTTCGACTTTCCCGCGGCCTTGAGGTGATAAATCTCGGCCGGCGCACCGCTCTGCTGGGCGATTGAAATCGTCTCACCGACGGCCTCAAGCAGCCGATCGGCCTCGCTTCGCATATGGGTGATATAGATGCCGCCGCACCGGCCCGCCTCGGATGCGAGCGCGACTAGCTCATTCGTGTGCGCGTAGGTCGCCGGAGCGTAGATCAGCGCCGAGGAGACGCCCAGCGCGCCCTCACCCATCGCCTGGCGAACGAGGCCCTGCATCTCTTGCAGCTGCGCGGGCGTCGGCTGAACGTCGCCTTCGCCGAGGACAAAGTCGCGGACGGTGCTCGCGCCGACAAAGGAGGCGATGTTCGGCGAGATGCCACTGCGCTCGAGCCCATCGAGGTACTCGCCGAGCGTATGCCACGTAATCGGGTACTTGATATCGGACTGCCGGCTCTCGTCACGTTTGATCATTGCGTCCGTCCGCGGCCCCATGGAGTCGCCCTCACCCATAACCTCAAGGGTGACGCCCTGGACCAGATCGCTCTCTGCGCGCCCGTCAACCAGTAAGCTCTCCTGCGCTTGACTCAGCATGTTGATGAATCCCGGCGCGACCGCCTGCTCGTGCGCGTCAATCACCCGCTTTGCGCGCATCGGACGGGGCGGCCCCACGTAGACGATGCGTTCGCCTCGGATCCCGACGTCTCCGAGATACGATGGGCCGCCGGTCCCATCGAAGATCCGGCCTCCCTGGATCGCGAGGTCAAACTCAGGCGCGGCGGCCCAGCCGCTGACGGCAAAGCCGATGGACTGGATGAGAAGCAAGGCGCGCGAGATTCCGCGGATTGTCGTTGAAGCCATACGGTACCTCGTGGGTGTCGCCAAGGATTTTTCCATACAGGACGGTAACGTCTGTATGGAGAACAGTCAATCTTTCGTGCTACCATGGATACACGAGCTGGATCGGCGCTTGGCCGGTCGTCGGGTCGCGTTCCGATGCTCGGTAGGTGCCACGGAGGCGCGAAACCTTGTCAGAATCGCGCTGCAGGAAACCAAGAGGATTGAGGATATCGTGCAATGGATGACAACCCGCCGACCTTAGGCACGCTGATTCGCTCGCTGAGAGCGCGCAACCGTTGGACGCTGAAGGAGATGAGCGAGAAGACGGGTATTCCGCTCTCGACGCTCGCCAAGGTCGAGCATGACCGGTTGACGCTCGGCTATGACAAACTGCTTCAGATCAGTCAGCGGCTAAAGATCCGGATGTCGGACCTTTTCGCCGGCTCATCGGACGCGCCCGAAAGTCCACAGATGACGCGACGCAGTATCGGCACCCTCGACACCGCTGTGCGCGTCGAGTCTAAAAACTACGAATACTTTTTCCTTTGCCCCGACCTGCGCAAGAAACGCATGCTTCCAATGGCGGCCCGACTTCGGGCGAAGACGCTCGAGGAATTCGGCGAGCTCGTCCGACATGCGGGCGAGGAGTTTCTCTACGTATTAAGTGGTCGGATCGAGGTCCACACGGAATTTTATGCACCGGTGACGCTCGAGACGGGACAGTGCGTTTACATCGACTCGACGATGGGCCATGCCTACGTGGTCGGGGCCGGATGCGAGGAGGCCATGATCATCGGCAGCTGTTCGGATATAGATGATGCACTGTTGAATTCGCTGCCGGAAGCATCCCCGCGCGCGGTCGCGGAACCGGTTGTACGGCTGTTCGAGCGTCCCACTGTCAAGCGAGTCACCGCGGCACCCTCGCGCACGAAGGCGCACAGTCACCGCCGCTGACGGCCGACGTCCTCCTCGAAACCGTCCTACCGGTCGTGGAGTGGCCCGGGAGCTCGCGCCATCGACTGTGCGACGCTGCGGGCCGGATCGCGGGTAGCCGATGAGCGCTTCGGTCGCTTTCGCATTCTTTGACGCGAATCGGTAGCCCCGGCATCGGGCTCAAACAGCCACGGAGGCCGAAGTCTTCCGGAGTGCTCCGCCACGGCACTTAACACCCGCAGCTCGCGTGTAGCGCATAGAGCTCACTCGCGAATAACCGTGTCGCTCAAACATTCGTTGCGTAAAGGTCCCCGATAGGATATAAATGTCCTGTATAGAGAACTTATCGCCACTGAATGCGGCATCACCGACAGCCCGGATGGATTCATGAACGACGACGCAAGCGCCCCTTCAATTCCGCTGAGACCGGTCAGTGCCGGACGGCATCAGAGTCACCACCCTTCCATCGGCGCAGCGGTGCATGGGCAGCGGCTGCGGGCGGCGGTCATGCTGGCCGCATCGCTGCTGACGATGACTGCCATGGCAGGCGCGCCCGTCCCAACCGCATCGGACAAGATGATCGACGTCGGTGGCACGGTCCTGCACTTTCGGGTGACGCCAGGCTGCTCGCCGACGATCCTGCTCGAAGCGGGCGGTAGCCTTGATTCCTCTGAGTGGACGAAGCTCCAACCGCAACTGCACGCGGCAACCGGCGCGGCCGTCGTCAGCTACGATCGCGCCGGCTTTGGTCGTAGCCATCTCCCGCATGGCACGTACGGCATCGATCAGCAGGTGACCTGGTTGCGGCAGGGCTTAGGCAAGGCGAAGGTACCCCAAGACGTGGTGCTTGTCGGGCATTCGTACGGTGCCCTCCTGACACAGCTCTATGCACATCGCTATCCTGAGATCACGAAGGGCGTCGTGCTCCTCGATCCGCAAACCGTCGCAGCCGTCGACGCAATCGGTGGCCCAAGCGCGGTTCCCTTTCAAATGCCGACGTCGCCGCCAAAGCTCGTCGCGGCCGAGACGCGGAAGCGGGACTCCTTCCCCGCTGACCTGAACGTCGCTCGCCAAGCACCGTTCCCGAATACCGTGCCCATTACGGTCGTGGCGGCCGGCATCCGTTGGCTGCCAACGGATGCCTGGAATGATGCGTTCGATGCGGGTCGAAAGTCGATCGTCACAGGATTCCCAAATCGGCACTTGGTTGTCGCCGAGCGCAGCGGACACATGATCAGTGACGAGCGGCCGGACATTGTCCTGTCCACCGTCCGGGCGATGGTCGATGACGTGCGACAGACCGCCGGTACGGCCAGCCAGTCGGGCTGTGGCGCACCGGCCGCGGCGGGGGCCCCTCGATGAGCGGTGCGCTTGACTCAGACACTGTGCAGATCACGATCGGTGACGACACCTTCAGCGCGCGGTGGGAAGTTGACGCCACGCCGCGAACCTGCGCCGCGTTCCGGCGCCTATTGCCGTACTCGCAAAAGATCATCCATGCGCGCTGGAGTGGAGAGGCGTGCTGGATCCCGCTTGGCACGTTCGACCTGGCCGTCGGGCCGGAGAATCCGGTCTCCCACCCGAAGCCGGGCCAGATCCTCTTCTATCCCGCCGGTGTCAGCGAGACGGAGATTCTGGTCCCCTACGGGAGTGCACGATTCAATAGTGTCGCCGGCGAACTCGCGGGCAATCACTTCCTGACGATCGTCGATGGTCTCGATCGCCTGGAACGGCTAGGGCGGGACATCCTCTGGCACGGGAGTCGAGATATCCGCTTCGACGTCGCCGACCATCGGGTGGGGTAGAGGCTTCAAGGCGTCAAGTCTGCATTGTAGAAGTCCACAAAGTCGACAAAGTCGGAGACTTCCTGCATGTCTTGACCCACGAAGCGCACGGAGTGCGCATCTGCGCGCTGAATCGCGCGCAAGTAGGTCAATACTTCGGCCGCTCGGTAGTTCTTGAAGGATAGTTCGACTGTAATCGGGTGCGCGATCTTAAGCGGCTTCCGTTGGCCGCGATGCCCGATCGCCGACCGGACGCCCTGGTAGATCGCGTCACATGCAGCGGCCGGGGTGAGGGTCTCGGCGGCATGAAAGCCCAGGCTTGTCTTCGTGACAACCGAGTCCAGCGGGCCCAGACGTCCATTGATTTCTTGAATAGCGGCGTCATCACCCGAGACAAACACGACCGGCACGCCGAGATCGCCCGCGTAGGCCGCGTTGAACTCCGCCTCGGTCACAGCCACGCCGTTGAGCGCGACCCGGGTAAAGTGCGCACTCGAAATCGTGTGCGCACGCACACCGGCGGAGTTCGTCGTCGAAGCGTGATAGCCGATGAACACGACGGCGGCGAACGATGCATCCAACCCCGCGAGCATGGCCCCGCGGCGCGGGAACGAGCGCACCAGTCGCACGTCCTTGGGGAACCGCTCCACCAGCAGATTCTCGCCATTGCCGTGGGAGTCGCCGACGACCACCTCGGTGGCGCCAGCGTCAGCGGCGGCGTGCACGGCCGCGACTGCCTCGTCCGTCATAAAGCCGCGAAAGCGCTCGTATTCAAAGCCAGGTGGATTCAGCTGATCCGCAGAGACCACGCCCGCAATGCCCTCCATGTCGACCGACACATAAATCTTCAGCGCCTGCCGGTTCATCGCAGCCGCGTTGGAAGCTGCCCAGATCGGCAGCGGTGTCATCGCGAGCAGCAAAACAAACGCTATCTCTAGTCGATTTCGCGCAGTGTCACTGACCCGGGCACCCCTGTGGGGCATCATCGCACAAGCTCGCCGACGTAGGGCTGCGACCAGCGCCTCGGGCATGAGGTGCTCCACCGACTGGCTATCGGAGATGGTATTCGAACTGGAGCCCATAGGTTCGCGGCCTCACGCGCTCGCCCCACTCCTGTAGGCCTGGGAACTCCGGAAACGGAGACCGGTTGTAGTTGTTGAGGTTGTCGACGAAGGCGGTTATGGACCAATGCGCAGGCGCCTTGACGGTCGCGCTCGCGCGCGCGATCACGACATTGCTGCCCTCAAAGATCATCCCGTTGGCGACGCCGATTTGTGGCGGCGCCGACATTTGCGACGTATAGTTGCCCGAGGCGGCTAGGTTACCGGTGTAGCCGCCCGAACCCAGAGCAAACGTATATCGCACTGATGCCCCGGCCGTGTATTCGGGCGACCGATTCAGCCGTTGTCCCTTGACGAACAGCAGACCCTCCGCCGACCCCACGTCGGAATCGAACTTAAGACCATTCCAACTAGAGTTCAAAGACACGTCGAGTCCGTCCACGAGGCGGGCCGTTACCGCAAACTCGGCGCCGGCCCCACTCGCCGACCCTGCGTTCACGAACGCGCCGAAAGTGGAGCCTTGATAGAGCACCGTGAGGGACTGCTGCACGTCATTCCACTTCACGTAGTAGACCGCCGCGTCGAACGACAGCCGGCCATCCCAGAGCGATCCTTTGGAACCGATCTCGTAATTATTAAGCTTGTCCGGTCGCACCGAGGGAAACCCCGGAGCTGCCTCGAGGATCACGGGCTGCTGACCGAAGCCGCTACGAAAGCCCTGCGAATACGACGCGTAGGCCGTGAGGTTGGGTTGGGCGAACCAGGACAGCACGATGCGCGGCGTGGTGGCGTGAAATGACGCGGTAAAGTGATCGACCGGGATGCCGGGGGGCGGCATAAGGTCGGTAGTCGACTCTTCATCGTGATAGTACCGTCCGCCGAGAGTCCACTCCCATTGATCGTGGAAAAACTTACGACTCAACTCCCCAAACACTGCGTACGCTTTTGATTGGTCCTCGTTGCCCACGCCCAGATATTGTTGCAGCAGCTGATCTTTTGCGTCCCGGTAAGAGAGGCCGGCAGTCCAGCGCCATGCGTCGAGCTGTTTCGAGGCCAGATTGATCTCTTCGGAGAAGACCTTTGAATTGAGGACGTTGTGCTCGAGCGGAGGGAAATTTCGACCTTCGGGGAAGGTGACGCCGATCAGTGGACCGACTGGCGAGATGTCGAAATAGTTATCGCTGCCATAATCGATATAGCCTGACATGCTGCTCAGGGAAAACGAGTGGAAGTCGTATCCAATTCTGAGACCGTACATGTTGAACTTGATATCTGTCGGCTCCGGTTCCGTCGCCGTGATCGTCCCATTGTCCAACGACAGCGACGGGGCGCCATACTTCGTCTCGGAATGCCAAGCTTCGACGCCGATGGATAGGTCATCTACCGGGAGTGCGTCGACCTTGAGGCGTGCCGTCGTCAATCGTTCGTCGTTAACATTGTTCCGCACCGGACTGTCGATCCAGCCGCTCAAAGATTCCTCGCCGACCACCGCGCGGACTGCGAGCTTGCCCTCGACGATGGGCACGTTAACGGCGAAGTCGCCCTGGTAGTTGCCGCCGCCGCTCTCGGTCGCCCCGCCGGAGAGGCGGGTCTTGATGTCGAAATTGTGCAGGTCAGCGTCGTTGGTGATGACACGGACGACGCCATCCTCTGCGCTGGCACCATACAAGGTACCTTGCGGTCCGCGCAGCACTTCCACGCGATCGAGATCGTAAGGGGCGAGGTCAGGGACAACGGCTGACTTCACCAGACCGAACGGAATCCCGTCCAGGTAGTAAGCAATTGGACTGGTGCCTGCGAGGGTTGGGGCGCCTGCCGTTACGCCGCGAATCGTGAGCTGCGCGCCGCCTCCCTGCAGCCCCGCATTCTGCGAGCCGGTGATTGCGACGCCCGGTACGTTGCTCAGTGCGTCAAACAAGCTAACTGAACTCGAACTATCGAGTAGGTTACCTTGCATCACTGCGATTGCGATCGGTACGTCCTGTAGGCGTTCCTGACGCTTCTGCGCGGTAACCACGATCTCCTCGAGTGACGCTACGCCGGTCTTTTCATCGGATGAATCCGTCGCTCCCGGCGCGGCAAGCACCGTCGACCCTACGGTCAGCGCGAGAGCGCTCACCGTGCCCACGATCCGTTTCATTCTTGTCATGCGTCGATCCCTCCGGCTGGCCTACGATCCCAATGGGTATGGCATCAGGATCGCCGTGGCTCCTGTAGCCAATATTTCTCTAGACAGGACTCTTATACCCGCTTAGGATCTTCGAGGCAACCAAAGCAATGACGACCGGATCAGAGGACATGGGAACGATGCAGTACGAAATACCCCGACCCTATCTACTGTTCCTCGGCGAGCAAACCTCCGCTCCCCATGCGAAGACCGCATTCGGACTGCGCGACTGGGCGCCGGACCTGTGTGTCGGGGAGTTCGCCCTGCCCGGCGCAACCGTTTCCACCGGATTGCCGATATTGACGCCGGCTCTCGCCCACGCACGCGGCGCGCGCAGCCTCGTGATCGGTATCGCCCCAATCGGCGGCTCGATTCCGGTCAGCTGGTCGGGGGTGCTGAACGACGCGCTTGAGGCCGGGCTTGACGTTGTGAGCGGTCTGCACACGCGGCTCGAGGAGATTCCGGGCCTCGCCGCGACCGCTGAACGACTTGGACGCCGGCTCATTAATGTTCGCCAGCCCCCGGCCGGTCTGCCGATCGCGACTGCCCGGCGGCGCACCGGCAAACGGTTGCTCACAGTGGGCACCGATTGTGCCCTAGGTAAGAAGTATACGGCGCTCAGCTTGGCGCGCGAGTTCCGTAGCCGAGGCATTGCTGCTGATTTTCGTGCGACGGGTCAAACGGGCATCCTGATCGCCGGGG
>Ga0073928_10011365_pt1 | contig 10394 bp, 15 predicted proteins | sample PaiPotPPA55metaG_FD_76969 | JGI IMG/M metagenome (GOLD analysis project Ga0073928, IMG submission 76969) | Iron sulfur acid spring bacterial and archeal communities from Banff, Canada, to study Microbial Dark Matter (Phase II) - Paint Pots PPA... ...
CGTGGCGCCTGGATTTATTTTGAAACAAATGAGCCGATCGGTCGATCGTATGCTTGGCACACAAGAATAATTCAAAGCTTGTGAGACGCCCGGCGGCCTGAAACCGCAGGCCCACACGGCGAAGCCTGATGGGAGTCTCATAAGATGCGAATCGAAGTGAGTTTGTCAACTGACACACTAATCGGAATAGCGAAGGGAATCGAACGACACAACAAGCCCTACGAAGCGCAGGATGGAGCCTTTATGAAAATTATTCTGATTGGCGCAAACGGAACGATCGGCGAACTGGCTCAACAGGCATTGGCAGGTGCTGGCCATCAGATAGTCAAGGCCGGCCGCAAATCAGGAGATTTCCAAGTCGAGATCGAGAGCCGCGAAAGTATCAGGAAGCTTTATCAAGCCGTCGGCTCGTTTGATGCCGTGGTCATTGCGGCAGGCGAAGTCGCATTCGCCCCGCTTTCGGAGTTCACTGCTGAAAAGTGGCAGTTCTCATTGGGAAGTAAGCTCATGGGCCAGATCAATCTGGTTCAGGAGGCGATCCCGCTCATCAACGAAAAAGGATCCTTCACCTTGGTTTCGGGCATCCTTAACGACGAACCGATTTTCGCCGGCGTCGCCGGTTCAGTCGTCTCGGGCGCGCTGGAAGGTTTTGTTCGGGCTGCCGCAATTGAACTTCCTAAGGGATTGCGTATCAATGTGGTGAGTCCCACGATCCTAAAAGAATCCGAAGCTCAATTTGGTCCGTTCTTTCCCGGCATGATTCCGGTCGAAGGATGGAAAGTTGGACAAGCCTATAAGCCGGCTATCTTGGGGGCGCAAACCGGCCGCGTCTACAAAGTTGATTGAGCTTACCAGCGTTGATTCGAAGCCCCGGCGACATCACAAGAATCTGCGAAGCAATTTACGACACAACAAGCCCTAAGAAGGCAGCACGGAGCAAAAGAGATGAGAGCAACACTCGATAAAACAAAGTTCGGCCCCTGGGCACTTGTCACAGGCGCCTCGTCCGGTATCGGCGAGGAATTTGCGCGGCAGATCGCAGCTTCAGGAATTCACGTAGCGCTGGTCGGCCGTCGAGAGCCCTTGTTACGGACGGTTGGCGCTGAATGCACCCGGGCGTTTGGTGTCCAGCGCCGTATCATCCCTCTCGACCTTTCCGAGCCTGATTTCCTCCGGGTCCTTGCAGACGCCACGCGTGATCTCGATATTGGCCTTGTCGTCTCCAATGCCGGCACAGGAAATCCCGGCGAGTTCTTGAAGCTTGATCGGCAGTTGCTTCAGGAAACCTTGCGGCTTAGTACGATGGCTCATCTGGACATCACCCACCATTTCGGTCAGAAACTCGGCAAGCGGCGCCGGGGCGGAATCATCCTCGCGGGGGCAATGGGTGCGGAAAACGGCGTTCCCGTTATGGCGAATGACGGAGCTGCGAAGGCGTATGTACACAGCCTTGGCGAAGCTCTTCACTATGAGTTCAAACCTCTAGGTGTCTACGTCACCGTGCTGGCAGCCGGGTTTACGAACACAGCGGTGATCGACAAGTTCGGCCTCGATCCGAAGAGCATGCCGATGAAGCCGATGAGTGTCGAGCAGTGCGTATCGGAGGGCCTCAGGGGTCTACTCAAGAACCGCTCCAGGGTCGTTCCAGGCCGGCTGAACCGCATCATGAACGCCCTCGTGCCCGCATCTCTTGCGCGCAAGCTAGAGGCGGACCTGCTTAGTAAAGGGCTTGTGAGCAAGGCCGCATCTGCAAACGCACGGGCGGAGGCCTGATTCTCTGGTTGAGAATGGGGCGAATCATGGAACAAGCAAGGGCCGATGCCCAGAATTTGAGTGGGACGATCGCTTCGGAGCAGGAAGGGATCAGCGCCTGACAGGACCGAATCGGGGATCTACGTCCGATCCTACGCGGGCGTGGATCCTCGTCAACCGCTTCGCCGGCGCCGCACGACTGGGGGGCAACCTTGAAGGCGATTTACTTGACGGATTTTGGAAGCGGCGCGTTGGAACTCAGGGAATGGCCGAACCCCGACATTCGCCCGCACGATCTCATTGTAGAGGTACGAGCTGCTGGAGTGAACCGAGCTGACATCAGTTATCGGAAGGGCGCGTTCGGTCGTGCCAACTTCGGCGATTCGGACCTGATGGGCCTTGAAATCGCCGGCGATGTCCTGGAGCTTGGAACCGAGGTGTGTGGCTTTGCGCCGGGCGACAGGGTCATGGGCATTGTTGGGGGCGGCGGATATGCGGAGAGGGCCCGCATCGACCACAGAATGGCTATGCGCATACCTGAGACGCTCGAGTATGTGCATGCCGCGGCCGTTCCTGAAGCCTTCATCACGGCTCACGAATCTCTATTTCATCTGGGGCGCCTAGAGAGGGGCGAATCAGTCTTGATCCATGCCGCTGCGAGCGGCGTAGGTTCAGCCGCTGTTCAATTGGCGCATGTGGCTGGAGCGATTGTTTACGCGACTGCCAAACTCAATCAAGTTCGGCAGCTTGGAGCCGACATAACGATCGCGTACAAAGGCACCGATTTCGGGCGTGCGGTCACAGAGGGGTCCAAGGGTCGTGGCGTGGATGTCATCCTCGATTTCATCGGTGCAGCCAATTTCGAAAGAAACTTCACAAGTCTCGCGGCTGGTGGTCACCTTATTCAAGTTGGACTGCTCGGCGGCTTCGAGGGCACCCAGCGGCCGCCTGACCGTCTCGTTCATCACCATATTCAAATTATCGGAACCATCATGAAGTCCAGGTCAGAGGAAGCCAAATTTGCTATGACACGGCGCTTCAGCGAACGGTGGTTGGATGAATTGAAGGCCCAGGTCATCGGCCCGCTGATCGACAGTGTGTTTCCATTTTTCGCAGGTTGCAAAAGCACATCAGCGACTGGAAGAGCGCAAGAATGTAGGCAAAGTTATTTTGACTCCGTAGGGCCGTATGGAAGGCGCGGCCGTTCGGCCCCCCGAATGTCGTCCCGTGTTGCCCGTCGTTCGATAACGAAAGCCTTGCGCTACCCACAGATCACCATCGGTGGCACTGGGGCAAATGATTGAGTCACCAAACTAGCTGAATTCGATCTCCTGGATATCGATCGCGACGAGCACGGGCTCCGCTACCTTTCGTTTTTTGCTGTCGTAGGCAAATACTCGGCGCTTGTGTGGCACCACAATTCCGTTTGTGGTTCGATAGTCGGAGGCGTAGTTGAGTCCCGGAGCATTACCAAGAACATCAACGGTATACTCGCGCCTTCGCAACAATCCGTCAGGACCGAAATACGAAACTTGATCTCGAGTGTGGCCGGCAATGGAACCGGGAAACGTGACCTTTAAAGCACGCCACTGTTCGCCATCTTCCTCCCATGATGCAATCTCTTCGCTGCTAAATCCAGGATAGGTGTAAAGGAACGGAATCGTGAGGTATCTCCACAGCGCGTAGCTCGCAAAGTAGGCTACATGCAGCGTGTCCCATGGGGTGTCGAGGCTCTGCCCTCGAAACGAGGTAGCTGGATCTACGCGCGTTTCTTTGACAACCCCTGATTCCAACTCGATTGAGACCTCGCCAGCGGTGAATATCGTTCGCCGGTCTTTCCCGATGAGGTGAGTGACCAGGTTTTGGCGATGGAGTTGAGCAACCACCCGAACGTTTTTGAGCACATCCGGCTGGCCCTTGAGGAGCCAGAGCGCGCCCGTGACCGAGGCGTTGGCTCTTACCACGTTGAACTTGCGCCAACGTTCGAGTCCGCCATGAGCTTCGATTGCGAGTTTGAGCAGGTTGTCCATAGAAACTTTGGAAGTGCAGAGATGAGGGTTGTTGAGTGACGCTCCGCTCGCGTTTATTTCGGGAATGAGTCGCCGAACATCGGATTCCCGCTCTTGGACTGTTGCTCGGTAGCCTCGTCCTGAATGACATCCCAGTGTTCGACAAGAATTCCATCCTTCAAGCGAACGACGTCCGCGGCGATCCAGTTCACCGGCAGTCCGATGTTGGAGAACCGGCCATGAACGATGACGTAGTCACCTTCTGCAAGAATCACTCCAGGCTCATAGTGGAGCGACGGTGGCGCAGCTTTGATTAGATTGAGGAGCCCTTCTCGTCCCGGCTCGATATGGGCGCTGTGCTGAATGTAGTTGGGTGACCAAAATCGCTCCGCAGCCCTGTAGTCTCGCTGATTGAACAGGGTATTGAATGCCTCCAGTACGATGGCTTTATTCTTCTCCGCATTTGAATTGCTCATTGTTTTCCTCTCTTGTAAATCGACGTTGGATGTTTTTGTTTTGAACGGTTCATGAAGCTCGCTCAAGTAGCGAGGCAGCGGTGGTTCTCGATCAGACTTGCCCTCTTCCGCCATCAACGAAAAGTTCGATACCTGTGACAAAACTGGAGTCATCCGACGCCAAAAAAAGCGCAGCCTTGGCGATTTCATCGGATTCTCCCATACGCCCCATTGGGATAGTGGACACAATTCGTGCAATAGCGTCTGCAGGTTGCCCATCGATAACCGGAGTGTCGGTCGGACCAGGGCTAATAACGTTTGAACGAATATGTCGGTCCTTGAGATCCGAAGTCCAGGTGCGCACGAAAGAACGGAGGGCGGCCTTCGTCGCGCCGTAGGCGCCGAAAGCTGGCGTGCCTTTCACGCTCGCGACCGATCCATTGAGAATGATCGAACCCCCATCATTCAATAGAGGAAGGGCCTTTTGTACTGTGAACAGCGTTCCCTTGACGTTGATGTTGAAAAGTCTGTCGTAATGCTCCTCGGTGATTGTGCCGAGGGGGGAAAAGTGCGCCACGCCGGCATTCGCGAAAACAACATCGATCCTCCCCTTGGTCGCGACAGCCTCGTAGAGACGATCGAGGTCGGTCAGTTTGGCAATGTCTCCCTGAACACCAGTGACGTTTCTGCCAATTGCTTGCACGGCCTCGTCGAGCTGCGTTTGACGACGGCCCATGACGAACACGTAAGCCCCTTCCTCGACGAAGAGCTTCGCCGTAGCCAACCCTATCCCGGTTGTGCCACCAGTGATCACTGCTACTTTTCCTTGCAGCTTCTTAGTCGCGAACATCGGTAGTTTCCTCATTCTCCCTTGCTCTCAAGCGGCCTAAAATGAGACGCGGCCGGACGACGGTTACACCTGGCTTGAAGTGAATAGCTTCAGCATTTGCTGGTTGAACCCGTTTACCAAGGCATGCTCCTCAGGACCAGGATTGGCCCGCAGCGCCTTGGCCGCCTCCACAAGAACTTCGTCAGCATCCGTTCCAAGCACGTCCAACGTTTCGGAGATGAACTGCTCGAGAGGCATTGCCTGCTCCGCGTCCTGACTACTCATCAGTTATGTGCGCACCCAGGGCGGCGCTATCTCAAGAACGCGGACACCGCTGTCGCGGAGCAGGAAGCGTTGCGACAAAACATAGGAGTGAAGCGCAGCTTTGGTGGCGGAATAGACGGCCGTCACTGCCAATGGCACAAAACCGAGAACCGAGGTGTTGTAGAGAATCACACCACGACGGTTCTTCAGGTGATCAACGAGTGCCGATGTCAACCGAATGGGGCCCAGAAGGTTGGTCGTGACGGTGGACACGAGCAGCTTGTCGTCGATGACGCACGCCGCCTGATCCGGTTCCATGATTCCAGCGTTATTGATGAGAACCTTCAGATCAGGATGTTCTGCGGTCAGCATCCTGCCCACTGCTTTGATACTGTCAGGGTTCGCGATATCGAGCTCGACGGTTTCGATGCCCGGATTGGCCTTTGCGACGGAATCCAGATGGCTCTTGCGTCGGCCTGAAATGATGACTTTGTTTCCACGTTTGTGCAGTTCCTCGGCGAACGCACGGCCAATGCCCGAGCCACCGCCGGTAATGAAGATTGTGTTTCCAGTGAGATTCATGATTTCTCCGATCTGTTTGATTTGATCGTTGCGTGAACGTCAAGGCTTATGCAGGGAACGGTCAGCCTGTAGGGCTGTCTTGCGATGATTGGTAAGTTGGGTAATCGGAATAGCCCTGCGGCCCCGAGGCGTAGACGGTTTCCCAGTCCACTTCAGCAAGAGGGGTATCGTCGGCAAACCTCTGGACCAGGTCGAGATTCGCGATATAATGACGGCCGAACGCAATCAGGTCAGCCAGCCCTTCTGCGATAAGGCGATTGCCGCGCTCGCGATCCATATTCACATTGGCGATTAACGTACCTTCGTAGATACGGGGGAAATGCCGGAACATGCCGTCGTCGGCCAGCCTTTCCAAGGGGGTGCCAGAAAAGTCAGTGGTGTTTCCCATGAGCAACAGGTGCGAAAGGTTGTATTTGTTCAGCCTCCGGATGACATACTCGGTAATCGGCAGGGTCTCTTCGTTGGCTGCGAACGCGCCACCCTCGTGCATTGGGCTGATCTTGACTCCGACTCGCTTTGCATCCACCTCGTTGAGGACTGCCTCCACCACTTCGAAGAGGAATCGCGACCGGTTTTCCAGGTTTCCTCCGTATTCGTCCTCGCGGAGATTGGTCGTCGCATTAAGGAACTGAGAGATCAGGTAAAGGTAATTGGCAAGGATCTGTACGCCGTCGAAGCCTGCCACCAGCGCGTTGCGCGCAGCCCGTCCGAAGTCGGCTACCGTCGCTTGAATTTCATGCTTCGTTAGGGGCCGGGGCCTTACGGTCGGCTTTCGGCCGGTCCGTGTCACCGAGACTTGAAGCGGATCGAGATCCGAAGCCGACACTGGCTGCAGACCATCCCGGAGTTCGGGATGAGACATCGCCCCTGTATGCCACAGCTGTGCGATGATGCGGCCGCCTGCCGCATGAACCGCATCGGTGATGTGTCGCCATCCACCAATGTGATCCAAATTCCACAAGCCCGGGGTATTAGCCCGGCCAAATCCTTCCGGGCTAATCGCGGTGGCCTCGCCGATAATTAGCCCTGCCGAAGCACGCTGCACGTAATACTCAGACTGCAACGTCGTGGGCACATGATCATCCGATTGCGCACGCATCCGGGTGAGAGGCGCCATGACGATGCGATTAGGAAGGTCGAGACCTCCCATTCGATATGGTGTGAATAGCGGCTGGTTTGACATCACATAAACTCCTGCATGGATCGAATGAAGGTGTTAAGAAATCACTTCGATTGCGTCGACTCGCGTGGGATAAAACGCCAGGTAATCCTTAATGTCGGCGACTGCCTCATAAGGCTTTTCGTAGGTCCACACGGCATTCTCCGATTTGGTTCCACCGATGGGAATGGTGTAGTAGTTGCAATCGCCCTTGTACGGACAATAGGTGTAATGCGTTGTCCGAATCAGGAGCGACATATCCGCATCGTTGCGCGGCAAGTAGTAGACGGGCGAATGTCCCTTCTCTTCAGTCGAAGAGCTCGCGTCGATTCAGCCACTATCCGTCCGGCGACGGTTACACGCACCGTGCCCTCAGCCGGAGAAATCGTGATGGGATGATCAGGGCCAGGAATCTTGATCTCTTTACCGTTGCTCAAAGTGTTTTCCATTGTGTTCCTCACCTTGTTGGTTAAAGCTTCGAACCGCCGTGATCCAGCGCGCCGCATCGGACGCCACAAAAGCAACTACATCGGCGACGTCTTCGGGTTTGCCGAGTCGCTGCAAGGCCTGCATTCCTAGCGCGACCTCGCGTCCCGATTCGGTCTTTGTAAAATTGGACATTTCCGAGTCGATTACGCCTGGCGCGACAGCGTTTACGCGAATGCCGCGCGGCCCGAGAATGGCGGCCCAGTTCCTGACCAGCGTCTCAAGTGCACCCTTGGTAGAGGCGTAAGCAAGAATGGAAGGGTTATCCAAATCGGGCTTGCCCACTACAGTTCGTGCTACCACAGAAGAGATAACAACGATGTTTGAACCCTCAATTAGAGCGGGCAGGAGTTGCTGCACCAGGAAGAACGGACCTCGGACGTTTGTCGCAAAGAGCTTGTCAAAATCCTCGACCGTGTGATCCGCGATGCGAGCCGACTTGCTGATCCCGGCATTGAGCACGAGCACATCCAGTCGATCGCCAACGATTGAGCGCACCTGCTTGGCAAGCTGTGAAGCGCCGTTCGGAGTTTCCATGTCCACCGAGATTGCAGTTGCGCGCCCACCCTTCTTTTGGATTTCGGCGACGAGAGATTCCGCTCCCAGTGTGGAGCGACCATAGTGAACCAGGACGTGCGCCCCGGCCCTGGCAAGCGCCGCCGCGGTCGCGCGGCCAATTCCTCTTGATGCGCCTGTTACAAGCGCGATTCTGTTTGGAGTGTAGCCATTGTCCTCTCCTGCTCCTGTTGGTCAGGCATTCATTCCGCCATCCACGGTCAGATTCGCGCCTGTAATGTACGAGGACTCCGGACCGGCGACAAACGCCACCATTGCGGCGATCTCCTCAACGTTCCCATACCGGTTAAGTGCTGTGGCTGCCTTCTGGGGTACTGCCCAATCACCCGAGGCTGGATTCAAGTCTGTGTCGATCGGGCCCGGTTGGACGTTGTTGACCGTGATGCCCCGGCTCCCGACCTCTCTGGATAGCCCCTGAGTGAATATCTTCACGGCCCCCTTCGTTGCCGAATAGGGCACGAGCCCGGGCGTCTGGACACGCTCACCCACGGCTGAACCGATGTTGATAATCCGGCCGCCATTATTCATGTGCTTCAGTGCCGCCTGCGTCGTGACAAACACACCGCGAACGTTGATGGCAAGTATGCGATCCATCTCCTCCAGGGTGGTCTCCTCGAACGTCTTCGGAACGGCCGTGCCGGCATTGTTCACGAGCACATCGAGACGACCGAAGGCCGCGACCGACTTTTCAACTGCGTTTTTGACCGCTTCCGAGTCAGCAGCGTCGGCCTGGATTGCGATAGCCTTTCCGCCACCGTTTTCAATCGCCTTGACCACGGCGGAGGCCGCGCCGGAATCTTTCGCGTACGTGATGGCCACACTCGCTCCATCGGCCGCTAGACGCTTTGCGATCGCTGCGCCAATACCCCGCGAACCTCCGGTTACGAGTGCCACTTTGTTTGCCAACTTAGACATAGATCTCCTTTGATTTCCTGAAACCATTCACCCGTGATCAGTTCGCCCCGGCCCTGTCCCGAGCCGAGGTTGTTGTGAACCGCTCAGTTCGATATGATGATGCGGTTGCAGCGAGGATGCAGCGATATTGAACTATTTAGTTCTTTATCGGATAATGTGTGTATGGGGCGCCCGAAAGGCTTTAGCCGGGAGGAAGTGCTGGAGAAGGCGATGCCTGTCTTCTGGAAGCACGGGTTTGCGGACACGAGCCTTCAGGACCTTGAACGAGCTACGGGCGTGAACAAGTCAGGGCTATACACCGAGTTCCGAGACAAGGAAGATCTCTTTGTGGCGTGCCTTCGGCACTACCTTGAGAGCCAGGGAAAGAGGGGACTTCTCACGAAGGAGCCTCTTGGCTGGAAGAATGTCGAGACCTTTCTCAAGAATGGTCCTCTCAGCAAGGGGGCACAGCAGGGTTGCTTTTCTGTCAACTCTATGCGGGAGTTCGCCATCCTTCCAGATGGGGCTTATGCGGTTGTAATGGAGAATCGAGCGCTATTGCAACACCTTCTTGCCCGGAACATTGAAGCCGAAAAGCCAAAGATGGCTCCGTCTGCAATTGCGGAGATGGTGCTCTCCTTTTTCTCCGGATTATGCATTGAGCGTAACCTCCAATCCGGCAGAACCTCGTCGACCCGTAAGATCGAGAGCTTTATAACGGCCCTTCGCAGCCTCTAATCGAGGCATCTCTAAGCCAATCCAATGGTGAAGAGTGGCGTTGAAGCATTTGTGATTTGAAGGAGAGAACAATGCTCGATCACGTGATTCTGACTGTCAGCAACGTCGAACGCTCGTAGGCATTCTATGAGGCGGCTTTGAAGCCTCTAAATATCAAATTCTTCCTACCCTACAAGGGCGAAGGCGCTCATGCTGATCTGTGGGGATTTGGTGACGGCAAGCGAGCGTTCTTCTGGATCAAGCAGGGTAAGCCTGATCCAGGGTCCATCCACTGGGGGTTCGTGGCCGAAAACAATGATAGGGTCGATGAATTCTACAGGGCAGCAATATCCGCTGGTGCCAGGGACAACATTTCACCGCGGACGAGAGTGGAGTACTATCAGGGCTACTATGCCGCTGATGTATTTGACCCGGATGGGTATTCGTTTGAGGTTGTCCATAAGAGCTAGGAACCTCGCATCGCCGAGGCAGTTACAGTTTCGCCCCGAGAAAGGAATCGCATACCAAAATGACAAACGACGAGATCCTCAGCCTCACGGTACTGAACTCATGGAAGCTCATTATTAGCCGCTTCGACAAGGCCCTCGGGGACTTGACCGACGAACAACTCCAACAACAGGTCGCTCCGGGTAAGAACCGCGTATTCTATC
>Ga0073928_10011366_pt1 | contig 10393 bp, 5 predicted proteins | sample PaiPotPPA55metaG_FD_76969 | JGI IMG/M metagenome (GOLD analysis project Ga0073928, IMG submission 76969) | Iron sulfur acid spring bacterial and archeal communities from Banff, Canada, to study Microbial Dark Matter (Phase II) - Paint Pots PPA... ...
GATTGCCCACATCAAAAATTTGCAATGTATTGTCACCCTGGTTCGACACATAGGCATAGCGACCGGCCACCACAACACTATAAGGCCCGTTTCCCGTCCCTGCCGAACCGACAAGAACCGGCGCCGACGGACTGCTCACATCAAAAACTTGTAACTTGTTGTCGTAATAGTTCCCCACATAGGCGTACCGACCGGCCACCGCAAAGTTAAACGGACCATTGCCGGTCGCCACCGAACCGATGGCGGAAACCGGCACAGTTGGCGGCACGGTCAGCGGCGCCACCAAATTGGTTCCGCCAATGGTCAGGTTCGCCGAATCATTGGTTATCACCGCCGCTGGCAACTGCGCCAGCGGAAGCGTGCCGGTTATGTTCGTTGCCGAAACGGAGTTGGCAGTGCCGGCGGTCGTCGCCGTCACCGCGCTCCCCGCGTTGGAAGCGTAAATGGCGTAAGGGGCCGGCAAGATTGGCTGGCGCGGACTCAAAGACGTGAACGCGCCGCTGCCATTGGAGCGCGCGGCGATTTCCAGCCAGAAGTTCGAGCCGTTGAAGACGCCGCCAAAATCCAGTGTCAGGGTGAACAAGCCGTTGCTCACCATCGTGCCGGTGTTGGTCAGGGCGCCGAACGGCGTGCCGTTGGTGCTGGCATTGTAGAGGGTGAAACTCAAATCGTAACTGCCATTCGCGGGAATGCCGCCATCGTTGAGCTTGCCGTCGTAATTGAACGCCGTTCCTTGGGCGAAGGCGGTTGAGGGCGGAAGGCCGAGCGTGGCGAACCACAGGACGGTGGCCGCGAATTTGAGTGCGAGTTTGGTTTTCATGGGTTTGGTTTTTTATTTCACATGTGTTAACTGCCGGAACAAAGTCCGCTGCATCTGAACTACTGCGCTGAGGGCAGTGAAAACCGGAAATAAATCTTCCAAAGATTTCCTGGCGGCTGACGGTCGGCAAAAGGCTTGTATTTGCGCCTATGCCCGGGTAGCCTTGGCAGAGAATGATTCCGGAGTTGCAAGAAGCATCGCCGGTTAATTGGGACGATGTGCAGGGTCTGATGCTGGACCTGAAGCAGACGGCCCGGTGGTTGCTGGCGCAGGAGGGCAACGCCGGTTCGGTGCATACCACCCAACTGGTCAACAGCGCGTTGAAGAAGCTGGTTCCCAAGGGACGCGACTGGCAAGATGTAACCTGGGAGGATCGGGAGGCTTTTTTCAAGGACGCCCATTTTTCCATGCGCCGGCTGCTCGTGGATTATGCGCGCAAACGAAACCGGCGGCAGGAGTTGCCACTCGGCGGTTTCGAGACCGAACAAGTCGCGCCGCTGGCCAAGGCGGGCGTATTCGATTTGGACCGGCTGGTGGTTGATGCCGCCGCCTCGGCGGAACTCGCGGAAGCGGTGGCCACCGCACTCATGGAACTCGAGCGGTTTTACCCAAGGCAGCAACTCGCGGCCATCGTGCAGCACCGGGTCTTTGACGGCCTGGGGCAGGAAGAAATCGCCAAATTGCTGGGAATCACCGACCGGACGGTCCGGACTCATCAGAAGCTCGCTTATGCCCTGCTGCGCAAAGCGCTGGCCCGATATTATTGAGCGCCGGAACCATTCGCCGCGATGATCGAAGCGCTGACACCGGTTCAGATCGCCCAGTTTGAGAAACTTTGCGAGGAGTGTTCCCGGTTGCGTCTACAAGCAGATCGAAACCAGCGGCTGGCCGAAATCAAAGATGGAATTTTAACCGACCTGCTGCAACTCGCTCTCGCCGAACCAGTTTCCGTGCGCAATCTCCAGCCCGGTACACGCCTGGATGACTACGAGTTGGTGGAGCGGTTGGGCGGCGGGGGTTTTGGGGAAGTGTGGCGGGCACACCGATCGAACAGCGGCGCACCGGACGTAGCGATCAAGCTTGTCCGGCTGGAGCATCTTCAGGGCGGCGATGCCGGGCGCTTCCTGGCCTACTTTCGCGAGGAAATTCGCCGCCATGGCGCACTGGACCATCCGGGAATCGTGAAGTTGCTTGCCGCGGGTTCCGCGGTCTTGCCAGGTCTTGGCGCGCCGGTTCCTTATCTGGTGATGGAATTGTGGCCGGGCCTGCCGTTGCATCACGCTTGCCGCGGTCGAACCGTTGCGGAGAAGATAGGCTGCCTGATCCAAGCGTGCGAGGCGGTTCAGCACGCTCACCGACATGGCCTCATGCACCTCGATCTCAAACCGGAGAACATCCTGGTGGTCGAAGCGGGCGGCGAACTCAAAACCAAGATTCTGGATTTTGGGCTCGCCCGCGCGTTTCGGGCCGACCAGCCGGCGCCGGCCAACCGCTTCGGCGCGGGCACCTTGCCGTATCAAGCGCCGGAGCAGATTGATCGCGCCCTCGGAGGCGAAGATTTCCGAACCGACGTCCACGCGCTGGGCGTCATCCTCTTCCAATTGCTTACGGACCACTTGCCTTATTCACTGGAGTCGGACACAGTGTCAGAATTCCGGCGCTTCATCTGCCTGGGACCACGCCTCAAGCTCAAGGCATTTGACCAATCATTCGACGACCCACTGCAAGTCGTGTGTGAGCGCGCGATGGCCATCGAGCGCTCGCAACGGTTCGATTCGCCCGCCGGTCTGGCCGCGGCTTTGCGAAGATGGCTGGGACTGCGCACAAGGCTGGCGCAGCGTTCCCGGATGATCGCTTTTTCAGCCGTTCTGGCACTGGTCATCGTCAGCGCGTTTGCTGTGCGCTCCTTCATGCAAAGGGGTTCCCAAGTTCCTTCGCTGGAAGCGCCGATGAGGATCGGCGCTAACTCGAACTCGATTGCCGCCAAATTGTCCGTCCCGATTTTCCTGGAACGGTTCCCGATCCGGATCAAAGGGAACTCTCAAGTGAATCCTGATGAGTGCTCGTGGACTGACCTCGAGTGGTACGGCAAAGAGGGCTGGCTTTGCGGGGATGTGGATGAGCAAAGCGGTACAAAAGAGTTCATTGGACATGGCGTGTTGCTGCACACGTCCGATGGCGGACAGATCTGGGAAGAAATCAGCCGTTCCAATTTTGACGCCGGAGCGGGGACAGTTTCCTGCTTCGAAGGGAAAACCTGGGACGGCCTCGCTCCGATCCATTCGATTGCCATAAAAAAGGAGGCCGAACCCGACGGGCGCAGGACCACGAACGGCTGGGTGACGACTCTGGCCGGAATTTTTTTTTGCGCGGAGGCAGGAAACCCGGCAGGCAAATGGACGCGCATCACTCCTCCGCCGGATGGTCCTGGCTGCTATTCTCATTTCAGCGGAATGCAGGGTTTTGACGACTACCAGGAGTTGTATGCCTACGGCTGGCAGGGGATCAGCCACTGGGCTCATGGAGTTGGATGGCAGGTCGAGATGAAGACACACACATACCCCATCAACTGCTTGACCGTGGTTTCTCTGCCGTACCGGGAGATTTGGGCGGTCGGCGGCGGAGGCCCGGATGCCCTGGAAAGAACCGACAGCGTGGAAAGCACCGGGGCCGTTTACCGCTTCGCGTCGCCAGGCACAAACTGGGAGCGGGTGGCCTTGCCGGGAGTCGAATTCCAACCTGGAGAAAAGCTCAATTGGATTTGCAAATTGCCGAATTCCGGATTGCTCCTGCTTGGGGATGGCGGTTTGGTCATCCGCAGCTCAATGCAAGGAACCAACCGGGTCTGGAGCGCCTCGCGACTCGCCATGCATGGCTTGAATTTCGCCACTTCTGACAGCGAAGGGATATTGTGGGTGCTCGGCATCCCGGATACGATCCTTCGAAGCGCCGACAAAGGGGTGACTTGGGTGGAAACGCCCTGCTACCGAAAGGATGGTTCGCGCATCCGCAATGGATTGTCCCGGGTTAAATTTGATGGTGATGGCCGGGGCTGGCTCCTGAACGGGAATGGATTGCTGACCTACACGCCGTAAGCGGGTCGGTCATGCAATGCCAGGTGCCTGACTCCATTTTTTCCTTTTCATTCTTGTTCGGTCTTCAATTGGCCGACGTTGTCGTGGAAGTTAATGTACTATGTTCTAACCCGTTCACGGTTTGTAGGTCTCTATGTAGGGTTGCAAATCCTGCTGCCGGTCCGGGGGTCGGTCGAGCAGATGGGAAGATGCGGCAATTGGGCGCCGGTCAAGTTTCCATTTGGGTTCTGATTCTCCTGGAAGGATTGGAGACGACCTGAGGGCAAATGCTTCGACGCGCACCACGCGATACGGTCTTGTCGCAAGGTCAGGTGGCCAGCGCATCGGCCAGGACTTCGGCCATGTGGCGGGGGCGGACGGTGGCGAGGTGGCTGATTTGATGGCGGCAACTGGCGCCGGAAGCGACCACGATGGTTCCGAAGGGTTGGTCCTTGACCTTTTGAATCAATGGCTCGGCGATTTTGAGGGACAATTCGTATTTCGATGCCAACGCGCCGAAGGCGCCGGCCATGCCGCAGCAGCCGGTGTCGAGGAGCGTCGCGTCGCGCTGGGGCAATCTGCGGGCGAGGCGCGTGAGGAATCCGGGGTTCACCAGCGCCTTCAGATGGCAATGGGCGTGGATGATGACGTGTCCCGCTTTGGGCTTGAAGGCGAGCGCGTTCGGCTCGTTGCTCAGCAGTTCCTCGAGGTATTGCTCGAACAGGAAGCTACGGCGGGCGACGTGTTCGGCGCCGGGCAGTTTGAGTTCGCGGTAATCCTCGGCGAACATGGAGTAGCAGGAAGGTTCGAGGAACAGGATGGGCGCTCCGTCTACTTCCGCATTGAGCAAGGCGATGTTGCGGCGGCCCAGGCGGGCGGCCTCGGCGAGGTTGCCCTGGCTGAAGGCGGGGCGTCCGCAGCACTTCCGCTCGGCGAGCAAAGTCACTTCGAACCCAGCCGCTTCGAGAACTTTCACGGCGGCGATACCAATGTGCGGCTCGTGGTAGCGAGTGAAGGTGTCGTCCCAGAGAATGACTCGCCCGCGCCGGGCTGCGGCAGGCCGTTCGTGGCGAGCGAACCAGCGGTCGAAACGCTGGCCGGCGTAAGGCGGCAAGGGCCGTTCGGAGGCGAGTCCGAGGATTTTCCCGAGGAGTTTGCGCAGCACGAAAGACTCGAGGGCGGCGTTGGCCAATCGTGGCATCGCGCAGCCCAGCCTGCCTAGAAAATCCAGCGAACTGAACAACCGTTCGCGCAAGGAAAGGCCGTCGCGCCGAACGCGCGCGTGCAGCAACTCCGCCTTGAGCAGCGCCAGATTGACGTTGGACGGGCACTCGGTCGTGCAGGCTTTGCACGAGAGACAATTGCTCAGGGCCGCTTCGAGTTCAGCGGACCGGAGCGGGTGGGGGTTTTCCAAGCCGCGCAATTCCAGCACTGCGCGGATTGCGTTGGCGCGTCCACGCGTGGACATGATTTCCTCCCCAGTCGCCAGGAAGGTGGGACACATCGTCGGCGTTTCTTTGCGGCAACCGCCGCAGCCGTTGCACTGTTCGAGGTTGCGCACGAACGAGCCGTCCTTGGCCGCAAAGGCCAGCACGGGCGCGAAGGGCAGCTTCAATTCCCGGCCCGCGACCTGGCGCAGGTCCGCGTCGATTTTGAAACGGCCATCGGGAATGACTTTGCCGGGATTGAAAAGGTTGTGCGGATCGAACGAAGCTTTGACCTCGCGCATGACGTTGAGCAAATCTTCGCCGACTTGTTCGGCCATGAACTCCGTGCGCGCGATGCCGACTCCGTGCTCGCCGGCGAGCGAGCCTTTGAACTGCCGGACCAGCGCCGACACTTCGTTGGCGAGCTGGCGGAATTTTTTCACGTCCTCCGGCGAATGCAGATTCAGCACGGGCCGGACGTGCAACAACCCCGCCGCCGCGTGGCCATAATAGGAGGCCTCGAGGTGAAGGGGAGCCATCAGCGATTGCAGTCCGGCGACGTAGGCGGGCAGGTCCGCGGGCCGGACCGCGGCGTCCTCGATGCCGGTCACCGGCTTGGCGTCGCCTTTGCGTCCGGTGAGGAGCGAGAGACCCGCTTTGCGCAAACTCCAGACCAGGTTCGCGTCGGCAGCCGACTTGATCATGAGGTATCGCAGGCCCAACTTGCGCCGGGACAATTCGGCGAGGCGGTCTTCGACGTCCTCGAAAAACTCGACGACGAGAATGGATTGGCAGGGCTTGAAATCCAGTTCGAGGAGGTTGCGCGCCGCTTGGAATTCCAACTGGCCTTTGGTTTGATCGAGCACGACGCGGTCCAGGTGCTCGACGGCGGCGGGCTTCAAGTCCAGCACTTCGACCGTCGCCTGCATGGCCTCCTCGACGGAAGCGAAGAAAAGCAGGCCAAGTCCTTTCGCCTTGGGCAGAAGGACGATTTTCAATTCCGCCGAGGCAATCAACGCCAGCGTGCCTTCGCTGCCGCAGAGCAGGGGATTGAGATTGTCCGGCTGGCGGGCGCAGCGGTCGAGGGCGTAGCCTGGCCGGCGCTTCGAAAGTCCCGGCGGCAGGCGCTCCGAAATTTCCAGGGCGTGAAAATAAACCAAATCGGACACCAGTTCGCGCTGCTTGAGCAACGTGTCGTGGCCTTGGCCGACCGCCTGCACGTGGCCGTCGGCGGTGATGATCTCCAATTCGCTGAGGTGGTCGGCGGTGGTGCCGTAGAACGGGGTATGCGAGCCGCTGGAATTATTGGCGATCATCCCGCCCAGCGTCGCCCGCGAACTCGTGGCCACATCCGGCCCGAAGCAAAAACCGTGCGGGCGCAGATAATTGTTCAACTGGTCGAGCACCACGCCGGGACCAACGCGCACGGTGCGTTTTTGCAGATCGAGATCGGTGATTTCGCGGTTGTAGCGCGAGAAATCGATGACCAGCCCTTCGCCCAGCGCGCCGCCGGCCAGGCCGGTGCCGGCGCCGCGCGCAATCACGGAGACTCCCGCGTGGGCGGCCGCAGTGACGAGGGCGGCGGCCTGCCGCGTGTTGCGGGGGAAGGCTACCGCGGCCGGCTCGATTTGGTATAGGGAGGCATCGGTGGCGTAAAGCTGGCGGGTGAGGTTGTCGAAGGCAATATCACTGTTCGCGCCGCGCAACGTCGACTGTTGTTGAGTCGAAATCATCTGACGGGGCCAATTTATCGGTCTGCGCGGCGGTTGCAACGCTGAAGCCGTGCGATGCGTCGGCGGCTGGCGCGTTCGTCGCCTGGCCGCGAACGAGTTCGGCAGTGAATACCATTGCTTCGGCGCGGCCCGGTATGCCGGCGCTCCAAGTGAGGTAGCCGAGAAGCAGGGGAACCGTCAGCGCAGCAACTTTTCTATCTCGCCCGACAGTCGCTCCTCAGTCATCCGCGTCGGGGAGTAGAGGCGGACGATGCCAGTGGAATCCAGGACTACGAATGTTGGTGTGGCGGAGACGCCGTAGCGCAGCATCCCGTCGTCGCTGATCGGAACCGGGACTATGCCGGCCAGTTCATAGACCTCGGTCCAGGACTTCTGGATGCGGCCTTTCTCCTCGTCGCGCTCCTCAGGTTTGTCAAAGTACCGCGTTGGGGCCATGAACGCTACGCCTTTGCCGGCGTACTTTTCGACCACCCTGCGGAACGTCGCCGCTTCACTCCGGCAGTCTCCGCAGGATTCCCACCAGAAGAAGAGCACGACCGGCCGACCGCGGAGCGACGCGAGCGTCGGCGGTTCGGCGCCGAGGTGGTCGTCGTAATGAAACGCCGGCGCCCTCCGTCCGACAAGCTCGATTTGGTTGCGGCGCTTCCAGATGCGCGCGCGCAGGTTGTACGGCGCGTGCGCCGCCTCTTGCGCCTTCTCACTCGCGTCCAGGAGTTGAATCGCTTCCCGCTTTTTTCCCCGCGCCACGAGAACTTGCGCCTCGACCTCGATGGCCGTTCCCAGGGCGTACACCGCCTCGCCTTCGGACTCGTAGCTGGCGGAGGAACTCAGCTTCGCCTCCGCGATCTGGCGCGCCATCTTCGCATACGCCGCTGCCGCCTTCCAGTCTCCGATCAGTGCCGCGCCGCGCGCAACCCAGGCGACGCCCAGTGTGTAATCTGCGTCCTTCCCTTTTTCCCGGAGATGGTTTTCGAGGATGGACTCCGCGCTGGGGAGGTCTCCCGCGGACAGCTTCATCCGGATCATCCGCACGTCGGTGTTGGGCGCTGGGGTCGCAGCCGGGGCCGGCGCCTGTGATAGGGCAGAGGCGGGCTGCGCGGCGACGGACGCCGAAAGAAAGCAGGCGAACAGCGCGGACATTGAAGCGAATGTATAATATCTCATACGTTTGATTGCCTGGGCGCTTCGAATGGTGGGCCCAGAGGGATTCGAACCCCCGACCAACCCCGAATGCTTTCGGGGCTGCTCTAACCACTGAGCTGCTGTCGGCGTTGTTCCAACAGCAACAGCGCGGGCTGCGGAATCTTCTTCCGGATATCGCCCCGACGGTCCCTGCAATACGTAAACCCAAGCCATGCTCGAAATGGTGGGCCCAGCAGGATTTGAACCTGCGACCAAGCGATTATGAGTCGCTAGCAGGCGAGTTGCGCCGCGTCGTTCTTTGTTGCGAAAAGTCTTGCACTTATCCCGTGAATAGGCCATTATTTCAGCATTATGAGCGCAAACGTTCCTCTTCCGGCACGACTCGACACGACTGTTCAAAACCAAAATAGTGGTCAAGCAGTGGTCAAGCATGACCCCCACGAAAAGCGAGCGAAGGCAATGCGTACGCTCCCCAAAACCCACGTGGATTATTGGAAAGCCCGGCTCAAGCATCGCTGTTACAGCCGCGACGGGGAGTTGATCGACGTCAACGATTGGAGCGTGCGGATCAAGTTCAACGGCATTCGCAAGGGCTTCGGGCTGGGTAGCGCCAACAAAGACGTCGCGGCGGCAAAGGCGAGGGATATTTATTTGTCCCTCGTTGCGCAGGGCTGGGATGCGACACTGCGAGAGTTTGAAAGGCCGGGATTGGTTGCGTTGCCGGTCGCGAGCAAGGGCGAGCCGACAGTCGGCGATTTTCTCAAAGAGGTTGAACGCACAACCCAACTCAAGGCGCGCACCTTCCGCCGATACGGGCAGTACTTCAGGATGCTGGCGGCGTTCGTCGGGGGAGTGAAAGATGCTTGCGAAAAATTCAATTACCGGACGGGCGGCCGTGCAGAGTGGCTGGAAAAAGTGGACGCGGTTCCGTTGCGGGCGATTAGCCCCGAGAGTGCGGCGAATTGGAAGCTGTCCTATTTGTCCCGTGGCAATGGCGATCCTCAAAAGCAAGTTCAAGTACGCCGCTCCTTCAATGCAGCACTGCGTCACTGCAAAAGTCTGTTCAGCAAGAACGTAATTTATCAGCCAAATTTCGGCGTCGTACTTCCGAAGTTCACGATTAAGGACGGGCAGCGCGGGGACCGGCAGGCATTCTGGTTTGAGGCACTTCGTTTTGAGAAGGCGGGTTCGATGAAGTTCCACGCGCCCGCTGGTGTCACCTACGAGTCGCTCTTGCGGGCCGCGCGGAAGGAGTTGAAGGAGCAGGAGCCGGAGGCGTACAAGCTGCTTCTGCTCTGTTTGTGCGCAGGGCTGCGCCGCGCTGAGGCGGACACGCTGCTTTGGTCCCAGCTTGACGCGGCGGAAAGCTGCGTTCGGATTGTGCGCACTGAGTTTATCGAGCCGAAGCATGATTCGGGCGGTATGGTATATGTCGATGCTGCCCTTATCAAAGAGTTTCTGTCGTTGAAGAACGGATCAGCAGGGCAGTTCGTTGTCAACTCCGCTTTGGAGTGGAAGGCGACGACCTACCTTCGGTATCGATGCCAGCTGCACTGGGAAACGCTCAACGCCTGGCTCAAGGCCAAGGGAATCACAGCCACAAAGAGGGTTCACGAAATGCGGAAGCTGTTCGGCGACGCGATCGTAAAGCGGCAAGGCATTTTCGCGGGTGCCGCTCAGTTGCGGCACAGCAGTGTTCAAATGACGGCGGCTCATTACGCCGATCCGCGGCAGAGGGCCGCATTACCAGTAAGTGATTTGTTGGAGGAAAGGCCGGTGAAAAAGGCTCGCAAGCCTCGGAAGGTGGCGTGATCCAATGACGCCCGACGCAAGCGAACTTCGGCCAAGGCAACTCCGGGCGCGCTGGTGGTGGTTGGACCTGCAGCACGCCAAAGACAAATGTGAGGCGGCTCTGGCGTGGGAGACCCTCAGGCGCACGAAATTCTATCCTGAGCTTTGGGGGACGTTTACCCAAGGGACCGTTCCCGTGATGAAAGAGTCGGGGAAGCCATCTGTAGCTGGTGTGTTGCAGCAGACGCGCCTCATCCAAATGGTCAGGGGAGCGGTCGGGCAGCTTTACCTAAACTTTCTGATCAACCACTTCAACCCTGCCTTGACTTGGTTAGAGCTTCGCAATGAGGAGCGCCTTAAGGCGCAAGGCTTCGTGTTGGGTGAAAAGGAGGCTCTCAGGGGGAA
>Ga0073928_10011368_pt1 | contig 10393 bp, 8 predicted proteins | sample PaiPotPPA55metaG_FD_76969 | JGI IMG/M metagenome (GOLD analysis project Ga0073928, IMG submission 76969) | Iron sulfur acid spring bacterial and archeal communities from Banff, Canada, to study Microbial Dark Matter (Phase II) - Paint Pots PPA... ...
CCCGCGGCGCGGTTGCGGTTGTCGGTCAGGCACTCGATCAGCACCGCGACGCCGTTAGGCCCGTAGCCCTCGTAGGTGATGGTCTGCCAGTCGGCGCCACCCGCTTCCTCACCGGCGCCGCGCTTGCGGGCCCGCTCGATGTTGTCATTGGGCACCGAGTTCTTCTTGGCCTTCTGGATGGCGTCGTACAGCGTCGGGTTGCCCCCCGGATCGCCACCGCCGACGCGCGCTGCGACCTCGATGTTCTTGATCAGCCGCGCGAAGTTCTTGCCGCGTCGTGCATCGATCACGGCCTTCTTGTGCTTGGTGGTGGCCCATTTGGAATGGCCGCTCATGTAGGCGTTACCTCTTTCGTGCTCACAGTCTGCTCGCCGAGTCTACGTGGACGTTATGCCCTGTCGAACGGCGTCGATGCATCGCCACGGCTCAACCACGACCATCGTCGGTATTCCAGCATTTCCGATGCTGGCGGCACACGGGTGTGTCCCTGCGGAGGTCCGTCGGCCCACGGCGTTACTGTGTCGAACAGATGTTCACAGGAGGCTGGCGTGCGGGTGATGGGAGTCGACCCCGGATTGACACGATGCGGGCTGTCCGTCATCGAGAGCGGTCAGGGTCGCCACGTCATCGCCCTTGACGTTGACGTGGTCCGCACCCCGTCCGGCGAGCCTCTCGCACGTCGGTTGCTCATCATCAGCAACGCCGTGGAGCACTGGATGGACACCCACCACCCCGACGTCATCGCGATTGAGCGGGTGTTCTCCCAACAGAACGTGTCGACGGTGATGGGCACCGCGCAGGCCGGCGGCGTCATCGCACTGGCGGCGGCCAAACGCGGCATCGACGTGCACTTCCACACACCCAGCGAGGTGAAGGCGGCTGTCACGGGTAACGGCAATGCGGACAAGGCGCAGGTCACCGCGATGGTCACCAGGATCCTTGCCCTGCAGACCAAACCGACACCGGCCGACGCCGCCGACGCGTTGGCGCTGGCGATCTGCCACTGCTGGCGCGCGCCCATGATCGCCCGGATGGCCCAGGCGGAGGCGCTGGCCGCAGAACAGCGCCGCAAGTACCAAGCGACTCTCAAAGCGAAGACGAAGGCAGCACGATGATTGCATCCGTGAGGGGCGAAGTCCTCGACATTGCGCTCGATCACGTCGTCATCGAGGCAGCCGGCGTCGGTTACAAGGTGATGGCGACGCCGTCGACCCTTGCGACACTGCGCCGCGGCAGCGAGGCGAGGCTGATCACCGCGATGATCGTGCGCGAGGATTCGATGACCCTGTACGGGTTCGCCGAGTCCGACGCTCGCGACCTGTTCCTGACGCTGCTCGGCGTCTCGGGGGTGGGCCCGAAGATCGCCCTCGCGACGCTCGCCGTGTACGACGCGCCCTCGCTGCGGTTGGCCTTGGCCGACGGGGACGTCACCGCGTTGACGCGGGTGCCGGGCATCGGCAAGCGCGGTGCTGAGCGGTTGGTGCTCGAGTTGCGCGACAAGATCGGACCGGTGCACGCCGCTTCGGGTGCGATCACCCTGAATGGGCACTCGGTGCGCGGCCCGGTCGTGGAAGCTCTTGTCGGACTTGGCTTTGCGCTCAAGCAGGCCGAGGAGGCCACCGACAAAGTACTGGCCAACGAACCGGAGGCCACGACCTCCAGTGCGCTGCGGGCGGCCCTGTCGATCCTGGGTAAGAAGTGAGTCGGTTCGACGACGACGAGCCCGAGGACACTTCCGATCGGGAGGTTTCCGCCGCCCTGACCGTCGGAGAAGGCGACATCGACGCCAGCCTGCGGCCGCGGTCGTTGCGCGAGTTCATCGGTCAGGCGCGGGTGCGCGAACAGCTGCAGCTGGTCCTGGAGGGCGCCAAGAACCGCGGCGGCACACCCGACCACATCCTGCTGTCCGGCCCACCCGGGCTGGGCAAGACCTCGCTGGCGATGATCATCGCCGCCGAACTCGGCACGTCGCTGCGGGTCACGTCCGGTCCCGCCCTCGAGCGCGCAGGCGACCTGGCCGCGATGCTGTCCAACCTCGTCGAGCACGACGTTTTGTTCATCGACGAGATCCATCGCATCGCCAGGCCCGCCGAGGAAATGCTGTACCTGGCGATGGAGGACTTCCGCGTCGACGTCATCGTCGGGAAAGGCCCCGGCGCCACGTCGATCCCGCTCGAGGTCGCGCCCTTCACCCTGGTTGGGGCGACCACCAGGTCCGGCGCGTTGACCGGTCCGTTGCGCGACCGGTTCGGGTTCACCGCGCACATGGACTTCTACGAGCCGGCAGAGTTGGAACGCGTGCTGGCCCGGTCGGCCGGCATTCTCGGCATCGAGGTGGGTGCCGATGCCGGTGCCGAGATCGCGCGGCGCTCGCGCGGCACCCCGCGCATCGCGAACCGGTTGCTGCGCCGGGTCCGCGACTATGCCGAGGTCCGCGCCGACGGTGTGATCACCCGGGACATCGCTAAGGCCGCGCTGGAGGTCTACGACGTCGACGAGCTCGGGCTGGACCGGCTGGACCGCGCCGTATTGTCTGCGCTCACCCGCAGTTTCGGCGGCGGCCCAGTCGGGGTGTCTACGCTGGCCGTCGCGGTGGGCGAGGAGGCCACCACGGTCGAGGAAGTATGCGAGCCGTTCCTGGTGCGCGCGGGGATGATTGCCCGAACGCCCCGGGGTCGCGTCGCAACGGGGTTAGCGTGGACGCACCTTGGCATGACCCCGCCCAGCGGTGTCAGTGGACTGGGCCAGGCCGGACTGTTCGACTAATCCGAAAGGACGCGATGGGGAACGGGACGATCCGACTCGGCGGGTTGTGCGAGTGGAAAGCGTAGGTGCCTGATGTTTTACGCCGGTTTGGTGTTCGCGGGCCTTGCGGCGCTGCTGCACGTTTACATCTTCGTGATGGAGTCGCTCACGTGGACCTCCGCCAGGACCCGCGCGGCGTTTGGCACCACGGAGGAGGAGGCCGAGACGACCAGGCTGCTGGCCTTCAACCAAGGGTTCTACAACCTGTTCCTGGCGATCGTGACGGTGGCCGGCATCGTTATCGTTGGGTTCGGCTACTACGACGCGGCCTATGCACTCATCTTCGCGGGGACGGGGTCCATGCTGGCAGCGGCGGTGGTGCTGTTCGCGTCGGCGCGCGACAAGGCCCGGGCGGCCGTCATGCAAGGGACTTTCCCGCTGATCGCGATCGTGCTCATGGTGGCGGGACTGGCGATGTAGGTGTGGTGGCGACCGCTTTGCGTGCTGCTTGCGACCCTCGCCGTCGCGCCAGGTGGTGGATCAGCGTCGGCCGACCCTATCGGCGCGCCCTCCGGTCTTTTCGACGTCGGCGGCGGCCGACGGCTGTACCTGGACTGCCAGGGCGCGGGCGTGCCAACCGTCTTCATCATCCCGGGCAAGGGTAGTTATGCCGAGGCGTGGAACGTCGTTGTGCCGCCGGACGATCCGGTGCGGTCCTCGCCGTACGACCTGATTGAACAGGCCAAGCTGGGGCATAGCCCCGATGCCGTACAGCCGACCGTGGCACACACCACCCGGGTATGTGCCTACGACCGTCCCGACACCCGGCCGGATGGTCGCGACCTGTCGACTCCTTTGCCGCAACCACATAGCGTTCAGCAAGACGTTGACGATGTTGTCGCGCTGATCGTCGCAGCGCAGCTGGCGGGGCCGTTCGTGGTTGTCGCCCACTCCTACGGTGGTCTTGTCGCCGATCTACTCGCGCGCACACACCCGGAGCTAGTGGCGGGCCTGGTGATGGTCGATCCCACCTCGGAATTCCTGCCGGCGTTGGGTAGTCCCGCGCAGAACGCGGCGTTCAACGCGGACGGACTTGTGCCGCCCGAGCCGGGGGGAGAAGCCGTGTTGTTTGACGACGCGTTCGCCCGCATCAACGCCGCACCACCGCTACCCCGTGTCCCGGCCGTCGTGGTGAGCGCCGACAAGTTCGCCCCGCCGGAGAAACTCACGCCGGATAACTACACGCTGGCCCAGATACACCAAGCGAACGACATGTTGGCCGCCGCGTTGGACACCACCAACGTGGTGGCCAACGGCAGCGGCCACAACATGATGCTGTATCAGCCGAAGTTCGTGGCCGACAAGATCATCACAACAGTCCGAGCAGCTGCAGGTCGGTGATGTACTTGACGATAATCGCCGGCGTCACGTGCGGAATGTCTTTGTCCGGACCGATTTTCGCGTCCTGCACCGCCGAGCGGAACCGATCCGTCGGGGCGATCGACCCGCGAATCGGCGTTTCGGGCCGCTGATAGTTGTGCAGAAGTGGGAGCAGCGACGCCTGGCGCTGCCGCTCCGGCAGGGCACGGATGGCGGTGTCGAACCGCTGCAACCATGCGTGGTATTGACCGACACGCGCGACCGGATATCCCGCTTCAATGAGCCAGTCGACGTACTCGTCGAGCCCGATGCCGTCGTCGTACGGGTTCATCACGTGATAGGTCTCGAACCCGTCGACCACCCGTTCGCCCAGTGTGGAGATCGCCTGGGCAATGAACTCGACGGGCAGCCCGTCATAGTGTGCCCGTTGCCGATTGCCGTCGGCGTCGAGCTCGTAGAACGAGCCGGGCGCGATGCCGGTTGCGACCAGGCTCAGCATCAACCGGGTGAACATGTCCGGCAGATTGAGCTGGCCCGCGTAGGTGGTGTCGGCCAGGATCATGTCGCAGCGGAACACCGACACCGGCAGGCCGCACAGATCGTGCGCCTCACGCAGCAGCACCTCGCCGGCCCACTTGCTGTTCGAATAGCCGTTGGCGTAGCTGTCGTCGACCTTGCGGGTCGCGCTGATGACCCGGATGTCGGCGTCCTCGGTGAATGTCGACAGCTCGATGCCCGCGCCCACACCGATGGTCGACACGTAGACGAACGGCTTCTGCTTGGTGGTGAGCGCGATGCGGATCAGCTCGGCGGTGCCGACTGCGTTGGGCCCGAACAGCTGGCTGTAGGGCAGGACGTGGTTGACCAACGCTGCGGGATCGACGATCAGGTCGACCGTGTCGGCCAGCCGCTGCCAGGTCTGCGGATCCAGCCCGAGGTCGGCCTCGCCCTTGTCACCGGCGATGACCTCGAGATGATCGGCGGCCAATTCCTGGTAATGGCGCAGCAATTCGGCGTCGCCGGTGTCGAACGTCCTGTCGAGCCGGTCGCGGGCCGCGGTGTCGTCCTTGGCGCGCACCAGGCAGATCAGCTTGCCGTCGACCAGCTCCATCCGCTCCAGCCACTCCAGGGCCAGGTACCGGCCGAGGAATCCCGTCGCGCCGGTCAACAGCACCGTGCGCACCTCCGCGCTCGGACCCGGCAGCGAGGCAGCCGCTGCAAGAGTCTTCGCGTCGATGAACTTGTCCAGCGTCAGGTCGCCGGCGTGCACTTCGGTCGCGTCGCGGCCGTGCACCGAGGCGAACGTCGGCCTCTTGGCGCCGGGCTGCCGCTCGGCCTCGATGTAGGCGGCCAGCGCCGCGAGGTCACTGGCCGGGCTGACGATGACGCCGACGGGCACGTCGATGCCGAAGATCTCGTGCAGCAGGTTGGCGAATGTCAAGGCGGACAGGGAATCCCCGCCGAGATCGGTGAAGTGAGCGTCGGGCCGAAGATCGGTTGCCGCCGCACCCAGTAGCGCTCCCGCGGCCCGGCTGATGGTCTCCAGCACCGCTCGGTCGGCGCCGTGGAGGCGCAGTTCCCGCAGCTCGTTGGTCTGGCTGTCGGCCAGGTCGAGGTAGCGCTGTTCGAGCTGATCGCCGTAGTACTCCTTGAGCTTCGGCCGTGCGAGCTTGCGGATGCCGGTGAGCAGCCCATTCTCGAGCGTGAAAGGCGTTGTCTCGACGATGAAGTCGCGGGGAATCTCATACGACTGCAGTCCCGCGGCCTTCGCGACGTCCTGCAGAGAGTCATTGATCAGCGGCTTCAGCGCCTCCACGTCGTGGCGGGCCAGAGCATCGTCGGTAGGCACGACGACGGCCAGCAGATACGAGCGAGCGCTGTTGCCGTAGACGAAGATCTGCCGGATCAGCGGACTGTCACCGAACACCGCTTCCAACTTCGAGACGGTGACGAACTCGCCCTGCGAAAGCTTGAGCACGTTGTTGCGGCGGTCGAGATACGCGAGCTGATCCGGCCCCACCTCGGCAACGATGTCGCCGGTGCGGTAGTAGCCGTCGGCGTCGAACACGTCCGCGGTGACCTCTGGTCGCTTGTAGTAACCGGGGAACAGGGTCTCGGACTTGACAAGCAGCTCACCCCTTGGGTGGGGCTGGTCGGTGCGGAAGTAGCCGAGTTCGGGAACGTCAACCAGCTTGTAATCGATCACGGGCGGACGTGACACCCTGCCGTCGGCGAAGACCGAGCCGGCCTCCGTGGAGCCGTACCCGTCGGTCAAATGAAGGTCGAGCAAGGATTCAACGAACGTTCTCAGCTCTGCCGAGATCGGCGCGGAGCCCGTCATCGCAGAGATAAACCGCCCGCCGAAGAGGTTCTTGCGCATATCGGCGAGCACATCGGTTTCGACGGCCCATCGATCGGCGCCGCCGGCGCAGCGGCGATCGACTTCGCTCTGGAACTCACCGAGCACCATGTCCCAGATCCGCGGCACGAAACTCAACTGCGTCGGCCGCACCAATGCCAGGTCTTCGAGGAAGGTCGAAAGATCGCTTTTGGCAACGAAATACGCTGTGCCACCAGCTCCGAGCGTGGCATACATGATGCCGCGCCCCATCATGTGGCTCATCGGCATGAAGTTCAATGTGATCGACGGGGTTGCACCCGCATTGCCCCACATCGCCATGCTCGACCGGCGCCACGAGTTGGCGACGTTCTTCGTGGGGTACATCGCGCCTTTGGGCGTGCCGGTGCTGCCCGAGGTGTAGATCAGTAGCGCCAGGGTGGTGTTTTCGCCGGAGTCGAACGCCGGCGTGACCGGCAGCGTGTTCCCGCGAGCGAGCACCTCAGCCAAAGTCTCGACAACGACCGGGGTTTCGGCCAGCCGCGTGGTTGCGGCGTCGAGCGCGTCGCGGTGCTCGCCCACCTCACCGTGGTAGTCGAACACGACCAGCCGCTCGGGGAGGTGTCCGGTCAGTGCCAGTTCGACGGCGTCGTCGAGGAAGTCGACGCTCGACGCGATGGCGACCGGCTCGGTCTCGGCGGCGATCGGCCGCAACTGGGTGACCGGCGCGCTGGTCTGGAGGGGAACCGAAATCGCCCCCATGCGGAGCAGCGCCATGTCCACTGTCGTGTAGTCGATGCTGGTGAATCCGAGCACGGCGACCCGATCGCCGGGCCGGACCGGATTCTGCGTCAACCCGGCGGCGACGGCGGCGACGGTATCCGACAGCTCGCGGTAGGTGATGGTGTCGAAGCGGGGGAGCAGCTCCGCGGATGTCCGGCCCGTCGACGCGTCGGTGACGAACTCAACGGCGCGCTGCCCCAGCGCTGGCCGGTCGGCATAACCGTCGAGGACGGTCTGCACAATCTGCGGCAGTCGCAGTTCGGGGGCCTCAATCGCGTGCGCAACCGCCTCGTCCGGCCTGGCGTCGGCGAACTGCTGGTCGGTGGCGTACAGGTCGGCGATGCGGCGCGCGAGCCGCTCTTCACGGTTATCAGTCGACATCAATAATCCTCGGCAAATCACAGGTAGCGGGGCGCCGTATTACGCCTACATGCAAACTACGTTAGCAAAGCTAACTTTATTCCATTCGTGGCTGTCAGGTTGCTGTAAACGGTGTGACACGTGTCACGGCGCTCTCGTCGAGGCGGATAGCGCCCACCCTAGCCGGGAGCCGTGTGGTTATGCCGCCGCACGATCGGGTATTCGACGGTCGACCGAGGAGGCATCATGAGTGACACGCGTGTTCACGCCCACGGCGGCAGGCTGCAGATGCCACGAAGCCGTGGCGCGGCAAGCGGATTTCTGCTGATTCTGTTCGGCGTCTGGGGTGCGCTCATCCCGTTCGTCGGACCGTATTTCAGCTTCGCCTTCACGCCCAATCGGGAATGGATCTGGACCGACGCTCGAGGCTGGCTCGAGGTTCTACCCGGCGCCGCCACGGCGGTCGGCGGTCTGCTGCTGGCGGGCTCGGGCAATCGCGCGACCGCGATGCTCGGTGGCTGGCTGACGGTGCTCGCCGGTGCGTGGTTCGTCGTTGGCCGTGCGCTGGCCAGCCCGTTGCGCATCGCCGATGTGGGCGCGCCGGTTGCGGCCACCGAGACGAAGGGGGTGTGGCTGGAGCTGACATATTTCTCTGGGCTCGGCGCGGTGATCGTGTTCCTTGGCGCCGTCGCCCTTGGCCGGCTGTCGGTCCGCACGGCGCGCGACATCGCGTTCGCTCAGCGGCCAGTCGCGGCGCAGCCGATCACGGAGGCGACGACGGAGGGCGAGCCACGGCATCGCCCGCGGGCCTGGATGTTTGGCCGACGCCACACGCACGCTCACTAATCCACCGCGAGACTGCAGCTATCGACCGCCTCACCTGAGAAACGTGTTGCGGACACAGTTTCGCGGCAGGGTGCGGATGGCCAACGAATCCCGAACACCTAGCCCGTGTACGCCATCACATGCTTGATGCGGGTGTAGTCGTCGAAGCCGTACATCGACAGGTCCTTGCCGTGACCCGAGGACTTATAGCCGCCGTGCGGCATCTCGGCGACCAGCGGGATGTGGGTGTTGATCCACACGCACCCGAAGTCCAGCGCCGCCGAGACTCGCAGCGCCCGTGACACGTCCTTCGTCCAAACCGATGACGCCAGACCGTATTCGGTGCCGTTGGCCCATGCGATCGCCTCGTCTTCGTCGGAGAACGATTGCACCGTGATCACCGGTCCGAAGATCTCCTGCTGGACAAGCCGGTCGTCCTGCAGCAGGCCGCCGATCACCGTTGGTTCGACGTAGAAACCCTTGTCGCCCTGACGTTGTCCGCCGGTCGCCACGTTGGCGTGCAAGGGGACATCCTCAAGGAAGCTCAGCACCCGGTTCATCTGGTTGACGTTGTTGACCGGCGGCACCCAGGCGTCCTCGTCGCCCGGGTGCTTGCCAAACGTCGTTGCCGCCCCCTTGGCCTGCTCGGCCAGGGCGTCTGTCAGATCAGCTGCGACCGACGCACGGGCGAGCACGCGCGTCGCAGCGGTGCAGTCCTGACCGGCGTTGAAGTAGCCCGCCGCCGCGATTCCTTCTGCGGCCGAGGCGATGTCGCTGTCGTCGAACACGATCACCGGCGCCTTGCCGCCCAGCTCGAGATGCGTGCGCTTGAGGTGGCCACCTGCGCTGACCGCGACCGCGCGCCCCGCAGCTACCGAGCCGGTGATCGACACCATCTGCGGCGTGGGATGCGCGACGACTGCGGCGCCGGTTTTCCGGTCGCCACACACGGCGTTGAGCACGCCCGGCGGGAAGTGCTTGGCGGCGATCTCGGCGAGCATCACCGTCGTCACCGGCGTGGTGTCGCTGGGCTTGATCACCACGGTGTTCCCGGCGGCGATGGCCGGGCAGAACTTCCAGATCGCCATCATCATCGGGTAATTCCACGGCGACACCTGGCCGATCACGCCGACCGGTTCACGGCGGATCCACGACGTGTGGTTCTCCATGTACTCGCCTGCCGACTTGCCCTCCAACATCCTTGCCGCACCGGCGAAGAACCGGATCTGGTCAACCATCGGAGGGAGCTCTTCGGCCATGGTGACGTGGTTGGGCTTGCCGGTGTTGCGGCCCTCGGCCTCGACGAGTGCCTCGGCGTTCTTCTCGACATCGTCTGCGAAGTCGAGCAGTGCCTTCTGCCGCTGCGACGGTGTAGTGCGCTTCCAGTCGGGGAACGCCTTAGACGCGGCCGCGTACGCATTGTCGATGTCCTGTTCATTGGAGATCGGCGCGGTCGCGTACTCCTCGCCGGTGCTCGGGTCGACCAGCGGCATGGTCGCGCCGCTGACGGAGTCAACGAGCTCGCCGCCGATGAAATTCTGGACCCTGGTCATTGGTGAACTCCTGTCGTTAGAGGTCGGCGAGGACCAGAGCGAGTACGTCGAGGCCTTCGATGAGGAGCTCGTCGCTGATTGCCAGGGGCGGCAGGAACCGCAGAACATTGCCAAATGTGCCGCAGGACAACACGATCACGCCCGCAGTGTGCGCACCGACGCACAGCGCCTTGGTCAGTGCGGCGTCGGGTTCAGTGGTGCCCCGCCTGACCAACTCCATCGCGATCATCGCGCCGCGTCCGCGGACGTCGCCGATGCGGTCGTCGTCGACCTGCAGCCGGCCCAGCCGGTCCTTCATCAGATGTTCGATCTGACGGGCGCGCTCGACGAGGCCGTCGGCCTCGATGGTTTCGATGGTGGCCAGCGCCGCCGCGCAGGCGACTGGATTGCCGCCGTAGGTGCCGCCCAG
>Ga0073928_10011370_pt1 | contig 10392 bp, 9 predicted proteins | sample PaiPotPPA55metaG_FD_76969 | JGI IMG/M metagenome (GOLD analysis project Ga0073928, IMG submission 76969) | Iron sulfur acid spring bacterial and archeal communities from Banff, Canada, to study Microbial Dark Matter (Phase II) - Paint Pots PPA... ...
ACGACCCGTTTCACCTCCGCCGTTGCCGACATACACATCGATGACGCGTCGGCAGCGGTATCGGAGCCCATCCGATTTTCCATCATGATTCGCACTTTCTCGTGAGCTCAGGGTCCGACAGGGTTGCGGGGTGGAGGCAGGCAAACAGGAACGACCTTGCTGCTATTCGGCAGTTAACATCTTTGGGCGAGGCCGCATGTGATCCTGCCTCGAGAGCCGTCCATGTCGGTCGGTCTCGGTCTACAAGACTCGCGCCGACGAGGTTTTTATTCCCAGGAGGGAAACCGGAGGGCGCTCGATCGATCTACTCAGCGGCTTGAGCCCGCATCCACACCCACCCGCGAGTGGGATGGATTTAGACCTCCTCCCGTCGGGTTCAGATCCCGCGCCTAGGGCAGAATTCCATCGTCGCGATGGATGGTTTTCGCACTGCGACTTGTGGGATGCCGGTTGCGAGTCAAACCAGCGACTGGTCGGCAGGAGTGGCAGCATGATCAGAACGTGGCGGGTCGGCGTCGCCGTGGCGACAACTGCATCGAGGGCGCATTGCCGACTCGGCTACCTATTGCTTGCGCCGCCGCGCTAAGCGATCTGCGCGCCAACCAGGAACTGCAACGGCGCGTCGAGCAGATCGTGCAGGGGCGCCTGGTAGAGGGAATTGCCGTGGCAAGAGGTAAGCCCCGGAATTTCCGTCCGGCCGCAGTGAGTTCGCGCCGCAGTTCCGCGATTGCGATACGGGGGTGCTTGCTACTCGGGCTAACGATCGCGGGGCTCGCCGGCTGTGCCGAGCCCACGGCGAGCCGCATCGACGATCGCACGTTCCTGATCGACGGCCCGGGTCGACCCTCCGAATTCGGTGCCGCAACTCAGCGCATTGCCGAACGGCTCTGCCCGCGCGGCTACTCCATACTCAAGCGGTTCGGGCGTAGCGACGCTCCCGACTGCATCAGCGACGAACTCCCGATGCGGGGCAATTGGACGGTCCGGTGCGGCTAGTGGTCACAACCGGACAGATGGATTCAACCGAGCCAAACACCAGGTGGGTCATCCCGGGGCACGGGTTTGTCGGCGAGCCCGGAATCCAGAAACACCAGCCAGGGAATCAAGGGGTTGGCCCGTGTGCGCGGAATGGCCCGGCCCCAAAAAGGTCCGTCTCGGAATGACAGTCTCCTGGGTGCTCTCCGGCAACCGCTTAGCCCTGCCTGCCATCGCAGACGCTCGGCAACGGCGGAATAAGAGAGCGGAGGTGGTGGTCTGAGCGGGGGTGAAGGCGGTGAATTTTCCGTCAGACATTGAACGGGCGATCGTACTCGGTCGTCGGTACGTCGCCCCGGCTCGACCGGCTCGACCTCACGCTCACCTCATTCTCATGGAGCAAGGCATGAACACCGTATTGCGAGCGTGCACGACGGCCGTCGCGCTTGCCGCAGCAGGTCTCGGACCCGCAATGGCGCAGCAGACGCAGGTGCCTACCAGCCAAGTGGTGCAATGGAACAGAACGCTGCTGGTGATCGTCCGCACCCCCGGAGCCCAACCGGCGACGATCCACCCCACCCGCAGCTTTGCGATCATGCATGCCGCGATCTACGACGCCGTGAACGCGATCGACGGGACCCACTCGCCCTACCTGGTGCCTCTTCTCGCATCGCCTTCTGCCTCTCAGGAGGCGGCGGCAGCAGCGGCGGCTCACGAGGTCCTGGTTAATCTGTATCCGAGCTTCAAGGCAACCCTCGACACTCAATTTCAGCAGGCGTTGGCGCAAATTCCCGCCACCGGGCAGGCCAGCGGCATCACGATCGGAAACACCGTCGCCGATCGCATTCTGGCTTTGCGGGGCAATGACGGCTCGAATGCCAAGCCGATTGTCTATGTCTTCGGCAACCTCCCCGGTGACTACCAATCGACGCCGCCCAATTTCCCCGCGCAACCACAGTTCACCCACTGGCCGGGCGTCACACCATTCACGTTGGAGAGCGCGAACCAATTCCGTCCCAACGGCCCTCCCGCGCTGACCAGCGAGCGATACAGCGATGCCTTCAATCAGGTAAAATCGTTGGGGATCGCGAACGGCACGAGCGCCAGCCCTGACCAGGCGCTGACGGGGCGGTTTTGGAACGGGGCCATCCAGAACTATTGGAACGAGATCGCTCAGACCGCATCGACAGCCCACAACCTGACGACCGCGGATAACGCTCGGCTGTTCGCGCTGCTGAATTTGAGCTTCGCCGATAGCGTTATCGCGTTCTACGATGCCAAATACACCTATAATTTCTGGCGGCCGGTGACCGCGATCCGGGCGGCCGGCACGGACGGAAACCCGGAAACTGCGCCCGACCCGAATTGGCTTCCCGAGGTCGGCAATACCACTCCCGACCCGTCTTACCCGGGGGCTCACGCGGTCATCAGCGCCGCTGGGGCGGAGGTCCTGGATTCCTTCTTCCACCACGAGCATTTCGAGTTCAGCGTGACCTCCGAAGTGCTGCCGGGGGTCGACCGCTCGTTCGACAGCTTCTCGGATGCGGCGGCTGAGGCAACGCTGAGCCGCATCTTCGCCGGGGTACACTTCCTCTTCGACCTCACGGCCGGTCAACGCCTCGGCAGCGACGTGGCAGATTTTGCCCTGGATAACTTCCTGAAACCCCGTCGCGGGAAGGAATGAAGCGGATGATCGAAACGGAGGCCGGAATTTTCTCGGCCTCCACTCGACCCGAATGCACCGGCCCAGCGTCGGGCGGGCGACTGCTGTCGAACCCTTGACCCGGCCCGCTCCGAGATAGCCGCGGGCGAGGCCCGCACTGGATGGATCGCGCATACGACCTCGCATTTGATGCGCAATCGGCGCTGGCCACCACGAAATCGTCCACTGACTGCTGGGAATATTGCGCTCCCAGTGAGAGTCTGGATGGCCAGCAGCGATCTGATCCGCATCGCCTCCGCGCCGACGCGCGATTAGCGAGCATCTGCAAAGGCAGAGTGATCTATCATGATCAAGCGACCCGTAATTGAGAGCAAATGCAGCCCGGCCGACCGGAGCGTCGGGATTTGTTGCACTGTCAAACCCGTGCTGCTGAGCTTCCTTTTCCTCGCGCTGAGCGCCTGCGCTGGCATCGGCGTCAATCCGCTTCTGTGCTGCAGGTCCGGCCCGACGGTAGCTGCGGCAGCATCACAGCTTCCGCCGACGCAAGCCGGGATGGCACGGGTCTGGTTTTTGCGTCAGCTCGAGCCGGGGGAAAGCCTGGCCACGCCCATGATCTCCGCAAACGGGGCGCCGGTGGGGCCGAGCGAGCTCGGCACCGCCTTCATGCGCGACTTCGTGCCAGGAACCTACAGTTTCACGGTGCCGAGCTACGGGGTCGATTCCGGGCAAACCGCGACGCTTCGGCTCGCCGCGGGGACACAAACGTATCTCGAGATCCAGTCGCTCCGTAACTGGGCGGGTCTCAGTGATAACGAACAGCGGGACACCTTATACGTGCGACAAATTTCGGCGCAGTGGGCCGAAAGGTATTTTCCGACCCTGACCTATCTGGGCCCGCTGCGATCCTGATATCGCGGCCGGTTGGCGGCAATTTCGAGGAGGCCGCGGTCGATGCAGGAAATGGACCTCTACCACTGACGCAACGGATGCGGCGCAGCCCGACCTCTCCACTAAATCGGCGGTTTGGCGAGGATGCGGCCGGGCTGGGGAATGCCCATGGCCCGCAGGAGATCCTGAAACCGGGAGTCGGACCACAGAGGCTCGAAAGCCGGCCGCAGCAGGATGGAAGGGTTGAAACGCGCTTGCCGGGCTTTGTTCAACCAGACCATCGCCTCCTCGTTGTCGCCGAGCCCTACATAGATCAGGGCAACATTGGCTTCGATGCCGGAGTGACGTTTCAGTTGCTCCTCTAAATCCTCAACGATCTTTGTCGCCTCTTCCCTCCGTCCCGAAACGGCAAACGCGTAACCGAGGTTGGACTCGAAGGTGGGATTGCTGCCGGAAAGCTCGATTGCTCTGCGAAATTCTGCGACCGCTTGGTCGCCCAGGTGTTGTTGCGTATAGGTCTGGCCCAACTCATAATGTGCGACGGCAAAATTAGGGTCCATCTCCAAAGTCTTGCGACTTTGCCGCACCGAATCGTCATACCGGCGCGCGATGCACAATGCATCCGCCAGGTCCGCGCTGATGATCAGGGAGAGAGGATCAAGGCTCTCTGCCTTTTTCAATTCAGCGATGCCCTCGGCACTCCGCCCCATCACGATCAAATGCCAAGCATACCAATGGTGGGCGGTGGCATAGCCGGGATTGAGTGCGATCGCGCGCTTGTATTCGGTTTCGGCAGCCGCCCAGTCCCAGTCATAGAGATCCAAGACAAATGCCAGGGAGGTGTGCGCCTCAGCAAGACTGTCGTCCAGGGTCACCGCTTGGTCCGCCGCAACCTTGGCCTTCGGAAAAGCATCGTCTGGAGATAGAATGCCGTATTCCCAATCTCCCGATAAAGCATAGGCGTCTGCCAGGCCGGTGTAGGCCTCGGCATAATTCGGATCTTTGGCGATCGCGAGATTGAAATAGTCGATGGCTTTCTTCAGACCATCGCCGGTGCGCCGATTCCAGAAGTAGCGCCCTTTGAGGTAGGCCTCGTAGGCTTCCGGGTTCACAACCTTCGCACTCTCGAGCGCTGCCTGTTCTTTTCGGTTCAAAGTGACCCGGATCTGCTCGGCGATGGCGCGCGCGACGCGATTTTGGAGGGCCAGGGTGTCCCGTAGATTCTCCTCGTAGCTATGCGCCCACAAATGCTTGTCAGCCGGCACCTGGATCAGCTGTGCCGTGATCCGCACGCGATCCCCGGAACGCAAGACTGTTCCTTCAACAATGGCATCTACATCGAGCTCGCGAGCGATCTGGGGCAAGGGCTTGCGGACGCCCTTGTAGGTCATTACCGAGGTGCGGGAAATCACCCGCAACGCACTGATCTGCCCCAGACCGGTGATCAACTCATCAGTCATGCCATCAGCAAAATAATCCTCTGAAGGATCAGTGGAAAGATTTTGGAGTGGCAGTACTGCCAAGGATCGAATTATAGATGATCCCGAGCTATGAGAGTACAGAACCCAGAACGACAACGCCGCAATCACAATCAGGCCGAAACCAAAGGCATAAATGCTCCGAACCGGGAGGCGGGGCGATGAGCCACCAGCGTCGGCGAGATCGCCAAGATCGGAAGCTGCCGGCCGAGCGGGACCGTCGGACGCGGGCCCCGCCGGTTCGTCAGGGGCCGCGCCAATTGTTGCGGCATCAGGCCCGATTTGGGCCTCGGCTTCCGAGCCCGGACTACGAACTTCTGCCATAAACCGGTAACCGCGGCCCGGCTCGGTGCGGATGAAGTCCCGGTCCTCTCCGAGCGCCTTGCGAAGCGTCGCGATCTGGACCACAAGGTTGTTCTCTTCGACCACCGTGCCCGGCCACACGCGCGCCAGGATCTCGTCCTTGGTGACGAGAGCGCCCCGCGCTTCGGTCAAAACCATCAGAACGTCGAAGGCCCGGCTGCCGAGCCTGACCCTCTCCCCACCTGCGTGGAGTTCCCGACGCTTCGGCAGCAGCTGGTAGCGGCCAAACTCCACAGCCGTGGGGGCTTCGTCGCGCCTCATGGCCACACTCTTTAACCTTTTTAACAAAATTTCATAGGCGATAAAAGCTGGTCAAGCGCGAGTTTGCGCTACCTTCCGCAAACCGACGTCCCGTTCCGGGCGTTGCTTCGGCGCGCCTGTCGCGGCGACGACATCGCCGATTTGGAGGACCCCGCTTACCTTCCATCAAAGCCGTCGGCCAATCCGTCCGGCGGGCCTGCCGGCGATGCGCCGGAAAATCAGCAAACGACGCTTTTATATCATTTCAGAACCAGGTCACCCGGGGCCAACGACTTTGATTTGCTTGCGGGCGCACGATCGCCGTCTAACCTGCAAACATAAAGGCGATCTCGTGTTGAGGAATAATCTCGGAGCAAGAGCAGGGCCCGGCTCGAAGCGATCGTTCAGCGCTTGGCGCGCTCGTCGTCTTGAGGAACCCTTCCCCCCAGTTGATGGCGTCGCGAAAACGGACGATGCCGTGGATGGACAGCGGTTCACGGATCGGCGTCGAGCCCGGTTCGAGAGGATCGTGATGCCGCATCTCGATGCCGCCTATGGCTTCGCGCGATGGATGACGCGCAACGATGCCGATGCCGCCGACGTGATGCAGGAAGCCTGCCTGAGGGCGTTTCGTTATTTCCACAGCTATCGGGGCGGCGATCCCAAGAGCTGGCTGCTGAAGATCGTGCGGCGCGCCTGCTACAATTGGCTTGAGCACAACCGTCGATCGGAGGTCGCCTCGCTCGATGACGAGTTCGACCTTGGCGAAGGCGTTTCGCCGGCATCCAGCAACCTGGAGGCGCTGCTGGAAAGCCGCTCGGATCTGCGCCGCCTCGACCAGCTGATCGAGGAACTCTCGGCACCGCTGCGCGAAGCCATCGTGTTGCGCGAGGTGCACGAGCTCGGGTACCGGGAAATCGCCGATATAACGGGCGTACCGATCGGAACAGTAATGTCCCGCCTGCATCGCGCGCGCTCCTCGCTGCGGCAGACCTGGGATGGAATAAGATCCCCTGACTGGGGATTTGAGGATGGCATCCCGACAATCAGGTAGCCGATATCGCCCCGCCGAGGCCGGCGACTGCCCTGCGCCTGGCAAGGGAGGAGAAGAGGTCCCCGCTAGGGCCTCTTCTCCTTCACCGCTTATCGGTCGTCGGCGTCGCGCCCGGCCGAAGCGGTAACCGGGGGATTGACTGTGACCTGAACTCCGCTGAGCACCCAGGCCCGTTGGCTGGGGGCAAACCGCGGCGCCAGCAGGCCGTCATTGATTTCCCGCGTCACCGCGAACCGGTTGAACACGGTCGGCGGCAGGTAAAGGCGGGTATTGTCCCCAAACCCGTCGGTCGGGGTATCGATGTCGCCTTGTGCGGCAGTAATGATGCCGTCGTCGTTGCCCGAGACGCGCCGGACTTCCGCGGCATAGGCGTCGAACAGCCGTTGCTGAAGGTTGCGGACATTGGGCTCGAACGAGCCGGGGCGCACGTAAACGTCCAGATAGATCTCGTTTGCCAGCCCACTGGGGACGCCGCGCTCGCGAAATTCGCGCTGGGCGTCGAAGCCTGGATCGGCGTCGAATTTGTCGGGGTCGCGCGGCAAGTTTGGATTATCGCCAACCGTCTGCGGCTGGTTGGCCTCGCCGCTCGGACCCGGCCCCGGAACGATCGACTGCAGCGCACCGATCTCGCCGTCCTGAAAGGCATCGGCGGCCTGACCGAAATTGTCCGGAAAGCCGCCGGTGACGGGCAATTCGTAGAGGGGATGAACCCAGTTCGTCCCCTGATAATTGAATTCCCAATACGAGTGAACGTCCGATTGCTCCATCGCGTTGTAGGCACCCATGCTCACATGGAGCGGGACGACGTTCGTCTGCTTGTCGGGGAAATGGTCGGAGGCGCTGGGAAAGTGCGCGGGTTGGCCGTCGACCGTGAAGATATGGCCGGGGACGTTGTTGCCGATACCCATTCTCTTCAGCATGTTGGCATCGGGTTCGGTGATCGTGCCGAACTGTGCATGACCGTCGGAGCGCGGCGCGGCGATCGCCGGGACCGTGACGTCGTGGATCATCCAGCCCTCATACCAGCCGCTCTCGTTGTTGATGACGAACATCGGCGAGATATCGGTGAATACGTCGTTGAAGGCGCGGGGGTTGCTGGGGTCGGTCGGCAGCCCCGGCTTGGGCTCGAGGACGACCCGCACGGCTCCGATCGTCGGTAATCCACAATTGCCGCCGGTGACGGTCAGCTGAACGTGATCGTTCACCCCGGGAAAGATCGTCGTGAAGACGTTGGGCTCGAACCCCGTAGTGTCCAGAAGGTAATACTGGAACAGTTGGTCGGGGGTATCGGCCTCTGCGAATGCCTGCATCGGCACATAGGTATGCGGGCGGTTGGCCAGCTCGGTGAGCCGATCCTTCAACGGCGCCGGTAAATTGACGATATCGCCGCGTCCGGAAATGTCTTCCGAATTGGCCGGGTGGCACTGTGCGCGTGCCGTACCGGCGCCGAGGACGCACGCCGCGAAGGCGGCGGGCAGCAGGGAGCAGAGGGGAAAGACCCCTGCTCCATTGATTCCGCGTACTTCCATATCTCTTGGCTCCATCGAGATTCAGCGACGAAAATCTTGGCGAGAGCTGCAAGACGCCAGCAGGCTCGCCCAGTCAATCTGGGACAAGGACACCGAACCCGCCCGACGCCAGTCGGCGCTAGGCGGGCTCGTCGAGATCCTTTGGATTGCCGATGTGCTACTTGACCAGGACCCAGCCCGGCCGCCACATCGAATGGCTGCCCACGTAATGGTATTGCCACTCGTAATGCGGGGGTGTGGCGAGGGCCAACGGGCCGGGGTTCAGGGTCTGATACATACCGGGTTGAACCGTGCCGGACTGAGATGCACCCGGCCACAGATTGTCGCTGGAGGCCTTCGGCCCCTGCGCCAAAGCCGGTGACAGGTTCACGGCCGCCGCGAGAGCCAGACTGGTAGCAGCGAGCAATAACGTCTTCATCTCGGTCTCCGAATTGCGTGAGGAACCGTCGAGCCGATCATCCGGCCGCCGTCATACGGTCAGCCGAGCCGATCGAGTTCGGTGGTCTAAAAGTTCACCACGTCCACGCTCACCCAGACCGTCACCTCCGCTCTTTTATTCCGTGGCGGGTCAAGCGCCGTTGTGCCATTGGGTCATCGACATCAGATCGTCAGTGACGGCCGACACCGGCGCTGGTAGAGCAATCTGTATCCAGACCCCTTGAAGGGGCGCCTTATTCCAACATGGCAGCCCTCCGCTTTCGCCGTGCCAGGTCGGTCGCGCTGCGGAAGCAAGATCTCTGATACTAGCGAGCTCTGACCAGATCGCCACCGGACTCACATTTCAAAATATGCGGTCGAAACGGACCGAATACCCCACCCCAAAAATGTAGGCCGGTGCACTTTTGTTCAGCCCGAACGACAGATGAAAATCGATCTGCTGAGCACCGCCAAACCGATAGGCACCGCCGCTATTGATGGATTGGGTCGGCCCACCGTGATTCGGATAATCGCCGACATATTCTATAAAGAGGTCGGCAGTGGGGCCGATTTCGCGCTGCACGACGAGTGTCGCTTCGCGAAGCACGTCGCTGTTCGACTGACCTGAAAACCAGAACTGCGTGAGCATGCCGCTAAGGCCCCAACCGCCTGCGATCTCCCGTGACCACGGAAATTGCAGATAAGGGTTAACCCCATTGCCCGAGATGCGACTCGCCCCGGTGGGTAGGCCAAGCCCAGCGGTTGCCGACAGCACAATATCGCCGGGAAGCGGAGGGAGCTGAATTTTGACCGCTGGCGCCGTGTCGGAAAAGCCGGTCGGGCCCTCACCACCAAGCGAATGCAAGTAATTCGGAAGGTCGACGAGAAGCTCGACGCAATCGGCCACCCCCAGCCGAATTCTGGAGTTCGTTCCGTCGACAATTCGCGCGGCCCGACGACCTGTCAGATTGATGCCATTCTCCACCTGCAGAGTTCCGTTGGGGACCACGATACTCGAGTTGGTCACGTCAGGCCGATCCGTTTGAATCGTGCCCGGGTCAGTTCCGCAGCCTTCGGCGCCAGCTATCCCGACCACACCTCGGGTCAGCACAGTCAGGGAAAGCGCGACGGAAACGGCGGCCCAGACGAAGTTAGCGATGGACATCTCGCAATACTCGGCTTGATAGGAAACCGGGCGCGTCGGCCGTGTAGCATCTGTAGCGTCCGTTAGAGTCGCGACGGTGGCCGTACGGACTGGACCACGCCGAGGAAGCAAAAATTCCAGGCTACCGCACGATGGCAGGTGATCTGTTGTCCCTGACGAGCCCCCGGATTTTTGGGAATAAGTGCGCGGTGTGACGGCTTGGCTAGTGAAGGCTTTAAACGACCTCCTTGCGCTCCACCTCCTCGCCCGTAAATGGGTCGTGCGGACGGAGAGCTACGCGCGTCGCGGGCACTGTCTCTTCGATCGCCGTTTGCAATCCACAGCGAGCCGAGTTCCTGACCGCCTACCAGCGGGTGCGCGCGACGTGGTCGAGGACTGGCTCGACGACATGATCGAGATCGCCGCCCGCGACGACCTCGACCCGCTCGACAAGAGAGTGAGGACAGCGCGGCGAGTTCCTCGTCGGTCAGATCGCATAGCGCCACCGCGCCGCCGAGGATGCCGTTGCCGTCGAGCCCTCCTCGAGACCCTCGCGCGCACCCGATGGTAGACTGCGGCAAACTCGTTCATCGTCTCGGTGGCGGCAATAATCGCTATGGCCGTCGATACCGATGGCCGGC